>Ga0326726_10000570_pt1 | contig 34191 bp, 27 predicted proteins | sample MHFenrmetagenome_2_FD_207603 | JGI IMG/M metagenome (GOLD analysis project Ga0326726, IMG submission 207603) | Lab enriched peat soil microbial communities from Michigan Hollow, Ithaca, NY, United States - MHF15MN | ecosystem: Environmental > Terrestrial > Soil > Wetlands > Peat | place: USA...
ATGGTCGGACAGGCTTTTGACGAGAATGCCCGTATCGACCTTCGAGGCGATATTTTCACCGCAGTGACAGACGAAAACTCCTATTTTTGCCATCCTGAAGTACTGAGTTTAAGATGTTTCCGGTACCGAAGCGGAAAGCCGCTTTTCATGTACCGCCAGACCAAGGGGACAGTCAGTCCCGTATACCGCTGTTGACAACGGTGCGCTTCGAACTTTGCGAATTGAGAGATTTCCGTCACGGCCAATCGCCTTTTTCTTCAGCTCGTCATCATGAAAAAACAGGATGCTGAAGCAGGTATCAGCCGATCAGTACGGTCTCCCGCCGGATGACGGGAGGTTTACGATGCCGGATGGACGAACCATCTGAAGATAACGACAAATATATCTTCTTTTCATACGCCCGGCGCAAATTATTGGTTTCTGACCATGGCGGTTGCCGGCACGAAGTGCTTGTCGAGCGCCACCTCTTCGGGACTCGCGCCGCAAGCCATCGCGACCAGATCCGAAATGTAGTACACAGGCATTGAACTGATGTCGTTGTACCGTTTGCGCATACCCTCCTGACGCATGTCGAGGTTGGTGTGGCAGAGCGGACAGGCCACGACGAACGCGCCCGCGCCGGAGATGGTCGCGTTCTTGGCGATCTTGTGGGTCAAGTCCTCGATCATCTCCTGCTGGGCCATCGTCAGACCCGCGCCGCAGCACTCGACCTTGTAGGCCCAGTCAACCGGTTTGGCGCCAAGCGCCGCGATGATCGCCTCCATCTTTGTAGGATTTTCCGGATCGTCGTAGCCCATAGCGTCGAACGGCCGCACCAGCAGGCAGCCGTAGTAGCAGGCGAGCGGAAGCTCCTTGAGCGGGTGGGTGACCCGCTTTTTGAGTTCCTCAGCCCCCATGCCTTCGAGCAGTTGCATGACGCCGATGTAACGCGCCTTGCACTCGGTGTCTCGTCCCATCACGCTTTTCAGTTCAGCGCGAAGCTCCTCGGACTCCATGAGCGCTTTGCGGGCGGTCACCTGGCGGTTCAGGCAGGCCGCGCAGGGGGCGAGCACGTAATCGAATCCCTGCTGGTCGGCCAAAGCCTGGTTCCTCGCCGGAAGCAGCATCGAGAGCTTGTGGTTGGTGGCGTGAGCCGAACTCGCGCCGCAGCAGTTCCAGTCTTCGATCTCATGCAACCTGATGCCGAGCCGGTCGCACATCTTGCGGATGGAGATGTCGTAATCCTTTGCCGTGCCGGAGAGCGAGCAGCCGGGATAGTAGCCAATCGTCATGCCGGAGGTGATTTTGACCGGCTCGTCCGCCTTGAAGACGCGCTTGACGGGCTTGCGTTTGGGCGCGGGCGTATGGCTGACCTCTTCGGCGATCTGGAAAATTTTCTCGATCTCTTCCTTGTGCTCGACGGTTTCTTTCGAGGTGAAGGCCGTCACCGGATTGATCTTGCCCTGCTTCATCATTTTGATGCCCGCGCCCGCGTCCTGCAGGAATGTGCGGGTGCGCAGCTTGTAGCTGTTGACCAGCGCCAGCTCCTGCAACCGGCCACTTTTGCGCACCGTGTTCAGGAACGAGGTGTGGAAGGCCGTGACCAGCTTTTTGGATTTGTCGGACGAGACGATGCCGCTTCTGAGCGCCATCTCCCGGATGGCATCCATCGTGCCAGCGATCTCCATATTCTGCGGGCAGCGCGCCGTGCAGGTCATGCATCCGATGCAGTACCAGAGTGAGTCGCTCTGCATCGCCTCCTCGACGTAACCGGCCTGCACGAGGCGCATGATCCGCGCGGGAGGATTGTCCATGAAGCCGCCAGCGGGACATCCGGCGGTGCATTTGCCGCATTGATAGCAGCAGGCGTAATTATTGCCGGTCGCCTGTTCGAGCTGCTGCTTCAATGAATCTGTACGTATAGTATGCTCCATCGATTGATGACTGCTGATGTTTGAATATCCTGGAAACGATCTAACGTTCAAACTACCTGATAGCTGTATCTCTGCTGCGCCACGTCATGACGTGATCGACTACGTCAAGATAAGAGGTGCCAGCTATTTTTGGATGAATTCGCGCGGGTTCTAACAAGGACATGAGTGTTTATTGTAATAAAAAATACTCTAATGTCAAATTAAGGCTGATATTTTCTTTACTTCCAGTGAAAAACGTATTCTTCAAATGCGCAAAATCTGCTGAAAATCAAACAACGACAACTATGTTAAAAGAGTTCAGGGAGTTCGCCCTCAAGGGCAACGTGGTCGATATGGCGGTTGGCATTATCATCGGCGGAGCCTTCGGCGCGCTGGTCAATTCCTTGGTCAACGACCTTTTGATGCCTCCGCTTGGCCTTCTGCTGAAGGGCGTCGATTTTGCCAATCTTTTTATCGTGCTCAGGGAGGGCGCGCAGGCAGGCCCCTATCTCGCGCTTGCCGACGCCAAAAAGGCCGGGGCCGTGACGCTCAATTACGGCGTTTTCGTCAATGTGCTCATCGGCTTTCTGATCATGGCCTTCGCCGTGTTCCTTATGGTTAAGTCGATCAACCGGCTTCGTAACGTATCGGAAAAACAGGCCGCGCCACCTCCGGCTCCGCAGAGCAAAGAGTGCCCGTACTGCCTTTCGACGATCCCGCTCAAGGCCGTTCGCTGCCCGAATTGCACGTCGCAGTTGTAAAAAAGAGGTGAGCCGGGAGCTTTCGGGCAAGAAACGATGCGTTTTTTGGTTGTTCCGCTATGGAGATATACAGCTTTTTGTTTATGATTAAGTTTGTTTATAAGACTAAGAAAGTAAAATATTGTTGATTTAACGAGTATCAGAAAATCAGAAATCATGTTTGACGAGATAGAATTTGACAAGATCAAGAGACTTCCAAAATATGTGTTCGCCGCTGTCAACGAGCTGAAGATGGCCGAGCGCAGGGCAGGGGAGGATGTCATCGATTTCTCGATGGGCAATCCCGACGGCCCCACGCCCCAGCATATCATCGACAAGCTGGTCGAGAGCGTCAACAAGCCCAGGACGCATGGCTATTCGGTGTCCAAGGGCATCTACAAGCTGCGCGGCGCGGTAGGCAACTGGTACCGCAACAAATACAACGTCGATCTCGATCTCGACCGCGAGGTGGTGGTGACGATGGGCTCCAAGGAGGGTTACGCGCATCTGGTGCAGGCGATCACCAATCCGGGCGACCTGGCCATCGTGCCCGATCCGTGCTATCCGATCCACTCGCAGGCGTTCATCCTCGCCGGTGGCAACGTGCATCGCATGAAGCTCGAAATGAATGATGACTACACGCTCGACGAGGAGGCCTTTTTCCACAACATCGAGACCGTGTTTCGCGAATCGTCGCCCAAGCCGAAGTACCTCGTGGTCAACTTCCCGAACAACCCCACGACGGCCACGGTCGAGCTGCCATTCTACGAGCGGCTCGTCGAGCTGGCGCGGCGGGAGCGTTTTTACATCATCAGCGATATCGCCTATGCCGAAATTACCTTTGACGGCTATGTGACGCCGTCAATTCTCCAGGTGCCGGGGGCGAAGGATGTCGCCGTCGAGAGCTACACGCTTTCAAAAACCTACAACATGGCAGGTTGGCGCGTGGGCTTCATGGTCGGCAACGCCAAGCTGGTTGGCGCGCTTGAGAAGATCAAAAGCTGGCTCGACTACGGAACCTTCACTCCGATCCAGGTTGCCTCGACCATCGCGCTCACCGAAGACCAGAGCTGCGTCCGGGAGATCAGCGAGGTCTACCGCAAGCGCCGCGACGTGCTGATTTCAAGCTTCGCCAATGCGGGCTGGAATATTGTCACTCCGAAGGCCTCGATGTTCGTCTGGGCGAAAATTCCCGAGCCGATGCGCAGCATGGGCAGCCTCGAATTCAGCAAGAAGCTGCTCATCGAAGGCAAGGTAGCCGTCAGCCCCGGCGTTGGTTTCGGCGCCTACGGCGACGAGTATGTTCGCGTAGCGATGATCGAAAACGAAGAGCGAATACGCCAGGCGGCGAGGAATATCAAGCGGTTTTTGAAGAGCAACGGCGGGGTTTGAGGTTGGTGGTGTAATTCCGTGTTCAACGTTATTATCCTATAAGACCTATAGGTCTTATAGGTCTTAATTTTACTCCTCGCTCTCGAACAGCTCCAGCACAGCCTGGGGAATGGCTTGCAAAACATCCACTGACGACACGAGGCTCGATACGTTCGAGGCGAGGTCTCCGGCTCGGCCGTGCAGCCAGGCGGCGGCGGCGGCGGCTTCGTGAGTGTCGAGTCCCTTGGCGGCGAGCGCGCCGATCATGCCTGAGAGCACGTCGCCCGTGCCAGCCGAGGCGAGCGCTTCGGTGCCGCTGTCCGAGATGAGCACCATGCCGGATGGGGAGGCCACGAAGGTTGGCGTGCCTTTGAGCAGCAGGTTGACGTTCCACTCCTCGGCGAGCATCCTCGCCGTGTCGATCGGCGACACTTTAATATCCTCCACCGACAGGCCGGATAACCGGCTGCATTCCCCCGCGTGTGGCGTCAACACCGCGTCTTCGAGGCCGGTGACCAGCTCGAACAGGTTGCGCTCGGCGATGGCATACAGCGCGTCGGCGTCGAGCACCAGCTTTTTTCCTGCGATTTCGGGGGTGCAGAGCAGCGTTTCGACCAGCTCCTGCGCCTCCTCGCTGCGCCCGATACCGCAGCCGATGACAATCGCATCGGCCCATCGGGCCTTTTCGATGATCGAGATCATGTCGCGCCCGATCACCACCACTTCCGGCGCGAAGCTGTGCATCACCGAGGCGTGGCCGTCGGGCAGCGACGCGCAGACGTATCCCGCGCCGGTCTTGACGGCGGCGCGGGCGGCGAGCAGGGCCGCGCCGAGCATGGAACCTCCTCCGTCAGCCGAGCCGGTGACGAGCAGCACCTTGCCGTTCAGATGCTTGGCGCTCGACGGGTCGCGCAGAAGGTAGCTCTCCGCAGCAAAAGTTTCATCCACCAGCAGGCAGGAGGTCGGCTCGACGAGGAACTCCGGTATGGAAATTTCCGCAGTCTGAATCTCACCGCAAAGCGATGGCCCGGCATTCTGGAAAAATCCGGTCTTTAGGAAGGCCATCGTCACGGTCATATCCGCCTTGACGCACGGTTCGGCGGCGCGACCGCTTGTGGCGTCGAGGCCCGACGGCAGATCGACGGCCACGGTGACCGCTTCGGAGTGGGTGTTGACGAAGTTGATCAGCTCGACAGCCGACCTGGCTGGTTCGCGGAGCTGCAAGTCGGCGGGATCGATCCTGAGACCGGTGCCGAACAGGGCGTCCACGACCACCTGGTATTCGGTCGCACCAACGGCAGTGCGGGCTTCGTCGATTCCCGCGAAGATTCTGAGTCTCTCGTTGTAGCGCCTGTAAGCCTTGAGGATGTGCAGCCCTTCGAGGTTCACGCCTGCCAGCTCCTCCTCCGGCCAGACGAGCAGCACATCGACCTTCGCGCCGCGATTCAGGAGGTGCCGTGCGACGACGAATCCGTCGCCGCCGTTGTTGCCCTTGCCGCAGACGACGAGCACCGAAACCTCGTCGAGGCTCCGCCCGCTCTCGAACCGCTCGGCGATCATCCGCACGGTTTCGCGTCCGGCAAGTTCCATCAGACGGGTCTCGCCGGTGCGCAGCTCCTCGATGGCCGCCCGATCCGCCAGACTCATCTCCCGCGCCGTCAGTACCGGATTCATCGTTCGTCTCCTTCTCCGTCCTTTTCGTCCCTTAAGTCCTTTTTGTCCCTTTCTTATAATTCCTCAAGGTGCAACGCCGTTTCCAGCGCGTGCTCGTAGGCGTGCAGCAGCTCGTCGAGCGTGAACGCCACCACCAGCTTGCCATTCACGGCGATGCTGCCACCGTCCGGTAACACTTTGCCGATGACGCGCACCGGGACGTTCAGGCGGTCGGCCTCCTCGATAACCGCTCCGGCTTTGCCGGGATCGACCGAGATCACCACGCGGCCCTGCGCTTCGGAGAAGAGGAGCTTCTGGATAGCCACACTGCCGGAATCCGCGCATTCGAGATCGACCTCGAATCCGAACATCCGGTCGCGGTTCATGATCGATTTTTCAGCGAGGGTGACGGCAAGACCGCCATCCGAGACGTCGTGGGCCGAGTTGATAAGCTTCTTCGAGGCCAGCGTGACCAAGAGTTCCTGAAGGTTCTTTTCGTGTTTCAGATCGACCACAGGCGAGTTCGTGCCTGGGGTGCCGTACTGCATCACGAGGTACTCGGAACCGTCGAGAGAAAGTTCCGGATCGCCGAGCAGCACGATGGCGTCGCCCGCCTCGCGGAAGGTCGATTCAACGAGGTTGTCGATGTCGTCGAGCAGGCCGATCATGCCGATGGTGGGGGTCGGGTAGATTGCCGTGCGTCCGCCGCCGAGCGAGGTCTCGTTGTAGAAGCTGACGTTTCCACCAGTTACGGGCGTGTCGAACATGCGGCAGGCGTCGCCCATGCCTTCGACGGCGCTCTTGAACTGGAAGTAAACCTCCGGCTTGTAGGGATTGCCGAAGTTCAGGCAGTTGGTCACGGCGAGCGGTCTGGCGCCCGTGCAGGCGATGTTGCGCGCGCACTCGGCAACGGCGATGGCTCCGCCCGCTTTCGGGTTGAGATAGACGTAGCGGGAGTTGCAGTCGGTCTTCATCGCGAGGCCCTTTTTCGTGCCCTTGATGCGGATGACTGCCGCGTCGGTCTGGCCCACCGGTGTTACCGTGTTGGTCTGCACCATCGAGTCGTACTGCTGGTAGACCCACGCCTTGCTGGCGATGTTCGGGCGGGAGAGCAGTTGCAGCGAGAGCGCCTTGAAGTCGAGCGAGTCGTCCGCCGCAAGCTCGGCGGCTGCTGTGTCGGGTTTTTTCTCGACCGCCTCGCGGATATAGACCGGAGCGCCGCCGCCGAGCACCAGCGACATGGCCGGAATCTCGGCCACCACCTTGCCGTGCTGGCGTACGCGCAGCATGTTGTCGTCCGTCACCTGTCCGATCACCACCGCGCTCACGTCCCACTTTCGGTAGACATCGATGATCTCCTGCTCGCGCCCCTTTTCGGCCACGATCAACATACGTTCCTGCGATTCGGAGAGCATCAGCTCGTAGGCGGTCATCCCCTTCTCGCGGGCGGGTGTCAAGTCGAGGTCGATCTCGATGCCGCCGCTGCCGGTCTTCTCAATGCCGCGAGCGCTCATCTCCGAGGTGGAGCTGGTCAGTCCCGCCGCGCCCATGTCCTGCAAGCCGGAGACCGCGCCGGTGGCGATCGCTTCGAGCGTCGCTTCGAGAAGCAGCTTTTCGGCGAACGGGTCGCCGACCTGCACGCTCGGACGCTTGTCCTCCGATGCTTCGCTGAGGTCTTCTGACGCGAAGGTCGCCCCGTGGATGCCGTCGCGGCCGGTCGATGAACCGACGATCAGCACCGGGTTGCCTTTGCCCTTGGCCGTGGCGCTCACGGTTTTGTGATGCTCCACCAGGCCGACCGACATGGCGTTGACCAGCGGGTTGCCCGTGTAGCACTCCTCGAAGTAGATTTCACCGCCGACGGTCGGTACGCCGAACGAGTTGCCGTAATCGCCGATGCCACGCACTACGCCGTCCACGAGGTAGCGCACGCGCGGGTCACGCGGTGAGCCGAAGCGCAGGGAGTCGAGCGACGCTACTGGCCTCGCGCCCATCGTGAAGATGTCGCGATGGATGCCGCCAACGCCCGTAGCCGCGCCCTGATATGGCTCGACCGCCGACGGGTGGTTGTGCGACTCGATCTTGAAGGCCACGGCGAGGTTGTCACCAATATCAACAAGCCCGGCGTTCTCCTCGCCAGCCTGCGTCAGAAGCGAAGCGCCGTCGCGCGGCAGGGTCTTGAGCACGGCGATTGAGTTCTTGTAGCTGCAATGCTCGGACCACATCACCGAGTAGATGCCAAGTTCGGTGAAGGAGGGCGTCCGGCCCAGTACGTCACATATCTTGGCGTATTCCTCTTTGTTCAGGCCATGCTCCTGGGCCAGCTTCAGGTTCACTTCAGGTTCGATGCTCATTGTATGGTGGTGGTAATGGCTTGTTTACGGTAGCTCCCGGTTTGACGGGAGCTGGTAAAAATTTAAAAGAAAAGGACAGCAAGGACTTCAGGGACAACAGGGACGAATAAAAGAGAGATTTCCTATCGCTTGTCCATGTCGTCCACAATTCAGGGCGGGCACAAGACCAGCCCCTACCAATTATTCATTATCAACTATCAATTATCAATTGTCCATTATCCATTATTCATTCGCGCCGCAGCAGTTTTTGTATTTTTTGCCGCTGCCGCAGGGGCAGTCGTCGTTGCGGCCTGGTTTCTTTTCGGCTCGTACCGGCTGCTGGATGACGATTTCTTCGCCGGGCATCGAGAAGGTGGCGTCAATGCCGCCATCCGCGGCGATTTCGTAGACGCTCTCCGCTTCGGCGTGCTGCGCCACGAGCCGCTCCTGGCGCACGGCCTGGCGGCGCTGGCGGGCTTCGATCTCCTCCGACTCCTCCTGGGAGATCGGGAAGAGCTTGAAGGCCACTGACAGGGTTTCGTGCTCGATTTCGCGCATCAGCTCTTCAAACAGCTTGAAGGCCTCCTGCTTGTATTCGAGCAGCGGGTCTTTCTGGCCGTAGGCGCGGAGGTTGATGCCCTCGCGCAGTCCGTCGATCTCGCGCAGGTGCTCGCGCCACTTCTGGTCGATCACCGACAAGACGGCGTATCGCTCGATCTGGTGCATGATTTCGTCAGGCAGTGAGTTTTCCTTCCGGTGGTAGAACTCGCTGGCAGTTTTGAAGAGCGATTCTGCGGTCTGCTCGAACGGTTCGCGCTCGAAAGCCGAGGCGTCCGTCCGGAAATCGATCGACAGCTCGCGCAGCACCTGCTCCTCCAGTCCTGCCGGATCGTTCGACTCGTGGAACTTCTTGACCACGGTATGACAGTAGTCTTGCAAGAGATCCATGATGTCGCTCTTCAGGCGCCCCATCTTGAGCGCCTTGCGGCGGCGCGTGTAGACCACCTCGCGCTGCTGGTTCATGACGTCGTCATATTCGAGCAGGCGTTTGCGGATCGAGAAGTTCTGCTCCTCGACCTTCTTCTGGGCGCGCTCGATTGACTTGGTGATCATCGAGTGTTCGATGACGTCGCCCTCCTCGTGACCGAGCCGATCCATGACGGCGATCACGCGATCCGAGCCGAACAGGCGCATCAGCTCGTCTTCGAGCGAGACGTAGAAGATCGATTCACCGGGATCGCCCTGGCGTCCGGCGCGTCCGCGAAGCTGGCGGTCGATGCGTCGCGCCTCGTGCCGTTCCGAACCGAGAATGAAGAGGCCGCCCAACTCGCGCACTCCCGTGCCGAGCTTGATGTCGGTGCCTCGTCCGGCCATGTTGGTGGCGATAGTCACCGCGCTCTTTTGGCCGGCCATCGCCACGATGTCCGCCTCGCGTGCGTGCTGCTTGGCGTTGAGCACGTTGTGCGTGATGCGCTTGGCGCGCAGCATCCTCGACAGCGTCTCCGACACCTCGACGCTCGCCGTGCCGACCAGCACCGGCTGGCCTTTGTCGATCAGCTCCTGCACCTTGTTGACAATGGCGTTGTACTTCTCGCGGCGTGTCTTGTAGACCAGGTCGTCCAGGTCGTGGCGGGAGATCGGGCGGTTGGTCGGAATGACCACAACGTCGAGCTTGTAGATTTCAAAGAACTCCGACGCCTCGGTTTCAGCCGTACCGGTCATGCCGGCCAGCTTGCTGTAGAGGCGGAAGTAGTTCTGGATGGTGATGGTGGCCATCGTCTGGGTTTCGCCCTCGATCTTGACGTTCTCCTTGGCCTCGATAGCCTGATGCAGCCCGTCGCTGTAGCGGCGTCCGGCGAGCACGCGGCCCGTGAACTCGTCCACGATCATCACCTGCCCCTCCTGCACCACATATTCGTCATCCTTGGCGAAGAGCGTGTAGGCCTTGAGGAGCTGGCCGATGGTGTGCAGACTGTCCGAGCGCTCGGAGTAGAGGCGGTAGACCTCGTCCTTTTTGCGGACTTTGTCAGTCGGCTGGAGGTTCTTGTCCGCCTCGATGGCCGCGATTTCGCTGCCCACGTCCGGCAGAAGGAAGAGATCCTGATCCTGATGGCTTAGTTTGCTCAGGAACTCGCGCCCCTTCTCGGTGAGGTCGATGGTGTTGGCCTTTTCGTCCACCGCGTAGAAGAGTTCGTCGTCCACCTCGTGCATCCGGGCGGAGTTGTCCTTCAGATACTCGTTTTCGACCGACTGGATGAGTTTGCCAACGCCGGACTGCGAGAGCATCTTGATGAAACGGTTATTCTTCGGCTGGCCGCGTTTGACGCGCAAGAGCGCCAGACCAGCGTCGAAATCGGTCGGCTTGTCCTTCAGTGTTTTTTCGGCCTGACCGAGCAGCGAGGCCACCAGATTCTGCTGCGCCCGGACGATCTGCTCGATCCAGGGCTTGATTTCGCGAAACTTGGTATCGGTATCCGAATTGGGCACCGGGCCGGAGATGATCAGCGGCGTACGCGCCTCGTCGATGAGCACGCTATCCACCTCGTCAACGATGGCGAAGTAAAAGTCGCGCTGCACCATCTCCTCGGCGGTTCCCGCCATGTTGTCGCGCAGGTAGTCGAAGCCGAACTCGCTGTTGGTGCCCCAGGTGATGTCGCACAGGTACTCGTCGCGCCGCTGGTTCGAATACATGCCCGCCAGAATCACGCCGGTCGAAAGACCGTGGTACTCGTAGACCGGACGCATCCACTCCATGTCGCGCTGGGCCAGGTACTCGTTGACCGTCACCACATGCACGCCGCGCCCCGTCAAAGCGTTCAGGAAGACCGGCAGGGTCGAGACCAGCGTTTTGCCTTCCCCGGTGGCCATCTCCGCGATCTTGCCCTGATGCAATACTGCGCCACCGATGAGCTGCACGTCGTAGGGAACCATGTCCCAGACCATTTCGCGGCCCATCACCGTGTAGGCGTGATTCTTCAGGCGGCGGCAGGTCTCCTTGACGAGAGCGAACGTTTCGGGAAGCACCTCGTCGAGAATGGCCGCCGTGGCCTCTTCGTACTCCTGGCGGAGCTGTTCGAGCTGGGTGTTGAGCTTCTCGCTCTCCTCGTGGCTGATGTCGGGGCGGTCGAGCTTGTGTTCTGCCTCTTTTATCTGCGTCTCGAAGGGGACGAGCCTGTCACGCACCTTTTTGCGCAACTCCACGCCCTTGCCGCGGAACGCCTCGTCCGAAAGGGAGTTGAGCGAGCCATAAATCTCATTGATTCTATCGACAATCGGCTGGATTTTCTTGATGTCTTTTTCGTGCTTCGATCCAAAAATCTTTGCGAAAATTTTGAGCATGTAACCTTTGATTTCTCAGTGTTTCGTAACGGTAGCGGCGGTATAAGTCGCACTTTCCAATGAGCCGTAAAGTACCGAATTTACCGCGCTGAAAAAACAACCGCCGAAAAAAACATGATTTCCACGAGAACCGCATTGTTCGCCGCTTTGCGCTGCGAGAATGATGTATTATGAATCTGACTGATCAGTCCTATGAACCTGAAGCGTGAAATCGCGCTCGGTTTGCGGTATATTGCAGTCAAACCGATCATGCTCGAATTTCTTGGCGATGATAACCATGCAACTTCTTCGCACGCTGCTTCTGGCGGTTTTTCTGACCGTGGCCGGTATCGCCGTCGCCGCTCCGCTGCAAGCGCGTCCAGCTCAGGAAACTGTCCGAATGCTCCATACGCCGCAGCCGGGCAGCGCGGAGCGCCGTGCGATTCTCGACGCGATGCGCATGAAAATAATGGAGTTGCATCGACTCGACGTGGTGTTTTCCGTCAAGAGCATCAACGTCAGCCACGGCTGGGCATGGGTGCACAGCTTGCCGCGCTCGAAGGATGGTCTTGCCTCGTACGAAGATTTTTACGCCTTGCTGCGTAACGTAAACGGGCGATGGATGATTGCCGAAATTCCCTGCACCGAGCCGGACAATTCCGAATGCATCGACAGTCCCGGCTATTTCAGGAGGCTCGCCCGCCGTTTTCCGGGGTTGCCTGCAAGCATTCTTCCCGAAGAGGCGTCCGTTCGCTGAGGAGCAGTTGTTGTCGAATCTGGTATACCGTCAGCCATTGGCGGCAAAAGGAAGAAGTACATCGACTATGAAAATGTATGATGCAGTGATTTCCGGCGCGGGGCCGGCGGGGTGTTCGGCGGCGCTGTTTCTTGCCCAAAAGGGACGCCGGGTTTTGCTCATCGACAAGGCGCGTTTTCCGAGAGAGAAAATTTGCGGCGACGGCGTCACCGCCGCTTCTACGGTGCTGCTCGAAGAGATGGGCGTGCTGGCGTTGCTTCGTCAACGGCCCGGCAGCCTGAATGCCTTCAAGGGCGCGACCTTCGTCTCTCCCGGCGGCACGGTCGTGCGGGGCAGGATTTTGCAGAACGGCTGCCTGCAAGGCGATTCTTACGTTATTCCGAGAACCGATCTTGACGAATCTCTCGTCACTTGCGTCAAGGATCACGCCTCGATCACCTTTCTCGACAATACGACGGTGAGCGCTCTCGTCATGGATGGCGACCGTGCGCGAGGCGTCAGCACCTCTGCCGGGGAGTTTGCCGGCAGCGTGATCATCGCTGCCGACGGGGCCTGGTCGCCGATAGCCAAACAGCTCGATCTCTGGAACAGCGATAAAACCCACCACGGATTCGCCATGCGCGCCTGGTTTTCGGAGGTCGAGGGGCTGGGCGATTCGATAGAGCTGTGTTACGACAAGACGATGCTTCCGGGCTATGGCTGGATTTTTCCCGCCGGACAGAAGCGCGCCAACGTCGGGGTGTTTCTCCTGACCCGCTTCACCGATCAGCGAAGCACGAAGCGGCTGTTCGAGCGATTTGTGAACGAATACGCCTATGCGGCGGCAAAACTGAAATACGCTGTCATGGAGCCGGGCACGCTCAAAAGCTGGCCGCTGCCGTTCGGCTCCTTCGCGGGACGGCGAGGCCGTGGCAACGTGCTGCTCGTGGGCGACGCGGGAAGCTTCATCGACCCGATCACCGGCGAGGGCATCTACTACGCGCTGAAAAGCGGACGCTACGCCGCCGAAGCGGTCGCCGATGCGCTGGAGAAGAACGACGAAGCCGATGCGCTGACGCGATACGAGCAGCTCTGGAGAGGCGAGTTTTCGAACCGTGTTTATTTCCCCGGTTACGCTTTTCAGCATTTCATGAACAACGCCTGGTTCGTGGATACCTTCATGCGCTACACCGCCAGAAAACAGCACCGAGCCGACCTCCTCGCCGACGTCGTCGCCCACAACCGCAAACGCCGAGACCTGTTCAAACTGCTGAATCCGTTTTATTAGAAAGGAGGATAGGGGATGGAGGGAATGCTAACTCGTTTATTTTCTTGTCATTGCGAGGAGCGCAGCGACGCGGCAATCCAGATTTTTCTTGTAAGTAGATAAACATGCGAAGTTAAATGTTGTATAACTGCTGTTTTTTCGTTAAATTTTCTGAAGTATGCAATTAAAAATCCGTAGCTCAGGCGATGTTTTTAATATTGTAAAATAACTTCTCATAAATCAGGGGTGAGCATATGCAAGAAACAACTTATAAGGGTTATCGAATTAAGTATCACTGCACAACGGAGTGGTTTGCTCATATCTACAGGCCAGGCTCTAATAGCATCATGAGCGGTCCAATTATTACTGCTTCACGCGAAGATGGAGAGCAAGTTCTTCTTTCTCGAGTATATGCTCGAATTGACCAAGAAGAGAGTGCAGCAAATAAACCATGAGCGTTGCGCCCCACTGGGCATTCTAACTAAAGCTTTTGTCTCCGCTTCGCTACGGCAAGTCCGTAGATTATTTTAAGCCTTAGGCTTATATCAATCATATAAAGAAATAGTGATGGCAAAGAAATCTTGGAATACTTTTTCAGGCACTTATCCAAGTGCAACCACCTTTACAGCAAGTGTTTCCGCAACATTGCCAATACAGATGCAATTTGATAAAAACAAAAAGAAAATTCCGACGCCTTATGGGTTGTTCGTTATGTGGGCCAATGCCAATTTAACCGGAGATTGGGCGTCAACGATAATCAAAGGTGTAGGGTTTGCTATTTCTGTCGAGTCGGAGAATGATATACAACTCATCTCAAATACATTCGGTACAATTGGAGGTGTTAAAAGTACAGCTGTAGCGAACAAAACCATCCAAATGAACTACAAAAACCCTGACTATCTCAATTGGGCAAAAAAACTTGGTTATAAATTATAGTCGGCGTCTAAAACTGCGTTGCATTGCAGATTGCACCTGACTGGTTGGTTGTTATACTATTTCTAAAATCTGCCTGAAAAGAATTCATTCAAAAAAATATTCTGCTTAAAAATCGAAATCCTATTCCATTCACCGAAATCAAGCCGAGGATCGTCTCGAAAATAATTCGTTAACCACTCCCTTTCAAACAATCCGCCTGATTCTGTTGTCATCGCGTAAACAACCTCCCGACGAAAAACTCCTTATTCAACCCCGGCGCTCCATCCGCGCCGGGGCTCGGTTTCATCCCTACTCGAACTCTATCAGCGCCTGGCCGCTTTTGACGGCTTCGCCGGGGGTGGCGATGATGGCCTTGACGGTACCGGCGGTGTGGGCGGTGATGTTGGTTTCCATCTTCATCGCTTCAAGCACCACGAGCAGGTCATGTGGCTGTAACTTCTGGCCTACCTGCACGTTGACGCGGTTCACGATACAGGCTATCGGGCTGCGGCACACCTTTTCATCCGGCAGATTGTCCGCCTGTGGTTTCGCGGGCTGCGGTCGGGCGCCGGGTACCTACAATGGGGATTCGAGCCGAGTCCAGCCGACCCGTATCATCGTTTTCTGCTCATCAAAGATTTGCTTGCTATTCTGAAGTGAAGTCAGAGACCACGGAAAGCTGATTTTTGGGGTTTGCCTCTTTCACTTACGAATTATCCACGCACCATTCACGCCCGAATGCAGGCCATTTTCCCCTTTCACTCCGTTCCGCACTGAGAACGCGCTTTCATGGCAAAAGCTTGGAACTCATTCTAAAAATTAGGAGTATAATGAGTAAGACTCAACGGTCCGCGGCATCTTTGCCGGAAACGATGGCTAAAATGAATCCCGCTCAATCAAAATGACATCACCATGGGAACCAAAGGACGTGAAATCGTAGGCGAGCATGTCGGAAGGGTGCTCGAACTGCTGAACAAGGCTTTTGCCGATGAGTGGCTGGCCTACTACCAGTACTGGATTGGCGCGAAGATCGTGCAGGGGCCGATGAAGGACGCCGTTATCGCCGAGTTGATGCAACATGCCGCCGATGAACTGCGTCATGCCGACATGGTGAGCCTGAGAATCATCCAGCTTGGCGGCACGCCGCCGACCAGTCCGAAACAGTGGTTCGAACTGACCAATTGCGGCTACGAGGCTCCGGACGATCCGTTCGTGAAGATGATTCTCGAACAGAACATCTCCGGCGAGCAGTGCGCCATCACCACCTACAATACCATCATTCAGGAGATCGGCCTCAAGGATCCGGTCACCTACAATCTCGCCGTGCAGATTCTTCAGGACGAGGTGACTCATGAAGAGGATCTTCAGGCGCTTCTCGAAGACCTCGATGTCTTCCTCAAAAAATGATTTTCAGTTCATCATTCATAACGCATCACTTATCATTTTTTTATGCCCACGACACACGAAAATCTGAAAAACGCCTTTGCCGGTGAAAGCCAGGCCTTCATGAAGTACACCACCTTTGCCGAAAAAGCGGAGAAAGAGGGCTTCAAAAACGTGGCGAAGCTCTTTAGAACCACCGCGCAGGCCGAGCGCATCCACGCACAGGGCCACCTTGCCGCGGACGACGCCATCGGTTCGACCGCCGAGAATCTCGCAGCGGCGATTGGCGGCGAGACCTACGAGCACAACGAGATGTATCCGCCCATGTGCGAGCAGGCCGAAGCCGAGGGGCACAAAGCCAAACGCATGTTCGGATACGCCGTCGAGGCCGAGAAGGTTCACGCCGCGCTCTACACCAAAGCGCTCGAAGCGGTCAAAGCTGGCAACGACCTCGCCGAAACCGAAATCTGGCTTTGCCCGGTCTGCGGCCACATCGAATTCGGCGCTCCGCCGGAGCACTGCCCGATCTGCAACGTCAAAGCCTCGGTCTACGTCCAGATCGCCTGATCGACGGCGCTAAATCGACAACAAAAAAGCCCTCAAGTTTCGCCTGAGGGCTTTTTTGTTGTCCAAATCGATTTCGCGAGAAAAACGATGCCTGCCTTGGCGAAGATATTTTTACGAAGCTTTCTGTTCCGCGCATTCGGAGCAGACGCCGCTGATGACAACCCTCGTGCCGGTCACGGTGAAGGTGTTCCCGATGTGCGTGGGAAGAGGCACATTGTCAAGAGTTGCGTCGCAGAAATCGATGATCTGGCCGCATCTGACGCAGTGAAAATGGTGATGGTTTCCAACGCAGGGATCGAACCTCCGGGAGAGCGAGTAGGACTCGACCATGTCGATAACGCCGATCTCGGCGAAGGTCAAGAGCGTTCGGTTCACCGTGTCGAACGAGATGGTCGGCCAGGTGCTGGTGATTTTACGGTAAATCCAGTCCGCCGATGGGTGATCGGTGCTGCTCATCAGCAGATTGTAGATGGCCATGCGTTGCGGGGTGACTTTCAGGCCCGCCTGACGGCAGCGCTCGATGAACGGTTTCATGGTTCTCCCTTCGTGCTTGATTGATTCACCGGTTTTTAAGACAATTGCCGGAGCGGTACGAAGCCGGAATGGAAAATTTCTCCGGGCTTGATAGAAGTGCCTGTTATCAATTGTTAATATGCATGGAAAAATCGATTAAAACAACAGGGAAGTACGCGGCCATATGTGCCGTCCGGCTTTTTTGTTTTGTTTCTTTCCGTTATCTACCTTGAGGTTAAAGCGCTCCCTGGTGTGTCACGGAGCGGCAAAGCGGCGTTGATCGAAACCTGACGCAATGCTATGACGGATACGAAGGGCAGCAGCGGAGAGGCAAGCGGGCGGCAACGCGAGGTGGCGCGGTCGTCAACCGCGTTTTTTTCGTTCATGTGGCGGCACTTCGTTCACGACCGCATCCTCATGAGCGCAGGATCGCTGGCGTTTCAGACGCTGCTTTCGCTTGTGCCGCTCATGGCGGTGAGCCTGTCGATCCTGAAGATTTTTCCGCTCTTCGCTTCGCTGAAGCAGCATATCGGCGATTTTCTCTTCCAGAACTTCGACCCCGCCCAAGGCTCGATCCTCAAAGAGTATCTTTGGGAGTTCATCGACAAAACCTCCTCGCTCTCCACGGTCGGCGGCTTTTTTCTCATCGTTATCGCGCTTTTCCTGATCTCCACCATCGACCAGACGCTCAACGACATCTGGGAGGTGCAGACTCCGCGTCGGCGCTTGCAGGGGTTCACGCTCTACTGGACGGTGCTGACCCTCGGGCCGGTCTTCATCGGCACCAGTCTCGCGGCCAGCTCGTTTGTCTGGTATTCGGTGCTGTCCGGCGCGGAATTGATCGAAATGAAGATGAGGCTGCTCTCGTTCGTGCCTTTTTTCAACACGGCCATCGCCTTTTTCCTGCTCTACATGCTCGTGCCGAACCGCAAGGTGCGTTTCACTCATGCGCTCTCTGGCGGCGTATTGGCTGCCGTGCTTTTCGAGCTTGCCAAGCGGTGGTTCACCTTTTACGTATCGAGTTTCGCCACCTTCCAGCACATTTACGGCGCTCTGTCGGTCGTGCCGATGCTCTTTTTCTGGATTTACCTCGAATGGGTGGTGGTGCTGACCGGCGCGGAGTTTGTCTTTTCGCTCGGCTACTTCAGGCCGGTCGTCTGCCGTTCGAGGGAGTTCGACCCCTTGCAGGGAGTGCCGGAGATCGTCGCCGTCTTGCGTTCGGTCTGGAGCGCACAGGCTGCGGGAAGCTTTATGACCGGGAAAAAACTTCTGGCGTCGGAAATTATCCCCGACCGTAGTAAATTGGGCCTTGCCGTCGATTTTCTGTTGCGGAACCGTATTCTGTACCAGACAGTCGATGGCGGACTTGCCGTCAGCGCGGATCTTCATGCCATGACCCTGTACGACCTTTACTCGAGGTTGCCTCGGGAGCTTTTTAACGGCGATGGGTGCGGGGATGACGGGCGCGACGGAGGTGAACTGGAGCCGCTCCGCGCCGAAATTCGCGAGGCGCTCAGAGGCGCGATGCAGACGCCTATCATAGCGCTGGTGAACGATTCAACGGAACAGAATTCATGAGTTATCAGGTCATAGCGCGCAAGTATCGTCCGGCACGGTTTGCCGACATCACCGCGCAGGAGCACATTACCGGCACGATTCAGAACTCTCTGCGGATGGGCAGGGTCGGCCACGGCTATATCTTTTCGGGACTTCGCGGGGTGGGCAAGACCACGGCGGCGCGCGTCTTTGCCAAGGCGGTCAACTGCGAGAAGATGCTCGACGATCCGAAGTATCTCAAGGAGGTGACCGAGCCGTGCGGCGAGTGCGAGAGCTGCCGCGACTTCGATGCGGGCGCGAGCCTGAACATCTCAGAGTTCGACGCCGCCTCCAACAACAGCGTGGACGACATCCGTCTGCTCCGCGAGAACGTGCGCTACGGCCCGCAGAAGGGGCGTTACCGCGTCTACATCATCGACGAGGTGCACATGCTCTCGACGGCGGCCTTCAACGCCTTTCTGAAGACCCTCGAAGAGCCGCCGTCGCACGCGATCTTCATCTTCGCGACCACCGAACTACACAAGATTCCGGCCACCATCGCCTCGCGCTGCCAGCGCTTCAACTTCAAGCGCATCCCGATCAGCGAAATCCAGCGCCAGTTGCAGTTCATCTGCGACGCCGAAGGCATCCAGGCCGATGCCGACGCGCTCCAGCTCGTGGCCCGCAAGGCGCAGGGGTCGATGCGTGACGCGCAGAGCATTCTCGACCAGGTGATCGCCTTCGCCCTCGACAGCGAAGGGGAGCGGGCCATCCGCTACGAAAAGGTCTCCGACCTCTTGAGCTACATCGACGATGAGCACTTCTTCATGGTGACGGATGCCATCGCCAACGCCGACGCCGCCGCGATGCTCGACCTGGCGGGCATGGTCAACCGCAATGGCTACGACGAGCAGGATTTCATCGAAAAGCTCATCGAGCATTTCCGGAATTTCCTCATCATTCACAACCTGCGTTCGAGCAAGCTGATCGAGCGTCCGGAGCCGGTCAAGGAGCGCTACCAGCGCGATGCCTTGCGCCTGACGCCGCAGGCGATCATGGCGATGACCGACTTCCTCATGCAGACGCAGCGCGAGCTGAAGTTCTACTCCGAGCATCAGTTCCGCTTCGAACTGGCGCTGCTCAAGCTGATCGATCTCGGTCGTGCAACCTCGCAGACGGTAGCAACCGCTTCGGCGGACGAAAAAAAAAAGCCTCTCCTGAGCCTGTAGCCCCGTTATCCGCCTCCTCGGCTTCCTCGAAGCCGGAGCCGCCTGCCAGGCGCTCGAAAGCCGCGCCAGCTCCGGCACCCTTTGCAGCTCCGTCCGCCTTGCCTCCGGTGCCCGAAGCGCCGCCACCTGCCACCATCGTGCAATCGAGCGGATGCGCCGAATCCAGGTCAACGGCGAGCATCGATCTCGGCTCCTGGAAACAGGCATTCTCGAAGTTCGGCAGCAACGCCGACCAGCATCTTCCGGCAAGAAACCTCCAGCGCGTCGAGGAGAGCGCTGCCGGTGCGGAGAGCGGCGCGCCGGTCGCCGTGCTCGAACAGTTGCGCATGGAGTGGGGCCGCTTCCTCGAACACCTCTCGGCCAAAGGATTGCAGGTGCTGGTGTCGCATCTGCACGCCAGCGAGTTGATGGCGTGCAGCCCCTCCGGCGTGGTGCAGCTCGGCTGCTGCCGAAAGTTCTCGTTCGAAGAGCTACAGCACGACTCGGCCCTGCTTGAAAGCGAGCTGTCCGACTTCTACAAGCTTCCGCTCAAACTCGCCGTCCGCTACGACGCCGAACGCGACGCCTGCACCCGCGAAAAGAGCGTCTTCACGATGTTCAAGGAGCTATCGGAATCCAACGAGGTCGTGCGGTATCTGATAACGGAATTCGGCGGCGAGCTGGTGTATTGAGGCCGTTGATGGTTGCGCCGTTTTTGTAGGGGCGGACCTGCGTGTCCGCCCTTGCGCGTTATGCCTGGATTTTTGTCGTGGCTTTGTCAATCGGTAACGAAATCGATATGTTCAGCGTATGAGATGCTGGGCAGGTTTGGCAACTGTCTTCAAAGTCTCAATCGGGGATGCGCTGTTTTGGCAAGTAACTGAAACCACTATGCCGACTGTACTGAAAATCAGAGGATTCCGGTTTCACTTTTATTCCGATGAGCGCGGCGAAGCTGCGCATATCCATGTTCGCAGTGCAGACGGCGAATGCAAGTGCTGGTTGTCGCCGGTGTCGCTTGCTCGAAATCGGGGCGTAGCTTCCCATCAGTTGAGAGAAATCGAGCGGATCGTTTTTGAGTATCAACAATTTCTGTTGGAGAAATATTATGAATACCACGGTCATTGAACGCGAGCCTTGCGCTCTTCGGGCCTGGGCTGAGGGGCGGATGATTTTTCTTGAGCTTGCCGACGGACGCATTATCGGTTTTCCGGCGGATCGATTCAAAATTCTGAAGGCGGCGTCGGAAGAGGAGTTGAAAAAGGTGACGGTTGAGGTCAATGGTTATGCGCTGCGCTGGGAAGAGCTGGATGAAGACCTGACGGTCGAAGGAATTGTCGCCGGACGTTTTCAGCTTCCGCTGCCGAAGTGGTGGCGTGAATAATCTGGATTCATTGCTCGAAAAAATTCCGATGACCGACAGCGTCATGCTTGCAACGCTTTCCCGCGCCGCAACGGTGCTTGGAAAGAAATTCCAAATCGAGCTGGACGGGTGAACGTTTGTTTTTCAGGCAAGAACATAAACGTTTTCTTGAACGTACCAGAAATGCTCTAAGTACATAAATTGTTTTTGTATCAGGAACGCCATGAATTTCATTTAATAGTCTAAAAGATGGGCGAGAACGATTCTCAGGGCGAGCATGAGCTGACAGTGAACCAGTTGTATCGAGGGTTGATGATGTCGAACAATCTGGATATGAAAGCCTTACTCTACAAAGTGTTTTCGGTGGATTGGGCGTCTGCTGCGTTTTTCTTCGCACGAACAACACCCGATATGCGCAACCCTGATGCCGACGGACGGTATTACAAGGAGTTCATAAAATGGTTCACGCCGTCGCGCAACTGGCGGTGTATCGTTGAATGGACAAGCGCCGTTCGGAAATATCTCGGGGACACGAGTTTGTGGCACGGCATGGCCGCTGAGGAGATTATCAAAGAGATACGAAGCTGTCCCGAAGAGTGCCGCAGGGCGGTAGATTTTCTATTGAGAAAATATCGATCTGCATGTGAAGCCTACCTGATTGACATTGCCCCTTCAAGTGAAATGCAGACTTATTTTATAGACCGATTCCAAGACCCAAGACCGCTCGCAATCGACGAGGTTCCAAGACGACCTTCAGATGAGGATTTCGGCCATGTTGATGGTTGGCCAACGATAACAAATCTTCTTGAGGGCGATCCAGGCGAACAGCAGAGTTATTGCGTACTGTGGATACAATCAAAACCGTTCACCGCTGAGGAAGTTGCCAGCCGGATAAGGCTTTTTGAAAAAAAGGCGTGGGGGTGGGGGTTCTGTTGTTTTCTTGATGAGAGGGAAAAGGTGTCGATCAGAATCCTCATGGAACGCATGTTCACCATTCAGCGAATTCGGGCGCTCTTGTCGGATGCAGACGGCGCGGCGGCAGAGCAGCTCGAAGCATCGGCGGCAGCGGATCGAGACAAAGAGCCGGTTAGAGAGCAGGCTGTCGAGTCGGCGATGAAACAGCGCAAACCAAGAGGGGCTAAGCAGTTAGCAATCGAGTTTATCAAGGAGCGGATCGCCTCCCGCTCTGAGTATATGAGATTATCTGAAATGAAACAAGGAAAGAATTTTAAGGAAATAAAAGTGAAGTTGTGGAATGAGTTTCAGGAAAGCGAAACAGAAAAGTCAAAATCAATAACAATCGAGACATTTCATTCATACGTGAGTGATGCATTGAAAGAGATTTGTCCGTCCAGAAAACAGACTTCAGACTGAAAGGTAAATCCGAAGTCCGTTTTCTTTTCACGATAAAGATCGTCGTTATCATGCAGTTGAAGGCAATAAGCTATTTCAACAAAACATGAATAACGATGAAAGCATCACTTACCACCGTACAAACAAGCATTTCCAAATCAAGCATCTATCCGCCACAACGAGCGGACAGGCTTCATCCGTTCAATGTCGGCGGGCGATGGCTTTTTACTGTATCCGCAGAAAAAAGGAAAATCCAAAAGCTGGGCGTGGCTTCAGGGGTTTACGGGCGAACTGAGGGGCGAGGTCGGGCGTATCGGAGAGACAGGCATTTTCCGGTCGCTTGTCCGGTATTCCCGGCGCGGCTTCGGTTCAGCTATTACTTCGACCGGAACGGCAACCTTCGAGTCATGAGCGATGGGCGGGCCAGATAGCGGGGATTGCCGGGGGATTTCACGACAACATTGCGTCGCCGTTGGTTTCTATCGCTTTTCGGAATGCGGGTGAAATGTCGTTTCAGTCGAGGAGATCGACTCTGAACGGCAATTCGGATTCCTGAAATGCCTCTTTGATTTCGGCGAGCAGTTTCCAGTCGAGCGGTGATTTGGCCTTGATGGCGAGGTCGAGGTCTGACCAGGGTTTTGCCGTGCCGTGAATCCGTGAGCCGAACACGATGGTTTCGGTTTCTGGCACGAAACGCTCAAGAATGCTTCGCACAACATTACTCTTCGGTGCTTGAGAGTCTCGATGTGATGAACGCGGTTTCTTAGGGTTGTTTTATCGCAGATTTTCGCTAATTTTTTACAATCGATTTTTTTACTGGTACTGTTGACGGAGCGAGAGCCTATGGAAGCGATCAGAACGATCATGACGGTCAGTGAGGGACACGTCAAGGTGAACCTTCCCGAACGATTCTGGGGAAAACAGGTGGAGGTTATAGTCCATGAAGCCCCAATACAAGCTCAGGTGTCCCTGAAAAAAAGTCTTCAGGGCTGCTTGCGTCAATATGCAAACCCAGCCTTCATCGAGCGTGAGCAAGAAGCGTGGCATGATGCCGTGAAGGAGAAACATGACCGTTATTGATGCAAATATTGTCCTGCGCTATCTGCTGGACGATCACCCGGTGTTGTCCCTAAAAGCGGCGATGATCATCGAACAGCAGTCCGTCACCTTGCCAGTGGCGGCTGCTTGCGAAGTGGTGTATGTGTTGCAGAAGGTGTATTCTGTCGATAGGCCACAGATTCAGAAAACGCTCAGCGATCTTCTCAATCAGCAGCTTGTTTTCATCGAAAAACCCAATCTGTTTCTGAAGGCCCTTGAGTGTTACGGAACAACGACATTTGATATTGTCGATGCGCTTTTATGGGCATACCATGTCATCGAGAAGTATGTCGTTCTCACCTTTGATGAAAAGTTGCAGAAGTACATCCGCCAGACAACCTTGCCCCCGGAGTGAGTAAAAAACTCGCTCTCGACAGCCACTTTTTTACGCCTTTTGCAGTATCCCTACCAGCATCTTGAATCCAATCTTCACCTGTTCAAGCCGGATGTGATCGTCGAGGCGGCTTTGCTCGTCCCTCAACCTAACCGGGCTGACTCTCGCACCTTTTTGACCGTGCCCCGATCCAGCGTTTTACAATTCGCGCAAAATTCCTGATATTCAAGCTCGCCTTTCATGCTTGTTGTCCCGGTTGCGATCGGGGTTATGTCATTTTTTCACTACAAGTCCCCAGGGACTTTCAAAACGGTTTATACACGAGTTATATGAGTAAGGAGCCAACAACGGCGGAGAGTTTGCAGAACAGATTCAGGACACATTTCGGCGGTCGCCTGAGCCGCAAGTCGGAGGGCGAGACGGTCAGGCTCGGCGGCTGGGTGCATCGCATCCGCGACCACGGCGGCCTCATCTTCATCGATCTGCGCGATCACACCGGCATCTGCCAGCTCGTGGTGCTGCCTGAAAACGAGAGCCAGTTCAAGCTTGCCGAAACGCTGCACTCCGAATCGGTGATCTCCGCCGAGGGCAAGGTGGTGCTCCGCTCCGACGCCACCGTCAATCCGCGCCTCGCGTCGGGCGCAATCGAGGTGGTTGTCTCATCGATCCAGATCGAAAGCAACGCTCATCCGCTGCCCTTCCCGGTGGCCGACGACATGCCGACCTCCGAGGAGCTTCGCCTCAAGTTCCGCTTCCTTGACCTGCGCCGCGAGAAACTGCACGAGAATATCATCTTCCGCAGCAAGCTCACCGCCGCCGTGCGCAGCTACCTTACCGGCCTCGACTTCATCGAAATCCAGACGCCGATTCTCACATCGAGTTCGCCCGAAGGAGCGCGCGACTTCCTCGTGCCGAGCCGCCTGCATCCCGGCAAATTCTACGCGCTGCCGCAGGCTCCGCAGCAGTTCAAGCAGCTTCTGATGGTGGCCGGATTCCCGCGCTACTTCCAGATCGCGCCCTGCTTCCGCGACGAGGATGCCCGCGCCGACCGCAGCCCCGGCGAGTTCTACCAGATCGATATCGAGATGTCCTTTGTCGAGCAGGACGACCTGTTCGTCATTCTCGAAGGGATGTTCAAGCAACTCGTCGAATCGATGTCCCAGAAGCGCATCACGCAGTTTCCCTTCCCGCGCATCAGCTACAAGGAGGTGATGAACCGCTACGGCTCGGACAAGCCCGACCTGCGCATTCCGCTGGAGATTCAGGACGTCACCTCGCTTTTCGTCAACTCGAGTTTCAAGGTTTTCGCCTCCAACACCGTCGAAGGCTCCTGCGTCAAGGCGATGGTGCTGAAAGGCATGGGCGGCGAGTCGCGCCTTTTCTACGACAAGGCTGAAAAACGCGCCAAGGAGCTGGGCTCGACTGGATTGGCTTACATCCAGTTCAGGGAAGAGGGGCCAAAAGGGCCGGTGGTCAAGTTCCTCAAGGAGGAGGATATGAACGCCCTGAAGGAGCAGCTCGGCCTCGTGAATGGTGACGTAGTATTTTTCGGCGCGGGCAAATGGGAGAAGACCTGCAAGATCATGGGTGGCATGAGGAATTACTTCGCCGATATTTACCCGCTCGACAGGGACGAGCTTTCGTTCTGCTGGATCGTCGATTTCCCGATGTACGAGTACAACGAGGAGCTGAAGAAAATCGACTTCTCGCACAACCCCTTCTCGATGCCGCAGGGCGAGATGGAGGCGCTCGAATCGAAATTCCCGCTCGACATTCTCGCCTACCAGTACGACATTGTCTGCAACGGCATCGAGCTTTCGAGTGGCGCGATCAGGAACCACCGCCCGGACATCATGTACAAAGCTTTCGAGATCGCAGGCTACCCGAAGGAGGAGGTTGACGCCCGCTTCGGCCACATGATCGAAGCCTTCAAGCACGGCGCTCCGCCGCACGGAGGCATCGCCCCCGGCTTGGACCGCCTCGTCATGATTCTGCGCGACGAACAGAACATCCGCGAAGTGATCGCCTTCCCGATGAACCAGTCCGCGCAAGACCTCATGATGTCCGCCCCGTCGGAAGTCACCCTCCAGCAGCTCGAAGAGCTGCACATTCGCGTGGAGCTGCCGGAAGAGGAGAAGTGACAACGAGCTGATCTGAAGCATCGGTTGAAATCGAAAACTCCCGCAAGCCGCAAGGTTTCGCGGGATTTTTTTTGTTTGATAGAACTTGATGGTCTGAAGGGTAAAGCGTCCAGGGATGGGTAATCGAGTCGCTCCTTATATTACTTGCGCTTCGCTCCTTATGAGGTTATATTATTACCATAATGCGCTATCAGGTACGAATCAAGAAAAAGGTCGAGCAAGGGTTGCGCAAGCTGCCATCCGACGTTCAGAAGCTTTTCTTCCTTCTCGTCGCGGAACTTCAGGCGGAGGGTCCGATCCAGAAAAGCTGGCCTAACTTTTCTCCCCTCGGGGATGAGCGTTACCACTGTCATTTGAACTACCGTTATGTGGCGTGCTGGACATGCCGTAAAAATGAAATAGAGATCGAGGTGTATTATGTTGGCTCTCGTGAAAAAGCCCCGTATTGAAATTTCGCTTCATGGCGAAAATGTTGGCGAACTTGTCGAGTGGATCAGGAAAAAGTACGAGGTCACGGTGCTTGCCGAAGGACCTGAGGATGAGTTTGTCGCCATCGAGAGCACCGATTACTGGAAGGAGATGGAGAAGAACCGCGTTGGCAATCTTCTTGCTGGCGCTCGCCTGAAAGCGGGCCTGACGCAAGCGCAACTTGCCGAAAAACTCGGAATCCGCCAGAGCATGGTCAGCGATTACGAATGCGGTCGCCGCTCCTATTCCGATGCTATGGCCAAAAGGCTCAGTGAAGCGCTCAATGTCAATGAAGAGCACCTGAAATACGGCCAACAGGAGGAGTAGTGACCGTGATGTCGTATTATACCGTTCCTCCGTTCCTGAAAAAATCTACTTGCATTCAAGTTTTGCCGCAACGTGATTCGTGAGCAAGGCGGAACCGACTGGATTGCCACCTCACTGCGCTCCTTGCAATGACAGCCTGCCAATAAAAAACTCCCGTACGACTATTACGTCTTGCGGGAGTTTCTGTTTCGGCGTATTCCGTGACCCCTCCGCTTCTTGAGCGGCTCAGAGGTAAATCTCTGGCGTGAGTTTGCGGGTGAAGCGGTTCATGAGGAAGTTGACGAACCACACCCAGTTCAGCGGCTTGCCCTGCATTCGCTGCATGATGGCGCGGCCTTTGTAGACTTCGCGCTGGAGCTTGATGAAGTTTTCAAGCAGCTTTTCGCCCGAGAGCTTTTTCGGCTCGAACATGTAGTGGTAGGTGTCGTATTTGTCCCAATCCATGTGGCGCACCCGATTCTTCATCTCTTCGAAGTAAGGCGTTCCGGGGAAAGGCGTTACCAGCGAAAAGACCGGAAACTCAATGCGGTTCTCCATGATGAAGTCGTAGGTCGCCTGGAAGCTCTTTTCGTTGTCGTCGTCGAAGCCGAACATGAAGTAGCCCTGGATGGCGATCTTGTGCTTGTGCAGGTTGCCGACCGCCGTGGAGTAGTTCTGGAGGCGGTTGGAGCCTTTGTTCATGCTTTTGAGGATGTCGGGGTTGAGCGACTCGAAGCCGATGCTCATGAGGTCGCAACCTGAGCGTCCGGCGATTTCGGCCACCTCCGGTTTGTGCAGGAAGTTCATCGAGATGTTGGCATTCCAGCGCACGCCGAGCTTTGACATCCCTTCGAGCAGGTCGGTGAAGTATTGCGGGCGAAAGCTGATGTTGTCGTCCATGAAGGAGAAACGCACGAGCTTTTTGCCGACGCGCTCCTGATGGGCGCGCATCTCGTCGAGCACCAGCTCCATCTCGCGATAGCGGAAGCTTTTGCCGTAAACCGTGGGCGTGGTGCAGAAATTACAGCCGACCGGGCACCCCTTGGTGGCGAGAATCGGGATGAGCTGGCTGTATTTTTTTGCGTGTGGCGAGTTGAGCGCGAAGCTGAAGTCAGGTCGCGTCATTTTGCTCATCGGCCTCAGCTCACTCGCTTTGTAGAAGCTCTTCATCTTGCCACGGAAAATATCCACTGCAAGTTCATCCCAGACCGATTCGATCTCGCCGTAAACCACGCTGGTGCAGTGCGATGTGGCCTCGTCGTGCAGCATCGTGGGATGCACGCCGCCGAGCAGCACGATCTTGTCCTGCGATTTCGCCCGGTCGCCGATGCTGTAGGCGTTCTTGGCGTTGAGCGTGCGCGAGGTGATGGCCACGACGTCGTAGCCGGAGAAGTCCTGGGGAATCGTGTCGCCGGTGCGCTCGTCGAGGAACGTCACGTCAAAATACTTGCTGGCGAGGGTGGCGACCATGATAAGGTTCAGCGGCATACTTACCGTGCCGGAATCGACCATCATGCTGGTCGTGCTTTTCGGTTGGACGAGCAGCCATTTTTTCCGGGTTTTCTGTTCTGCGGCGAGTTTTTCGAGTGATGGCGTAGCGCCATTCGTGCGAGAAGCGGTGGATTCGGCTGTCTGAAGATCTTCTGCCAGCATGCCTGTCGAGGATAAATGGTAATGACTACGGAACGAAACCACAAGGTATGAAAATTTCCCTAAAAACCCTGTTAAGGCTTGAAAATCAGCGGGTCAATCGTGAGTAAAAATCCAGTCGCTAAAAGCGTCGTTATCTGATTCGAGAATAAAACGTTATCGCGTGGATTGCCACGTCGCTGCGCTCCTCGCAATGACAGATGAGAACTCTTCATCGAAATCGACTGTTTACCCGCGTTTTTCGAGTACGGCGACGGTGAAGCGGCTGACGCAGACGAGGCGGCCCTGGTCGTCGCGAATCTTTATATCCCAGACCTGCGAAGTGCGTCCCAGATGGAGCGGGGTGGCGGTGGCGTGCACGGAGCTTTCGCCCTGGCGTACGGCGCGGAGGTGATTGGCGTTGATCTCCTGGCCGACGATGAAGTACTTCTCCCGATCCACGCAGTAACTTGCCGCGATGCTGCCCACAGTCTCCGCGAGGGCGAGCGACGCGCCGCCGTGGAGGATGCCGATGCGCTGGATGGTGCGGTGATCGACGGGCATACTTGCCGTCATGGAGTCAGCGCCGACTGCCGTGATTTCGATGCCGAGATGGCGGGCCATCTGACCTTCGACGATCTGCGAAGCGTTGATCTCTTCAGGCGTGACCGGAACGGTGAAAATCGAATCCTGCGTCATGGGAAAATGCGGTTTGGCTGGAGAGGAGTAGCGGCGTGGCGCTGTCCATTATCGCCGAGGTTGCCGGTGAGCGGGTGACGAGATTCGAACTCGCGACATTTTGCTTGGGAAGCAAACACTCTACCAACTGAGTTACACCCGCTTGTTCGAAGCAAGCCCATCTGCGGAAAATCAGACGGGTGCTTTAAAGTGTGGTGAGGGAGGGAGTTGAACCCTCGACCTCAGGGTTATGAATCCTGTGCTCTAACCAACTGAGCTACCTCACCATAAGGGCCACTAATATAAGGCGTTGCCTTTCTAAATGCAAGTGGCTGAGGCAATTAATTTTTCGATTTTTTAGCCTTGAGTCCGGTCAGAATCGCCTCGCCGATGAAGACATCTTCGGGCGTGGTGATCTTGATGTTGTGGTAGCCGGTCTCGTAAATCCGTATCTCTTGCTGCGGAAAATAGCGCTCCACAAGCGCGGCATCGTCCGTGGCGTACCACTGCTCTTCGGCGGCGCGGCGGTGGGCTTCGATGAGTCGCTCGGGCGCGAATCCCTGCGGCGTCTGCACCTGGAGCAGGCGGCTGCGGTCGAGTGTTTCGCCGAAAATCTCCGGATTGCAGCCGACGTACTTGATGGTGTCCTTCGGCTTTGTAGCGGGTACGCACGCGCCGTGCAGCGCCGAGATGCGGGCGATGTCGTCGATCTCCTCCGGCTGGATGAAGGGGCGTGCGCCGTCGTGTACGAGGATGGCGTCGGGCATCACGCCAGAGCTTTCGATCTCCTGCTCGATCAGCGCCATGCAGTTGCCGATCGAGTCCTGACGCTCCTTGCCCCCTTCGATGATTGCAGTGATTTTCGTGAAGCCGCTTGCTTTCGCGATTTCGTCGAAAACCGGAATGCTGTCCGTCAGGGTGGCGATGTAGACCGACTCGACGGTTGAGGCCTCCTGGAACGCTTTCATGGTGTGCCAGATGACCGGCTGGCCTCCGATTTCGAGCATCTGCTTGCTCAGCCCGCCATCGAGCTTCATCCTTTTTCCGACGCCGCTGGCGGCAATGATGACAACGGTTTTCATAAGCATCAGCAGATCAGCATGGCGTCCCCGTAGGCGAGGAAGCGATAGTTGTTCTTGAGCGCGGTCTTGTAGGCTTCGAGCAGCAGGCGGTGCTCGGCGAAGGCGCTGACCACCATCATGAGCGTCGTTTCAGGCTGCTGGAAGTTGGTGATGAGTGCGTCGGTGACCTTGAAGGTGTAGGGCGGATAGATGAATTTGTCCGTCCAGCCCTGGCCGAATTTGATCTTGCCGTCGACCGTGGCGTTGGCTTCGAGCGCGCGGCAGGTGGTGGTGCCGACCACGAAGACGCGGCCCGATTTGTTCATCTTGGTTTCGTTGACCTCCATCGCCGTCTGATAGGGGATGTTGAAGTACTCGGAGTCCATTTTGTGCTTCGAGACATCCTCGACCTCGATGGCGTTGAAGGTGCTCAGGCTTGGATGCAGGGTGACGGGCAGAATCTTCACGCCGATCTTCTGGAGCTGCTGCAAGAGCGGCATGGTGAAGTGCAGCCCGGCCATCGGAGCGACCACCGCTCCCGTCTGGTTGGCGTAGACGGTCTGGTAGTCAGTACGATCCACCTCTTTTGCTTTTCGCGTAAAGTATGGCGGAAGCGGCACGTGGCCGATCTTCTCTACCATCTTGAATACATCGATGTCGGGATTGAGGAAGCGGATCGTGCGGCCTCGCGACGTAGTGTTGTCCACCACCTCGGCCACGACGTCGTCCTCGAAGTATATCTTGTTGCCGACGCGCACCTTGCGGGCCGGATCGACCAGCACGTCCCAGAGTCCGGCCTCCTTGTTCAGCTCGCGGAGCAGGAAGACCTCGATCTTGGCGTCGGTTTTCTCCTTCTGCCCGAAAATCTTGGCCGGGAAGACGCGGCTGTTGTTGACGACGAGCAGATCGCCCTTCTTGAAGTAGGAGACGATGTCGGTGAAGACCTTGTGTTCTATCTCCTTTTTGCGACGGTTCAGCACCATCAGCTTGCAGGCGTCGCGAGGCGATTCGGGATGATCGGCGATTCGTGTTTTCGGGAGGGTGTATCGGAAGTTCGAGAGCCGCATAGGTTGAGGGTCAATGGGTGAAGTGCCCGTGAAGATGATCCTATATATAGCGTTTCAGGTTGAAATAACAAAACCGGGAGGGGATTCGTGCCCTCCCGGCATTTTTTCGTTCAGCCGAGCTGTACCGTCAACTCCTCGCCTTTGCGCAGGGTGACGGCGTGGCCTCCGATGAAGGCTGGAAGTTCGGCCTTCTCCGATTCCGTCAGCGTGACCGACGCGCTCGATGGAGTGAGCACGATCCGGTACCAGCTGCCCAGGAAGCTGAGGTTCGTCTCGATGCGTCTCCAGTGGGGCGGGAAGTTTGGCTTGATGTTCAGCAGTTCGTTCTGGAACGAGATGCCCGAGAAGTAGCGTGTGACGGTGTCGATGGTGCCCGCCATCACGCCGCAGTGGATGCCCTCCGGCGTCGTGCCGCCCTGCGTGTCGTGAATGTCGCTCTTGAGCGCCTCGGCGAACCAGCTCCATGCGGTTTCGTGGCCGTTGAGCAGGTAGCTTGAAATGATCGAGTGCACCACCTTGCTGAGAGTCGAACCGTGGCTGGTTCTCGGCTCGTAGAAGGCGTAGTTCTCGCGCACGAACCGGAGCGCGTCGGGCACGGGGTAGCCGAGCTTTTCGAGAATGGCGCACACCTCAATCGGCGAAAGGGTGTAGAAGGTCATCAGCACGTCGGCCTGTTTGGCAACCTTGTAGTTGTCTGGCGAGTCGTTCTCTGCCTTCAGAATCCTGTCCATCCGGTGGATGTTGCCATACTTGAGCTTGTAGTGTTCCCAGTTCAGCTCCTTCAGCCCCATGTAGCCGTCGAATTGTTCGAGGATGCCGTTCTCGTCGATGAGCACGTTCATTTTGCCAGAGATGTCGCGCCACTGCATGAACTCGTCGTGGCCGATGCCGATCTTCTCCATGAGGCCGTCCATCACCGACGGATCGAGCTTCTGCGAGGTTTCGAGCGCCTTGTCCAAGAGCCAGGCGGTCATGATGTTGGTGTAGGTGTTGTCCCTCACGCCGTGCTTGCCGGAGCCGGGCAGCTCCTCGTGGAACTCGTCCGGGCCCATCACCCCCTCGATGTGGTAGCGTCCGGTCTCGGGCGAGAATGTGGCGATGCTCGCCCAGAAGCGGGCGATCTCGAACATCATCTCCGCGCCGCAACTGTTGAGGAACTCCATGTCGCCGGTGTCGTGCACGTAGCGCCAGGCGTTGTAGAAGACGGCGATCGAGACGTGGCGCTGGCGGCAGCTCAGGTCGGGATCCCAAGCGTCGCTCTTCGGATTGTAGTGGATGGTCGGCGTCTCCTCGCGCCCGTCATCGGCGGTCTGCCAGGGGTACATCGCGCCGTGGTAGCCGTTGTCCCGCGCATACTCGCGAGCCGCGTCGAGCTTGTGGTAGCGGTACATCATGAGTGCCTTGGCCATCTCCGGCAGATGCTGGATGAAGAAGGGCATGATGTAGATCTCATCCCAGAAGTAGTGGCCGCGATACCCTTCGCCGCTCAGACCGCGCGCGGCGATGCTGGCGTCGATGTTGACGTTGTGGGGCGAGATGGTCGAGACGAGGTGGTAGATGTGCAGGCGCAGCACCTTCTGGGTGAAACGGTCGCCCTCGATCTTCATATCGGATTTTTGCCAGATTTTCTCCCATGCGGCGCTGTGGCTTTCGAGCAGCTCGTCGAAGCTGCCTGCCGAAGCGAGGTTCTCGCGGCCCGCCGTGACCGGATCGTGATGACCGGCGTCGCGCGAGGTGTGGATCGAGACCACCTTGTCCACCGTGCAACCCTTGTCAGCCGTCACTTCGAGCTTGAAATGCTCGCTGATCCAGCGCGGGCTGCTGGTGATGGTGCCAGCGCCTTCCGGCTTGCCGTGGTATCCGCTGCGTAGCGTCGTTCTGGCGTGGGTTACGATGTCGTGCTGCGAATGGCTTGTGCGCACATGCAGGAAGATGGCGCTATCCTCATTCACGCGACCATGTTCGACATGTTCGAGATGGTCAGTGGAGAGGGTGTTGTAGCGCAGGACGCCGCGGTTCTGCACCCGGCCGTCGATGGTCGAACGGATTTCGATCTCCGCCGAGTAGTTGACCGGCTGGATGGTGTAGCGGATCGCCGCGATGTGCGGGTTGTCCATGCTGCAGAAGCGCTTGCTCCTGATCCGCGTGATGCAGCCGAGCGTATCCTGCACCACCATTTCGCGCGTCATGACGGCGTGTCGCATGTCGAGATTCTGGCGGTAGCTGAGAATTTTCTGCTCCAGCGGATTGATGAACTCGCCGTTGCCGATGCGGAACTCGATGCCGAGCCAGTTTGGCGCGTTGACCATGTCGTTGTTCCAGACGGTCTGGCCATGCACCTCGGACGAAAGTTTGTTGAAGACGCCAGCGATATAGGTGCCGGGATAGTGGTGCGTCGAAGTCAGGCCGCTTTCGAACGCGCCACGCACCCCCATGTAACCGTTGCCGGTGGTGACGAGCGACTCCCTGAGACGCTCCTCCCTCTCAACCCATGAGTCGTAACGCAAGTCCCAACCCTCGTGTTCCAGCCCCTTGTCGAACCACTCCTCGATCTCCGCGATGGTGATCTCGCCGAGATCGCGCACCACGATGTCAGCCCCCTGCTCCTTCAGCTTGATCCCCTCGATCTCGCGGGCGATGCCGAGCACGAGGCCGAAGTTGCCTCTCGCGCCAGCCTGCACGCCCGAGATGGCGTCCTCGACGACGACGCAGTCGTGCGGTTCGAGACCGAGATTGGCCGCCGCCGTGATGAAAATATCGGGATTCGGCTTGCCTTTGAGCTTCAGCTCGATGGAGACCTCGCCGTCAACCCGCGTCTCGAACAGCTCTTCGAGCTTGGCGAGCCGGAGGATGAGCTGGCAGTTGCGGCTCGACGAAGCGATGCCGATGCGAATGCCGCGCGCTATGAGATCCTTGATGAAATCCACCGAACTCTGGAACACCTCGGGGCCTTCCTTGATCAGAATCTCGGTGAAGAGGCTGTTCTTGCGATTGCCGAGACCGCAGACGGTCTCCTGCTCGGGAATGTCGTCGAGTTCGCCGTACGGAATTTCAATCTCCCTCGAAGCGAGGAAGCTTTTGACACCCTCCATGCGCGGCTTGCCGTCAACGTATTTCAGGTAGTCGTGAGCCGGGTCGAAAGGAACGTAAGGCTCATTGTTGACCTCGGCGTAATTCTGCAAAAAGGAGTTGAACATCGCCTCCCAGGCAAGGCTGTGAATTTTGGCCGTGCCGGTAATGACACCGTCGAGATCGAAAATG
>Ga0326726_10000571_pt1 | contig 34164 bp, 27 predicted proteins | sample MHFenrmetagenome_2_FD_207603 | JGI IMG/M metagenome (GOLD analysis project Ga0326726, IMG submission 207603) | Lab enriched peat soil microbial communities from Michigan Hollow, Ithaca, NY, United States - MHF15MN | ecosystem: Environmental > Terrestrial > Soil > Wetlands > Peat | place: USA...
CGGACCCGTGGCGCTCGCGCTGACGCGCCAGAAGGTGCCGTTCATCGATCGCTCCAAGTACGGCTCGGCCGACGGTGTGGCGCGCGGTGCGTATGTGCTGGCCGATCCGTCCGGCGGGGCGAAGCCACGCGTGGTGTTGATGTCGAGCGGGAGCGAGGTGCAGTTGATCCTGAAGGCGCAGGACGAGCTCGCTGCGAAGGGGATCCCGGTGCGCACGGTAAGCATGCCGAGCATGGAGCTCTTCGAGCGCGAGGCGAGCGAATATCGCGAGCAGGTGCTGCCACGCGGGGTGCCGCGCGTGGCGATCGAGGCGGCGTACCCGATGTCGTGGTATCGCTGGGTGAATCCCGAGGGCCAGGGCGCGGTGATCGGGCTCGAGCGGTTCGGGGCGAGCGCGCCGTATGAGAAGATCTACGAGGGGTTCGGGATCACCGCGGCAAAGGTGGTCGAGGCGGCCGCCCGACTGGCGACGACGGCATCCTGAGGGAATCGCCTGCGCGCGTGCGGCTGCGGTCGCCATGGAAGACCGCGGCGAGCACGGCGACGAGGCGGATGATTCGAGAGAACATCCTCTAGAACATCCTCTTCTACAACATCCTCTATAGAAGAAGAGGCGTCGGCTTCCCAACGGGCTGAGCGGCACGCATCCCGGGCCTTGGCGCGTCCGCGAGCGGGCGCGGCGGTTTCACCGCACGTCGAGTGGAGGATGGGGCGGGGTTGGAGGACTCCCCACTCAAGGCACAATGCGCTCAATGAGAAAACACTGATGGTCCAATGATTGCTCGGGAGCCAAGGGGTCTCTCGATCGACCTCGGCCGCAACGATGCAGCGGTCGCACAATCAGCCGCTGTCGCGCTTGACTACGTTGGACGCCGCACTTCTCGCGCTGGTCACCTCGTTCGGCATTTCGTACGCACTCGTTCCCGCGCTCATCGCCTGCGGCCACCGGCTCGGCTTGCTCGATCGGCCGGATGAGCCCCGGCGCATTCACAGCCGCCCGGTCCCGCGGTTGGGCGGCGTCGCCGTGTACGTCGGCGTTTTCGCGGCAATGTCGCTGGTCGCGCTCGTCTCGGGGGCGGGAGCGTTTCATCCGTCGATCACGGGCATCGCAGCCGGCAGCATCGTCGTCTTTCTGACCGGTCTCCTCGACGACATCAAGGGCTTGTCGCCGCGCGGCAAGCTCGCCGCGCAGCTCATCGCGGCTATCCTCGTCGTCACACATGGCCTCCACGTCACGTCGGTCGTCGTCGTGCCCGGTGTCGCGCTCGACCTCGGTGTTCTCGGCGCGCCGCTCACCGCCTTCTGGCTGATCGGCGTGACGAACTCGTTCAATCTCATCGACGGTGTCGATGGGCTCGCTGGCAGCATGGCGCTCATCGGACTCTGCGTGGTCGCCATCGCTGACATCTTTCTCGGAACGTTCAGCGTCACCGTGGCGTCGTTCGCACTGCTCGGCGGCGTGTTCGCGTTCCTGCGATTCAACGGCGCGCCGGCGCGAATCTTTTTGGGTGACGCCGGATCCATGGTGCTCGGTTTCGCCATCGCGGCGTTGAGCGTGGTCGCGGCCACGGACAGCGCCGGCCGGACCTACGTTCTCGTGCCGTTGTTCGCGCTCGCGTATCCTCTCACCGATACCGCGACGGCGATCGCGCGGCGGTGGCTGCGCGATCACCCGTTGTCGCGCGCCGACGGGCGACACATTCACCACCAGCTGTTGGCCATCGGATTGTCGCCGAAGCGAACGGTCGAATTTCTCGGCTTGCTGTTTGGTGCCGCCGCGGGAGTCGGTCTCTCCGTGGTGTTCGCGCCGAAAGAGCTGACGGCAGCGCTGCTCGCGACCGTCGTCGCGCTGGTGGGCGTCGCGACGTATCACGGCGTGCGGTGGCTCGGGTACAGTGAATTCATCGAGCTGGGCCGTACCGTCGTCTCCGGCATTCGAAAAGGACGCGCCGTCGTGCGGCAGAAGGTCTGCGTCGGGGAGCTCGCGGAACGCATCGAGACGGCCGTGTCGATCGATGATCTCAATCGACTGCTCTCCGAGTCGTCCGAGGAGCTGCAACTTCTCGGGATTCAACTTGTCCCGGCAGACCGAAAGGGACGACAGCCCGACGCGATCATCGCGCCGCCGGACGCGCTGCCGTACCGCCTCGACTATCGCGTGACCGTCCACCATCTCGCGCGGCGCATCGAGATGCTGCTTCGCGTGTGGTGCCCGCGGCCGGCGCCCGGCGTGTGGGGCGAACCCGGCGCCGAACGTGTCGTGACGCGGCTCGGGCCGGTGATCGAACGATGGATCGCGGGCCGCCCCGATATGTGCGCCACCCTCGTCGATGGGTTCGACGCGCAGCATTCACCCTACTTTCGCGGTAGCCATCGAACAGGCGGAGAGATCGGCACCGAGATCTGACTGCGGCGGCCGGTACCGCCGCGTCAGGCGATGCGCCAGCCGTGGCGCTGAAAGAAGGTGAACGCCGACGCGACGTACATGCGCAGATGCTTCCATCCCTTGCGAGAGGCGTTTCCGCCGTAATGCACGATCCGCACGTCCGGGAGATAGACGATGTCGCCGAGCTCGCGGAGGCGGCGGCTGAGATCGTGGTCCTCGAAGTACAGGAAGTACGCCGGCGAGAAGCCGCCGATCGTCTGTAGACTCGCCGTCCGGCTGAACATGAAGCATCCGCTCGCGAGCGGAACCGTCACGGGCTCCCCAGCATCGATGGCGTCGCGCAGCTCGTACCGGTCCATGAGTGTCCGGTACCGCCGTCGCATCCACATCGGCGCGAACGATCGGAGAAAGAGCACGAGCACGCTCGGATACGCCTTGGCGAGATACTGCTGCTCCCCGTTCTCATTGCGCGCGTCGGGCGCCACCATCACGACACGCTCATTCGTGGATAGGTAGGCGACGGCGTTGCGGACTGCGTCGGTGGCGACGACCACGTCAGGGTTGAGCACTAGATGATAGTCCGACCGCGCCGGCCGAATCGAGAGATTGTGGCCGCGGCCGTAACCAACGTTGCCATGTCCCCGGACGATTCGCGCGCGCAGACCTTCTTCGCCGTCTGCGATTCGCGCCGTCTCGAGCGCGCGCTCGATGTCGCTCGGCGCGCTGCCATTGTCGACGAGATCGACCTCCGCGCCGCGGATCACGCCGGCCTGGCATGCGTCACGAACGGACGACGCCAGGGACGCGAGAGTCTTGGCGAGAATGGCGACGTCGGGATTGTAGACGACGACCGAGACCGTGAGGTCGCGTGGGGCGGTGCTCAAGAGGCCGACCGATGTGCTGTAGCGTGGAGCGCAGCTCGACACGCGTCGAGCACTTCCTCGACGCCGATGTCGTCCAGGCACCGAGGCCTGGCGTGTATGCACGCCGTGCAGCGTTCGGCAGGCAATCCGTGTGCGAGGCCGTGGCGTGCGTACGGCGGGCCGTTGAACGGAGGCCCGCAGGGCAGACGTAGCCAGATGACGCGATCGCGCTCGCCACGAGGGCCGAACGACGACGCGGGGCTCGATCCATACATCGAGACGGTCGGCCGGCCGCGCGCCGACGCAATGTGTACCAGTCCCGTATCATTGCCGATATACACGTTCGCGAGATCGAGAATGCTCACGATCTCCTCGAGCGTGGTGCGTCCGACCAAATCGACCACTTGCCCCGGCGAGAGCGCGGCGAGCGCGCGCAATTCGTCCGCGAGGTGACGGTCGGCGGGCGCGCCGAGCAGCACGATCGTCGCGCGGTCGGCCGACGAGAGGGCGCGCGCGACGAGCGCGAAGCGTTCCACCGGCCACGCTTTGAGCGCGGAGTGACCTCCGGACGGACTCATCGCGACTACAGGACCCGCGGACGCCGACAATCGCGCAAGTGCGGCCTCGATGTGCGCGCGGGGCGGCGCCGGTTTGGGCCACACCTCCGTGCGTGCCGTAGAGGTGTCGAAGCCAAGCGCCGCGAGAAGAACGCTGCCGCGATCGCTCTCGTGGCGCACGGCCCGGTCGTCGATGACGGTGGTGAACAGCCCGTCGAGGCCGCGATTGAACACGGATTTGCGAGGCGTGACGCAGCTCGCGTACGCGACGCGGCGATTCGCCGCGGAGAAGTGGACGATCCAGGACGCATATCGCGTGTCGACGTCCCAGCGCGGCTGAATCGCGAGGTCGTACGGCCCGTCGCTCAAGTACCGATGCGCGAACCGTCGCGCGATGAACGGCATCAGCAGCGGGCGAAGCGGCGCAGCTACGGATTCCCGAAACGCGATGACACGGTCGAGGTGGGGCGATCCCGCCATGATCTCCGCGCCCGGCGCGCTGGCTACGAGCGTGATGTGCGCCGCCGGATGGTGCCGTCGCAGCTCGCGAAAGAAACCGCTCGCGAGCACCATGTCGCCGAGCTCATCGAGCCGCACCACGAGGATTCGCGGCGCGTGGGCGGCCGACGGCGCCACCCTGCCATCGACTCGGCGCGGCCGCGGGACCGTATGCCGAACGGTCCAGGCGAACGCGCCGAGCGCACTCCCCGTCAGTCGCAGGTGGAACGGAATCGCCGTGCTCACGCGAGCGACTCCGCGCGCGCGGGGCGGCCCGCGAGCGTCAACACATACAAGCCAACTACCAGCAGCGTCGGAACGACGATCGAGAACTCGAAGATGTTCTTCACGACCGAGATCGAAAACGGGTCACGGAAGAACGAGAACGTCAGCCAGCCCGACACCATCACGTACACCACTCGCGCGAGCGCCGACTGCGCGTTGACGCGAAGCGCCGAGAGCCACGCGCCGAGCGCGAAGAGAACGACCAGCGTGCCGATGACGCCGAAGTTGATCTGGAAGGAAAAGAACGAGTTGAGCGCGCCGAAGGGCGAGAACACCTGATAGCCGCGCGCCTCGGGAGGAATGGCGAGCGCGGCTTTCTGGGGAAACAGGAAGAGCGGAACGAGGTTCGTGAAATCCGAGGCGAGGAACACCGGCGCGTGCACCGCGGCGAGCTGGTGCGCACTCAGATAGTTCAACAGCGAGAAGCTGGTGAAGAAGAATTCCGATAGCAGGTTGATCAGTACCGCGGCGGTGCTCGCGCCGGCGCCCAGACGGAAGAGTCCGATCACGCCCGAGAGGGCCGCGATGCCCGCGAGCGATCCGCCAAACGTCGCGAGCCGGACCGGCGCGATGAACACGGTGGCGTACGCGAGCAGCATCAGCAGGCTCGTCATGAAATAGAGCCGGCCGCCCATCGACAGCACGAGCAGGGCGAACACGAAGTAGGCCCCAAAACAGGGCGTAACGACGAGCGCGCGCATGGTGGCGCCGGGACCCAGGCGATCATGCCGCTTCGCGGTGTCAACGAATGCGAGTGCCAACAGGAAGAGGCTTGCCGCGGTGAAGCTGCCCCGGAACCCGAAATTCTCGTCGATGCCGGCATAGCCGTGAAAGAGCTCCGCGCGCACCTCATAGGCGAAGATCGACGCGGCCGCGAGGAGTGGAAGGAGAAACAGCACGCCAAGCCGGCGGTCGAATCCCCAGCCCGCGGGCCGGCGCGGCGGCGCGAGGAACGCCGGCGCGACCAGCGATCCGGCGACGAATGCGACATAGCTCGCCGCGCACACACCGAAGTATTCGGCAAGCCGCCGCGCGCCGATCGCGTCGAACAGCCCGTACCAGAGCGACATCCACGACTGATCGCGGTAGATGCCGGTCAGACCCGCGGCCACCGGCAAAATCCAGTAGAGCGTGAAGCCGAGACTGAAGAGCATCACGTGATCGACGCGCGCGCGTCCGCCCCGAACGCAGCAGCCCCACACCCCAGCGACGACGAGCACGACGTCGAGACCGAGAAAGAGCCCGGTGAAGACGCTCATCGCGACACGATTCTTCGATGCGGATCAGCCGCGAGCGACACGCACGGCGGCCTTCGCCTGACCGATGGGGTCGCTCAGCAGGCCGACGCGCCGTTCCGAGCGGAGACCCTGCATGTACCGCGCGGCATCATAGACATTGGAGATGGACTGTCGGCCCAGATCGATCGGCCGTGTCTTGAGAAACGACCGAACGAGTCGCGACACCCGGTTTGGGCGCCGCCGCGCTCCGCGAGCGGGCTCGGTGCGTTCGCCGATGCCGGCGGTTGCGAAGAGCTGGTCGATCTCGGCTTGGGGACGGCCGGCGGCGGTGCGCCGCGCCGCCTCGATCGCGAGCGTGACCTCCACGTCGCCCATGTCGAGAATGTCGCCCAGAGTGCTCGGCGGATTGTGCGCCGCGTACCGAAGTGCAGACTCGACGACGAGACTGCCGACTGTGAGCGAATCGGCGAACCCAGGAAGAAATCCGAGATCATCCTCCCGCCGCCACAGTCCCTTCTCGGTGTCGGTCCCACCGCCGAAGTGCGACGCACCATTGCTGCGGCTCGACCCTCCATTGATGACCAGCGGCGCCTCGCTGAACGCGTAGTCGATGCCCTCCATCGACAGCGCGATCGCCGAGAACATGTCGACCTGGCTCGAGAGGAAGAACCGCCCTTGCCGGCGGAGGACTCGGTCGACGAGATCGCGCTTCACGAATCCGTGGTAGAGGCACGGCAGACGATAGTAGTCACCATCCGTGAGCACGCGCCGGAGCACCGCGCGCGCATCGCGAACAGCGGCGCCATCGCCGCGCGGCAGCAGACCGGCGTTGCGGCGTGCCGTCACGATGTCGGGCCAGAAGTAGTGCGCCCGCGCCGCCGACACGGCCGGCACCTTCATGCGATGGAAGAGGTCGAGTGCCGCGGCGACGGTGAACGAGAACACGCCGTCGTCGTCGCCGATGAAGAGCAGCACGTCGCCGCGCGACGTCGCGATGCCCTTCTCGAAGTTGTCGCGCATGCTCAGCCGCACGTCGCTACGCACGTAGTGCACGCGATGGTCGGCGATGCGCTCGACGACCTCGCGCGTGCCATCCACGCTCGCGTTGTCGAGCACGAGGATTTCGAGCGACGGCTCGGGGTTCGCGATGCACGCGCGGATCGCGTGGCCGAGATACGCGGAGCGGTCGCGCGTCGGGATGATGATCGAGAGAGCGGGCGTCATGAGGCCAGAAGCATGAGCGTGTACTCGTCCTACCGAGCGGCGACGCGCAGCACCGGACGAATGACGGATCGGACCGAGCGCCGGACGCCTGGGATGGCAATGCCCATCGCGGCATAGAGAGCCGCAGCCGCCAGGGCGACGATGACCATCGCGCCGATGCGGCTCCCTGGTTCCGGCAGCACGAGACGGATCGCGACTGCGACAATCGCGCCACCGGCGAGCGGAAGTAGAACCGCGTCGCGGTACCAGCGCCATTTGCTTGCGGGCAGCAGCCGGCGGTGCATGAAGTGCGCAGTCAGCGCGAGATAGCCGGCGTTCAACGCGAGCCACGCCGCTGCCGCTCCCGCCGCGCCGAACCGGGGAACGGCGAAGATCATCGCCGGCACGATCAACAAGACCGCGACGAGATTCGTTCGGACGGCGAGCGACGTCCAGCCATGGGCGAGCTGAAGCATGTACGGCAAATTCATGAGTCCGTTGCAGAGCATGCCGAGCGCGAGCATGGCGAGCAGCGGCGCGGCGCGCTGCGTGATCAACGGATCGCCGGTCCAGGCGAGCATCACCGGGCGTGCGAAAACCGAGAGGAGGAGCCCCGCGGGAATGATGACCGCCGACATCCACTCGCACGCGAGGTGATACGTCCCGACGAGCCCGTCGTGATCTGCGAGCGCGACCTGCTCGGTGAGACGCGGATAGACAGCGGTGTTCATCGGCGTGAATAACTGCAGCAGCCCGCCGGCAAGCACCGACGCGAGCATGTACAGGCTGAACTCGCTCAACGGCAGAAGCTTGCTGATAACGAGCTTGTCTGACTGAGTGAGCAGCAGCGTGAGGATCGACGTGACGAACATGCCGCGCGCGAAATCACGCACTTCGGCGAGCGCCGGGCGGCTGAACCGCGCGCCGCGCGCCGCGAGAGGCAGCAGTCGTTGGATGCGCGCGCGAAGCACCACGACCGACGCGACGGAGGACAGTCCCTGCCACACGAAGAACGCGGTGATGGTGGGTGACACGAACGCGATGACGATATACGAGCCGCACCATCGAAGGGTCGCCAGGATCGCCTGGGCGCCGTTGGCCCAGACCTGATCCTGCATTCCCTGAAGCGCCGTGCGATACACCTGCTCCAACCACCGGCTGGCGACGACGAACCCCATGATGCGCACGGCAATCGTGACGAGCGTGGGCTCGAGGCCCTTCACGTTGAGCCAACCGTGCGCGAGCCACGGCGCGCCCATCCATACCAGCACGACCACGAGCGCGGCGATCGCGGTGTAGATCACTTCCAGCGAACGCAACAGATCGCGGATCGACTCCGGCGTGTGCGCGCCCGCTCGCAGCCGCGCCATCTCGCGATTGAGCGTGGGCGTGAGACCGAGATCGAACACGCTCATCCAAGCGAGCAGCACCGAGAAGACGCCGATGAGTCCGTACGTCTCCACACCGAGCACGCGCACGTAGAGCGGGGCGAAGATCACGCCGACGACCGATGCCCAGCCCTGGCCGATGTAGTTGGCGACCGCGTTTCTGCCGACGGACATGCGACGACTAGCCGGTTGGGTGGAGGTAGAGTCCCGAGAAGTCGCGCGTGCGCGGCTTGAGTCGCAGCTCGCCGCCGCCGCTCGCCACGACCGTGTTTTCCGGAATGGTGGTGTTGTGAACCACGGTTCCTGCCGCGACGACGCAGTCGTCGCCGACGACCGCGCTCCCGGTGACCACCGCCCCGGCGTACAACACCACGTTGGCGCCGATGGCCGGCCGATCCTCCCCCACTCGGCCCACGGTCACGTTCTGAAAGAACACGAGGCGAGAGCCGTACGTCGCGTTGCCCAGCACTGAGCCCACGCCGTGCGAGATGAAGAAGACCTCCGGCATGCACACCGCATAGAAGAGGTCGATCGCGTTGAGCGCGCGATTCAGAGCGAACAGGCGGTCCGGCAGTCTGTCGCCGGCCCGCCGCCGCCACGACTCGTTGGCGAGCAGATACAGGAAGCTCGCGTACTGTAGCGAATGAAAATGGTCGAAGGCGGTCGCGTCGAAGGCGCGGACCGCCTCCAGGATGGGACGCATGCGTTCGAGCGTGGGATCCAAGAGCGCCTGAATGCATTCGACGTCGGCGTCGAAGCCGCCCGCCGGAAACATGCCGAGCTGGGTGGCGACATAGCGCGACAGGGCGTCGATCGACCCGGCGCGCAGACGGAGCGCGGTCGTCATCGCGCCACCAGCGTGCGGCTCCACCATCCGATCGTCTCCTCGATCCCGGATGAGAGATCGTACTTCGGCGCCCAGCCCACTTCGTTTCGAATTCGGCGAGCATCGCCGACGACGAGTGGCGGCTCGTTCGCCGGAGCCGCGAGCGCGCCGAATTCAACGCGATCCGGCGCGCCAAGCTGGTATGCCGCGGCAAGCACGACGTCGCGAATCGTCACGGGAATGCCCGACGCGATGTTCACCGCGCCGCGGACGTCGCTCGTCACCAGCGCGGCGAACGCGGATGCGACATCGGCCACGTGAAGAAAGTCGCGGATCTGGTTGCCGTGCGTGCATCGCGCGCGCTCGTCGCGCAGGAGCGCAGTGATCACGGATGGGACGAGTCGCGCTTCCGCCTCGTGTGGACCATACAGGAGGAAGACGCGGCCCCACGCCGCGCTGAACGACGCCCGCTCCGCGAGCGAGGACAGGGTGTCGAACAACGCGTTCTTGCAGGCGGCGTATGGCGTCGCTGACCGGCGCGGAGTGATGTGCTCGGAGCAGAACCCGTGACGCCAGTCGTATTCGGCGCACGTCCCGGCCAAGACGATCCGCTGGCCGCCGCGCTCCGCGAAGGCGCGCACCAGCGCGATGCTCGCTTCCAGCCAGCGATAGTTCTCGAGCGACGTCCAGAACTTTCCCGGTTCGGCATACCACGCCAGATGGAGCAGGTGCGTCGGGTGAACCGTGGCGACGAGCGCGGCGGCAGCACCGGGTTCCAGCAGGTCGGCGCGATACCATGTGGCATCTGCGCTCGAGCCCCCGCCGCGCGAGGTGACGGCGTGTACGTCGTGCCCCGCCGCGAGCAGGGCGTCGACCGTGTGTCGGCCGATGAATCCGGTCGCGCCGGTGACGAGAACACGAATCGCGCTGCTCATCGGTCTACCACACTTTCATACAGGGCACGGCGACCATGAACTGTCCGCCCCATTCGCGCACGTACGAGAGCTGCTCCGTCACCTCGGCCTGGATGTTCCACGGCAGAATGAGCACCACGTCCGGCTCCTGCTCGGCGATCGCGGCGGGCGACACGATGGGAACGTGACTCCCGGGAAGGAACTTCCCCTGCTTCGACGGCGCGGCGTCGGAGACGAGCGGTAGCAGATCGGGTTTGACTCCGCCGTAGTTGAGCAGCGTGCAGCCCTTCGCCGCGGCGCCGTACGCGATCACCCGCTTGCCGTCGCGCTTCAGCCGAATGAGCGCCGCGACCAGCTCGTCCTTCACGCGATCCGCGCGCGCCTGGAATGTCAGATACGTGTCGAGGCACCGGAGACCCGCTCGACACTCCGCCTCGAGCACCGCGTCCACGGCGTCGGTCGAGGCGCGAGGATCGTCGCGGTGGCAGCCGTAAACTCTCAAGCTGCCGCCGTGCGTCGGCAGCTCTTCGACGTCGCACACCCGCAAGCCGGCCACTTCGAAGATCCGTGACACCGTGTACAGCGACAGATACGAGAAGTGCTCGTGATACACGGTATCGAACTGTGTCTCGGCGATGAGTCGCAGCACGTGCGGAAACTCGAGCGTGATCGTTCCCCCCGGCTTCAGCAGGTCCGCCAATCCGGCCGTGAAGTCGTTGATGTCCGGCACGTGTGCGAAGACGTTGTTGCCAACGATGAGATCGGCTCGCCCGTGAACGGCTGCGATCTCACGAGCCGTGTCCGCCCGAAAGAAATCGCGCCACACCGGAATGCCTTGCGCCTCGGCGGCGGCGGCCGTGTTCGACGTCGGCTCGACGCCGAGACAAGGAATGCCGGCGGCGACGAAGTTCTTGAGCAGATAGCCGTCGTTCGATGCGATCTCGACGACGAAGCTCGCGCTGCTCAACCCGCATCGCCGGACGATGGCGTCGGCGTAGCGGGCGGCGTGCTCGAGCCAGGTCGTCGAGACGGAGGAGAAGTACGCGTACTCCGAGTCGAATAGCTCGTTCACGCCGGCGTAGTCTTCGGTCTGCACGAGCCAGCAGCGGTCGCAGACGAAGAGGCGCAGCGGATAGTGCCGTTCCGGCCTTCGAAGATCCTCCGCGTGGAGGTACGCGTTCGACGGCGGCGCGAAACCGAGGTCGAGAAAGACGTGCGCGAGCGGCGCGTCGCATTGGCGGCAATTCATGAGGCGATCCGAATGCCCGCGAAATCGTCAGCGAGCAGTGGATGACGCCGATCGCGGTCGGAGAGATCGGACATGGGAAGGGGCCAGCGAATTCCCAGTCGCGCGTCGTCGACGCGGATCCCGAGCTCGGCCTCCGGCGTATAGAAGGCCGTGTGGAGATAGAGCAGCTCGCTGTCCGGCTCGAGTGCCTGGAAGCCATGCGCGCATCCCTCGGGAACGACCACCATTCGGTTGTTGTGCGCGCTCAGTTCTTCCGCGTGCCACGCGAGGAAGGTCGGCGATCCGCGCCGCGCATCGACGGTGACGTCCCACACCCGCCCGCGGAGGCAGCGTACGAGCTTCATCTCAGCGTAGGGCGCCCGCTGCGCGTGCAGCCCGCGTACCGCGCCCACTTCGGTGGTGCGCGACAAGTTGACTTGTACCACGCGGCGCTCGCCGAGGAGGTCGCTAAGCTCCCGCTCGCAGTAGAGGCGGGCGAAGGACCCGCGGTGATCCCTGAACCGAGGGCCGTCGACGATGGAGACGCCGGCGATCTTCGTCGGACGCACCTTCATTGGGTCACCCACGACGCGCCCGCGGCGACAGCGGCGGTCACGTATCGGTCGAGCTGTTCGCGGCTCGTCACCGCTCCGCGCTCGACGTAGTTGCGATACCAGCAGACGGTTTCACGCAGCGCGACGTCGAGCGGCCACACCGGCCGCCATCCCAATTGCGTGCGCGCCTTCGTCGCATCGAGGCCGAGGAGGGTTGTCTCGCGCGGCTGGGGTGATGATGTCGTCGACCAGTCGAGCGCGGGCCATTCCACCTTGAGCGCGCACAGCACGTCCGCCACTCGGCGTCCGCCTTCGCCATCTGGCCCGAAATTCCACGCATCGGCGCAGCGACGATCGCCGCTCAACAGGAGCTCGCCAAGTCGCAGATACCCGCTGAGCGAATCGAGAACGTGCTGCCACGGACGTGTAGCGTTCGGCGAACGGATAGCGGCAGGCGCGCCACCTGCGATGCCTCGTACGAGATCTGGAATGAGGCGATCCTCGGACCAGTCGCCGCCGCCGATCACGTTCCCCGCGCGAGCTGTCGCGACGAGCGGGGCGCCTTCGTCTTGAAAGAACGCGTCTCGGTAGCTCGAGGCGACAAGCTCCGCCGCCGCTTTGGACGCGCTATAGGGATCGTGGCCCCCGAGGGGATCGGTCTCGCGGTAGCTCCAGGGCCACTCCTGGTTCTGATAGCATTTGTCGGTCGTGACCACGATGACCGCCTTCACGCTGCTCGTTTGACGGCACGCGTCGAGGACGGCCGCCGTACCGACGACGTTGGTCGACCACGTGTCGACCGGCGCGCGATAGGAGCGGCGCACGAGCGGCTGCGCGGCGAGGTGCAGCACGATCTCCGGCTTCGCCGTCCGCATCGCCGCGAGGACGCTATCCGCATCGCGCACGTCGATCCGGCGATCGACGACGTCGAGACCGAGCAGCGTCCAGTGACTAGGGTTCGTGTCGGGCGCGAGCGCAACTCCGGTGACGCGCGCGCCGAGCGCGTGGAGCCACAGCGCGAGCCAGCTTCCCTTGAAGCCGGTATGGCCCGTGAGAAACACCTCGCGATCGCGATACTGCCCGCCGAACAGCATCACGGCCACACCTTCCAGGGCGGATGGGTCGACCACAGGTCCTCGAGCTGCGTCTTCTCGCGGAGCGTGTCCATGGCCTGCCAGAAGCCCCGGTGCTGGAACGACATCAGCTCGCCCTCGCGCGCCAGACGCTTGAGCGGCTGCTGCTCCCAGATCGTCGAGTCATCCTCGATGTAATCGATGACCGACGGCTCGAGGACGAAGTACCCGCCGTTGATCCATGCGCCGTCGCCGGCCGGCTTTTCATCGAAGCTCCAGACGGCGGTGCTGTCGTCGATCCGGAGCGCGCCGTATCGCCCGGGCGGTTGGATCGCGGACACCGTCGCTTTCCGGCCGTGCGAGCGGTGGAATCGAATCAGCTCGCAGATGTCGATGTCCGAGACGCCGTCTCCGTACGTGAAGCAGAACGTCTCGTCGCCGATGTAGTCGCGGACGCGGGCAAGTCGGCCGCCGGTCATCGTCTGAATGCCGGTGTCCACCAGCGTGACCCGCCACGGCTCGGCATAGCGCTCGTGCACTTCCATGCAGTTCGACGCCATGTCGAACGTCACGTTCGACATGTGGAGGAAGTAGTTCGCGAAATACTCCTTGATCACGTAACCGCGATAGCCGAGGCAGATGATGAATTGGTTGATGCCGTAGTGCGAGTACGACTTCATGATGTGCCACAGAATCGGGCGGCCGCCGATCTCGATCATCGGCTTTGGCCGCAGGTGCGATTCCTCGCTGATCCGCGTGCCGAGTCCGCCGGCGAGTATGACGGCCTTCACGCGGTTCGCCCTCCATTCGTGTGGCGGCGCCACGGCCGTCGGCTCAACGACAGCTCGCTCTTCACCTCGCCGACCGTGCCGATGAACTGCTCGACCTCGACGCCGCCTTCCTCGCGGCGGCGGCGCATCGCGGCGGCGCCGATGACGAGCCCCGCGCCCGCCAGACCGCCGAGCATCACTCCGACCAGCACGCCGAGCACGCGGCCGCGCGACTCCGGCTCCGGCGACACCGCCGGCGCCTCGACGACGCTGATGACCGGCGTGTCGCGTACCTCGCGCAGCCGTACGTCGTCGTACGACTCCATGAGCGCCGTGTAGAGCTGCTGGCGGAGCGACACCGCGCGTTGCAACCGCTCCCGCACGAAGGTGAGCGCGGACGCGCCGATGAGCTCACGGTTCTCCGCCAGGTTGCGCTGAAGACTGTCTTCCGCGGCTCGCAGCTCGCTCCGCGCCACCGCGATGCGCGACTCGAGGAACTTGCGCTCGGCCGACGCCTGTGTTTGGCGCGTGCGTTGGTTGAACTCGTTCACGTCATCGACGAGGTGGCGGACGATGGCGAGCGACACGCTCGGCCAGCGTGTCGCCGCCGAGAGCTCGACGACACCGGCGTTCTTCGCGATGGCCGCGTTGACGACGCGCTCGAGGCGCTGCTCGGCGCGTTCATGGCGCACGGCGGGCGTCGCGCCACCCGTGTCGAACAGCCCGTCGAGCGTGGCGAGTCGGCCGCCCTCTTCGACGACGGTGAACGTGTCGGCGGCGATTCGGCCCAGGAGCTCGCGCGACTTGACCAGCCGAACGTAGAAATCGGGCGACTCCGACGCGTTCGTCGTCGGAATGGAGACGCCGAACTGACCGGCGAGCGTGGCGAGACCCGATCGTGTGTCGTTGGTCGCCTGGGGAACGAACGCGGCCGTGGCCTCGTAGCGCGCCGGAAGGATGAACGCGCGCGCCGCCGCCAGCACCGCGCCCGCGAGCATCCATCGGACGACGCGCCAGCGTCCGCGCAGCAAGACGGTGCTCAGCGCCAAGAACGACGCGACCGGCTGGTCCTGGGGCTCACGCATGATGACGCGGCGACGGAGACAGGGGGCGTGGGCGCTCTTCCCGATTCCTTCGGTGAGACATGTCGCGTCAGTGCCGGAGGATGGCCGCAATGGCGACGAGCGATCCGAGAATCGACGTCGTGGTCGTCGCGATCAGCGCCCAATCGCGCCTGTCATTCGGGTCCTTCACCGGGACGAAGACTGTGCTTCCCGGCTGTGGGCGGGGATGTGATTCCGAAAACAGGAAGCGGCGCCGCGACGTCTCGACCTTGCCGTTCGGTTGCGTCACGTACGCGCGATCGACATCACCTTTCGATGTCGCTCCGCCCGCCGACCGGATGTAGTAGTTGATGTTCGCGCCCTCGACGTACGCGACCCCGACCTGCGATTGAGTCGCGCCGCGCACGGTGACGACCTGGCTGAATTTCGGAATGAAGATCGAATCGCCGTCCGTGAGGCGAAGGTTGTCCACGTGACCCGGGTCTCTCAGGACCGCGGGCAGATCGACACCGACGCGGCCGACATCGTCGCGCCGGCGAATGAACACGACGCCGTCGGCGTAGGCGGAGGACGTGAGACCGCCGGCACGCTTGATGATGTCCGACAATCGCTCGGTCTTGGAAACGAGCGCGTAGTCGCCCGGGTAGTTCACCTCGCCGCGCAGCGCGACCGTCTGTTGGAGTTGCCACTCCGGTTGCCACTTCACTTGCACGACGTCGTACGGCTCGAGCTGCACGGGAGGTGACTTCGCGGCGGGTACGACGATTCCCGGCGGCGCGATGAAGTGGCCGTCGGCGGCGCGCTCGAACAGATACGATGAATCGAGCGCGACCATTGTGGGAACAGCCGTGACGCCCGCGCCGCGCTTGTCGGGCAGGCGCGCGATCTCCACGCCGGTCATGAGCGCTCCTTCCTGAAGACCTCCGGCGAGAAGAATCGCGTCGCGCAGCGTCATGCCTTCGCGGTAGGGGATGCGGATGCCGGGCCGCCGAACCGCGCCGCCCACGGTGATGAACCGCTGCGGCCGCATCTCGGTCATCGAGAACACCGTGACCTCGTCGCCGTCGGCGAGCGAGAAATCTTCACCAGACCCGCCGGCGGTATCCGCCAGCGTCGCGCGCAGCATGACGCGCGTCGAGTCGGGCCGCAGACGCGTGATCTGGATGTCGCCGAGATAGCTGTCGGGCTTGAGCCCGCCGGCCCGGCGAAGCGCGTCGATGAGCGTCGTGCCGGGTAGAAGCGCGACGACGCCGGGTCGCCACACGTTGCCGTTCACGACGACGCGGTTCGCGACGCGGCGCGCGATCTGAAAGACGCGAACGATGTCGCCCGGCAAGATGCGCGTCGCTTCGATCGCGTCTTGTGGAACGTCGATCACGCTTCGATCGCGACCGGACGCGGTGCGTTCCGTCCGCGGGATGATTCGTTCGATCTGGATCTGCCGGCTGTCGGCCGCCTCGGTGAGGCCGCCCGCCATGCGCAGGACGTCGCCGAGCGTCTGGCGCGCGGTCACTTCGTAGGTGGCGGGGCGGAGCACGGCGCCGGCGAGACGTACTTGGCCGCCGCGCGGCGGCACGAACACGACGTCGTCGTTCTCGAGCCGAATGTCGTCGCTCGCATCCCCGTGCAGCGCGTAGTCGTAGACGTCGAATGTCGCGATGGTCTCGCCGTTGCGCCGCACCTGGACGTTGCGAAGCGAACCGCTGCGCGTGGGGCCGCCGGCGAGATAGAGCGCGGTCATCGCCGTGGCGGCGCGCGACACCCTGTAGCTGTTCGGGTGCGCGACGTCGCCGTTCACGAACACCTGATTCATGCCCATCTGCGCGACATCTATATAGAAGCGCGTCGTCGCGCCTGGACCCCGCCGTACGCCGGATTGAACGCTACCGAGACGCTTGTAGAGGATGTCCTCGAGTTGCGACCGCGTCTGGCCGGCGACGCCGACGAGCCCGACGCTCGGGATGAGCACCATCCCGTCGCGGCTCACCGTCAGCCGATAGCTCCGCTCGACGTCGCCGGTCAACACGAGCGTCAGTACGTCACCGGGGCCGAAGCGGTAGTTGGGATCGGCGCCCCCCGCGACGTTGGCGTCGAACTGTCCGGACTCCTTTTGAAAGAGATCCAATCCGAAGACCGTGAAGCCGCTGTCGATCTCCAGTCGCTGCGCTTCGCGCGATCGGAGCATGGCGCGGATCGCCTGCGCCGTCGTGTCGTTGCGTATCGCCTCGTGCAGCGTGTCGAGAAACGCGGAATCGAGCTTGGCCTGCGCGCGCCGCCGCGCGCGCCCCGCCGACATCAGCGAGTCGACCGTCAGCGAGTCGGCGAGTCCGATTGCACGGACGGCCGCGAAGACGTCGTTCCCGGGAATGCGGCTGGAGTCGGTCGTGCCGGCGTCGGACAGATACGCGTTGAACAGCGAATCCGGATAGCCCGCCTCCTTGAGGCGCGTGCGAATTTGCTCCGGCGTCAAGCCGCTCGACTGCAGCATTTTTTGCAGTCGGCCGATGAGTGCGGGATCATCTCGGAGCATCTGTTGGGCTTGCGCCGGCGACGGAATCGCCTGGGCGAGCGTCGAGCTCGGCGCCGAGCACAGCGCGAGACAGCCAACCGCGAGGTAAAGCAGACGGGAGTGCATGAACGGAGTGCGTGGTGCCCGGAAAGAGTCATCCGTCGCGGGACGCGTGATTCAGATGCGCGCCGCGAAGGCGGCGACCGGCGAGGGGACGCCGGCCGCGTGTCGGCTACCTCTGCAACTTGCATGCGGCTGAGAACGTCGCCCTCGTACGCGACGCGAGCCCAGCCGTTCCACTAATTCTCTCAGGCGGACTCGTGTGCGCGGCCGTTGCTTCTCTACTACCATATGTGGCGCGGATCCTCGATCCAGTTACCAATGAGACTTCTCTGAACCGAATCGCCGTGGCGCTGCTCGCCGTGGCCCCGCTGGCGGGCTGCGACGGGCTCCTGACGAAGCCCTCGCTCTACAACGACGTTCCCGTCCTCGTGACACGCACCACGGGCGCGCCGATCGCCGATGTCGAGCTGGAGCTGTACACCGGTCAACGTCCGATGGGGTACGGGACGACCAGCACTGACGGGCGCTTTACGTTCACGCGCGTGCCCCAAGGGTTGTATGGAGTCGCCGCGACGGCGCCGCCGGGGTACGCTCGGCTCGAGGACATCGTCGCCGGACCTCCTAGCTACTTCGTTGACAATCTCCGGGTCGCGAACGACACGCTTTCGCTCGTCCACTTCTCGTTCTTGAAGAAGGGCCCGGGCACGGTCGTTGTCACAGTGACGCAACGAGACGGCACTCCGCTCGTGGGTGTTCCGCTCGAAGTGATCCAGCCCACGCAGACCGACGCCAGGGCCACGACCAACAGTGCCGGCCGCGCCGTCTTCAACGACATTCCGTTCGGCGTCCACGCGGTCGTCGTCACCCGGCCGCCCTTCTTCAAGGACTTCCAAGCGCCCAACGACTCGGCTTTCGCCGTCCGCAACGACCTGATCGTCGAGGACGGCTCGCGCGACTCGGTGGCATTCTCGCTGCCGCGCTGCGCCGGGACGGTTCGCGCGACCGTGGTCGATCAGTTCGGAGCGCCCGTGCCCGCGGCCACGCTGACACTTTACACTTCGAGCCAGGACCTCTTCGTTCGTGCATCGGGCGCCGACGGACGCGTCACCTTTCCTGAGACGACGTGTGCCACGCAATTCGGCCTTCGCGTGGCTCCAGCGCCCGGCTACTCCGCGATCGTCGGCCGCGGCTTCAGCTTCACCGACGGCATCACTCTCACCGGCGGCCAAACGCTCGACGTGACGCTCCGGCTTCGCAGAGGCCCATAACCCTCGTCGATGGGCAGCGCCAGCCATGCTGCGGCGAGCAGGAACCAGAACAGCGGCTCCGTGGTGGTCTGATAGAAAACGTTGAAAGCCCAAGCGCCCGCGATCAGCGCGCACCAGGCCGGCGGCGACCAGAGCGCACGCGACATCAGACCGAGCACGAGCAGGAGCGCCATTATCCCAGACTCGGCCAGCATCGTCACGTAGAGCGAATGAAAGTTTCCGTATCGATTGCCGGGAAAGACATCCTGCAGCACACGGTAAGAGTTCCCGTATCCCACTCCGATCGCAGCTCGGGGAAACGATTCCGTCGCCGTATGGAGGCCTCGCTCGAGCAGGGTGAGGTGACTCGACGCCGAGCCTTCGGTGGTGGAGAAGCGCTCCGAGAGCGGCGCCGCGGCGAGCTCGGCCACGCGACCCACCGGCCCGGGGAAAACGAGAAGCGTCGCCGCTCCGGCGGCAACCAGTAGAAGCGCTCCGGCGAATGCCATCGCGGGAATCCGAATCCGGCGCAGCATGACTCCGACCGCAAGCACTGCCGCGCCGTCGAGCGCGGCCGAGCGCGATACCGTGGCGAGCAGCAAGAGCACGCCGAGCGATGCGGCAGCTCGACGGAGCCAGACGCGCGGCTCGCCGACCATGATCACGGTGATATAGAAGATCAGAACGAAGCCGCCGCGATTCGCGTCGCCGGATGGTCCGGCCAGCCGCGGAAGCGGACCGAGATTCTGCAGCGCGCCGAGCTGCCCGAGGACCGGACCGATTCGAAACGAGCTTGCCGTGGCGCCAATCCAGTACAGGGATTCGGCGACGTCGAAGGCGACGTAGACCACCAGGCCTGCGATGGCGCCCCGAGCGAACACGCGCGCCAGGTCCGCGCGATCCGAGCACAGAACGGCGACGACGAGCGTTCCGAACACGTCGGCAACGAGCAGCATCGCGCGCGACGCCGACGTCGACATGTCCCATGCGCCGAATACCGACGCGACAACGACCGTGACCAGCGCCGCCGCGGCTCCTGTGTAGGCGATCAAGCGGCGCGAGATGAGGAGCGAATGGCCCTGGAGTCGTCGCCGGATGAGCTCCGACACGACGACGACCGGCGTCAATGCGAGAAATGGTGTGAGGATGAACGACCCGTGCCCGCCCGCGAGGTCCAACCGGTCTGCACCGACCAGCGCCATCCAGAGCGCGAGAATCGCATTGATCACGACACGACGCTCCGGCTCATGCCCGCAGTAGCGCGCCGAGCGCGCGTAACACGCCCTGTCGCGGAACGGTTCGCAGGCGCAGCACTTCCATCTTGCGTCGAACGAACCCATGCGTTGGAATTCTCGAGTACGCTTCGAGGAAGCGGCGGTCGTCTTCGTCGAGTTGCGCGCCATATCGCTCAGCGAACGCGGCCGCTTGCTTCGCCGATTGATTCAGGCCGCGGCGAAACTCGCGCGTGCCGCCCAGCACCCCGGTCATCGCGCGCGAGAGATCGCTCAACCCAGTCCGGCGGTCCCGCGCGCCGACGGCGTTCCCGCCGTGCTGTCGGTACAACACCGTCGACTCCCGCAGCGCCACGACACGCCCGAAGGCCGCCGCGACGCACGCGTACCACCAGTCGTGGAATGCGACGCCGCGCGGCGCCCGTCCGACGCGGTCGCGAAGCGCGCGGTTGATCATGACCGTGGCCCCCGTCGTCACGTTCTGCACCGCGATGCGCCGCAAGGTGGACGGTTCCGGATCGAGGCGGGAGAACTCCCAGAATGACGAATGCACCAGGCGAAGCTCGGCATCCACGACGGTGAGATCCGTGTGGACGAGAATCGGGGCGTTGCGTTCCGTGCTCGGGCCGGATTCCGCGGCTCGCATCGCGAGGAGCGTGCGCTCGATCTTCGTCGGCAACCAGACGTCGTCCTGGTCCGCGCACATGATGTAGTTCGCGTCACCCGGAACGCGCTCCAGCAGCCACCCAAAGGCGCGTGCGACTCCGAGCCGAACTGCGTCGCCGGCGTCGTCGAAGTCGAGCAACCGGATCCGCGAGTCGACCGTCCCCGCCGAGCGAACGAGCTCGGCCGAGCCATCCTGCGATCCGTCATCGCGCACCCAGAGTCGCCAGTCGGCGTGCGTTTGCGCCGCCAGGCTTTGGAAAAAGTCTGGTAGAAACCGGGCGCCGTTCCAGACGGAACAAATGATGTCGACGGTCACCGCGCCCTCGCCCCTCGCATTCCGAACGCCTCGCGCACGATGACTCCGGCGGCGGTTGCACCCGTGCTGGCACGGATCAGTCCGATTCGGCGCAATGCGCCACGAGCGGTGCGACTCGCTGCGGCGTGGTCGGCGGTATGCAGATACATCATGTCTGGCACTGGTCGATCGAGTGAAGCGCACGAACGATACCGCAAGTCCGCGAGGGACGGCAGAGTGATTTCGAGACGACGGGTGTCCGCGACTCGCGGCACGCATTACCATTTTGGCATGCTGCCAACGAGGAGCCGCGTTCCCGGACCGAAGATCTCGAAACTGCTCGGACTGAGCTCCGCTGTGGCCACGCTGACGGCGTTTGCACTCGGCGCTCAAGCCACGTCGCCCCTCCCGGCGACGTTCAGGCTCGAGCCGGGCGACGACGTCTACGTCGCTGTGTGGCGCGAAAAGGATCTGAGCGGCGCGTTCAAGGTCGACGAGGCCGGCCGGTTGACGCTCCCGCTGCTGGGAGTCGTGCGCGCGACCGCCGCACCGTGGAGCGATCTGCGGGATTCCCTGCTCGGCCGATATCAGCATGAGCTAAAGAATCCCGTGGTCTCGCTCACGCCCACCCGCCGCGTGCTCGTGCTTGGTGAAGTCACCAAGCCCGGTCAATACATGGCCGATCCAACGATCAGTCTCGCCGGTCTGGTGGCGCTCGCCGGCGGCGCGACACCGAACGGCGACCTGCATCGCGTACGCGTGGTGCGCGATGGGAAGACGATCGCGAATTCTGCGTCGGTCGACGGGCTGCTCATGCAGGCGGAAGTGCACTCGAACGATCAGGTCTTCGTCGATCGCCGCGCCTGGATCGAGCGCAACGGCGCCTTCGTCGCCTCGGCGTTGATTTCCACCGCCAGTATTCTCGTCGCGCTCATTCGTCGTTGAGGCGACGCGCCGTCACGGGCCGCGAGCGTCGTGACGATGCCCGATTCGCGGTGGCTACGGCAATCCCTGGAGGGTAAGTGCCGTCGTGAGATTGAACACGTCGTGCCCCGCGACGAGGTTGCGGTTCAGGTCGATCGCGGGAATCAGCGTGAGCCCGATCTGACTGGCTCCATGAAAGCGAAGCAGGTCCGCGCGCAGCGAGTAAATCACATCGGGGTGGACCATCGGTCCGTTCTGGGGCAGCGTCCGCAGCCAATCGAATCGGTACGATCGCTCCAGCGCGAACGAGGTCCTGCCGCTGGTCGTGTACTGATCGAGGCCGAACCGCCATCCGGCGCCACCATACGCATCCGGAGATCCGAGAATCAACCCGTCTTCTGTGTGTCCCTGCGTGACACCCGCATGGATGTACGGCGGCATCGGGATCGCGAATCCTCGCTCGGTGCGCTCCTGATGCGACGTTTGGCCGCTCACAAGCTCGCCTCGAAGGACGCGGATGGTCCGATCGCTCGCCGTGAGGACACGCTGAAAACCGATCGTGAACGCCGCGAGGTCGTCCGGCTTCTCGACGAGCGACAGAGCCTCGTGGAAATGACCGGGAAAATCCTCGCGGTACATCTCGCCATAGAACTCCGCCTTGGCGCGCGGCAACGCCCACCGCGCAAATAGCGAGGCGACCTGATTGACCGTCGGACTGTTCGTGGCGTTGCCGATCAGCCCGACTCCGCCGGCGATGGGACGGTTGAGGACGCTCAGCCCGATCCCGCCCGCGGGCCAGGGTTCGTGAATGAATCGCGATCCGCCGATCTCCAGGCCGGGCACTCCCCTCGGTGTGATCAGGCCGACGATCCCGGTCCCCAGTCGCGTTCGCTCGCCGGCGACAGGTGCCGAGAAGGCCGATTGGTCGAGCTGTCCATAGAGTAGTCGACCGTGCACCGTGAACAACCAGAGGTCGACGGGCTGGCTCGTCCCGAGGAACATCGCGGGAAACCCGCCTGCGTTTGGACCGAGCACCAGCGGGTATTCGCGGGCCGGCCCCCACTGCTGCGGGGCGGACGTGGCTCCGAGCACGAGGATTCTTGAATCGACCGTGAGCGACGACGTTCCCGGCCGCAACCTGGAATACGACGAGCTGCCGAAGCGCTGCGGCGCGTCGATGTTCTCCGGATATCGCGCGTCGGCGAACTGCATGGCGCCGGTCTGTTCGTTGGGCGCGAGCACGAACGACGAGTTCTCGGCGCTGAACGCGAGTGGCGCGGCCTCCAGATATGCCCAGCGCCATGATGCCAGAAACCCCGCCTGAACCTCACCCGTGACGCCGCGGCCCGACCACGTCGGGCCGCCGCCGACCTGAACGGGAAACGTGGTGTTGTCGATCGCCCGCGTTTTCGGCCGCAACAGCCACCTTCCGTCAGCGAGATGCACCGCGTCATTGGAGGCGTCGAATCGATCACGCCACGGGTGAGCTCGGTTCGCGCGGAATGTGCCGACCTGCGTCGGCGTGAATGGCTGAATGCTCCAGGGCGTCAGTGGCACCAAACCAGCGATCTCGAGAACGCGCAGATAACGCTCGAGCTCACCTCCGACTTCGACCAATCCGCCGAGGTCGAGGCGCGACGGTGTTGGTTGCGCGGCGAGCGGTCGCACCGAGACGGCCAGAGCGGCCAGCACCGTGATGACTAGGAGACTTTTACGCCCAAGAGCCGACTGAACCATGTGTCTTGCGCCGGTTGCGTTCGCGAGATTCGGAAGCTTACTATCGCCTCATCAATGACGGTCACTGCACGCCGCGCTCCAACTCGCTGGCCACGCACGTTGCGCTGTTTGCTGTCGCCGCTCGTCGCGATGGTCGTCGCTTCGCCGCAGATCCGCGCGCAGACGATCACGATCTGGCCGCTCGTGATGCTCACGGGGGAGCTCGAGGAAAAGATCCGCCTCGATCAGCTCGCCGGTCGTGTTCCGTCGACGCCGTTCTTGTTGCGCTCGCCGTCGAGGTTGATGTTCGAGGGCCGCGACGACGGGAGCCTTCGAATCGGACTCCTCGGACCGGTGCTGCGCACGGTGCACAATTCCGGGCTCCCGTTCTCGTTGAACGAGGGCGCGTTGTGGGCCGGCCGCGGCTGGAACAAGGAGGCGAGCGCTGGCGTGTTTCTTGGTGTCGGTCCGGTTCGGCTCATTCTCGCGCCGACCATGGTGTTCGAACAAAACGAGCTCTTCCAGATCATTCCGTATCCGCAGAACGCCACGCCGGCGCGGAGCGTCTGGGCCAACCCCTTTCATCCGCTGCCAGAATCGATCGACCTTCCGATCCGGTTCGGCGACAAGCCGATCACGCGACTCGACGCTGGCCAGAGTAGCCTCACCGCGAACGTGTGGGAGCTGTCCGTCGGTGCTGCGACGGAGAACCTCTGGTGGGGACCCGGCATTCGAAACGCCATCACGCTCAGCAACAACGCGCCGGGATTTCCGCACGCCTTTGTGCAGACGCGCCAGCCGATTCTGACGCCGGTTGGCACCTTCGACGCCCAGTGGATTCTCGGCAAGCTCTCCGAGTCGAGCTTCTTCGACCTCGACGCGACCAACAACGCGCGGTCTCTCAGTGGCCTCGCACTGACCTGGAGCCCCGCCTCCGACGCCGGGCTCTCGATCGGCGCAGCACGCATCGTGATGGCCGCGCGGCGCAATCGCATTCCGCCGAGCGCTGCGTTCGACGTCTTCCGACTCGTCGGCCAGCCCAACTCGGACACGACGAAGGCGCCTGGCACCACCGATCAGATTTTCTCGCTGTTCGCGCGATGGGTGTTTCCGGGTCCGGGATTCGAGGCGTATGCCGAGTGGGCGCGCTTCGAGGAACCGGTGTCGTTCCGCGATTTTCTCGAATACCCGGGGCATTCCGAGGGATACACGCTCGGCTTTCAGTGGGCTCGCCCGATGATTCCCGGCCATGTGTTCCGCCTGCAAGGCGAAGCGACGTACCTCGAGCCTGACCCCTCGCTGCGCCTGCGTCCGGTTGCCGTCACCTATACCAGCCGCGCGGTGCCGCAGGGCTTCACGCAGCGTGGCGAAGCGCTTGGCGCCGCGATCGGGCCCGGCGCGTCCAGCCAGTTTCTTGGAGGCGACGTCTTCGCTCCATGGTGGCGAGTCGGCGCGTACATCGGGAGAATCCGGTGGGATAATGGGACGCTGTTTGAACCGATCGTACCTGAGTTCAAGCGGCAGGACGTCAGTCTTTTCGCGGGTCTGCGCGGCAGCGTATCATGGAATGGCATGAGGCTCGCCCTTGACTTCACGCACGCCGCCCGATTCGACTATCTGTTTCAAGCATACGTGCTGGCTCCGACGCGGACGGGCGGCATCGATCTTGTAAACAATACTTTCGCCGCAAATTTCTCCGTGCCTTTTGGGTCGCCATGACCGCCACCGAGCCGCATGACGCGACCGAGCGCCCGGCAGTCGACACCCCGGCAGCGTACACGCCGGGGTGGGGTGGCCGGGGCATGGTTCGGCGAGACGAGCAGACGCTTCGCGACCTCCTCCGCGGTGTCGCGCGACGCCGCGTGCTTCTCGCGAGCGTGTCGCTCGGCGTGTTGGCTGCCGTCTCCGCGTGGGCGTTCGTCGCGACGCCGCGCTACCGAAGCGACGCGCGGCTGCGGATCGAGACCAAGACGCAGTCCTCGTTGGGGGGACTCGCCGATCAGGCGACCAGTCTTCCCGGCGCGGGTGGCCTGATCGGCGGCTTCACGCGCGACGAGCTTGAGACCGAAATCGGCGTTCTGCGGAGCGACCGAATCGCCGACGCGATGGTCGACTCGCTCGCGCTCGGGATTCGCGTCACCTCGCCGGCAGCGAGCCGCGCGAGCGTGCTCGTTGCCCACGTCGTCGATCCAGCAGTCGACGCCGACGGCAAGATCACGCTCACGCGCCAAGCCGATGGGCGGTATCACGTGGAGCAAGAGAAGTTCGACCCGGCCCTGAATCTTCCGCCGACGATCGCACCGGGAGATTCCATCCTCGTCGGCGGCACGTCGGTGGTTCTGTCGCCGCGGCTCCGCCCGGGAGGGCCGGCGGCAATCAAGCTGCGCGTTCTGCCGCGGTATGAAGTTCACAAGCTGCTCGAAAAGCGATTGCTCATCGGCCGGCAGGAGGGCGGATCGCGGCTCGTCGAGGTGTCGTTCGAGGATCCGGACCGGGCGCTCGCCGCGCAGGTCGTGAGTCGAATCGTCACCGAGTTCGTGACCTACACCAACGGGACGGAGCAGGCGGACGACACGACGGAAGTCGTCAAACTTCGGCAGCAGGTGGATGGCACGTCGCGTCGCCTGAACAGCGCCGAGTCGGCGCTCCGCGTGTTCGAGGAGCAGAGCCGGCTCATCGCCCCGGAGGAACAGGCGAGCGCCCAGGTCAAGCGAATCAGCACGATCAGCGGTCACGTCGACGCGATCACGGTCGAACGCAACGCGTTGCAGCGGGTGCTCACTCTCATCGAGCAACGAGCGCGAGGCGGCGCGGACGTCGCCGCGTACCGGCAGCTGGCGACTTTTCCCTCGCTCATTACGAACCGTGCGATTCAGGATCTGCTCCAGTCGCTCGTCGATCTCGAGAACAAGCGGTCCGCGCTCGGCGTGCGACGCACCGACGCGAACGACGAGTACAAGCAACTCACGGATCGCATCGGCGAGATCGAGCGCCAGCTCTACCAGCTCGGGCCCCAGTACCTCGAGAGCCTCGACCAGCAGCTGGCGACGACGGTCCGAACCGTGACCGCGCTGGCCGACACGCTCGACGCCATGCCGGCGGCGGCGATGCAGTACGGTCGCCTCGTACGCGACCGCACTGTGCTCGAGGCCGCGTACATCGCGTTGCAGAAGCAGCTCAAGCAGGCCGAGCTTCGGGAAGTGCTTCGGACCAATCGGGTGCGGGTCGTGGACGCGCCTCGTCCAGCGAACCCGGACGATCCAGTGTTTCCAAGGAAGGCCGTCATGATCGCGCTCGGCGCGATCCTCGGTTTGGCGTTGGCGCTCGCCCTGGCTCTGTTCGCGGAACTATGGCGGGAGCCCGCGTAGCGACAGGGGGCGCGCGACGCTCCATCGCGATCGACGTTCGCATGGCCGATGGGCACAGCGGCATCGGCACCTACATTCGCAACGTCGTCCCACGAATTGTCTCCAGGCGTCCGGATTGGCAGTTCACAGTGCTGGCCGATCGCGACGCGCCGGCCGATTGGCTGGCCGCCTCGAATGTCGACGTCGTCCGCTGCGCGTGCGGCATCTACTCGTTGGCCGAGCAAGTCGAGCTGCCACTGAAAGCCCGGGGTGCACGCGTCCTCTGGTCACCGCACTACAACATTCCGGTGGCCGCTCGGGCGACGCTCGTCGTCACCGTGCACGACGTCTGTCATCTCGCGCGGCCGGACCTCTACGCCGGCGCGCTGCGACAGGCGTACGCGCGGCGAATGCTGGCCGCGGTGCGCCGCCGCGCGACCGAGATCATGTTCGTGTCGGAGTTCAGTCGATTGGAGTTCGAGCGACACGTGGGTGCGCCACGGTGCTTTACCACCGTGCTCAACGGCGTCGACGCCGCGTGGTTTTCACGGCCCGAGCGCGGCGTGTCGCCGCACCCGAGGCCGTACGTGCTCTTCATCGGCAGCGCGAAACCGCAGAAGAATCTGACGACGCTCGCCCGTGCTCTTGAGTCGATGACGGCCGCCGACCGCCCGGACCTGGTCATCATCGGCTCGCTGGAGAACCACCGCACGGTGGATCGCGCGGCGATCGCAGCAGTCGCCACACTTGGTCATCGTGCGACCATCGTCGGCAATGCGGACGACAGCGCGGTGCGGCGGTTCTTGTCGCACGCCGACGCCCTGGTAATGCCGTCGCTCTACGAGGGGTTCGGTCTTCCCGCCTTGGAGGCCATGGCCAGCGGCTGTCCCGTAGTCGTCGCCCACGCCGGTTCGCTGCCCGAGGTCTGCGGCAGCGCCGCGCTCTATTGCGATCCATCCGACGCGGCAGACATCGCGCGACAGATCGATCTCATCCGGTCCAATGCCAAAACGCGGGAGGGGCTGATCGCCGCCGGACGCCGCCGGGCCGCCGCGCTGACGTGGGACGACACCGCCGCGCGCGCGACGGAGGTACTCCAGCGCGCGATGGCTGGTGCGGAGCGGTGATGCCAAGCGTCGTTGCGATCGTGCTCAACTGGTGCCGGGAATCCGACACCGCGGCCTGTATCGACTCGCTCCTCGCTTCAGACGATCAGTCGCTCGGCGTACTGCTGGTCGACAACGGATCTCCCGATGGTTCAGGAGACCGATTACACGCGCGCTACCCGACCGTTTCGTACTTGCAGACGGGCGCGAACCTCGGGTACGCGGCCGGCAACAATCGCGGAATGACAACTGCGCTCGAGGCCGGCGCCAACTACCTGCTGCTGTTGAACGACGATACCGTGGTCGATCGTTCGTGCGTCAGGGCGCTCGTCCGCGCGGCCGAGGAGACCGGTGCCGCGGTCGTCACACCGCGGATTCTCTACTTCGACGAACCCACGATCGTCTGGTATGACGGCGGAACGATCTCTCGACTCCGCGCCCTCGGCATTCACACTGGGCAGGACGCGCCACCGGACGCGCGCCGGTCGCGAGCCCCAACCAGCTTCGTCTGTGGCTGCTGCTTTCTGATTCGCGCTGACGTCGCGCGCGACACGGGCGGCTTCGACGAGCGGTTCTTCGCCTACGCCGAGGACGTGGAGCTGTCACTGCGTCTGTCGCGCGATTCGCACCGAGCGATTCACGAGCCGTCGGCTGTCGTATGGCATCGTCAGCGCCGGGGCGCCGCGCCATCGTCATTTCAGATCGTGCAACGGGATCGCAATCGCCGACGACTCGTGCGGCTTCACTACAGTCGCTCCGACCGCATGGCGTTTGCGCTCTGGTTCTATCCCACGCGCTTCGCGCATTTCGCGGGGTATGCCGTCCGATTCGACTGGGGTCGCGCCGCCGCAGTGTGGCGAGGCGCGTTCAGCGGCCTAGCGACGTAGCGACCACCGCTTCGATTCTCTCTCGGAACACCCGCGCGTCGAATCGCAGGGCGTTCGCGCGGCAGCGCGCAGGATCGAAGGACAGTGTGTCGGCTCGTTCGATCGCGTTGACCAGCGCGTCGACCGTTTGCTCGCGAAACTGAACCCCCGTCACGCCTTCGACTACCGTCTCGGCCGCTCCACCGGCGCCGAACGCGATCACCGGACGGCCCGCAGCCTGTGCTTCGACCGGCGTGATGCCAAAATCCTCGAACCCGGGGAACAAGAAGGCGCGGCAGCGCGCGTAGAGTGCCGCCACCTCGTCGTCGGGAAGCGATCCCAACAGCGTGATGGTCGGGCCCGCGAGCGCGGCCAGCCTGCGCCGGTCGGGCCCGGTTCCGACGACCACCAGTCGCCTCCCCAGCTTGTTGCACGCAGCGATCGCCAGGTCGATCCGCTTGTAAGGCACGAGCCGCGCGACGACGAGATAGAAATCCTCGGGCGCGTTGCCACTCGGCCGAACGCGGTCGGTCTCCACGGGCGGAAAGATGACTGTCGCCGTGCGGCCGTACGCGCGCTGAACCCGGCTTGCGACGGTCTCGGAGATCGCGAGAAACGTGTGCACGCGGTCGGCCGCACGACGATCGACGGCTCGCAGCCATCGAATCGCGGGCGAGGCGAGCATTCGCGCGCCTCCGCCGGCGAAGTATTGGTCGCTCAGGTCCCAGAGATATCGGGGCGGGGTGAGACAGTAGCAGAGATTTGTCGTTCCGTTCTTGGTGCGGACGTTCTTCGAGAATGCGCTGGACACGGTGATGACGACGTCGAAGCTCGACAGATCGAATCGATCGAACGCCCGGGGCATCAGCGGCAGCAACGCACGGGAGTAGTGGCGTACGAGCGGGAAGCGCTGCAAGACGGAGGGGCGCACGTCCCACAGCCGCATGTGCCGCGGGAGGCGCGTCGGGTCGAACACGGACGTATAGAAGGGCGCTGCCGGATACAGCAGGCGCAGCTGTTCGAGAACGCGCTCCGCTCCGCCGAAGCTCGTCAGCCAATCGGTCGTGATCGCGACGCGCGGAGCGGCGGACGTTCCCGTCAGTACGCGCCCTTTCCGCTGAGGACCACGCCGACCGTCCGAAACATGATCTGGAGATCGACTGCGAGTGACCACGCTTCCACGTATCCTTTTTCGAGACGCACGATCTCCTCGAAGTCGGTGATCAGGTTTCTGCCGTTCACTTGCCACGGCCCGGTCATCCCGGGCACGACGCTCAATCGCACGAAATGCCGCGGCTCATACCGGCCGACCTCTCGCGGAAGCGGCGGGCGCGGGCCGACGAGCGACATGTCGCCGGTCAGCACGTTCAGGAGCTGCGGCAGCTCGTCCAGGCTGAAACGGCGCAAGACACGACCCACCCGCGTCACGCGCGGATCGCGCTGGAGCTTGAAGAGCCGGCCGTCGCGATAGCAGTTCAGGTGCGCAATCGAGTCGATATCGTCGTCCGCCTCGATCGACATACTGCGGAACTTCCACATCAGGAATTCCCGGCCGCCGAGGCCGACGCGGCGCTGGCGATAGAACACCGGACCTCGTGAGTCGAGTTTGATCGCGATGGCGATCAGCGCCATGAGTGGCGCGCCCAGCGCGAGGCCGATCGTCGTGAGCAGCAGATCGGTGGCGCGTTTCAAGAGCAGGGATGGCACTGCGATTCTGGCCGGATGAACGTGATACGCCGGCAGCCTACCGACTCTGACCGGCTCGACCCAGCCTCGGATCGCATGGCCCCACGTTGGAACCGCGAGGATGGCAACGCCGCGCGTGACACAGGCGTTCGCAACGTGCCGCAGCACATCCGGCCCGAGCGACGCGGAGAGAATCAATTCCACCGGATCCGCGCGATCGAGAATGGCGTCGATCTCGTCGACCGATCCGAGCGACTGCGCATCCTGTACGTGCGACGGCGTGACGTAGCCGACGACGCAATGCTCGCTGTGCCGGTCTTCCGCGAGCGCCGCCACTACTTCCTGGACTTCGGCGTGCCGCCCGACGATCAGAGCCTTCCGCAGACCGATGCCGCGAGCGTAGGCCTGCCGCACCGCGAGCTCCACCAACCAGCGCTCCGCGATCAGCGTCGTCGCCGCGATGCCGGCGAATGCCGCGATGAACGTCGTTGGCATCCGAGCCGCCAACGGAAGTGCGTTCGAGATCACGAGCGCGGCGGTCGCGACCGCGATGCCGGTGACGATGCGCACCGGGTCACGACGGCCATCGGCAGCGGTGTACGCGTTGCGCGCGTTCAGGCCAAGCAACGCGAGCGCGATGAGCGGCAGCAACAACCGGCCAACCGCACCCACGGGCGTGAGCGTCGCCGCGCCCACCACGGCCATCGCGACAACACCGGCGTCCAGCAGATGAAGGGACAGGAGTCGCGCAACGTGTCGCGAAAGAGCGACGAGCAGTCGCCGTTGGGCCAACTCCCCACGAACACGGATGTCGTAGGCCGGCAGAACCAGCACGCGCCGTGGCGCACGATGCTGGGCGTAAGGCTCCGGTGATTTGACCGGCTCGGTCAGCACGTTCTCGTTCTTGGCTCGTGACTGCAAATGAGGTCCGCGTTCAGCACCGCTGCAAAGCCAGGGCTGAACCGACACCTGATCGGACACCGAATGTCTACCGACGCGTTCTGAATTCGCGCGCGCTCACGTAGCAAGTGCCGGGCCTTAGGAATTGCTCAACTGACCTAGGCGGCATTTCGGTCACGCCGGTTCGTCCGCTGCGGTGTCGTCGCACGGGCCGTCAGCGGCCCGAACCGTTCCGGGGCACGACACACGACGGCCCCGATCGCTACGAACGAGCCCGGCATCGCAGCACGTCGTACGATCAAATCTTCTTTACTGTGTTTACCATCCCGCCGCTCTCGCGCGTCACTCGGCGCGGAGACCGCCCGGCGACAGCCACCGTGGCCACAGCACATGCCGCGCCAACCGCCGCGCCGGCGAGCATGTCGATTCCATAATGAAACCCGCCGTAGACCGCGCCCACGCCGACCAGCGCCGACACGACCACTAGCAGCCACCCGATGCGCCGCTGCCACCTGAATGCCATCACCGCCTGACCGACCATCACCGCCATGTGCGACGATGGAAACGCCGCGCCACGTGACGAGCCGGCGGCCAAGATCCCCACTGCCAGACGTCGTAACGGTCCGTCCGGAATACCCGATGGAGCGCTCCACAGGTATCGTGGACCCTCGACTGGCATCAGCACAAAGAATACCCAACACACCGTGTAGATCATCGTGAGCGCCAACACCGTCTCGGCAAACCCCCGCGCTTCGCGCCGCGCGTACAGCAAGAGCGGCGGCGCGAAGATCGCTGGATAGTACGCGAGATACCCCAAGTGCAGGACTTCGCTCACGAACGGCGCCGGCACGGACCCGGCGAGCGTGCGTGACGGCTGCGCGCCGAAGATCGCCAGTTCCCACCGCTGGACCATCGCGTCGTGATAGCTCGTCCCGAAAGCGGCTATCAGGAACGGGATCTCCCCATAGAGCAGCGGCGCGACGAACAGCGGCAGCAGATCACCTAGGGCGCGCGGCAACCCGGCCGACGTCATCGACCACGCGATCAGAATGACGCCCGTCGCGTGGAGCGCGCCGAGCCAACCGTGGCCGCCCACCGAGAGAACGATTCCGGACAGCGCGAGATATGTCCCCAGCCAGACGAGCGCGACGGCACGAGGCTCGCTCAGAACGGTCAATCCACGCTCCTGCGGCATTCCACTTTCGTGGGTTACATTGGCTCTCGTGTCCGTCGAAGTCATTCCGGTACGCTCCTCGCGCGACCTGCGCCGGTTCGTGGATCTTCCTTGGAAGATCTACAACCGGCGCGAACATTCCCAATGGGTGCCGCCGCTCCGCATCGCCGTCCACGATGCGCTCGACGTCAAGGCCAACCCCTTCTACCGGACCGCCGACCGCGAGCTGTTCCTCGCCGTGCGCGATGGGCAGCTCGTGGGTCGAATCGCCGCGATCGAGAACCGCGCGCACAACGAGTTCCACCAGGACCGCGTCGGCTTCTTCGGGTTCTTTGAATGTACGGATGATCCGGACGTCGCCCGGGCGCTCTTCGATGCCGCCGAATCATGGCTCCGCGCGCGCACGCTCGATACCATGCGCGGGCCCATGAACCCTTCGACGAATCACGAATGCGGCTTGCTGGTCGGTGGCTTCGACCAGCATCCCATGATCATGACGACGTGGAATCCACCGTACTACCGGGGGCTGCTCGAGTCGGTCGGATTCGCCAAGGCCAAGGATCTGCTCGCTTACTACTTCCCGATGCAAGGCACGGCGGCCCTCGAATTGCCTGAGCGGTACCGTCTGCATGCCGAGCGAGCACTACAGGGAAAATCGCTCGTCTTCCGGAATCTGGACCTCAAGAAGTTCGACCGGGAGGTCGATCGCTGTTGGGAGATCTACAACTCGGCGTGGGAGAAGAACTGGGGATTCTTTCCGATGTCCCGGGAGAGTTTTCTGCACGAAGCGAAAGTCCTGAAGTACATCGTGATTCCGCAGTTCACGTTTATGGCGGAGGTGAACGGTGAGCCGGCGGGGTTCATGGTCATCGTGCCCGACTATCACCACGCGTACAAAGCCATCGGTACGGGACGCCTGCTCCCGACCGGATTGTTCACGCTGCTCCGCGCCAAGCCAAAGTTGCGCACCGGACGAGTCATGATTCTCGGCGCCAAGCCCGAGTACCGAAGTCGTGGGATCTTCGCGCTCTTCATGCACGAAATGGTGCGGCGCGCGAAAGTGTACGGCGCGGTGGGCGCCGAGGGCTCCTGGATTCTCGAGGACAACGACAAGCTCAATCGGCCGCTGACGTCGCTCGGGGCCAAGGAGTACCGGCGGTGGCGCATCTACGATCGGCCTATCGCATCTGGTCCCGGAGCGAGCGGAGGATGAGTATTCTCGACAAGTGCGGAGAGTACACCTACGCCGACGAAGTGAAGGCGATGGGCATCTACCCGTACTTCACGCCGATTCAGGAGACCACCGCCACCGAGGCACGCATCGGCGGCGAGTGGAAGATCATGGTCGGCTCCAACAACTACCTGGGGCTGACGCACCACCCGCGAGTGCTCGAGGCAACGCACCGCGCCGCGCTGCGCTACGGCGCCGGCTCCACCGGCAGCCGCTTTCTCAACGGGACGCTGGATCTCCACTACGAGCTCGAAGCGCGGCTCGCGACCTTCTTTCACAAGGAGGCCGCGCTCGTCTTCACCACCGGATATCAGGCGAGCCTCGGCGTGCTGGCGCCGCTCGTCGGCCGCGGCGA
>Ga0326726_10000572_pt1 | contig 34069 bp, 35 predicted proteins | sample MHFenrmetagenome_2_FD_207603 | JGI IMG/M metagenome (GOLD analysis project Ga0326726, IMG submission 207603) | Lab enriched peat soil microbial communities from Michigan Hollow, Ithaca, NY, United States - MHF15MN | ecosystem: Environmental > Terrestrial > Soil > Wetlands > Peat | place: USA...
CGCCAAGAGAAGCGAAAAGGTTAGGCGAAACGTCAATTTTAGCAAAATCTCCTAGTGATGGATAAAAAGAAAGGATTTGCGGGTGACATCTCCACTTCGGTCAGGGTTCAATTCCTATCCCCAGGATAAATCCCAGCTTGATGAATAAGGTTCAGTTCTCCGGCGGAAAGGTTCAGATCTTTGCTATTAACTCATTAGGCTTTTCCAGTTTTTCTTATTTTTTCCTTGCCAATCTGAGTACAATTAAGGATGTAGCAGAACTAATCAGAAACCAAACGATAACGTCTAACAGAAAGAGTGCAAGTGAGAACCAACGAGGTGGATTGAAGCCATATACGTGTCTCGCCTGAGAGTAACCCCACCACCCGAAAGGAAAACCACCCCAAGTTTTTGCCGTCCCGCCCCACGAGTTTTATTAGTTCGGTTATAGCTTTTCTGCACATTTTATAAATCCCCACGAAAATCTCCATGCGATGCAAAAAGATAATGTTCGTACAAACAGAGGGAAAAGGTATCATGGCAAAGCTAATTTTTGCCTACCAATATTATGCCTAATCCCAGTAGTTGAACAGCTATGCCTACTAAAACTAAACCTAAATCAGGTAACATAGCTTCAACACTAAAATGATTACTCATATCAAGAGCATGAACTATTACTATGAACAAACCAACAGCAATTAGAACCAACCCAGCCCAAGATATTCTTGTAACCATTTTATCTCTAACTCAGCCCCTTCTCTATTTTACTTGAACCTTATTAGGTCTTTAATAAAAACGCTTCCCGTAAATAGGGTGGGATAAGCCCTCTACTTGGGAATTGCACCTCAAGTCAGATGCCCATCCCCAGCTCTTTTGGATAAACCCCAGCTTTTGGGCGACGAATATTTTAGTCATTTTATTTGCGCTTCCTGAAGAGTTTTTGGCTCGTAAAGATTTCTTGACTAATGTAAACTTAGAGTATTGGGTGCGCGCCATGAAAAGTCTTCGTCTAACTTGAAACAGGACTGCAATGGAGTCAACGATATATCCGTTTTCAGCATCCTCCTCTTTCTTTTTTGAAAAAATCGCAAATTCGGTTTGGGCTTTCGGTTCAATTTTTATTAAAGTAATCAGTCAACCATTATTACCCAATTATTCATTCTGCATTATTGGATTAATTAGTTTATCAAATAAACGTCCGCTGCGACTCAACCCCCTCGGGTGAAAGATACTTTACTCTTTTCCCAGCTGCTCGCTTTTGGTCTTGCAACCGCGGTTGCTGAATTTTCCCAGATACCCAAACGGGTAGGAGAGCAAAAAGACTTCGACTATCCCAGCCTCTAATGAAAACGGGATACCTGCACTTGTTTGTATCAGGAGGTTTATTGTGGAGAAAAATAACAATAGGAAGAAGCCGTTAAGCCAGAAACCTATCTGCCATCCTTCACAGTTGTATAAGCGGTGGAGAACGATTATGTTTAAAACGCCGAGAATTATAGGTTGGATGCCGAACATTATTAATAGGAATATTGCAAACCCTATGGGTGGCATATAGAGCAGAAACGTGTTCTGAAAAGCATCTAGCAAAAGTTGAATGGTGACTAGTGCAATTATTGTTACTAAACCGTGAATGAAGATTTGTTTTGACAGTTTAAGTGTTCTGGGCAATCCATTCACCTATTTTCTGTTCTGCTAATCTTCCGCGTATCCCATAATCATTATCTGCGGTGTTCCAATAGACAATCCAGCAGCCTTTGAGCCCCATATTCTTAAAAAGATTCAAGCCCCTGATTATGTAATCGCTCTGTGTTGCATCATTGCTTGTTGACATGCCAAACTCAGAAATGACCACGTTTTTGTTGGTTATCTTATGAAGAAGCTGTATCATGTTGGGTGAAATAGTCAGAAACGAATCCATGAAAACATCAAAACCCACAAAATTTAGCTTTTCACTAAATTTGATAGGGAGGTTAGTCCTCGCGACAAAGGCTGGGGAAAAATTGGTATAGTATTGTACAGAAAGCTGATGCTGCACAACTATCGTGTAGATGTCTTCGAATTTTGAACCTGCTTCATCATCTGTAAATAAGGCTCCCATTTCCCAAGAAGACGCTACGTCGGGTTCGTTAAGGATCTGAATGTAGCTTAAGTTACTACCCCACCTATCAAGGTAATAATTTATGTCACCGGTGCTTTCGTGATCGTTGACAATTAAAGCAACTTTTAATCCTAGTTGCCTAACAGCGCTGAAGAACACATCGGAAAGAGCGTTCAAGTAGGAACTGGGGTTACTTGAATCACAGACGAGGTTAACGCGAATCACCTTTATACCTAAATCTTTGATGTGCGATACTTCACTGTAAATTTGGTCGACGCTGTCTCGCTCATAGACATAGCTGACACCCACTTCGAAAGATGCGTTTGAGCTTTTAGATAAAGATGTGTAGAAGAAGTATGGATAGAAAAACTGAACAAAAACCAAGATGAAGCACAAACTGATAATAATTAACGTCCACACCATCTTGTTTTGTGTTATTGCAGCAAGTTTTTGTTTCTTCATTAAATCTTTCAAATCTCTTTTTTTGAAGTTAGACAGGCTTTGTCTTTTCAAATAAATCAGAAAACTGATGCTGACAAAAATAGCGATAGCTGCCCCTGCGAAAACTAAATCCATTGGGAAGCGACCCACTACAGTGAAAAGAATTGTTTCCGAAGTTCCAACCTGTCCCGCTGAATTACTGGCATAAACTGTTATGTTGTGAGGTCCTGTAGTTAATTTAGTTAGAGTTGTATTTCCAGTGATAACCACTGCTTGCTGGCCATCGAGGACGTAGCTGAGCATAGCGTTTTGGCCATTCACAGAAAACGTCAACGGGATGTCACTTGTGTCATATGTTTTGCCTTGCGGACTGGAGATTCTAACAGTAGGTGACTGAAGGTTCGCCTCAGGAGCAAGTTTTACCATAAATGCGCTTCCCGAAGTTGATCCTGCAATTACGTATCCGCCATCATTCGTAGGAATTAGGGATGATGCAGGGTAGCCTAAAGGCGATGTTATTGCCGGAATGCCTAGCTGCTTTTGCAGGAGTTCGCTGCCTGAGGCATCTGCCTGCATAATAGAAGCGGAGCTGGGCTTAACAACAAAGTAGCCGTTGTTAGCAGTCTGCACAATTGCACTGAAACTATCACCTGGATATTGGCCATAGGGCAAGTCCCATTGTTCATACCCTTGGGGATTTATTTTAATCAGCCAAGGAATCATGCCGCCGCTGGATTGCCACATTCCTGTCCCTGAAAGAATGAATCCTCCATCATTAGTTCCAGCCAGGGAATAAACGAAATGCGCATCTAAAGGATCGCCATAAACGTAGTTTTGGCTCCACTGCTGATTGCCATTTGAATCAAGCCGAGCTAACCAAAAATTATTCTTCCAGTTACCTGCCAACGCGCAGCCATGGTCGACAGTGTTTACAACCGCGGAAATCTTAAAGCCGCCTGTGAAATTCATGTTCCAAAGAATTGTGTTTTGAGCATCAAGTTTGAGTAACCAAAAGTAAGTCTCTTGAGCTTCTCTAATGCTATTACCAACGACAATAAATGTTCCATCATCGGTAATGATTCCTTGTCGGACACCGTTTCTTCCGAGCGAGAAAGTTGAAAGGATATTTCCTTCAGCGTCAGTTTTGACCACGTTGCCGTTTTCGCAGAACACAAGTAAACTAGAATCCTTAGTCTGCGTCAACGATACGGCGTCTCCAAGAGCCTTCTGCCATTGCACGTTCCCGGATGAATCGGTCTTTATCAAAGTGGGTCCGCCAGGAGACATAGCAGCGCCGGCCATGGCGTAGCCTCCATCCGAAGTCTGTATGACAGAAATAGCTTGGAACCCTTCATAGGTTTGCCGCCATTCGATTGAAGGCGGGTCAGGAGCAGCCATAGCGCAGGATGGAATAAAAAATAAGACTGAAGCGATTAACACCAAAGCAACAATACTTCTTGTAAGTTTTGAATAGGCGGGGTTACAGCGCTTCAAAGACATATCCACTAGTAACATGCATCACAAGACTCGCCACTTATATTTTTCGCAAAAACACACACTAAGAAGCCGCAGACCGCTCACTTGAATTTTGCCTAGTGTATTTGCGTTGTATGCGGCTACAAATTGTCTTTGATTTCGTAACCTTTATTATTGTTTTTTTGTAAGTTACGATATGCACCAGAAAACAAATGGCAAAAACATAAGGATGCCTTCAGAATGCTCCTTAAAGAATGTTCTTGCAAATTCTGGGTACTCCGAGAGCGCAATAGATAAGATTTGGAAATGGTACAATCCACCAGAGAGAGAGCAACAACACTTCTAAAACAAATCCAAATCTAGTTCGTTATGTTAAGCTATAATTAGCAACACAATCCAATTTTCTTAACAAAATTCTTACTCATAATTCTGCATATAGATTAGAAATTCATAACACTATTAATTAACAATAACAAATAATGAGAATTAACTGAAACAAGTGAAGCAAAATGATGATGAAAAAGCTAGAAAAGAAAAATCCAGAGTACAAAATAGATTTAACTGCTATTGAAGGCGAGGGTTCATTTCCATGCCCAAATTGCGGCACGATAATCTCGCCTGAAGACGAAACAGAGAGAACTTACAAAATTGCAAATACTAAAATCAGCAACGGCGAACTTGCCGAATTAATTATGACTTGCACCAAATGCAGAAACACCATAATCCTTACCGGCTTTCAACAAGTTAACTCTTAACCTAAAAAATAATTTCTAAATCTGATTCTTCATTTCAAAAAAAATGCTGAATGTCGACGCTTAATCTCAATACGTTCATATTAGCATTAATGCCTGGGTTGTGCTGTTCAATATATTGGTTCCCACCTATGGAGTTTCTATCGGCTATCTTGTGGCGAAAACAGTTAATAAAAGCCTGAAAGTAGAAACAAAATTATGAGATGGAATAAATTCAAATTTACTTTAGTTAGGCGAATGAGAAAAAGACTAAAAATTTTATCAATAAAAACTGAATAAAAAAGGGAGAGAATGTTTACTTATTTCTTAAGTTCAACAACTAGAAGATGTAAGTCTGTTTTGCCAATGTTCTCTGCTTCGTGGTTTTGTGCTTCAAGGAAAATTGCTTGACCAACTTTCAAGTCTAAAACATCTGTTTTTCCTGAAGACGTTATTTTTGCTTTGCTACCTTGAAGGACATAAACTACATGGTCTGGATGGTAATGCATCACCGCTTTATCATTTGGCTTAAACAAAACATCAAGTACACGTACACGGTCATTTTCCATTATGAATTTATAGACATTTTTAGCAACTACTATAGGGTCTTTCTTCTTTTCCAAAACTTTCACCTTCATTAAAAGCTTTAATATTAACAATCGTTGAATTGGGTTTTTAACAATATGTGACTGTAAAGCGGCAGTAACAAAGAACCTGATGATATAATAGGGCGCTAAGAATGAAAAGAATAATCGCAATAACTGCATTTGATTATTTTAGTTCTGGAGCACTCACGCTGCTAATTCCACTTCTACTTCTAGATAGACATTTGAACGTGGCAGACATTGGCATAGTCCTATCAACAATGCCTTTGGTTTTTTTGGTCGCCCGATTGCTTTTTGCCGCTTTTGCGGATCAAATCGGTTGGGCTCACGTTTTTGTTCTGCTAAATTGGCCTGCTACTTTCTTCTCAAGCTTGATATATTATTTCGCAAAGTCGATTCCAATTTTTTCAGTAGGAAAAATTGTAGAGGGTCTAAGAGACTCTGCATACTGGGCCGTTAACAGAACTGCCATTTTTTCTTTATCACCACATAGCAAGGAGAAAGAAGCCACTAGAATAAACGCTGTTATATGGATAGCCACAGCAGTTGGAAGTGGGGTCGCAGGAATAGGAATTGCCTTCTTGGGTTTCTCGACAACGCTAGCTATTCTTATTGTAGCTTCTTCGATTATGGGCATCCCAGCTCTTATGCTGTGGAAGACAAAGTCTGTCAATTCGCAACAGAAGGCATTGGCTGCGAGCGCTATTTCATCGCTTAATCCCAGAGGCAGGGACAGAGGTTTTTGGGGGGTATCTATTGCCTTGTTTTTCTACAGCCTCGCCACGTATCCCCTAGTAACTTTGCTTTTGCCCGTTTTTATGCAACAACGATTAGGATACAGCTACTTAACGATTGGAGTTGCATTCTTGGCATACAACTTGGTTGCAGCACTCGTGACATTAGGCGCGCTTAGAAAACGTTTAGGCATAAAAAGAGTGATCGTGCAAAGCGCAATCGGGTTGTTTGCAACATTTCTACTTGCAAGCTCAGGCTCAGGCTTCTATTTTCTTGCTCTTTTTATTGCACTGGCTGTGACCCGAGGACTTGGAATTGGTTTCTTTGAATCGATAATCGTTAAGGCTACTAAAAATAAACCAGCGGTTTCAGTTGACATAGGATGGCTCCATGCACCAACAAGACTTGCTGAGTTCGCATCAGTGTTGTATGCTGGGTTTATAGCGCAATCTTTAGGATATATTCCAGTGTTCGCAACTTCAGGGATTTTCTTCGCCATCTTCTCCGCAACCTCCCTATATATCTTGAAAAACTGATTTGATGAGCCAAAAAACATCTAAACTGATTATCTATTGTCGTATCAAATCCGTCATTAAAACAACAAAGAAAAATGGGACAAATTTCAAGTTTTCAAATTATAGTTAGAGTCGGGGCAGAAAGAAATAATAATGTTTATTAAGATTTAATACACATTATACTATAGGTGTAGTACGATGTTTTCACCTTCTGGTGAGGATAAGAAAGAAACTGCGGAAGTAAAAAAATCCGCTAGATACTTATCAGGTTGCCAGATTCTTGAAGAAGAAGGATATCTACTTTACAGCAATGTCATCAAAAAAATAAATCACCCAGAGCTAAATAGTATAATAATAGCTTTAGAACAAGATAATCTCAAACATTCCAAAATTATTCATCAATTATTAATGCCTACTTCGATAACTGTCTTAGAACTCAAGAAATGTGACGGTGATATAGTAAAAGTTTGGAAAAAAATGCATGATTGCCTGGGAGGACTATCAGTTGTTGAGTACATAAGTGATGATAGAATCCCCGACTTCTTAAGAAGTCTAGCGAGTCTGGAAGATTGCATCTATGAAGTTTACTCGTTCTTTGTCAAATCAGAACTGCTAAAAAACTTTGTTAAAGGAGTCTCTTGTTTCGTTCCGATAACAATGGAAAATTTAACTTATATTATTAATCTGATGATGGAAGACAATCTGAAACACAGACAAATGCTCCTTGAAGACGTTTACTTTTTCGAGGAAAATAAGTTAAAGAACACACAAAATAGAGCGCCATTTGTTAAGTATCAAAATCCTGACGCTTGGATTTCATAGATAAAAAAAGAGTTTAGCCCTTAACATCTGTTGAACCTTTTCTAAATTCAGAAAGAGTAATTTGCATCTAATGATTTCTACAAATTTGATTAGTTTGGTTCCTTGTTTGTTGGCGTTCCAATATGCAATCCGTTTCGAGGAGAAAGGAGAAGGCTTCGAAAACGGGAAGAATTCTATTAGCTTATTGGTCGCTTTCAACCAAGGAAACCAAACACCATTAAATCAGTTTAGTTTTAGCAAAATAAGAGTCTTATTAATTGCAGCTCTTTAGTAAGAATCTCTGTTTGGCATTGCAGTCTACGCAAGTTAGCATGAATTGCTAGAAGTAACAGTAGATTGACTCCAAGATCCAGCACAAAGGAAAAGTTATGAGATGAATTAATTTCGTGAATGTAAAAAATGGGTTTGCAAGCGACTTCACATCAGTAATTGAGTTGAAAATTAGGTTGCTGCCTAAATATCTTTTATGAAAATTTTATTCCTTAGTAAGCAGAAATGCGTCTAGTTTGACATCATATTTCGTTTCGGCGTTGCTATGAATTGAGTCAATAATACAATTGGAGAATTTTTCTTTTATATGCCTGTAAAAATCTTCTTCCTCACTCTTATCAATTACAATTGTTGGCTCTGGACAAAATACTTTAATTTGCATTTGTTTAGCTCTTAATTTGTCATCAGTAATAATGAAGCCTTTTTTATTCATATAACAACCGTCGAAGAAAGAAACTTCGATATACTTGAAATATTCACCTAATCCACTATCATTAACAATAAAGTCTCTTACACTTTGTTGGTGACAACTTCTGATTGAAGGAGTCACCGCAAATTTGAAAGTAACCCCTGACGGTATACTAAAGTTGTCTCTATACATTACTGCCACCAATGCTTTTTATCTGGATGTCGCTAGATATTTTCTTCAATTCAGATTACAACTTGTCCTTAACAAACATAAGTATGATATGCCTTGATTTTGTGCGAAAGTATCCATAAAAAGATTATAACTCAGTATAGCTACCAAACAGTTAGTCAGTTTTCTCTTCATCCTCTGTTTTTGCTATGTAAGCCTATTTACACTATGCAGATTTAAAACTTATGAACGTAGGCTTTGTTTATAATCTTAAAATATTTATTCTAAATCATTTCCCTGTAATTTTAGTAAGTTCTCACACTTCGAAAACGTTTCATTTAAGTTTGACAAGTCTTAAATATTGAATTCAACAATTCTTATACAAGGAGAAGGCTTTCTGATGCAGAAAAATTCTGGCAAAGATCAAATTTCAACTATTGGTCTAGACAAACATCTCGATAATTATAAACAAGAACTTGAAGCTGACCTCACAAGAGCGGACCCCGATCCGTTCGAATGCAGTTTTAAAGACACCTGCTACGCAAACAAATTTAAAACTGGCAACTGTCCCTGCGAACTAATTAGGTAAATCTCCTATAGGCATTAGACAGTTGGAAAATTAGAGGCAATTGTTAAAGCCATCTTTTGGTTTAGGATATTGAAAAAATAGCTATGTAAATTCTTTTGACTGATTTGTTCCTTCACTACTCTTCTTTCTAACAAATAACCATAAACCAAGGATAACAAAGAAAGCTCCAACTACATCCATCAGATCAACATTATTTACGCTGATCGTTACGAAAGCAAAAGTTTGAAAGAAAGAAAAAGCAAGAATAATTAAGCCAAGGATCAAAAAAACCACGGCTAAAAATCTGAGTTTCATTCTTTCACTTTCCTATCAAACCCTAAAGTACTATTTTTTTAATAGAATTACTAACAAACATTTATGCATAGCAAAATAAATAGAAATGTGACTACTTTCCGCAATAACAAATATTTGGTTAAAATATAAAATAATATGAAAAAGCTGAAATTGTTTTTGGCTCAGAGAAGAGTTAAGTTAAAGTGAATTATCTTTTTCAATTTTATTATCTGGCTCAACCTTAACAGCAACGTTTGGTCCTTTTATTCCAGCCAAAGCGGGAAGGACATGAGAAATCATTTGTTCAGAAGTACAAGGACGAACAGTACCATTTTGGCTAAATTCTTTCCAACCATCCTTTTCCCTTCTAAACTTCTGTAGCCATCTATCTTTAAACATGATGTAGATTGTGCATTCAGAATTTCTCATCGTTATCCCTTAGCAGATAAGTATTGATCTTAAATTAATAAACGAAGAAAAACAAAAAGAATAGACAGCGTAATCCATCGTTTTATTAAACAAGTTTTTGTTGTAATACTATTGAGAAAAATGGAAACAAGCCCTCGCTCATTAATTAGACCAGCCAGCGGCAACGATCTGGACGCTATTTTGGAAATTGAGCAAAAATGCTTTTCAGGACCGCTTGCTTACTCCAAACGCCAATTGGTCTACCTTATCTTACATGCTAACAATGCTAGTTTCGTGGAAAGCTGCGAAGGAGTGATAAGAGGATTCATAATAGCAACTTACCCCCAGCGCAGCTTAACGGGGCACATCGAAACGATTGATGTTGATCCTACATATACCAAATTAGGCATAGGTCTAAAGCTTTTGACATTTGCCGAGGAGGATATGCGAAAGCGAGGAAAACGCTGGTCACAGTTGGAAGTCTCGGAAGGCAACAAAGCAGCTTTAGAACTTTACAAAAAAGCCGGATATACGCCCAAGAAACAGATCAAACGATATTATAAGTATGAGCACCAAGGTACACGCGATGCAATGCGCATGGTCAAAACTCTTTAGGAAAATTCACGGGCTTCCAAGAGTCTTCTTCCAATTTGGTGAAACCTTTTGTGTATTCTGCCATAATTTTTAGAAGAGGTCCTCGAAAACGTGCTGGCATAAGTTCGATGTCACTTGTAGGCTTATTCAAGTGAATGGTTTCTATATGAGAAAATTCCTTTCCAACTAAACCTGGTAGTTTTGCCAGAAAGATGGAGTGCTCTCGTTCGTCTTCGTCGAGTCTTAGTTTTCCTTCTGCCACACGTTTAGGAAGGGCAATAATGTCTTCAGCACAGAATTCCATAATTGACAGGTCCACTTGATTTGCCAAAAGAAAAAGCAAAACGCCTTGGCACTTGCTGCACTGACCACACGGAACTATTTTGGCTTTCTCGAAGCGGCAACTATGACATGATCGCTGAACTCTTGCCAATTCGGGGTATCTCTTTGCGAGCACTCTTTCCACGATCAAGCCAGAGATTGGCCGAACGGCGCTCCATTGCTGCATTCCAGGCAGTCTTTTCAAGTACCACTGTTTCATTCTTAAGTCAAAATCCTGTGTCTGATCGTAGACGCCAAAGTAGTGTTTTATTCCTTTGAAAAGAGGCGAGGCACGAGGATCATCTAGTTCACTTCCAATTAGGAGATTCCCTATTTTTCTGTGAACAAAGACAGGAAGAAGGAGAAAAACGTAAACTGGGAAAATGCAGAGTCTTATCGGGTAAGTATCTGACCAAACTTTTCTATGATCAGACCTTACAATTCTCATATGGTCTAACATGAAAGTGTAAAAACGATCCACATTAGTCCATACTCGGGCAGTGTTCGGCTCATCTTTTGCGAATTGACGGTAAGCAGTCAATGCGGTTCGCCAATGCCCTCCGCTTTCATTTACGTATAATGGGTGGACTTCAGCGCCGATTTCTTTCAGCATTGCATAAGTTAGTAAACTTTCTTTTCCTCCACTAGATAACACGCCACAAGAGTTGTTGTTGCTTTGCTGCGAGATTGGATCGTCTTCGAGAACTGCGGAAGGAATTATCTTTGCTAAAGGGCAGGCATTTTCATTCGTTACTTCTCCTTCAAGGGGTAGAAATTGGGGTAAAATGTAAGGGTTTTTCTTTCGAACAAGTTTATTGATGAAAATGTCTTTTGTGAATATTTTCAGGAGATCATTTAGGAGGGAAATATCTGAAGTGCTAACTGGAAACATTAGTCGAATTTCTTTTGAGAATAGTCCATAATTGAGAACTGGCATAACCGATGCAAGCCGCGTTAAAGGCAAGTCTTCCGCATTTAGAGTCTCTTCATATTTAAAAATAAGGGAAAAACTATGCTTCGTCGATGTCATGTCAGTGCATGATATTTGAGTGGTTACTCTTTTGCCTTTCAGAATAGGTTCTGACACTTCGATAAACCGAAAACATTGGAGATTCGTTTATTCACCTTCTCGGAGAGCTTCGATTGCGTCTGCTAGCTTTCTGACGCCGTCAAAGATGGGATCTTCTACTGGGACTTTGAATCTTTTATGTAGTTTTGCTTTGGCTTTTCTTGCTTCGTCTGGTAACAATTTCTCATGGTTTAATCCTATTCCTACAAGAGGACATTGGGACAACAGCTTTGCAATTTTGATCACTCGTCCTGGGTCGGGCATCGGATAATCTGGGAATCCGTCGAGATGAGGCCTTCCAGGAGCATCTTGAAGAGCGAAACCATGAATTTGACCTGCCGCCATTATTTCGAACCCACCTGGGAAAAAGGGGTGTACGAGGCTGCCCTGACCATTTATTATCATGTAATCCGGCTTTTCATCCTTCCAAGAATCTAATATAGCGCCTTCTATGCCGCCTGAAACGAAGTCATTTATCATTGCATCCATAACTATGCCGTGCGGCCAACCTTGCATCCAGCCTGTCTGTCCGGTAAATATCATGTCTGCTTTTCGACCGCGTCGTCTGAGCTCCTGAACCAACATTACACAAGTAGTTCTCTTGCCGATCGCTGAATCGGTCCCCAACACTGCAATCCGGGTTGAATTAACGTTTCTAATTTCACCAGTGTAAAACCGTTTGTAATCTCGGAACAATTTGCGGACATCTATAATTTTGCAGCCTTTCTTCGCCGCTAAGTCTGTAAATCGCTCATCATCAGAGATGAAGTGATGTAGCCCAGAAACGATGTCAAGTCCATGCGATAAAGCCCAGGTGACGGCTTTGTCATAACCTTCTGGCAAGAATCCGCCTTCTGAAACAGCGCCTATTATGAAGATTTCGGGTTTGGTTGCCCTATAAGCTTCTTCCAGATCGGAAAACAAAGGGATGCCTCGCTGATTTCCATCCAATATTTCTCCCGCATCACCGGTCGGCGCGGTTGAATCGACGACTCCAACAATGTCATATCTGACCGTGTGACGCACAAGTCCGTGGGCAGTCTTGCCGTTAGCAGTTAGATATTCACGTTCACAATAGACTAATGCTTTTCTCTCGGGCATAAGGTCATGCTTTCCGTCCGGTCAAGATTACTACGTATCGATCGCCCGGAAACGGTTCCTTTCGATGGCGATCCACGAGTGCTACAAGACCCGCAGTCGATGCAGGGAGCACACTCAGACCTTCTTTTTCCCGTATTAGTCGAGCATAATCCAGAAGAATCTTGTCAGTTGTGAAGGATGCCCATCCTCGACTCTGTCTAATGACTGAAAGAGCATAATCTCCGTCAATTGAACGCCAGTTAATTAAGGGCTCATTTACTGAAGTGTTCCTAATTCGCTCAGGCTTTAAATCGACGCACTTTGACTCATTTTTTACGAAAGACTGAATTATTGGATTCATGCCGTAGGAAGAACCTGCAAAAAAGCGAGGAATGCGAGATGTCTTTCCACGATTGTACAGGCTCACAAACCCTTTGTATATCCCTACCAAAGTAGATCCATTCGATACTGGAACTGCGACTACAGCAGGAGCATCGCGAAGTTCATCGTAAATTTCATACGCGATTTCGCCGTATGTTTTTAACTGCAGGTTGGTATTCAATCCACCTGGATTGGCATCATAATATCCTTCTTTTTCAGCATCAATGCGCGAAACTCTAACCGCTTCTTCATAGTCTCCTGGTACTCTGATAATCTCGGCCCCAAAACGAGCAATTTCCTTAATTCTGTGGGCGTAATATCCCGCTGGAATGTAAATTATGCACCTCAAACCCGCTAGGGAAGCTGCAAGCGCCACCGCTGTACCATAATTGCCACATGAAGCCACTGTTATCTCATCGTAACCTCTGCGCAAGGCGTCTAAAGCTTGGGCAAAGGCTATGCGATCTTTCTGTGTGCCTGTCGGGTTTCCACCTTCGAATTTTAAGTATATCTGCCTGAGTCCGATCTCTCTTTCTATGTTTCTGGCTCTCGTGAGACTAGTGTCGCCAACCTCTGAGTCGAGAATTATCTCAAAGCTTTCTAGCCGCTCTGGAAGTGGCCTATTGTGATCAGAAGCGATTTTGCTAAGAGAATATAATTCAGGGGTGATTACTGGAACTTGCGCAGTAGCGCTATCCAAAAGTGGCAGAGACTCATTGCTTTTAACCAGCCCATTTAGAGTCTTCTCTTGACTGTGACTATGCCTCTTTGCGTCTTCATCATCCATTTGTGATTCCTTGTTCCCAGCATTGTGATAATAAACTGGATAAATAATTTTTCTATTTAGACACATTTTTCTTAAGCAAAACCAAGTTGCCAGCTAATTAAATCCGCCCTAAAAAACTTCAAATATTCTCGAGAAAATCTACAGGCTATTCCCGAGGTTCTGAGCGAACTCCTCTGCATTTTTAAGGTCTTTAGCATTTGACCTGTCTAAATAGTTCTTTTGCCCAACTGCGTATTGCATCTAAATCTCTTAAATCATATAGTCCAGCTTTAGATTCCTTGTAGCCTGCACCCACAAGTTTAGGTTTAATCGATGACAATGTTTTTCTAAAAAACCATGACATTTTGTTAAAGTCGTAGCATCCGCCAAAGAAACCCAAAGCAACAGGGTTAACATTGTATTCAGCAGATTTATCCTCAAGATATTTCTTTTTCGCATCATCCATTTCCTTGTTCTTTTGTTCACCTTCGGATAAAGGATTTGCACTTCCACAGGATACAAATAGAGCTACTTTCTTTTTTGATAATTCGTTTTGATATTTTCTGAGGAAGTTTTCGGGTTCCTTGGTCCATTTGCCCATTTGGATTCCACTGCCTACGATGACTAAGTCATATTCGCTTATGCTATGTACTTCACCATTTTTGGCATCAACAACTTTTGTCTCAAATCCTTCTTGGTTTAGAGTATCCGCAATTATCCGGGATGTGTCTGCGGTTGCTCCATAGCGAGTTCCATAAACAATCAAGACCTTAGTCAAGTGCAATTACCCGATCTTTGTATCTTATTCGTAATATTTAACAAGCGAGGTCGATTAATGCACTAGCAAGATTTTTAGATGGACTTTCACTCCTTCTACCCTCTTCTGCATAACTGAGTATAAGTTTGATGCACTGTGTGCAGACGCGCTAATTTAGTGCCGGCTTATTTCTTTTAATAGTGCTTTAGCGTCGGGTGGAAGTTCGGGTTTGTTTCTTCGACCTATCAACAAAAACAAGGAGCCAATAGAAATCAATGCTATCCCGAAAAACGCGACGCTTTCCTTTGGTAAAATTCCGAGGTCAAGTCCTATAGGGAAAATACCATTGAAATTCCCATAACAACCATGATAGTGTTACTCATGCCAGCTGTTGAATATAGGGCAAATTCCTTCTTTCCTGTATCAGTCACAAGATAGTAGCCGTGTTTTTCCTCTATCATGCCCGCACTTGTCAAGTAATTCCAATCGTAATGAAAATGTCCATCAGATTTGTAACCTAGGGCAGAGCTTAAGTTTGATTTTGTTCCGGGTACAGCTTTGATTCTACTGTTAGGTGCAGAATAAATGAAATAGAGTAGTCTAGTTCTTGGTGACTGAATATCAGTATTTATGCCCCGTGACTTTGCCATGTTAACACTGCCCTTTCTAAAATGCAAAGATAAAGATAAACAGAGCTTTGCCCTTGCGCTATTTTTTCAATGTTTTTAGCCCTTATTGTTTTTTGCTTAGGACTCTAACCCTTAGAGCTCGTGCTCTAAATTATAGGGCTGTTTTAGAGTTGCCATTCTAAATGTTAGGGCTATATCCCTCAAGCAATAAGTATGTTTCAAAAAAAAGGTGAAAAAAAATGAATGTAAACTTCGAATACAGCAAAACCTTGACTGGGGAAGGCTCAATACTGCTTTTACTCAGCATTATTCCTTACGCTGGCTGGATATTAGGCATAGTCGGTGTAATACTGTTTCTCAGGGGCATCAGAGAACTATCAAATTACTATCAAGACAAAGAAATCTACCAAAACTCACTAACAGGAGTCAAATTCTACATAATCGCAATAATAGCAGCAGCGATAGCCATTACAGCAATAGTAATTGGTGTTGGATCTGCAACAGGTTTCACGTTTACAGGCTTCGTTCCTACAGCAGGCTTTGGAGTTGGCTTAATAGCCTTCATCGTTGGGCTTGTCATTGCTTTCATATTCTACATACTTGCAGCACAAAACCTAAGAAAAACCTTCGATACACTCGCCCAGAAATCTGGAGAAGCATCCTTTGCCACAGCTGGTAATTTGCTTTGGTGGGGAGCCCGGCTGTCAATCATTCTTGTTGGATTGGTATTGATATTTGTCGCGTGGATATTCGCAACAATAGGATTCTTTACCATGAAGTCTCGACAATTTCAACAATACGCTCCACAGCCAAATGGGAGCACTTCATCTCCTGCACAACCTCAGCAAACCTCAGACAACGGAATAAACCAAATTGATAATGCATTAGAAAGGAGAGGGAATTAATGACTCAAGAAATTCAAGGTGCAAAAGGTTCTGACTGGAGTAAATTCTTAAAAAAACATTGGAAAGCAGTTGCTTTATTTGCAGCAGCTGCTATTTTGGTGTTCATCGGTGCAGTCTACATCTTTTTGTGGTTCACAGGAAACGCTCAAACAACAGATCTGGTACCAAAGACCTTAGATCTTTGGACAATGGCAAATGCTGTCTCATTTATGTTGCATTTGATTTTCTGGGAACTCATCTTCATAGGAATACCAACAATCATTGGAGCAATAGCAGGTTGGCAATGGTGGAGAAGAATCCCTCAAGAAGAAAAGAAAGAATACCACTTCTCTGATAGACGCTCACGGACTAGAGGAGCAGGCGGAGCAATATCACCGCTGCTTTTCATTGCGTTCGCCATCAAAGTCTACGTCGATGGAAACTGGAATACTCCAATTTCAACATGGACATTAGAATATGTCGCAGGTTCAATGATTACTATACTCGTCTGGATAGTTGCCATCTTCGCAATTCCAGCAACGATAGGGGTTATATGGTGGATACACCACGAGATGACAAAGAAAGCCTAAACTAACAATAAATACTGACCCAAATCCTCTTTTCTTTTTCAATATTATAAACGTATTCGAATAAAGAAGAGTTGACTCTGATTTATAACTTTGAAGTTTAAAGTATTAAATTAAAGTGATGGAGTCAACTTTGTGATATCCAACTTCAGGTGGCTTCTCCAAAAAAGGTATGAATCTCTCAACATCTGAAGTGAATACCTCTTCTGAAGCCTGAAATGACTCTACATCTTGCCACATAGTTAAGATTGTGACGACGTTGTCTTCATCGTAAGAAAACAGCGAAATATAACCTCGAAACCCCTTTGTGTTTCTCGCCCGTTTGTTTACCGCAAGATTCACCTCAGCGAAACCTTCTTCACGCAACCCTTCTTTGAAATAATACTTTACAATTCGGGCAACAACCATCCTTATTTCAACTGCGTATTTACTGACTAATCAAATTCGCGTATATTATGCTTTACAATTACTTTAAAAACACAAAGGTCAAAAAATCTTTTAACCAGTTCAACTTAAACACCAATAGAAAATAATGTCTGAAAAGCGGATTAATTCTCGAACCTATAGTATAATTGCTCTTATATCTGGTATCCCAGGTATCCTATCAATTGCGATTTCAAGAACCTTTCATGCGGGATCATTGAATTATTTGCTTTTCTTGGTTTTAGGTGTGTTATTAGTTGCAGTTGCATTTGTTTTCGTTTTCTTTTTCTTTACAATACAATGGCGCTGGACGCATGGCCAACCTCAACCACGTTCGATGGGTTAATAATACGGCTTCGCTATCCCAATTCAAGAAATCAAACTGTACTAAAAAATAATGAATGAGTTGAAATACAAAAACAGAAAAGAAGATTTTAGGACGATATTTTAGGGTGGTATTACTCCCATTCTTGAGACTTCTTCTCTTAGACTGTCTCTAATGTTTTTGAGAGTTTGCCTTTTTTGCACATACTCGTCACCGTTTATTTTTTCTGTCCTGAAGTCGCTGTCTAACTGATCTAGTTCCGTGTTTATCTCACTGATTCTTTCTTTAAGCTGATCCACATAGGAGACTGCTTTTTCTCTAACAATAACTTCTGAGGGCGTTAAGGATGTTTTTATTACTCCGTCTTCAATTCGAAGAATTCTACTAGATGCTCTAGCTACGCTTGGGTCATGAGTAACCATAATTATGGTTTTGCCAAGTTCCTGGTTTATTTTAACTAGATAATCAACTATGATTTTTGCGTTTGCAGTATCCAATTCCCCAGTTGGTTCATCGGCCAATAGAACGGGAGCATCATTTGCCAAGGCAGAAGCTATCGCTATTCTTTGCTGTTCTCCACCACTTAACTCTTCAGGCTTATGGTTAGCACGGTCTTGTAAGCCGACAGTTTCAAGCAGTTCTTGTATGCGTTGCTTCCTTTTTGCTCGAGAGATTCCTGAAGCAACCATTGAAAACTCGACGTTTTCTTTCGCTGTTAATGTCGGCATCAGGTTTAGGTTCTGGAAAATATGACCAACCGTTTTCCTTCTAAAATCGACAAGTTGCCTAACTGATAAAGCTGTTACAGTTTTTTCGCCTACCTGAACGGTGCCTGCAGTGGCTTTGTCTAAGCCGCCGATAATGTTTAATAAGGTAGTTTTTCCGCTTCCGCTTGGGCCTATGATGGAAATTAGCTCTCCTCTATCGATATCTAAGTTCAGACCACGAAGAGCTTGCACTTCGATTTTGCCAGTATGATGTACTTTAACGAGGTCTCTAACTTTTATGTTTAATCCGTTCATTTCATTCTCACCATTTTTTCAAGTTTAGTGACATATTGGCTAGTCATTATCAGAATGACCGCAATCGTAGTAGCGTATATGAGCACTACAAAGGTAGCTATGGTCTCTATGGCGTTGGTTGGGTAAACAAAACGTGGCACGACAAGCTGGGATGTCACACCGGTTGTAGAAATTATGCTACCATAATCGATTATTAATCCAACGCTTAATCCAAGTATTACCGAGAAAGTTATAATAGCAATGTTTTCGTTGAGAAACATCCAGACTATCTGTCTATAGGATAACCCTCTAACACTCATCAGGGTGGCTTCGCGGCTTCTTTCCCTTAAACTAACAACCGCTATCAACGCCATTCCTACAGTCGCAGAAAGGACAGCGAAAATAATGCCTAACTCTTGAATATCAAGAACTTGCATGTTGTAAAAAGTATTTTGACTTACTAAATTCTGTGATTGTGCAACTAAATGCGGGCTACCTTGAACTTGTACACTGTAAACTGTATTCTGATTATTCAAATTCTGGGATTGTCGCCATTGTTCATCAAATGATGTTACGCCGTAAATCTCAAGGTTAAGATTTCTGATTTTTTCTGCTACCGCTGTTCCATTAATCCCTGGATCTAATTTGAGCAAGATTTGAACGTCAAAATTCTCCAGTTTATAGGCGTCACTGTAGGGGCTACTCATGTTGAAGAGGTTTCTTGGTACATACGACCAAGTTGGCAAAATAAATGAAGGTGCTCCGCTGCCTAGTGATGGTGAAGCTGGTGCCGGACCAAAGAAACCTATGATTGTTAACTTCCTAGCACCTGATGAAAAATCAATCCCGATTGTGTCACCAATTTTCAATTTAAGTTGCTGGGCAACTCTCTGTTCTAAAATAATCGTCATATTGTTTGATTTCATTTCATTGAATGCTTGCTCAACACTAGTGCCTGTAAACCACTCCTTCTCATAATAGGCAGCTGCAAGCCAAGAGTCAGGATCAACAGTCTCAATAGTGGTACCTGCATAAGACTGAACTAATTGACACTGCATAGTCGAGTTTCTAATTCCTGACACATTTCCGATTATGTCCGTTAATATATCAGGGGCTTTTGTAGCATTCAATACACTCACAGATACATCAGCACCGACGCTTGATCGTGCTTGTCTAACCCCAAAATCCTGTGAACTTGCCATTTGTCCCGTCACTTGAACACTATATCCAATTATTAATGCAATAAGGAAAGCAATTGCCGCTGCACGTGCAGAGTTGCGCCTTACATTTTTTGCAGCTAAAGAGCCCAAATCACCCATAACCCTTGAAATATTTGATGTTAACTGTTGGAATTTAAGAGAGTTTTGAATGAGAAGCTTTGTGATACCCCAGAAGAAAAGCATAGGACCGATGTAATTTAGAACTTGGTCAAGTATTGTTAAGGGCGCAAAAAATATGGAGAGAAAGTAATTTCCTCCTGAGTAGGTCAGGCTGGATAACAATATAGGTATGTTTATGCCCAAAATGATTATGATTATTTTATAAGTTCCCAGTATGAATGCTACCCATGGTAGTCTCTTTCGGTAGGGTTGATCGGTTTCCATAGGCATGTATTCTCTGAGGGCTTCAACTGTTGGTAGCTTAGCGGCTTTCCTTGCTGAGAAAAACACTGATGAAAGACTTAGGATCATGCCGATAATGACCGTTAAAATCATTGTGTAGGGGTTTGTAAGTTGTGGGTTAAACAGGTTGGTCAAGTTTATTCCGCCGGTAAAAACCTGGTTTAAAATCAAACCACCGACTACTCCAGCAGCTCCCCCGATGATACCTATGATTAGTGCTTCAGTTAGAAAGATTCTCTGTATTTGTCCACTTGAAAGACCTTTTGTCGATAGTAACCCGATTTCACGTCTTCTCATATTAAAAGAAACATCTGAGACGGTGTAGCCGAGATACCAAGCGACAAAGAAAACTGGTAGTGAAATTACAATAAAATTCATCAATGTGCTTTGAAAATTATACTGGAAATTTGAAAGCGCATTTCCAAGATTGTTCATAACGTAGCCGTTAACTTCGTAGTTGGCCAGTATGTTGTTGCTTATGTCGTTTGCAATGGTATTTACATTATTAGCTGAGGCTTGAGTGTTCCATGGGCTTAAAAGTTTGTTGTGATCTAAGTTAATTGAGAACGTTGTAGATACTGTTCTATTAGGCATGGTGTCCCAGACTTTTTGCAGCGTATTTTCCCAACTAATTATCATTAAGTCTGATTGGTAACCGTAAATCTGCTTGGCGTTGACTGGAGAGAAAGGTGAAGAGAAACTGTTGCCTGAGATGAGTTGGTAACCTTTATCCGTTAATTGTACAAAACCCGCAACTGTTAGATTCAAATAAACCGTAGTTACGTTATCGTATTTGGGGGTCGGAAATGGAATCCCTGTTATAATAGTGTCTCCTACCGAAATATTCGCTGTTTGAGGAGAATTCTTGAGAACCCAAGTCTCATTTTCCCCAATTCCATCAACTGGCTTATTCAACCATTCATCGTAAATGCTAGATGAATTGGGAAAACAGTAAATCGGCAAATACAAAGGGGTTGTATAGTTGTCGCCTGAAGTTTGTGATACTGTATTGCTCAATCTAGCGAGCAAGTCTACACTTTTAACTCCATTAATACTGCTGACGTTACTTTCTGCTTGGGCAAGGTTTGTTTTATTAAGGTTTACGCTAAACTGCAAATCAACATTAACATTTTTGAGTTGTTGGTCAAGAGCTTGACTAGCCGAAAGGTTAGCTTTCATATTTATGGCTGCAAAAAACGTAGCTGCAAGTGCTATACCGATTAAGAGAGCCGTGAAAAGTTTCCAATTGCGAAATACATGCTTTGCAGAGTACATAAGAGCCATTAGGAATCAATCTCTACTATTGTAGTTGACTTTTAAATCTACTTATTAGAACATCAACTAAAGGGCTATTTTGAACCTCACTTTTTACCAAAAAGAATAAACTCTATATTCAAGAGGATTGGGGCACTCACTAATTGCAGGTCTAATAATTATCTTCAAGAAATGCAAGAAATAACATTAACAGCGAAAGAATATTTTTCTACTATGGACTTTTATTGAAAAGCATAAGGAGCAATCAAAGCCTATAGATTGTAAAGAACCCTTGTTCCTTGTCCTCATCCAATAATAGGTTTTTTTCGGATATAAATTGCCTTATTGCGGGAAGGTCACAATCGCCTCTAAGAACAAGATCAAATTTGCCACGGTTATTTTCTTTAAGAACAACTAAGGATGGAATAACCAAACCATCGCCAACTAACTCCTTTATTAGAGCAGTCGATTCTCGCCTTTGCAAGCAGTACGTCCCACAGACACCCTAGCATGACCAATAGCATATTAGCTTTTGCTGTAGAAATAGCATAGAAAACAAAGATGAACGAGTTGATTAAAAAAGCTTTTATTTTTCAACAATTACTCTTTCTTCAATGCATTTCTCTTTCTTTGTTTTATTCCCTTGCATTAGGAATAAAGCAATTCCGCCATAATATTTCTTGTCAGCCATCTCAAGTCACCGCAAACAAAGAAGCATCTTGAATTATTTTATAGCTTTTTGAAAAGCTCATTAATGTTTGTTGTCAACTTCACTCAAATTTTGCAAATCCAACTTAACAAAGTTTGCGAAGCGCAGCATAACTTGACTTCTGAACTTTCGCGTAAAACATTTTGAACACTTTTGTTGGCAACTCTAACGAATAAAACTGTATTTTACTAAGTAAAACTTAATTTGCAAGCATTACGTTTCCTTTTTTATGCGAAGAATGCATATTTTCCTCATTGTGTTGATAGTGACATTGGTTATTTTGTTGACTCTTGCTTTGGTTGGCTGGTATTTAGCTACTGCTGATCCAACTTATTATGGGTCAAGCTGGATGAGTCAAATGTGGGGTTCCCATTTGGGCGGCACTGGTAACTACGGTGGAGTGGGTGGAATGATGGGCAATGGCTCTGGAACAACAACTTCTTATCTTTGGATAATTCCCGTGGCATTAGCTATTGTATCAATAGTTGCCATCATCGGGGTAGGTTTCTACTTGTCCTTTCCTGAACTCAGATCTATCAAGGGAGCATCCTGCAGCCCTAATAACTCAGAGCAAATTCCCGGCAAGGTCAAGGATAATGAATCAGCAACTGCTGTTTCATCTGTTTCAAACAATTGCGATGTATTGCTGAAAACAATGACTCCTGAAGAACAAAAAGTTCTGAGTGTTCTAGTAGCCCATCAGGGAAAATACTTGCAGAAATATGTGGGAAAAGAAGCTGGGCTAAGCAGACTTAAGACCCATCGAATAGTAGCTCGCTTCGCACAACGCGGTATCGTAACGGTTAAGGAATTCGGAAACACCAACGAAATTCAACTCTCAGATTGGGTCAAAGGCTCTGGCTTGCAAAAAGCAACTGCGAATTAGCTTTAACACGGTGGCTAAGGGGCATTAAGTTGTAGACCAAAAGCAAACAAAGTCTCTATGTTGGTCAAAGCTATTTTTTGATCTTCTTGACCAAGCGCATTGTCTCTCTCATGAACGCTGGTAAGTCCCCAGGATATCGTGATGTTACAAGGTTACCGTCAACAACAACTTCTTTGTCCTCGTATATTCCGCCCGCTTTCTTTATGTCCTCTGGAACTCCATCATACCAGTATGAAGTCAAGTGTCTACCCTCTACTAGACCTGATGAAGCCAAAAGCCAAGGACCATGACAGATAGAGCAAACAGGCTTATTGAACTTAAAAAAATATTTGGCGATGGCCTGAGCTCTTGCGTCTTTTCTAACAACCGAAGGAGCTCCATCAGGAGAACCTCCCGGAACTAATAATATATCATAATCATCTGGAAAGATATCATCAAACGTCTTCTCAATTTCTAATCCGTAACCGTGCTCTCCCTCGATATGTCCCTTTTTTAAAGCAGCTATATCGACTTCTAACCCTTCTTCAAGCAAACGAAAATATGGAAAAAACAATTCCATATCCTCAAACTTATCCGCAGTTAAAATAAGTGCTTTAAGAAATTTTGGCATAAATATTTGTTACAAAGTTTAGCTATATTAGATTTGGGTTTGTGGACCTATTCTAATATTTATCGAGAAAAAAAATGCTCCGGCACAACGATTTTAGTTGAAAATTTAATCAATCTTTCCTTCGAAACGATTACCACATTTTTGATTAGAAAGCTAAGATTTTGATAATCCGTTCTACAACTATAAACTTATTTCACCTATTTCTTTTGGGAGAAACGCACAATAAATTTGGTGCCTTTTCCTTTTTCACTCTTAAAAGTTACTGTGCCGCCTAAAGCTTCAGCCATACGTTTGACGACAGACAACCCGAAGCCTTGCCCTTTAGATTTTGTCGTGAACATTGGAGTAAACAGTTTATCTTTTACATCGTCAGGAATGCCTACACCGGTGTCTTCCACTATTAAGACAGCATCGCTAGTTTGCTTATCTTTGTCAGCTCTTATTGCTAGTTTTCCGCCATCTGGCATGGCTTGTATTGCATTTAGAACTAGATTGCTAACTATGCGCTTTAGGTAGTCGGGGTCAGCCATGATTATTTGAGATTCCTTTGCGACTTTGACGGTTACTTTGATGTTCTTTGGAATATTGTTTTTTGCTAATGTTTCTTTAACTATTGATTTTATGTCACTTTCTTTTGAATGTGGGATAAGTGGTCTTGAGTAGTCTTGGAGGTCTGCAACTATTTTGTTTATATAATCAATATTTTTTTCGATCTCATCCAAACTTTCGAAAGCGTTTGCTTTTTGCTCGTTTTCTGGAAATGTAGCCAATTCTGATCTAGTTAAATATAAATCGCTAGTTATAGCTTGCAAGGGGTTGCGGATGTCATGTCCAACCATTCCTGCTGTTGCACCTATTGCAGCCAAGCGTTCAGCATCCTTTAGTTTCTTGGCACTTTCTTCAGCATGTCTTTGAGCTCTCATAAGTTCAGTAACGTCTCTAGCAGCTGCAAAAACACCCTGTATTTCCCCTATTTGATTTCGATAAACGGAAGCGTTGTACAAAATTTCAGTGATTTTTCCGGATTTGCCTCTTATTGTTAGAGGATAATCTTTTGCAAACCCTTCGGTGAAAACTTTCATGTAACCAACTCGAGCTTTTTCAGGTTCAGTAAAGAAGTTGGAGAAGTCACTGCCAACCAACTCTTTTCTTGAGCACTCAGTCACCTTCTCTGTAGCAGCGTTGACATCTGTGATTTTGCCCATGCTATCAATCGTAACTAGGGGATCAAGACTTGCTTCAATAAGAGTCCTCGCATAAGACGCTGAGGCAGCAAGTTTCTCAGTTCGCTCCTCAACAATATCTTCCAAATGCGCAGAATACCTATGGACCTCTTCCTCAGCTTTTTTACGTTCAGTAATGTCGTGAAAAACGAGCACCACACCGGTGACTCGACCGTTTTTATCCCGAATTGGAGAACCGCTATCATCGATTGGAACCTCCCCACCTTCTTTGCTAACTAAAATAGAATGATTCGCTAAACCAACGATAGCACCACTCTGCAGCACCCTAAAAACTGGATTTTCAACTTCTTTGCGAGTTTCCTCATTGACAATGTGGAAAACTTCTTGCAATGGTTTGTTTCTCGCTTCATCCAAAGTCCACCCCATTAATGCCTCAGCCATATTATTCATGAAAGTAACATTTCCCATAACGTCTGTGGCAATAACTGCTTCACCTATACTGGCTAACGTCGTAGCCCATCGTTGCTCACTTTTCGCCAACTCTTCTTCAGCGATTTTGCGCTCGCCAATTTCCTTTTCTAAGTCTGTTTTAGACGCAGTAACAGTTTTCAAATTGGCTGTCATTTGATTAAAGGACTGGGAGATTTCGCTGATTTCATCTTTTTTATCGGCTTTTAAACTAAATTCAAGATTTCCTGAACCAATCACTGCTATTCCTTCCTGCAATTCAGAAATTGACTTCAAAGTATTGCGATAAGTTATAAGGTAATTTATGATGAAGTAGGTCCCAAATAACGCTAATAGCGCAAAAATTAGAAGTACGCTCGTTAAGTTAAGTAGATCAATTTGAGCATGAAATGCTTGAGACAGCTGTGAAGAATCAAAGATAAGAGCTTGATTTTGAGCAGACATTATGCTCCAGTCTGCCTGGAAGGCTGAGAGAACTCTAACACTAACATTTCGAGAAGCGGTTGCAAGATATGAAACAACTATGGTCCAACTGCTGTTTAGCCGTAGCGCATCACCCTTGATATTGTCAAGAAGCGTCTGCTGCATCGGGTTTGAAACGCTCATTTTTGATATATCATTTGAAAGGATAGAGAACTCTGTTTGCCATTGAATCAAGGCGGAGTCTTCTTGGTACAGAAAATAGTCCGTTGAAAGGTATCCTATATTATTGGATTTGGTTTGGATGTCTCGGGAAAGTATTTCTTGATTATTCAATTGAGCAGTTTGCTGTTCGACATCTAATACTGATACTGTAATTATTGCAATTACTACGCTAAAGATTGCGATGCTGAGGAGAAACTGGTTTTTGATTTTCATCTTCAGTTACCCAGCCCTATTATATTTACCGATTGCGGTCTTACTGATTTCAAACCGTCCGAGTAGATGTTTGTTAGAAAGTTGGGAACAGAAGTTAAGCTGGTTAAGTTGTTGCTTATTAACCATCTTGCTTCTTCTTGCATTAACAGAACAAAGGACTGGTCAAGAGTAACTGAATACTGAAAATCTGGCCAAACAGAGGTTGTATACGAGTCTGTATAATTCAGGTCCTTAGCCACTATTGCTATAGCTTTGTCCTGATGGTTAATGTTAAAAGATTCAGCTTGAATTAGTGCTTTCAACAACTTGATGATCAAATCTGAATGTGATGATGCCCAACTTTTTGCACATGTTGCTTCAAAATAGCCAAATTGGTTAGATTGTATTAGAAAGACAACAGTCTTGTTAGGTAAAAGGCTTTGAATTTGGTTCAAATATGGTTGAAACGTTACAGTAGCATCTACGGTACCGTTTGCAAGAGCGTTCGGTGTTTCTACAAAGTTGATGTTAACCAGAGTGACTTTGCTTTGATTTATGCCATTTAATTCAAGAAATCGACTCAAATAGAACTGGTTAGAGCTTTCTAAGGTAAGTCCAATTTTTTTTCCTTCTAAATCGGATATTCTATTAATTCCCTTATCTATTCTTGCAGCAAGATATACATTCAGGTACTTAGAAACACTTCCAAAGGCACACAAACTAGCATTCTTCATAACATTGCTGGCCACAACAAACTCAGACCCTGTAGAGGCGTCTACCTCTCCTTTAAGCATGCCGCTAACTGCTGATGCTCCCGAAAGATATGTCTTGAAAGTGACGTTAAGACCATTAGCTGAGAAATATTTCTGGTCATTGGCGATGTAAATTAGCGAGTTATATTCTGAAGGATATAGGCCAATATTGATAGGCTCTAACTTGCCGGTATACAATCTTGGAGAGATAAGGAAAACAAACAAACTTAAAACTACGACCATAATCAAAACGACGACAATTGCAATGATGAGAAGATTTTTTTTGCGCGACGCAGCCATTTGAGTGCCTTCTCAGTAAAACTTACCAATATGTGGGTTAAAGTACCTTAATATGAGTATCTGTAATAACTTAATTCGAATTCGCTATCGGAAAATTCCGTAGAATGATTGCTGCTGCTAAAGCATGAAATTCTTTTGCGTACTTGAAAAGAACAACATTTTTCTGCTTAACAACAAAATATGAACATATGAATATGGGTAGAAAAGTGCATAAAACAAAAAGGAGAGGACACTCCAAAAAGTGGGCTATCTTCGCATCTATCCTTATCATTATAACTTTGGTTGCGGCTGCATATGTTTGGTTTCCTAAGAATGAATCAAATTCGTTCAACGTTGACCCTGCCTTCAAGGCTTTCACCGACCACTATCTTGATATAATGAAAAACTTGAACTCAACCGAAACAAAAGAAAAAATGGCAATACAACTTAATCCAAACTTTAACCAAACTGATCTCTTTGCCTGGGAACAAAGCAAGCTTACCTTTGCAAACGACCCCAACTGGTTTGAAAACCCGACACAAATTCTAAACAGTGGAGATGGAATTTGCATGCAGTGGAGCATCGTTTACGTGTCAGCATGCTTGGCACTTGGCTACCAAAGTAGACTTGTTGTAGCAGTTGATACTTTAAGCTGGAACTTTATACATGCATGGGCTGAAGACTACTACAACGGAACTTGGGTCCATGTTGACCCTTCTGATAAGGTATGGAATAACCCGTTGAGATACCTAAGCTGGGATTGGGGTAGCTCAATTGGCTCACAAGTCAAAATCTATGCATTTGAAGACAGCACATTCCAAGACGTAACATCAACTTACAGCCGATAAAAATCAATAACTATCAAAAAACGATTTTGTTGTTGTCTCGCGACAGTCACATAAGCTTAAGAAATCTTTAATTCACTTTTAGACTATCTAGGTGGAAATCATGAGCAAGAAAAAACCTCATCAACCTCATACGCTAGGAGCGCCAACATCTCAAGAAATACCAATAAGTGGAGTAAAACCAAGCCAGATTCCATGTCCAGTTTGCGGGAGACCTTTCAAGACAAATTCGGAAATGGAAAGGCATAAAGATACAACTCATCACGAAACAAAAGAACACCCATATTAGCTATCATTTTCAAGTATAACTGAAATCTAAGATACCAAATTATTGCATTGCCAAAATAACAGTAATTTTTCTTCAAGGAATATCAAGATTCTAAAACAGTGTCTTAAAATTATTCGAGGAGGTGAAAATTTGTCTGAAGAAAAAAAGAAAATGTATTACTACTACGGAGGAAAAGAGAAGAAAGCTGGAGAAATAAAGAAAGGATCTGAAGGAGCAAATGCCCCTTATTCTGTTCAACGAGATTTTGATAGAATGATGGAACGTTTTGAACGTGAATTTGAAGATTTCTGGCAAGGGCCTCAAAGAATGAGACATTGGATGCAGATGCGACATGGAATGCCTACGATGCCTTTTGGAGAATCAATGTTGCCTCCCGTTGATCTGCAAGATAAGGGTAATGACTTCCGTTTATTACTTGACTTGCCAGGCTTCGAAAAAGAAAATATCGAGATCGAAGTTGCTGACGACTTCATAACTATACATGCAAAAAAAACTATGGTGGAAGAAGCGAAAAAAAGTAACTATATTCGCCGCGAGAGAGCTGCTCGAACATTTTACAGAAGAATTGATCTACCTGAAAAGGTTAATTCGGACGACGCAAAAGCAAGCTTGAAAAATGGCATACTAGAAGTCATCCTATCAAAGAAGGAACCAAAAGAAACCAAAAAACTAACCGTCATGTAACTCAAAAAACCAAAACATTTTCTCTCCAATTTTCATAATTCTAATTTATTGAAAACAGATTTTGTCGATCTATAAGGGCAATGTAGTTTGAATTCATAATTCCCTTAGACGAACCTGCTCTCAAGTATGAAGTTGAGCATATTGCAGTATCTTGTTATGCAACGGATGTTGCTAGAAAGGAATTTTGATAGTTGATTTTGATATTAGCTGTCTACTAGATGGGCTGTTCCATCTGGGCAGAAAACTTTCTCGCCTACTGTAACATGAGCAAAGCGACGTTTGCATTCAGAAAGTTGCCTTTCGCATCCGTCACAATCTCGAGATAGCATCTCATCACCTTGCTATGACACGTGTCATAAGTTGCTTATACGGCTTACTAAGAAAATAAGGAAAACTGCACATGAAAAAGTCAAGAAGAAAGAATATAAACTTCTCGAAGAGGCTATTTAGTGAAGTTGAAACTATTTTCAACTTGGAAATATTGATTTGTTCAGCAAAATTGAAGGAGCATAATTCATGAAATTGCCTAGTGACCCAAGCAAATTCAGTTTTGGAGCCACCTCGTCTACCGTTACAAGTTTAGGAATAATCTTTGGACTCTTGACTTCAAGCAATCCTAAAGCCAGCGTAATAGGAGCTTTGCTTGTGATTGCAGTAGCAGACAACATAGCAGATTCTCTCGGAATTCACATCTACAGGGAGTCAACAGCCACCAACAAAGAAAATACTAGAATGTTCACCATCAGCAACTTCATAACACGCTTCGGCATAACACTAACCTTTGTTGTTCTATTTGTTTTCCTTCCAACAGACTACGCAGTCATCTCTTGCACAACAATAGGGTTCGCAATTTTAGTCTTTCTAAGCTATTTAATCGGAGTTCAACATAAAACGAACACTCTAAGAGAAATCGGCATTCATCTAGGAATAGCAATTCCAGTAATAGTAGTAAGCCATTTCCTTGGTCAACTAATATTCAGCATCTTCGGATAAAGTCATTGAAGAAAGAATTCAGTCTTGCTAACCTGCAACGAATGCCGCAAACAATTCAAGGTATCTGATTAACTATCCCCTTATTAATTCTCAAATCAAACCCAGGGCCAAATCCGTTTAACTACCTCAATTTGCACCATAAAAATTTTGCAGAATGACCAAAGTTCTTGCAAAAAGAACTTTCACAAAAAAATTGACAAACAATTTGTTAATCATTAATATATCAGACTATGCGAATAGTATTTTGGAGTTTTCTTATGTCAACCCATACTCATATTAAACCTGATGAAAAACGGCTTGAATTGCATATGAAGATAATTGAAATCTTAAGAACTGTGCCATATGAAAAGGGCTTCCATTTCCACATTGCGCTAAACAATTTTACTAGGGAAACTGCAACAAGCTTAGATACATTTGAAAGGAAACTTCAAAACGTTCCTGCAGACTCAGTAAACTTCCATTTTCAACGAGGCGATTTCCAAAAATGGATAAAAACCACAATTGGCGACGATGAGTTAGCTAATAGAATAAACACAGTAAGTCTGACGCTTCCAACTGAGGACTTGCGAAAAGAATTGCTAGCAATTGTGCGAACAAGAATAACTGAACTCAAACAGGAATTACCTCATAACTTGAGCCATATTCATTCATAGATCCAAAAAAACAATTTTTAAATGCTAATTAAAAAAAGAGTTTATTCTAAAAATGCAACCCAAAATTTTAGAAAATCAGAAATAGTCACCGTGCCATTCAAGAACACCAGAAAAGTAAACGATAAATCTTTGAAATTTCATTAGATTAATAGGCGAATTTTTATGGTAGAAAAGAAAAAATCAGTTGAAAAAGAAACTACTTCTAAAAAAACTGAAATAGCAATCACAAAGAAGAAGACACCCGCACTACAAAATCCCCAAAAACAAACATTTAGTTTAGTCCCAACCGTTCCTACCGATCTTTATGAGGCGTTTGATGATACTTTTGAAAGGTTCAGAAGGGATTTTGAAGATGTCCTTTTTCCTTCATATTGGGATAAGGCTATGACTCTGTTGCCAGAAACAAGAGTTCCAGCAGTTGATTTGGAGGATCGAGAAAAAGACTTTCTTTTAAAAGCGGAAATGCCGGGATTTAAGAAAGATGATATCGAAATTGATGTGCAAGACAATGCTGTTGTAATCACCGGCGAAGTAGGATGGAAATACGATAAGAAAGAACGCGATTACATATGCAAAGAACGCGCATGCAAAACATTTTACAGAGAAGTAGACCTCCCTGAAGAAATAAACGTGGACAAAGTCACCGCCAACCTGACAGAGGGCGTTCTGGAAATTACACTTCCAAAAAAAATCCCAAAACCCAAAAGAAAAGTAAAAGTATCATAAAAAAATCAAACTTCTTTTTTTGTTGAAAATCAGAAGTAAATTTTTGAAAACTGGAAATTAATAAGAATTATCTTTTTGTAACGTCTGCGTCAACACAGATCGTTAAACTCAGTTCCAATCCTAAAGAAAAAATAAACTATTCTTAATCATAAGATTTTCCAACTTAATTTTCAAAACAATGTTCTGAAAGTAACCAATAGGAATAAATTATTCGCTGGCGTGAAGGCTTGTTTTAACCGAGTAAATAGCATGCCGAAGAAAATGAAGCTAATAGCGCTAACTATTGCACTAATTATTCTTGTCTTACCTCTTGCGGTTTTTGGAGTATCTAATTTGCTAAGTGCCAGATCACCAACATCACCCCGCAAATACCCAATTCGAGTTGCATGCGTTGGTGACAGCATCACCGCAGCTAGCGAGTATCCTTCTGACCTTCAGATCATGCTTGGTGACAACTACACGGTTGGAAATTTTGGCGTAGTCGGGTCTACGGTTTCGCTAAACTCTTGGAAGCCGTATATGAATCAAACTGAATTCCAAAACGCTGAAGACTTCGAACCCGACATTGTCGTTATCATGCTTGGAACTAACGATGATCTTAAAGGCCTTCACCAATACAACGACAATTTTGAAGACGATTATTATACACTAGTTGCCTCATTCCAACAACTTGATAGCAAACCAAACATTTGTATCGCAAATTCGCCTCCGATTTTCAGCAACAATACCGACTTAAGTCCTTCATACTTAGCAAATACAATCATTCCAAAAACCGAAGACTTAGCATACAAAATGAACTTGCAAATAATTGATGTATACAACGCCTTCAGGCACCACGCTGATTATCTAAAAGATGGAGTACACCCCAATAGTCAAGGAGCAGTACTTATAGCCACCCAGGTATACGATGCGATCAATTCTCAAAATAGCTAAATTCAGACAACTTATTTTAAGCCACTTTTAATCGGCAATTGACTTTCTTTTGCCGACTTGCCGCTAAAAATTAAGCAAGCCTTCTTGATCAATGGAAAAGGTAAGTCTTGATGAAATTAGATTGCAAATTTACGCGAATTTAAAAATGCAGCATCTATGTGTAGGAAAAGCCAAAATACCACTAGTCCAAAACGTAAACAGTTGATTACCAATGCAATTGGGAAAGATAGCGAAGGTTACTGACCGGTACTTCTGGGTGTTGTGCATTATGGGTGCCTTTGCTATCTTAAGCTCAACTATGTCGAAGAACCCGGTGCTTAACCCCTTTGCTATAAGTCTTGGTACTCCTGCTGACTTGACCGGTGTAATTGCTGCTGCATCCACTATTCCGGGTATTCTGGTAAGTTTGCCAGCAGCTTCGCTATCAGATGTTTTGGGGAGAAGAAAGATGCTTCTCTTCTCAACGTTCGTTTTTGCTTCTGCGCCATTCCTATATCTGTTTGTTTCGGTTTGGTGGCAGCTTGCTCTTGTTCGTTTCTACCATGGATTTGCAACTGCAATTTTTGTTCCTGTCGCTGAAGCCACAATCGCCGAGCATTACCCAGCGTGTAGAGGTGAACGCATTTCTACTTTTAATTCGGCCACAGCTATTGGACGCGCAGTAGCCCCTTTCTTAGGAGGCTCCATACTGTTCGTTACAAGCTATGGTTTTCACACTTTATACTTGGCAGTTGGCATAGCAGGAATTGTAGCATTTACGATTGCATTGCTTTTGTTAACTGAAAATAAAACGGCGACTACTCAACCTGTAAAAGCTAAAGTTGCAACACGTAAAATGTTTCAAGGTTGGCTGGAGGTTGGTCGAAATAGGGGTACTTTATTGGTGAGTTTTGTTCAAGCAGCTCAATACTACGTTTACGGTGTTATAGAATTTTATTTGGTGCAGTACATGATTCAGGTTGCTGGCTTTAATGCATTGGCTGTCTCAGCGGTTATGGGCGTGCAGATTATTTCACTGATCGTTTCCAGACCCATCATTGGGCGAATTTCGGATAAAAGCAATAGACGTAACCCAATTATATTCGGCTGCATAATCAGCGGCGCATTACTGTTCCTAGTTCCGTTCACAACGCAATTTCCCATCTTGATTTTGATTTCAATCGGGTACGGCTTGGGGTTTGCCATGGTCATCTCTTCAACCGCTCCACTCATGATCGAGCTAACCCCCAACAGTTTAATCGGAACATCCATGGGCTTTTTGAGCACAACAATGGATATCGGACAAGTACTTGGCCCGATAATTAGCGGAGTAATTCTTGCCACGACATTTGCCTACGCGGGACTATTTTCGTCCTTAACAGCACTACTAATCTTTTCAGCTACTATCTTCTTTGTTTCAGGTGTAGCAAAAACAAAAGAAGCCAAAAAAGAAAAATTATCTACCAACAATAGTTGAAACATGAAAATTGATTTTGGACTAACAAATTAGAACATTGAACTTTATGCCCATTAGCAGACAAAAAAATTAAAAATAAAAAAAGTGTTTTGTTCCCTTAGCTGATCAGGTCTTTTGTTTTTTGCTGAAGTACTTCTTAAGCGGTTCCCAATACCACTCTACCCAACCATCAGCAGTTTCATCAGCTTGCTCCTCAGGAACACCAGAATGCACCATAATAATTTCTGTTCCTCCTTTGACCTCATTGAAACATAACTCTAACTTTGAAGGAACGTAACTTTTTGGAAAATCAGTTGAAGTCCATTCTTGAACCACACGTTTTCCATTTTCAAGCTCTAAGAATTTTCCGAAAATATACCCGTCCCAAGCTGTGAATTTGCCACCGACCACTGGTTTTCCTGTCGCTTTGCTCTCGGTGAATTGACTATGTTTTTTCGGGTCAACATAAGCATCATAAACTTCTTTGGGTGAGGCAGGGATTACAACTTTTTGCTTTATGGTTTTTGTTTGTATTTTCATAAAAAGTCACCTAACTAAGTAATGTAGTTTGAAG
>Ga0326726_10000573_pt1 | contig 33973 bp, 32 predicted proteins | sample MHFenrmetagenome_2_FD_207603 | JGI IMG/M metagenome (GOLD analysis project Ga0326726, IMG submission 207603) | Lab enriched peat soil microbial communities from Michigan Hollow, Ithaca, NY, United States - MHF15MN | ecosystem: Environmental > Terrestrial > Soil > Wetlands > Peat | place: USA...
CCTGCGGGCCGGTATACCGATAGATGATATCGCATTTTTCATCCTGGAAGTTCCAGGGAATGACAATAAGAATATCCCCTTCACGGATCCAGACTTTCTTTTTAATCTTACCCTTGATTCTCCCCATCCTTGTTACGCCGTCAAAACAGCGGACACGGATATGGTTTGCACCCATCATCAGTTCTGCGATCCCGAACATCTCCCGGTTTCGCTTTTGGGGCAGCTTTACCCTGATAATCTCATCACCCGGAGGTGATCCAGGTTTCTTGTCTGTCAGTACAACCTCTCCTCTCTTTTACTCCAGGTTTGTGCAGTAAGAATTAAGTGCTCAATTTTTAGCGTAAGAGAAAATATATTTATTCCTTTTTTCTGGCAATGCTGCAAATTGTATTATGAGAAAGAAAATCCATAAAATCGTTTTTTTTCAGGGCAGGAGATTATTCAGGATTTTTCCAGTCCCGGACAAATGTGTAATGGAAAATTTCTAGAATCATCCTCCCGGTACTGTAGTTATAACAAGGAGGAGGAGCATGCCGGCACCAAAACAGGAAATGAGTGTTCCCGATACGCGGTTGATCAATCTCAGGGTATCCCCGCTGATGCGGGTACGCACCGTCCCGACAGATCCGCAGAGAAGGATCCACCAGACAACAGACCCAAAAAATACTCCTGCAACAAATTCCATTGCTGCCAGAATGGAAATTCCATGAATAACAATCCCGAATCCCGGGACAATGAGCATAAAAAAAAGAAGGGTAAGCGGATTGGCAATCGCAATGGCAACCATGGACAGATAGTCCTTCAGAAAACTTTCATGCCTGATCCGAGCACCGGCACCGGTCGGAACAGACAAAAAAACCCGGATACCGATGAAGATCAGGACGACGCCGGCAACGGAACGGAAGAGATACTGCTGGGCGATGATCAATCCGGAGATGATAGTAAGGCCGAGGAAGGAAACTGCAGCATAGAATGAATCGGAGGATGCGACTCCAATACCTGATACAATCCCGTGAAGTCGTCCGTCCGCGATCGAACGCTGGATACACAGGAGCGATATCGGTCCTACGGGTACAGCAAGAGTCAGTCCGATGATGATTCCCTGGATAAACAGACTGTCATCCACAAGACACCTGCAAAGTATTTTGTCAGACCCACTCCATGGGTCGACAGATTGTTCACTATGCTGTATACTATCCAAACCGTCGTTATAAGATGAGAGTATCCTGACATACCTGTTAATTGTTCCCCGTAATCAATGTTCCATATATGATTTTGAATAAACGGATACATGCAACCGGGAATCGCAAAGCATAACTACAGAAATAAGTCCCGTATGTGTTTATTCTGGTCAGTCGGAGAATAAGATACAGGATACAAGGGTTTCGTTGAGGGAAAAAGAGCCGTCCATACAAAAGTGATCTCTATCTCGCTCTGTTCCTTTCCAAAAAGGCATCCTTAACGTCCGGCATCGCTTCATGGAACAAATCCTTTATTCAGGGGTCTAAATACTACAATATGCCAGCCCCCATTGTAGGAAGAAAGTTCGGTGTCGGAGACATTGCTCCCCCCGACCGTCAGAAGATCAAAGGGATTAAGGTTGCAGGCATATCCGGGTCAAGCCGTCAACAAGCGGGCATGTCCAAATCTGAGCGGCTCTTGATCAGAGCACTCGCCCATTATAAGGAACTGGGGTGCGACACAATATTCCTGCGGCTCAAGGATCTCAAAATCTATGATTGTGAAGGGAACTATTCAGAAAACCCTTCGTATTGCACATACCCGTGCCAATCTTCGATGAAGTACCCGGACGATGAGATGCAGAAAGTGTACGATGCCGTTCTTGCATGTGACATCCTGATCCTTGCTACCCCGATCCGCTGGAACAATCATTCGGCACTCGTTCAGAAATTTGTTGAACGGATGAACAGCATAGAAAACCAGTTTTCGTGGTATGGCAACCGGATGATCAGGAACAAGGTGGTCGGGCTGATCATCATTGGCCATGTTGACGGGATGCAGCACGTTGCCGGAAACCTGCTGAACTTTTTTGCATGGCTGGGATTTCAGAGCCCTGAGGTCTCAATTGCTGCATGGGTTGGGGAAAATGATGAGGATACAACCAAGGACTGGGACCAGATCCGGGCCAACAAATACACGCAGGAGGATCTGGATAATCTTGTCACCAGTTCTCTCAAGCTTGCTTATCATCTCAAGCAAGCTGAACAATGAACCTTTTACCTGCCACGGTTTAGATCTTTTATGGCAACCAAAACGAATGCGAGGGGAGGGATTTGAACCCGCGAACCCCTTCGGGAACGGATCTTGAGTCCGTCTCTGTTGACCAAGCTTAGATACCCTCGCTCCAGAACAAATATGTTGCAGGATAGTAAAAGGCTTTGAGTTTTAAGAATCTTCTGAAAAACCGGTCAGGAAATTCTGATAGATCCTCCTTGACCATCCCTCTACCCTTGCGCCCGAGAAATTATCATCGAACGGCGTCATATATAGGTGAGAACAAAAATACTTCCTATCCTCATTAAAAAAGGAATTTTTCATGAATTTTTCAATGCTACATAAAGTCTGCAAGCCCGAGCTGTTGCTGCTTCTCCTCACCAAACGTTGAGGTAATTGCAAGGTCGAGTACCTCGACACGCTGCTTGGTATACTCAGAAACCTTGTATTTCCTGCAGATCTCCCGGGACATTTCCAGATATTTTTTTACTGATCCTTCATGGACGGTTGGGATGATATTGCCATTACAGATCCCCTTTCCCTTAAATCTCGTGCATTTCCCGGCAAGGGGCATACGCCTGTAGCTCGTGTTACATTTGGTGCACCTGAACTTCTGCTTGGAGAATGCAGAGAGGTTCCCCATCAGGTCACGGATAAAGTGGGTGGTCAGGACACGTTCAGCAACGTCATCGGCATCGACTGCACGAATCTTCTCCGCCAGTACAAGTTCGGCCTCAAGTTTCTCTGTCATGGTCTTGAGCTGGGTATACATGGATTCAATCGGTCCCGCCGAGATATCTGAAGTATCGTGGGTGAATCGGAATCCTTCAAGTTGTGCAGGAGTTCCAATCCTCTGTTCTACACGGTCGATGAGCTTAGTGATTGTCTTAGGTTCGAGATAGGTGAGCGCACCTGCGTAAAGTTCCAGAGGATAATGATCGCAGACATCGATGTTGAGAGATTCCTTGTCGATCTCCGCAGGATCGATCCTGCTTGTGAGCACCAGAGGTGCATCCATAGAACCCCCCCGGTTCTGTGGGAGGAATGAACGCGAAAAATTAATCAGGCCATCGAGAAGCAGCATGATGCAATCCTCATCACCATCGCACTGTCCGGTAAAGATCCCGTTTGCAACGAGCGTGTGATCCTCCGCGACGGTAAGACAGTATACTCTCTCTTCCGGGGAAGGGACAACCTCAACTGACCCTATATGGTCGGCAATCACGTTGGCACCTTCAAGGACCGGGACAGCGTCACCGGCTTTGAGTTCCATCGCCCTGATCTTCCGGAGGTACGTTGTGTCCCATACAAGCATTGCGTGATCGGGAGTAACTGCGATCTCCTTTCCGAGACGTGTCCTGAACCGGATAAGCGTTGCCGGTGAGCGGTGGATCGACACTGAAGTGATCCTGCGGATATGCATGATCCCCCCGGTATCGACAGTCCTAGTGAAATACGGTTGTGTCGGATCGGAGTAATACGTTCCCAGCCGGTCTATGCCCGGTCGGCTTACATCAAAATTTTCAAGGACAAATTTGCGCACAGGAGATTTTTTCCAGTGCTTTCCATCATATACTTCGATCTCGGTATCACCGTAGAAACAGTTACGCCTCTTGGCGGCATGAAAGAACGGGTGGGCATACCCGACATTTGCCCGTGTGAAGCCGACAATCCGGGCGAGAACCCCGGCGCTTGTGTGGGGTGCAAGCCCGATGACAAGGTGCCCGACCAGGTCATCGGGTTTTTTGACGTTATAGAAGGGTTCCAGTCCATAGCATTTCACCAGAAGGTCGTCCATGAACTGTGCAACGTTCACCATGTATTCTGCGCAGGAATCAGAAACGAGTAAGTCCTGCGGGCGCAACTCCGCGATTTGAGAGCCGTTCTGGAGATCATAGCCGAGATAATCTTTTACATACCCGAGCGAGCGGAGTTTCTCTACAGAAACCCTCACCTCATTCGGACGGATATGGGTAAGCGGCAGGTCGATCATGTCAAACCGCGTGGTCCCATCCTTGAAAACGAAGATATCCCGGATGGCTCGCAGGATTCCCTTCTCCATCGCCTCTACGGTTTTTTCCCGGGATATAACCCCCTTTACACCCTTGACAAGTGCCACGCTATCGGGTTTGAGCCCCAACCGCTCCATCACCTTTGCATACTCTCCTTTCACGTTCAGGGTGACTCTCTGGCTGCAGGTTGTCGGGACATCACACCCGGGACAGCGCTCCATCAGCGTTTCTCTTCCGCATTTAGGGCAGGTCATGATAGCAATTGTATGAGCCCCGCATTTCTCACACCGGTTGATAAAGGTGATCTCCTGGCATTCTGTGCAGCGTCGCCTTCCGACCTCGATCTCAATAATGCCTCCCTCTTTCTGGAAATCGATCTCTGTGATATTCGCGTCCACGTCTGCCGTATGGCCTGACGCCGACTGGAATGACCGGCGGGATCCTCCTGAGTCCCCGAGCGGGAAAAGGACATGCGGTGGCGGGTTCATCTTCCGTGGTTTGGATTTTCCCGGTCTGCCCATGCGCCCTCCAATACGTGTGCCGGCCCGTGACCGCAGTTTTATTCCGGAGAGATGCATGACAAGACCGAGAGGGGTATCGAACGATGCATCGCTCCATGTATCGCGTTTTTTCAGGTTTTCGTCAAGCCCGAGGCAGGTAATAAATGCATGATAGGTTTTGATCTGTATATTCCCGTCACGCACCTCATGTGGGATGAGCAGTTCCTCGAGGATCGTTTTCGTGAACGGATCGTTGGGAATCTGCAGGATGCCAAGAGCTGTCTGTCCCTTGCCGGTAACTGCGTCTGCTAATGCCCGGATCTGCTGTACCGTAAGATCATCCCAGAACCATGTATATGCCGGGTAAAGATATCCGCCAGCAACCGCAAGTGAAAGGGCTTCTTGTTCGGTCTTTGGTGGCATTGTCCCGGCCCCTGTTTCAAGCTGCCACCACTCGTTGCAATAACCACAGGGAACCAGCGGATGGTTGTTCTCAAGGAATTCGCCGAACGAGACGAGAATCTCCCCCACATCGAGGATTTTTTCAATTCCGGGTCCAAGTTTTATGGCAGTCGCCTCATCGTCAATACGGAGCACATCGCCGTTCTGCATCCGCACAGTAGGGCCTTCGATGGAATCCACCGGTACAACCCCGCATGCTTTGCCCGGCCGCTCGGTCTTCATCTGGGTGCCGACAGCAAGAAACTCACCGAGGATGTACAGCGTCGCGGGGTGTAGGCCGGCAGCAGCAAACCCCGTGTTGCGCGACCTGCCGTAACGGAGCCGGAACCCACCCTTTCGCATCGGATAGGAAAATACGGGTCTCCCGCCTATCAGGTCGCGAAGATACTTGTCCAGGGGTTTGATGCTGACCGTTCCTTCATCTGTTTTGTTTTTTATGAGTTTACCAAGCCAGTCCCAGCCGTCCATATTCATCTTTTCGACTTTGCTTTTGAGTTTAGGTGCCTTCCCGGCAATCCCTTCCGCGAGGACCAGTGCCATACCCCCCCGCACCGTGTTTGTCTCCACCCTCTCAAGGTTACGGTGTCCCGAGATCTCTTCCTGTTCAGTGGCTTCCCCGTCAATGCAAACCGGACAATTCTCGACAATCAGCCGGATTTCCTGTTCACTGGGGAGATACTGCAGGTTCATAATGGAATTGTACTGCCGGATCTCCTCGATATACCGCTCGACTTCTTCCTGGCGGGGAATGTAGCGGTTGATGCCAAGCTGGCGGCGGACGTAATCGCCAACCAGGACAGAGAGCGCCTGGGCGGTACCTCCTGCACTTCGGATTGGCCCGGCATAGAAGATCTTCAGGTACTGGCTTCCGTCATCGTTTTTTCCGAGCCCGACTTTGGCAATCCCTTCCGTGGGTGCAGCAACAACACCTTCTGTCAGCAGCGCCATTGCGGTACGAATGGCATGGTCAAGAATCTGTACGTCCGTCGTCTCGCCAAACTTCCGGGCCACAAAATCGTCGCCGATACGCAATGCGACCTCTTCCCGCGACATAAGGGATTCGAGCTCGCGAATTCGTACTGCTACGCCTTTGATTCTCAGCAGCGCTTCAACCCTGTCAGCGAGGTCACTGGCAATGGGAATTTCGATATCAGTTGACGGATCAAGACCGCAGGATCGGGCTTTTTTGGCTATCGCTATTGCGAGAAAAAGGTCGTTCATAAGCGACTTTTCGTACGCTTCCATCGCAGGCGAAAGCACAAGCATACCGGTACGATTTTGCGCGAGCGGATTTATCTGTTCGTTTTATGGATCAAAAATAAGGTGTGAAGAAAGACAGGGCTCATTATTCCTGTTCCCTCAGCTTATCTATCATTGACGGGAGCCCTGTTTCCCCCATCTGCCAGAGTGTAAGAGTCGCGCAGGACCTGATGATCTCATCAGCATCATCGAGCCGCCTGGTGAGAGGCCCGACAGCGGGTTTCCCGATCCGGCAGAGAGCCAGAGAGAGATAACCACGCATCTCCCGGTCATCTTCCGCCATCGCATCGATTAGTGGTTCAACTGCAGGAATACCGATGTTTCCCAGAGCCGCTGCTGCAAAACGCCTGAATTCTTTCTCATGATGAACGCGCATTGCAGATATCAGAGGATCTACTGCCGGTTTACCGATACCAGATAATGCAACTGCCGCATACCAGCGATGATCATTATTGTCCGCGTCTACAAGCGCCTGAATCAGAGGCCCGGTTGCAGCTTTTCCAATTTCTCCAAGAGTCCGTACTGCCTGATGGCGTATATCAATGGAAGGATCATTCAGACAGGTTATGAGACGGTGAATTTTCTTTTCTTCCTGGACCTGGTTCTCCATGTTTATTCTTCTCCTTCATTACTCTCTGGTCTGGTCGTATCATTCTTTTGAGCATTCCCATTCCGGAGTCTCCGTGCGAGAGGTGCAACCGCTGGGATCAGGATAGCATCAAGGGCATCGGCAATTGCTTTCCGCTCTTCTTCATCCGCTTTTTCAAGCATCTGGATGAGCGGCTGGATAGCATCAGTATCTTTTAATTCTCCAAGAGCCGTAACCACTTCAATTCGGACGGCTCTATCTGAAAATTTCAAAAATCGTATGAGGGGTTCTAGTGCAGGTTTTCCGATTGCTGCAAGTGACGTGGCAGCTTCAGCACGGACATTCTCGTACTTATCCGCAAGAGAACGGGTAAGAGGTTCGATCGCTCTCGGATCACGGATTTTTCCCAGTGCAATCGCAGCACCCCACCGGAGATTTCCATCGCCTACGCGAAGTGCGTGGAGAAGAGGGTCTACAGCCGGTTGTCCTATGAGTCCAAGCGCGTACGCCGCACGGCCCTTGACGAACCGGTCGTCATCACACAGCAGCCTTATCAGAGGATCAATAGCTCGTTGATCACCAATCTCTCCGAGGGCGATTGCAGCTTTCCAGCGCACATCATCATCAATATGCCGTAGCGCCCCGATGAGGGCATCAACAGCAGGGGCACCTAGCTTTGAAAGAGCTTCAGCTGCTTTCCAGCGGACACCACTTAATTCATTGTTTTTTAATGCTGCGATTAGGGGCTCTACCGCACTTGAGTCCCCAATATCTCCAATCGCTCCCGCAGCTTCATACTGAACATCCGGGTCCTTGTGGTTCAAAAGTCGGATAAGTCCGCTGACATCTTCTGCTGCTTTCATTCCGGTGATACTGCTACGGGAGGAGAATACATTCCTGATCTGGTCGAACAACGAGATTCCTGATAAAAGGACAAAAAGAAGAGTGTTTCTGTATATTCGAGAGGTTGAATCGACACGTGCAGGAATCATCTCTGTTATTTAATACGGGGAATGGGATAAAAAGATCGTGGGCACGATATCCGATCGCAGCTCCCAATCGCTTGCGACGTCTCAAGGAAGAATTTTTCATCCGATGGGGAAAGTATATATTCCCTTCAGAGGACTACTCACAGTGATCACGTTCAGGTATTCAAAGATATGCCACTTGACAGCGATAGAAAAATTGGAAAACTGAAGGATATGGCAATTGGGAGGTGCATGGAGCGGATAGAGCAAGCAGCAAGCAAGGCAAAGGAATTAATGAACAAACCAAACCGTGAAGGACAGGAAAAAATAGACAGAAGTTGCGATCAGTCTCCCAAGATCACCTCATTTTTAAAAAAGAGACACGGCCTGTAATACCTGTGGGAAAAACAGCAGGATAATTCACCGCTACGGGATATTGTTGCGACGCAGAGAACCTTAAACATCGGGTCGGGTTTAAGGTGGTTTATCGGAAAATCTGATGGAATAGTCCGCAGATTCGGTCTTAAGGTCTGAATCATGCTCCCCCATTTTTTTGGTTTTTTCCTGATTTTAAAAAAGACTCGTTGAATTATTCAATTCCTCATAACAGGGAAATAAAAATGGGGTGTAAATTACTGTCACGTCTGTCTTTAATTATCGCGCCTTTTTCTTGCGTTCAATTATCTTTTTCACCTTTTTTAGCCGGAAGAGGTCTTCGCGCTCGCGTTCATCGATAGTATTTTCAATATATTTTGCCTGTTTCTTCAAATCAGGGATCAGTATCTGCTCCAGCGCGTTCACCCTTCTCCGTGTCATCTGGATCTCCCCGCCAAGTCTTTTCAGAGCAGTCTCCGTTTCTGCGAGCCCGATGATCAGGTCCAGTTCCATCTCAAACTTTTCTGCGGTTTCATCAATTCTCCCGCTTACCCCTATGATACTGTATCCCCTGTCCAGAACGCTTTTTGTGATCCTCTTTTTCTCGATTACCGGAACGGGAACCCCCATGATATTTTTCCCTTTGATATCGACAAACATACCTTTCCGCGTGGCAAATGATGCCGACTTGAGGGTTACAGAATCATCAGCTGCGAGAGCTGACAGGAGTGATCGCTGGGCCGAAGCTGCAACACTCTCCAAATCCAGCCGGGATTTCGAAACTGACTCCATGATATTGAAAAACTCCTGGATGAGAGCATCCATCTTCTCCCGCAGAAGATCTCGCCCCTGCTCTGCAAGCTTTATCTGTGCGTTTTTCTTGATAAGCTCCATCCTTGTGGGGTTTACCTGTTCCATGGCTCATCCCTTTCTGTATGCCGGGTGATACTTGCCGATATATTCCCGTTTTATTCGTTTCAGTTCTTCTTCCGGCAGCATGGACATGAGATCCCAGCCGATTTCCAGTGTCCTTTCAATGCTCCTGTCCTCATCTCCCTGCGTGATGAATTTTTTTTCGAATTCGTCTGCAAATTTCAGATATATCTTATCCAGTTCGGTAAGCGCCTCTTCACCTACGATCGCAACCAGCCTCCGGAGATCTCTACCGTAAGCATAGGAAGCGTAGAGCTGATCAGCCACATTCCTGTGGTCTTCCCGTGTTTTTCCCGGACCGATGCCGAGGTTCATAAGCCGTGAGAGACAGGGAAGAACGTCAATGGGCGGATCCGCCCCCCTCCTGAACAGGTCCCGCGAAAGTACAATCTGTCCTTCAGTGATATAGCCGGTCAGGTCAGGCACCGGGTGGGTGATATCATCATCAGGCATGGTCAGGATGGGAAGCTGGGTAATTGACCCTGTCTTCCCTTTGATTCTTCCTGCACGTTCGTAAATCGTTGCGAGATCCGTGTACATATAGCCGGGATACCCTCTCCTCCCGGGAACCTCTTCCCTTGCTGTGGAAATCTCTCTAAGTGCCTCACAGTAATTGATCATGTCAGTCAGGATCACGAGAACATGGAGGTTGTGGGTGAACGCAAGGAATTCTGCAACGGTAAGAGCACAGCGGGGGGTAGCGATCCTCTCGATAGTCGGGTCATCGGCAAGGTTCATGAAAAAAACTACGCGTTCGAGCGCACCAGTCTTTTCAAAATCCTTCATGAAAAATGATGCCTCCTTGTAGGTGATCCCCATTGCGACAAACACTACTGCAAAGTTTTCCCCTTCCCCGAGAACCTTTGCCTGACGGGCAATCTGGGCGGCAAGCTTGTTTGCAGGCAGTCCGGAACCGGTGAATATGGGGAGCTTCTGACCCCTGACAAGGGTGGTTAAGGCATCGATGACAGACACGCCGGTCTGGATAAAGTCGGCGGGTTTGTCCCGGGCATAGGGGTTGATGGGCATCCCGTTGATATCCAGACTGGCTTCCTGGATAACATCAGGACCCCCGTCGCGGGGCTTTCCCACCCCGTTGAATATTCTCCCGAGCATGTCGATGGAGACATCCACTTTTGGTGGTTCTCCGGTGAACCGCACCCTCGTTTCCATAGCGTCAATCCCGCTTGTGCCCTCAAAGACTTGGACAACAGCCAGATCCTTCGAGATATCCAGCACTTGCCCAGTCCTCTCCACACCGTTGGGGAGGGTGATCCGTACGATCTCTCCGTACATGACACCCTTGACGGATTGAACAAAAATCAACGGTCCCGAGACATAGCTCACCGTCTTGCACTCCTTTACCAGCAGGCTCGGCTGTTTCATCTCTCCACCTCCACCGCTGCAATTTTTTTATCAATCTCACCAATTAGGCTCCTGACTGCATCCACCTCGCGGAGTTCCTTCATCCTCCCGATTTCCACTTTTAGCGGCAGTTTTAGGATCTTGTTTAAAGCGACACCCTTGTTCATTGCCTCGCCGGTCCGTTCATAGAAGTTAAGGATGACTTTAAGCATCCAGTACTGCTTATCGAGCGGGCAGAACGAGTCGATCTCGTGATAGGCACTTTGCTGCAGGAAATCCTCACGTATCATCCGTGTAACCTCCAGAATCGCCTTCTCGCTCTCGGGCAGGGCATCGGGACCGACCAGCTGCACGATTTCCTGCAACTCGACCTCTTTCTGGAGCAGATACATGGTCACGTCCCGCATTTCTTTCCAGTCATTAAAACCACTTTGCACAAACCAGTCCTCAATGCTGTCCAGATAGAGCGAGTAACTTTTTATCCAGTTTACTGAGGGAAAATGCCGACGGTACGCAAGGCTCGTATCGAGCGCCCAGAATGTCCCGGCAATCCGTAACGTATTCTGGGTGATGGGTTCTGAGAAATCGCCTCCCGGGGGGGATACCGCACCAACGATAGTGATGGATCCAAAACGCCCGTCAGACCCAAGGCAGACGACCCGTCCTGCCCGCTCATAAAACGCCGCCAGCCGCGTGGCAAGGTATGCAGGATAGCCTTCCTCTCCCGGCATCTCCTCCAGCCTGCCCGAGACTTCCCGCAATGCCTCTCCCCACCGTGATGTGGAATCTGCCATCAGGGCAACGTCAAACCCCATGTCCCGGTAGTATTCTGCCATCGTTATTCCCGTGTAAATCGAAGCCTCCCTTGCAGCCACCGGCATATTTGAGGTATTCGCGATGAGAATTGTCCTCTGCATCAGGGGCATCTTTGTCCGGGGATCAACAAGCTCCGGGAATTCTGACAGGACATCGGTCATCTCGTTTCCCCGCTCTCCGCACCCGATATAGACAACGATCTGAGTATCCGACCATTTTGCCAGGGTCTGCTCCGCCACGGTCTTGCCCGTGCCAAAACCGCCGGGTATCATGGCGGTTCCACCTTTTGCCACCGGGAACATGGTGTCAAAAATTCTCTGCCCTGTAACAAGGAGCAGTTGCGGGTCCTGTTTTATCCTGTAAGGTCGTCCCCTTCGGACAGGCCATTTCTGCATCATAGTAATGGGGGTATTGTCCTCAAGGATGCAGACAGGCTCCTCCACCGTGAACACACCGCTCCGAATCTCCCGAATGGTCCCGGAGACCTGAGGGGGAACCATGATCCTGTGCTCGATATGATACTCCTTGACTGTTCCGAGAATATCACCTTCAACAACCATATCCCCAATTTTTGCGGTTGCGACAAAGTCCCACTTCTTTTCTTTATTTACCCCCGGTACAGATATCCCCCTTGAAATGAAACTGCCGCTTCGTTCTACCAGCAGTGGCAGAGGTCTCTGGATCCCATCATAGATGGAAGAGAGTAGCCCGGGACCGAGTTCCACGGAAAGCGGGGTTTCCGTGTTAATCACCTTTTCGCCCACCTTCAGTCCTGAAGTGTCCTCGTATACCTGGACAACTGCCTGATCCCCGTCTAAGCGTATGATTTCCCCATTCAGCTCCTCGGCGCCCACCTTTACCACATCATACATTTTCGATCCTTTCATATATTCTGTGAGAACCACAGGACCGGAAATCCTTGAAATTTTACCCGCAATCATGTCCTCATCTCCTTATCACGATATTATACCCGATTGCCCTCTGCAGCATCCGTTCGATGTAGCTTGTTCTTTCGATACCCTTGATCCTGGAGGGAATAGGAATGATGATCGGTCTGTAGGTCTTGCCGATCTTTTCCTGCATTTTCTCGTCAAGAGCTGGCATCAGGTCCTCACTGATCGCAATAATTCCCGTATCATCCTTGTAAATCAGAGGAGGGATGATCTTTCTTGCCTCATCAAGACTTGACGCCTCGAGTACATCCGCGCCTGCAAGCCGGAACCCCGGTGCCGAATCCGGATCAGTGACGACGACAATCTTATACATAGACCAACTCCCCTCTCAGTTCCTTTTCAGGAATATCGGCGGTCTTGCATCTTGCTATGATCCTGATATTGGTAATCTCGTTATATTTTGCCCAGATGTAACCAATCGGGATGGCGATACTTAAGGGATCTCCAAGGAACCGGCTTATCCCCAGTTTTATTAAGTATTTTTCGAGTTCTTTTTCTAATACCGAAATCTTTCCTGCCTTTAAGATTTCATCGGGCACTTTCGAGAGAAAACTATATGGTGTTGTTTCAAGAATCTTGATTGCCCCTTCCGGAGTCCCGGCCTTCACCATGGTGAGCAGTTTCTCTGTATTCAGCGATATTCCCCCCTCAATCAGGTAACTCCGCACCTCCTCAACATCAATTTTATCCCGTATCATCTTCAGGACATTCTTGATATTGGTAATATCGATCTCCGTCATGACCATCTCCCGGACAAGGCGATCGTCATAACTTTCTCCCTTCACCGCTCTTAAGGCATTTTTATAATAAAACCGGTCAATGGCATATTCAAAGACGGTGAGATCTCTCTTTTCAGAATACTCCTTAAAGTTCCGGGTCAGTGGCTTTGCGTAGCTGATCCCCCATGTTGCAAGCAGATCAATTACGGCCTTGACATCAGTCTGTTTGACCAGCTCGATCATCGTGGTGTCATCCAGTTCACCTGCCGGGATAAGGCACTCAAGGATTTCTGCCGATGGGATGTGAATGTTCTTTCCCCGCAGGATTGTTTTTATGTTCTGGACATCCCATCTGCCTAACAGGATTTTTATGTACTTCTCGGACTCGTCCCCTTTCATGAATCGTAAAATTTTCCTGAATGCCGCAGAAAAATCCCTTCTTAATGCAACCTCAATGCATGTAATTCCCTTGTATTGGACACTTGCCTTTTCTATCTCATCTTTATATGCAGTATTCCCCAGTTCAGCTATAATTGACTCTACATCCGGTTTGAGGATAAGGGTTTCAAATACCGAGGGGTCGAGCAAGTGCCTTTTCATGCCCTTTATCCGTGCATTTACATATTCACATTCCAACCTGATCACCGTAAAGTATAGCAAATACTTCCAGTTTTAACTGTTCCTTTGCCCTCTCAAATCTCGATTCAATCGTATTGAAGATGATGAATTTTCCATCCCTTGTGCTCGCATTCAACCCCCCCGCACAGGTGATATCGGTGACGATTTCGCAGTTTAATTTGAGCTCCGGTAGCAATTTTTTACAGAGGCTCTCATCCCTCTTATCGATATGCAGCAGGATTTCTTCCCCTTCGAGTTCAGTTATAGTTTCTTTTAACAATTTCCTGAAAATATTCTCGTAATTCGCCTGGCTACGTTCCGATGAGAGAATTTTTTGGGCTTCGGTAAAAGCATGTTTAAACACATCATCCTTGGCCCTGACCAGCTGCATCCGGTTTTCTTCATTAATTTTTGATACTGATTTGCGCCTCTCGCTATCCGCCGTTTTTTTGACCGCGTCCAGATGCCGCTTTTTTATTATTTCGTCCTTCCCCTTAGCCTCAGCTTTTATATTTTCTGCATCCTGGTTTGCCTTCTCTTTAATTCCCCTGATCTTGTCCTCGGCACACAACTCCACCGATTCAATCAACTGCTCATACGGCATTGTATCACCCGCTGTAATTTTGGAATTTCCCGACCAGCATTGTCATTGACGATCCTACCTGTCCCGCAGACAGTATCCGGCTTGACCGAACACTCACTATGACATGTCCTGATACAGTTCGGCATATTCATTGGGGGTTTCCTTTGCACACGCTCATTGCAGCATGAGCATGATCATAGCCGCGACCACGAAACCCAGGATCACCAGAGTTTCAGGGATTGCCACAAGGATCAGCATGAGACCAAATGATTCAGGTCTCTCTGCAACCGCCCCGGCACCGGCTGCCCCGATTCTTGATTGGGCAATGCCAGTTCCCAGTGCTCCGAGACCAAATGCAATCCCAGCTCCGATTGGTATTCCAAAATCCACCATGTTAACTTCATCCTCGTTTGTATGCTTTTAATACTTTGATGTTATTTTTCAGATGTTCAGTCTTCGGTACAGCTTTTTTTACATGACCGGCAACATGTCCTGCAGTCATTTCATCAATTTACCCCCCCTCTTTCTCTTTCATGAATGGTTTGTACATTTTTCCTCCCCCCTCGTAAAATTTGGAGTTGAATTCCACGAAATGCAGCCTCATTGACTGGAGGAACGGGGAGAACATTGCAAGAACGATATTGATAATATGCAGCAGCGCGGCGATTAAAAACCCTACGATAGCGATGTCTATCATTCCCCCGAGCCTGTTGGCGACCACTGCAAGGACTACTGAAGCCATGCCAATCGCCATCAGCCGTGCATAGGAGATGATATTTACGGTAGTACTCATAATCTCGAATGCGCCGAAGAACCCGCCGCCATAGATGATCATCGCAAGGGCTATGACAATAATAACGACACTTGGCGGGAGGAGGATGGCCGGGATCAATTTCATCACGGCTCCGGCGATGAGAAGTATCGCGATGATCATCGCGATCATTCCTACCTTTTCTATCGCATGTTTTTTGCTCTTTTTGGTAAAGGCATTGAGGGTTCCGATACTCAGGCCGAGCAGAACATGGAATACACCGATTGCTACTGCAAGAATGAGGAGGGGAACAATCGCCTCCATTCTGTTCCAGGTGATCCCAAGGAAGGTGACGGGATGAATCCATCCCATCATTTCGCCGAAATTCCCGAAGAGTTCTCCAAACAGGAATCCAAAGATAATTGACGGGATTGAAGAGATGATCAGGATGTCCATCAGGTGCTGGAGCCAGATCTCTGTTTTGTATATCTTTTTCATGATGAAGGCAAATACCAGAATGATGGCCCCATATGCGATATCGCCAACCATAAGTCCGAAAAAGAACGGGAAGAAAATTGCCATCAGCGGGGATGGATCAACTTCCCGGTACTTTGGCATACCGACTACGTTTATGAGAAATTCAAAGGGCTTTACAATGGCCGGGTTGTCATAAAAGGTGGGTGCATCGTCCATTTTCTCCGGACCTACTTCAAGTTCAATGACAATTACTCTGCTCCCGAAGGTTTTGTCCAGCGCTTCTTTTGTCCGTTTCAGGTACTTTTTAGGGACCCAGCCCTCAATCAGGAAGGTATACTCCGTCTGGCCGAATTTGCCAAACACAGCGGCCTCTTCGTTCCTGTCCTCAAGCACTTTTTTAAGAACCGCAAGTTCCTGGTACCACTCTGCGGAAAGATTTTCGAGCTGTTTGTCAATTACCGCCATCTCGGCAATTGTTTTTTCCCTTTTTTCCGTGATCAGCTGGAGAATTTCAATAAACGGCTTTCCCAGATACTCCTGGGGCATTCTCACTTCATTGACATTCTGGGAAAAGATGAATGAGTGCACCTGCTCGGAATACTTCTTGTTGAATATGACGACAGTAGCAATGGTAGATTCATCAATATCAGCAGAAATCAATTCAAACTGGTTCCTGGTGATTTCCACCAGCGCATTTCTGACAAGTTCCAAAACATCCCGAAACTCACGCTGAATAAGAACCACGGTGATTTCAAAACCTTTTAACACGGGCAACTGGTTCTCCAATGGCTGAATTTTTTTAATAATTTTTTCATATCTGCCAAGCGCGTTGAGGGAATATTCCAGATTGCCCTTTCTTTCGGCAAGATCCTTTGTTGTCGATTCGAGAACTGTGTCAACATATTTTGCCCTATCAATGAGCTCCACTTGGCTTTTTTTCTGCAGATCCTCAGTTATATTTGCCTGCTTCTGTATATCATCCGGTATCTTAGGGAGAGAGAGGAAGATTCCTCCTATCTTCATTAAAATATTTGTGAGTTCCCCTGCTTTTGTGAAATCCATCTTCCTGAGAATCGTGTCCCCCGGGAGGATGGTTTTTGATACGTCCTCCAGATGGACCGTCCCCGTATGGTATAGGACATCCACAACGCTCTGAAGATCATTTTTTGGCCCCATAAACTGGATTTTTTTCATCTTCTGAAGCATAGCGCCCTACTCCATGGAAACGGTTTTTACTATCTTCTCAGTCGCCGGTTTTATATTGCGTTCTCCATCTTCCTTAACTGATATTACCAGCAGGTCACCTCGATTTTTAAGCTGTTCAATTTCCTTGTTAATCCTCTCTTTTTCTCTGTCGTAATACTCCCGGGCGACCGCTTTTCCCTCTTTCTCAGAATTTTCAATCATTTCTTCAGCCTTTTTTCTTGCAGAGAGAATAATTTCCTCAGCTTCCCTCCGTGTATCTTCAATTTTAATATTCAGCAGAAGTTCTTTTTCCCGGATTTGTTGCAATAACGTTTTTTCTGCCACAATCTACAACCCCTCGACAGTCCAACCCGCATTTTTAATTTTAGTCATAACTATCATTCACGTGACCCTGCTTCATCGTGATAATCGCAGCTGGTGCATATTACCATGCTTCGATAATCCGATCATGATGTACGTAAATTGAACCTTTTTATGGGTGTTGATTAATTCGGACATAGTTTTGATCTTAGGCAAAATTTAATATGGTCAATGTCAATACTCCTGTTTCTAAACGATAAATGTTTCTATTTTCCGATTCTGCTTAATCAATGACGTGTTCCATGAAGCATTTATATAAATTTTTTTAATAAAAAGAGAGAGAGAGTTCCAATTCACATACAAAATCACAGACATGAGAATTTTTTAAGTCATAATGGAACAGGATCTCTCGGCACATTGAAAAATTCCAATGAAGAATTCCAATGAAGTTGCGAACAAATTAGGGAAAACTTAAACGTGTCAGAACTGTTCGATCTCATCTATGCGATCCGGTAGCATCACATTCGTGATTGTCTTCTGCTCAATACTCATAGCAGGGTGTATACAACTGCCGGGCATACATATTCTCAGTAACACTCCTGATCCCATTATCGGCCAGTGGATTGGAGGTGAGCTGCCGGCATCAGACCAGCACACTATTTTTTATGAAAACCAGACATTTTTTTTCAACGAATTTCTTTTTAAACCGGGGAGAAACGACAGATGCCGGTAACTGGACAAAAAAAGAACGCGGTCTTTATTCATTGCAGTCAGTTTCCGGTGAAATAAACAACTGGGTATACGATTCGTTTGATGATTCCATGTATATGAGCGGATTACCCCAGCTGAAATACCACCGCTTCAAAGGGTAAGGCGGGGGCTTTGATCGGTTCACTCATGAACTACAATCCTTCATTCGTATCTTTCCGGTTCCCGGACCAAGACTTACTTTTCTGCACGAACTGGCATAATTACCGTCGTAATACCGCTGAATTGTAAACGTCTCTGGATAGCAAATGCGGTCTCGTTATGCAGAATCTTCTGGAACGGATTTTCATGACGGAAAACTATCTGTCCGGTAAAAAACGTGGAGTTCGGGAACTCCTTTGCAATGTTTTTGCAGAGAGGTACTGCCAGGTCCACGACATCGGTTCCAATATCCATCCGGTAATCTGCAGCAAAACCCGTCTCCCGGGCAAGATCAACGTATTTCAAAAGTGATTTGCTCGTTGAGTTCGAAAGTGCCGTCACTTCAGCTGCACCCTTGAATGTTCCTGAATCTACTACGGCAATAGACACAAAAATAAAATTTTCATAGACACCGGGAAAATTTTTTATGATAGAATAAAACGTGTTTACACCAAAACCGTGAAACCCGGTGACGAGTTGCACAGCTGTCATTTTGTGGGGATTTACGAGTTCGGTATTTTTTTCACCGGTCGCAGGTATAACATCGAGCAATGTATCTAATTTCCTCATTCCTTTTGTTACCTTCTGGTAATGCGTATGGATCAGAAAACAGAGCCCGACAAGGGCCGAAGTCAGAAGTATGGTGAACCAGCCCCCCTGCCCCAGCTTTTCAAAAAGAGTGATAATAAGAATCGTGCTGCACAGTACAAGACCAGTGAGGTGGATCGGGATATGCCGTTTCCATTCCTTCTCCGTTGCACGGTTTTTGTAAAAGAACCGGGACATACCGAACTCAGAGATTGAGAATGTCAGGAACACATTGATTGCATACATAGTGACCAGTATGAGGACAGAGCCCCGCGTGAATATCATTATTACAAGCGCTGACCCGCCCATGAGAAGGATACCGTTGGTCATCGTGAGGCGTTCCGAGAGCAACGCGAACGAGCGGGGGAGCCATGAATCTATTGCCATGTTCGCCATGACCCGCGGACCATCAATAAAGCCGGTCTGAGCCGCTACGCAGAGCAGGGCAGCTTCAGAAAATATAGTGATTAATGCGATGAGCCCTCCCAAAGGCCAGTTGCCAAAAACACCGTTTGCAAGCACAGCATTCAGCGTCTGGCCTGGTACCGGCTGAATATTCCAGAGGAGGTAGCAGGCAAAGAGACCCCCGGAAAGGATCGCGAGGGAGATGGCCATATACGCCATAGTGCGCTTGCCAGTCTTCACCCGGGGCTCACGCATGATCTGCATCCCGTTGGCGACTGCTTCAATCCCGGTGTAGGTGCCACCACCCAGTGAATAGGCTCGTAAGAAAATTGCCAGCACCCCGATAATTCCGATAGCAGCCAGGTCGTGGGAAAGTCCTGTCTGGATTCCATCAGCGACCGGGGCAATCTTGGGGACTTGGGCAAAAATACCGTAGCCGAGCAGCAGGACATGCGCCGCAATGAATACGAGAAATATCGGGGCGAGTACCGTGACAGACTCTTTAACGCCCCGCAAATTGATTACTATCAGGATCATGATAAGCATGCAGGCAAACACGAGTTTATATGGCTGATAAGAGTACGGCAGAAATGAGAAGATCGCTTCACCGCAGGCAGCGATGGAAACGGTGATTGTCAGCATATAGTCAATCAGCAGGGCGCTTCCTGAAACGACGCCCGCCCGATCACTGATGGTGTGTGTTGCTACAATATATCCCCCGCCCCCGCTGGGAAAATGCTCGATAATGCGGGAATAGGCATATGAAATGATGAAAACGGTAAGCGCAGTTCCAAGAGCAAGAAAGATCGCAAGATAGGTGTGTTCACCGAGTGCTACGAAGGCTTCCGGCGGTCCATAGGAGGAGGAGGAGACACCGTCTGCGCCTAAACCGATCCACGCAAGGAGCGGAAAGAGTGCAAGCTTTTGGAATATTCCGGGATCTTCAATATTCTTCTTCGCACCTATGATAAAATGTCTGGCCCCAGCCCGGATATCCTCCCAGTTCCACGAGTCCTTAGGTCCCACGGTATCTTCTTCCTGCAGCCGGACAGGTTTATTTCTGATGAAAGCATGACCTGCCTGCACCTTGGGAATAATTTAAACCAATATTGACTATGCAATAAGAGCTACTGTAATGTTTGCCACTTAATTCTTTTCTGGTAAATATAACCCACAATCAGCCGTAAAAACCCAACTTCCGCCATTATCATTCAACCAAAAGATCCATGCACAATAAGCCTAAAATCTAAAATATGCCAATAAGTGAGAGATTTATTGATAATCCTATCCTTTCAGTAAACCGTCATGGAATTGTGGCCGCAGCATTTGACACACGGGGCATAGCAGGAATAATGGATCTGGCGATCAAAAACCGCGTCACTACAACCAGAACCACACTAAGCTCGGTTAGACACACAAAGCACATATCGAGATGTCAGAATTCAGCTGGCTGAGGAGAAAAATTCCTGGAAAGTCCTGGATTTATCGTCAACGTGACCGTTGATGTCATCACAAATGTGATCTCTCAAACTGCAATCTTATGAAGGCCGATTGCGAGAACATTTCGCACATTATCATCGGTTCCTGTGGGGGGCTTGTTAAGGGCCGCCATCCTGCTTGGGAGCGTTTCGGCTGACATATTGCACCATGGAAAGACACATCTTTTGATTATACGGCATAGTCTTGCTGAAGAGCTTGAGCAGGCCGTTTTAGCAGGTTTTGCTCCGAGATATTCTCCTATGTATTGGTTTCCACAGATTTTTCTGAACCTCCCAAAAGGCGCTGTCATCAATAAAAGATATTGAAGGATTTGGCGAGGTACATTTACTTCATGTCGTGAAGAATGGGGAGACTCAGGATGAGATCGAGGCAATGTCAAGGAGGCGACAAAGAAGCTGGAGAGAATCGAAACAGACCTTACTGGTATAGGGCTCAGAGTAATGATCCACTATCGCCCTGGCCGGGAACCTGACGAGATCATCAGCCTCACAGACCGAGAGCACATCTCACTGATTCTTATGAGCTCGCACAGGAAAGGTTTACTGACGGAGCTTCTTGTCGGGTGTACCACACTTGATATCGCTATCCGCACAAAGGGACCTCTGATGGTCATCAGGACTCCTGCCAAACAGCGGGATTAAGAGCGCGCAAGGTCTTTTTTTAGAAAGAGTTGTTCCGTACAATATTACCCTTCTTTTCCGGATTTCCATAGGAATGTCAGCATGTCTCAATTGCTTCCCTGATTATGGCAATCTGCTCCCTTAGCCGTATAGTCCTGCCATGGCAGCCTAAGACCCAAAATATTGCGGACCCAAGATTTATTTTGGCATTTTACCCAAGAAAAACTATTTAATAAGAATCAAAAGATTAAGTTGAGGATGGGTACATGCCGGATGTGACAAATGACGAGCGGGGGAGAAGAATTTTTCAGCTGCACAAGGAGCGGGCAGTCGAGACAGCGATAGAAAAGATCCGCCACAACCCAGGATCCAAGTGGTCTGCATTTTCACCGCAGGATATAAAAACGCTCACCTACATCCTTGGCGAGACGTGGGTCTCAGTGGGGAGACAAATCTGGGAACAGAGCTCCTTTACCCGCCTGACAAGAAAGGAACTGGAAGAGATCATCAGCATCGGAAACGATGTGAAAAGCAAGAAGTTGCGGGAGGAGACGGGGATCGATAAGATCTGCAGCATCCTCAAGGGATCCATCTGATGAGAGAAAAGCAGGATCCTTGATTCTTAACAGTAATAACGTTTTTACTCTTTTTTTTCAATTTCTAAAAATTTTAAGGCATGCGATTCTTGTTTTAAGGAAGGACATATCATTCCTGGAAAACCGTAGGCTGCTTTAAATACCGTTATGCTTCCGGCACCTGATGCCCTCCTGCTATCCACACTTCATGACCAGCGGTTTTAAATATCCCGTATCACGGAACAAAAATGTCTGCTGTTTATCCCAAACCAAGATATTGTGGAATAAAGAGAATACCAAAGAAGCACACCATCAGAACAAGACCGAGTGGAACTCCTCTTCTTGCCCACTCATTACTTGTAATTTCCAGTTTTCCTGCAGCAATAATATTGGGAATATTTCCGGGGATAAGCATCCCCCCGGCAATAATAAGCCCCAAAACTGCACTTTCTATCTGCTTGACAGACAGAACCGGGCTGATCTCAACGGCGGCAAGCGTAGCGTTATCAAGCACAGCAGAGACCATATTTACCCAGTAAAGACCCTCAGCCGGAATTTGAATCACGTAATCGACGACGACAGGTTTGAAACCTTCTCCAAGAAAGACCAGCGCCATAATAAACAGGTATACTTTTCCGGCACGTACAACAACCTGCCTGATTGTCTCCCGCTGAAGGTGGCATTCAGTCACTCCTGTTCCGGTCCCGCCTCGTTTGTACTGGATGACACCGATAATTCCCAGAAGTATGACTGCAGGTATGACATAGATGCCCAGGACACTAAGGAGAAAATTGAAGCCGGCATAGTGGGGGGCTCCGGAAAGCTTGGCTACAACAATAGTAGAGAGAGGCTCACCAAGCGGTGTTAAAGCAGCACCCAGTCCGATTGCAAAGCAGGCAACGACAGTAATGTCAATCTTGGAACCCCGGTCCAGCGGCAATGCACAGATAATTTCGACAAGCAGAATTGATGCGAGTATTGCAGAGATCAGACTCGAGATGAGTCCCAGAATAAGAATAAGTCCGAAAATGATACCGGTTAACGGGAATTTTTTCACCAGGTTATATATTGCCAGCTCGATTTGACGGTACCAGATATAGATGATAATTCCGACGAGGAGGACTATCTGAACGATACCAATTGGTATCCCATAGATAGTGGTAATATTCAGCGGTGTGGTCAGGGCTTCTGTCAGAATCTCCCAGCTCCAGCCGGTATGTTCACCAGTTACGGGGATAAAACCAGAGAAAGTAAGCGCAAGTACTCCCGAGACGAACAGGAAAATCTCAAGATTGCGTTCAATTGCCTGAACTTTGAATGGCAGGACTAAAACAGCAATGAATATGATGGCGAGGCAAATCTTTGCCTGCACAATATCCAGCATCCTAATTTTATTGGAGAATGATACTTGTAAATCTATTGAATTTTTTTGTTTAAACCGGGGAAATTACGCACAATCGAACCATATTAACAGTATCCCACCATCCGAATTCCCCTTTCTTTTCGGAGGATTTCATGTTTATACACTTTCGATTGTCATATTCAGAGGAGGAGCCATAAAGGTTATCACGTGAAAAGGAAATGAGAGAGATGATCACGCATTCGCGTGTGGGAAACCGGGGGTTGAAAAATGCCGGATGTATCACAGCAAGAAATCGGAAAACGTCTCTACCATGTACACCGTGAGAAGAGAGTGGAAGAGGCTATAAAAAAAATAAAACCAGGTGTTGGGAGTGAATGGAGCTCATTTACCCGCGAAGATATCGAACTCCTAGGTCATCTGCTGCAATGCACATGGAATGTCATTGATCAGAAGATCTGGGAGAAGATCCCCTTCAGCCACCTGACAAAAAACGATGTCCGGAAAATTCTTTCATTTGGTGAGGGGATCCGTCCGGGGAAGAACCCGGATACAGCTGCAGTCAATGAAATCAAAAAAATACTACTCTCCCTTGCCTGATCATTATTTTTCGAAAGGGGCCATTATACATCAGGGATATCACAAAAATCAACGTGAACCGTGATTATGAGGATGGCGACGTCGCTACTGCGACGCACTCTTCAATCGAGCCGATCCGGGCGATCGCACCACACATATCCGGCACATAGGCAAAAGCCTTGCCACTGTTGACCATAATCGCCGGGTATTGCTCCATAAACGGGGAGACCACCATACACGTATCGGCAAATACCCGTGCCCCGCTCCTCTCAATGCTACTGACAGTCTTTAAGTTTTTATCAATTACTCCTTGCGCGGCAAAGACATAGAGGGGCTTGGTCACCGTTTTTCCTTTCAGGAGCCTTGCGATCCCAATAAGTTCACCCGGGGAGCAGTGAGGACAGCCTACCGCAACTGCATCGACCGGGATCCCGGTAAAGAGCCGGTCAATCTCGGCAGGTTCTACTGAAATAACCTCAAGACCGGCCAGATTGTAACCAGTCTTCTTTGCCTCCGGGGTGACATTGTCGACATGATAGAGGGCCACTGCTCCGGTTGCAGCCATCGCCGCACCAAGTGCTTTCAGCTGGTCGTGATCCGGTGTAATGCCCCGGAAATACGGTATTTTATTGCCCACCAGCTTCCCTGCATGATAACCAAGCGCACCGTAATGGGCAATACTCCAGTCCGTTTCACCGGGTTTTACTTCTAAGATCACGTGGGGCTTACGATTTTTTTCAAGATGCAGCCCGTAACAGGGAGTTTTTCCAATCAGTGCAGCAGCGAGAGCACTCGGTCCCCCCTCACGGTTTGTGCGTGCCCCAATGACAGAGTTTGCATAACTGACCGCAGATGATTCAGACCATGCCAGATGATTTCCAAAAAAAATTTTATGCAGGTAATACGGGGTGCAGGTGCATTCAATGTTCACTCCAAGCCGTTCATATGCCGCGATCACTGCCTGCTGGTTTGCGGCAAACTCCGGATCTATACCCATCTCCTTCCATCGTCCGCGCGGCATGCCGATGGGATTTAGCACTGCCGGAACCACCGCACAGGCATCAAGGCTCGACAACCAAGCAAGCCCATATTCACCGATCGTCTTGTACGAAGCCCCGCTGACCTGTGCACTTTTTATTCCGACAAGTCGTTCTGCGCCAAAAACTTTCCCAAGAGCTACGAGAAGTTCCATCATCTTTTGCCGGGTCTCGCCCTTCTCACCTGCAAGGATCTTCTCGTCCTCAGGATCAAGATACATCGGGTTCACCAGGTTGCGCGTGAAAACTCGTCCTCGCGCCCCATCACCATGGTTGCATCGACCCCGACCTTGACGTTGGTACCATCTTCGAGCTGGCAGGGATCGAGAGACGATCCCCGCACACCCGTTATCACCATGACATCCCGGTCACCACTCACGCGGGTAGCGATGGCATACTCCACATCATTCGGATTACCGGGATCAATATCCTCATCCACGACAACAACATGCTTGAGGGAGGTGTGTGCGGCAAATGCGGCCATAATTGCATTCTTAGCGTCACCCTGCGTACTCTTTTTAATCTGGATTACCGCGTGGAGGTAGCCACAACCTCCTTTGGTCAGAACGACGTTGCTCACTTCAGTTACACCGGCAACTGCACGGTAAATCTTCGGTTCATAGGGAGCGCCCATCAGCATTTTGTGCTCATCACCACCGGGCAGGATGCCATGATAGATGAAATTTTGCTTTAGATGCATGCCCGTAAATTCAATCACCGGTTGTTGTCGAACGGGATCATAGGTTCCGGTGATGTCTACAAAGGGGCCTTCATCGGTGACTTCCCCGCCGATATATCCTTCAAGGACGATCTCGGCATCAGGGACCAGCACGCCATTGCTGCATCGCCGGACCGTGATTTCACCGCCGAGAAGCTCAGCTGCAAAACCAAGTTCCTTACCGGCAGGAACCCGAGTGCAACTTGCAAAAGTAACGGCGGGATCGGTCCCTACGGTAACCGCGACGGGGAGTTGCTCACGCTCTGCCAAAGCTTTTCCCAGCATCGCGTGCGTATGCCTGCCCTCAACAAGCCGGGCTGCCACCCGGTGATCGTCCAGCACCAGCATTCGGTGGATTGATGCATTCTCCACACCATTAAACCGGGAAAAAACAATGCCGGATGTCAGGTACTTCCCGGCATCCTTGGGGAAGTGATGCATAACAGGAATTGAGGAAAGACTGGGTTTTTTCATCGTAAGTGTACCTGCTGTTTTTACATTCCCATCGAATTTTGCATCGGCAAGTGTTTTTATCATATTCTTCTCGTCAATTCCGAGGGCAATCGAAAGCGCACGCCGGCTCGCGGTCAGGTTCATCACCGCCCGGCCTCCTTCGATCTTGTGGAAAAACAGGAGTTTATCGGTAGTACTTGCCATCTTTGGTGCCTGCATATCGGCTGAAACCGGCTCTTCGACATCAACAACGAGCCCTCGTTCCCGCATTTTTTCGATAAATTCACGCATCGTAACCGCCCCAGCGCTTTACAAGAGTGTGTTCGACCCGAAGATGATCGAGTACGCGGGCTACGACCATATCCACCAGGTCATCTATTGTGCCCGGGTTGTGGTAGAACCCAGGGCAGGCCGGCATAATCGTTGCTCCGGCATCCACGGCAGCAAGCATGTTCTTTAAATGGATCTTTGAGAGCGGCGTCTCCCGGGTGACAAGGATACAGGTTCGGTGCTCCTTGAGGCAGACATCCGCAGTCCGGGTTATCAGGTTGTCTGCATATCCTGATGCTATTGCCGCAAGTGTTTTTGCACTGCAGGGAATCACGACCATTCCATCAACATGGTGAGATCCGCTCGCGATTGATGCGCCCATCTTGTCAATAGTATGATACGTCGCGTTGAGCCCTTCGAAAGATACCCCTTCATGAGCAGCAATCTCCCCTGCAACATTTGAAACGATGATGTGAACTTTCGCATCCCTGCAGAGCACTTCAAGCAGGCGTCGGGCATAGTATACCCCGCTTGCACCCGTCACTCCTATAACAATCTCTTTCTGCATCTTGCCTCGCGCTCTCCTGTGATACCAATGTCGGACTTATGATAAAAAGAATTTATGCCGGGATCGGCGAAAAAAAAGGTTCATCTTGTTTTTGGCGGTGCAAAAAAGCGGTATCGGACATGCGCTTCCTCGATGCGTCGGGCATGTTTCGGGTTCAGGTCACGGCGCGCTTCAATTACGATAGTATTGAGAATATTGTGGAGCCGGATAGTATCGTAATCCCTGTCCTTGTGTTCATTTAAAAAGTCCAGAAGATCGCTTGTGCTTTTAAGCACACCGGAACTTCCCACAAGATTCAGGCGGTTGAGTGTTACAGCGAGATTCTTTTTTGCGATATCCATCTTATACGGATCGCCACTGGCAAGGTTCAGCTCGGTAATGGCGTTTAAAAGATCCGTATAGACTTTGAGTTTATAGGAGCTTTCATGCATCCTGCGCTCGGCAGTGAGAAGTTTCAACAATGTAAAGGTCATGATGACAATAATTGCCACCACGCCACCTGTCACTACAATCCAGTCTTCGATCATCAACGTTCACCTCAAGGTTATGGGTTCCTCTTTGCTAGAATGACATCAACCTTAACGCGATATCCTTTCATCTCGATCTCATAGGGCCCAGTAGTATACATCGGTATCACGTGGTGAAGCTCAAAACCGTTGGTACGACCGTACCCGTACGTGTCTGACTGCCCCGTATCCCTATTGGTTACCTTCATCACAAACCAGCTGTCGATTACGTTATCAGTGAGCGGAAGAACATCAAACCCAATTCCCCACGAGGCGTTGTCGACCCTGACATCTTCTATATAAACATCTTTCTCGCTCTGGAAGGAATACGACTTCTTCAGGTAATGATCGCCAAAGGTAAAAGAGGGTTGTGGGGAGGGAATCGTTGTGGTCTGGGTTATCGCAGTTGTTTGTTCAGGAGTTGGTGCCAGTGTAGCGGACCCCGGACCCTGAGTACATCCGGCAATAATTACTACAGTAACGACGAGCGTAAGAATGACTACCATGCGTATATTCATATGGGTGAGTGTTGGGGGAGCGAATATATTATTTTTCACTAATGTACCATACCATTCAGGCAGGGTTTCTTTTGTCCGGGCGATAAATGATGTAAAAATTACATCATTCTGGAGACGATTCAGGAAAATGAAACGCCAGTATCGAAGTTATCTTATTCACATGAGAACAGCGTGTCCTGCCGTGTCGGTTTTTTGATATGCAGGACCTTACAACTGGCCTCGGCAACCTGATCCCTGAATTCGGGAAGCGTATACACACCAAGACGCCATTGTTCACGTCGCGTTGCATTAAGGGTGCGGATGCGTGGGGAGATCTCCTTGAAGCCGACTACCGTATACCTGTTATTCACCCGGACACCGAGCGACATCTCGCTGGGAACCGGGGGGATATCCACCAGAACCTGGTGCGAAAGAAGACCGGCATCTGAAGCGATATTTCCTGCGAATTCCCGGCATTTTTCAATCGGTACTCCCTGCTCAAAAAGCGTTGTACTAACCTGGTCACTCCCCGCGAAGATCGCCCGTTTATAAAGCCGGCGCTCATAGAGCCGGAGGGCAAGGTCCCGGGCGACAGGATTTTCTGATGTCTGCAGCGCATGCAGGCAGCTCGCATCATCCATCTTGAAGAGAGACCCGGCAACCTCTTTTTTTGTTCCATCAAGATGTTCAAGTACCGCGAGCTGGTACATACTCTCTCCAATCCGGCTCACATGATGGAAATAGACAGTCGGCCGCATCAGGGTGCGTGCGATGAGCAGCGACTCTGCCGCATTCACCCCGTTTTCGTCAAGAGCTGTTCCCTCGCTGGTCCGGATCAGGTGCCGGATAAGACGCTGGGCATCAACCGATCCATAGGGCGCGCCTGTGTAATACGCATCCCTGAGGAGGTAATCCATCCGGTCCACATCAAGATCCCCATGAATTATCCCGGACAGCGAATGTTTTCCTTTCACCACAGCGCAGAGCTCGCCAGGATCAATTCCCCATGAAAGAAGCGCACTTCCTGTCATTTCGTCGACAATCATTTCGATATCATCATGAGAACGACCCAGAAATTTCTGCATGAGCGGTTCGCTTGCATGGGAAAATGGTCCATGCCCGATGTCATGGAGGAGTGCTGCGGCGACAACCAGTGTATGCTCAGTATCGGTAAGCCCAAACCGGCGCGAAGCCGCATCTGCAAGATACATAGTACCGAGCGAGTGTTCAAATCGCGTATGGTTGGCGCCGGGATATACGAGATACGAAAAACCGAGCTGTTTAATATAGCGGAGACGCTGGAGTATTGGCGAATCGAGCAGGGCAAGTGCAAAATCCTCCACCTCAATATAGCCATGGACCGGGTCTTTTATGATCTTCACGGATTCACTAAAAGAATCTTCATATACATCGCATAAAAGTATTGAGTAATGATTACATTCCTTTCTGGCGGGACAGGCACTCCGAAGCTCCTGAGGGGCATGCAGAAGGTGATGGACCGGCATGAAATATCTGTCATCGTGAATACTGCCGAGGATATTTGGATATCAGGAAATCACATCTCACCGGATCTTGACACGGTTATGTACCTGTTTGCCGGGATTCTCGATACCGATACCTGGTGGGGAGTCAGAAACGATTCGTTTACAACCCATGACGAGATTACCCGCCTCGGTATGGACGAGTTCATAGCAATCGGTGATAAAGACCGGGCAGTACATATCGCCCGTGGTGAGATGATCAGAAACGGGATGCGCCTGACCAACGCAACGAAAATTCTCTGCGACCGGTTCGGCGTCCGGGAGAATGTTCTTCCGATGACGGATACTGAAGTGACAACACAACTGAAAACTGCACTCGGCCTCATGCATTTCCAGGAATACTGGATACGTGCAAAGGGAAAGATCGAAATAGAGCAAGTGGTGAGGAGTTATAAGAATCCCCCCGTAGCAACCGTGGAAGGGCTTGCGATGATTGAAGCGAGCGAGGCCGTCGTGATCGGGCCATCCAATCCGATCACCAGCATTTCCCCGATTCTGGCTTGTGAAGGGATAAGAGAAGCTATCAGGGACAAATTGGTCATAACCGTGAGTCCCTTTCTTGGCAATACCCCGTTCAGCGGTCCTGCAGGCGCTCTCATGCGGGCAGCAGGATTTGAACCCAGCTCACAGGGAACTTTCGATTGCTACGAAGGAATTACCGATATCTTCGTGCAGGATATCCGGGATCCCGTCAGGGTCGGCAACTCTGTCAGGTTTGACACCCTCATGACAAGTGAGGAAAAGAGCGTTGCACTTGCTTCTGAGGTCCTCAGCCTCGCAAAAGGCGGTTGATTCCCCATCCGGCCATGTGCAAACCTATATAATACCGCACAATAAGGGTTATCGTGAGAGAGAGGAATGAACCGGAAGATTGTCTTAACAATCCTGATATTCTGCATTTTAATGTCCGGATGTCTATCAGGAGAGAGCAACGGGAAAGGAACCCTTCAACTTACCTCATCACCTTCCGGTGCTGAGGTATACCTTGACAGCCAATTTCAGGGAAGCACGCCCTGCACTGTCGCCAATGTGGAACCAGGAAACCATACGCTTGAATACCGTTATTCGGGGTATCAGAGCTGGTCGTCCATTATTACAGTTCCTTCCGGAACATCTCACTTTTTCGCTGCATTAAAATCTCGAACAGATACATCGTCGACTCATGATGTAACCGGTCTGACCACATCTTCTCCTGCCAAAGTGACGGTCCGGGCGAGTGATGCCTTAATGATAATAGGGGGGTCAAATTTATTTTCTGGGACGTGCGTTGGCTGTAACAAGGTATTATTGACTCTGTACGGGCCCGGATATTATGCACAAGGTATTTCTCTGGATCCACAAAAAACCAATTCTGCCGATGCGTGGAGTTATACATGGAATCCGGGCTACACTATTCAGTCAGGCTGGTATACACTGGTAGTGGAAGATGTGAATAAAACCACATCTGACAGGGTCGAGTTCTCGATTGTGGGAGGGGGAGAGGTTTCCATTTCATCGAACAGCTATTCAGCTGTCAGAGGAGATACCCTCAGATTGTCTGGCCGATGTACAACGGGCGCTCAGAATGTTTTGCTCGTATTGTATGGACCTGAACGATTTTCCGGTGGTATTGAACTGGGTTCGGTATCGGTCACCGCAGATAAAACCTGGAATTTCAGGTATAATCTCGATTCGGCAATGCCCACGGGGCTCTATACAATATACGTCTATGATATCCCAAAAACAGCATCCAGTACTATACAATTCACCGTCAGCCCCACGTGATAATAAACAATTTTTTTCTGGCATTTTTCATGTGAATTTTTTAGAAATTTCAAAAATGAGCGATCTATAAAAAATATTTCAAAGTAAAGAGAAATGTCCCGCTGATATGGTGAATGCCCAATTAATTCGTGTTGCTCCACGTCCACTGAAATTTACTGTAAAAACGCACGAATTGGTTAAAAAACGGTTAAATTATCCAAAGGATGAGAAAAACCCGTTGCAGGTATACGATACCTATTTGAAGGATTTTATACTAATATTCGTTCGGAGAAGTATATGGGTGTTACAAATAAATTCCTCAACCTGTTTAAATCAGGAAAAGCTGACGGGCAGGTGGATAGGGAGAGGGAGTTTGTGCGCCTCCGGGATCAGACGGTGCACTATGAGAACTTTCTCACGGCATTAAGTGAGGGTGATCTTGATGCCCGATGGAGTGCGGTACGATCTGTCGGAGATCTTGGTGAACCATTCATCGGACCTCTCATCCATGGGCTCAAGGACGAGTACTGGATCATCAGGCGTGGATCTGCTGATACGCTCGGCAAGATTGGCGCTCCGGCCGTCGGCCCATTGATTGAGGCTTTCCAGGAGCCGGGTGACGATGTGAGGCAGGAGATTGTGCATGCACTCCAGTTAATCGGAGAGCCTGCAGCCGGTCCCCTGGTTCAGGCACTGAAACACAACCGCCCGTTTATCCGGCGAGGAGCTGTTCAGGCGCTGGGGATAATGGGTGAGGCACGGGCTCTCCCCAACCTCATCGAATCCCTCAAAGACCCCGATCCCAGAGTGCGCCAGGAGAGCGCAGTAGCGCTCGGCCGCATCGGGGATCCTCGGGCAGTCGGCCCGCTCATCGAAACACTCGACGATGCGAAGGAGTCCGTCCGAATGGCTGCGATGGCAACTCTCTGTTCCATTGGCGAACCATCAATACTTCCCCTCATTCAGGCATTGACCGATCCAAACGAGGACATCAGCCGAAGAGCGACACTCGCACTGGTCACTATTGGCGAACCGTCAGTCGATACATTGATCAAAGCAGTCGGTGACCAGAACCAGGGAATCCGCAGGGGTTCGGTAGAAGTGCTTGGCCAGATCGGAAATACCAGGGCAATCCCCCCTATCGTGAAAGCACTCGATGATCCCGACAGGTCAGTCCGCATTGAAGCCGTGAAAGCACTTGCCGCTCTGGGAGTCCCTGCAATTGCACCACTCATGCAGGCATTCCGCGAGGGGGACGCGATGATGAGAACTAGCGCTATGGAAGCCCTCTGGATGCTCGGTCAACCTGCGACAACACCTCTCATTATGATACTGAAAGATGATCAGAGCGATGTTCGGAAGCGGGCAGCTCTCCTTCTTGGCGAGATCGGCGAGCAAAAAGCATTCGACCATCTGACCGGCCTCCTCACCGATCAGAATGTTTCTGTGAGACGGGAAGCATTCGAAGCGCTTGAGATGATCAAGAAGCGAACTGCACAATAACGCCCATAAATCTTTTTTTATCGTTTAATGTTCAATGAATTCCTGTTCAGATAACCGGCTATGTGACGATTTGAAGAACGGATATCGGAATTATTCTACATGCGCAAACATCATAACTTCCCGGATATATTTTCATGTGCATGGTCTCTCTCGCAGATATACACGCGGCCGAATCAAGGATTTTTCCGCATATCATTCACACCCCCCTTGTGCATTCGCCCACCATTTCCGAGATGACCGGGGCAAATGTCTATCTCAAGCTCGAAACGCTTCAGAAAGCAGGATCCTTCAAGGTTCGTGGAGCAACAAACAAGATTCTTTCCTGTGTCAATACGACAAGAGAATTAAGTGTAGTCGCTGCTTCGGCCGGGAATCACGCTCAGGGCGTCGCAGTAGCGGCATATTCTGCCGGTATTCCCGCAACTATCGTAATGCCGGAATGGTCTGCCCTTACAAAGCAGGAAGCGACCAGGAGTTACGGGGCTCAGGTAATAATTCATGGCAAGAGCCTGGAGGAGAGCATAGAGAAGGCACGGGAAATCGCACGCAAAGGGAACATCTTCATTCACCCCTATGATGATGATGCTGTGATTGCCGGGCAGGGAACCATAGCGCTCGAGATCCTGCATGATCTTCCAGCGACAAATATGATTGTGGTGCCGGTTGGAGGGGGAGGTCTTATTGCAGGTATTGCAACCGCAGCAAAAGCAATGAAGCCGGATATCATCATAATCGGAGCCCAGGCAGGATTATGCCCGTCTGCCGGAGAGGCGCTCCGCCAGGGTTCCCCGTGCCGGGTTCAGGCAGGAAAAACCATCGCTGACGGTATCCGGGTTGCCGAGACCGGTATTCATACGCTTCCTCTCATACAACGATATGTCGATCGACACGTCCTTGCCTCCGAAGAGGAGATCGCCGATGCCATGCTGTTGCTCCTTGAACGCAAGCACGTGGTCGCAGAAGGTGCCGGAGCAGTTCCACTCGCTGCTCTCATGAACGGTTCCATTGATGTTCCTTCTGGCAGCAATGTTGTTCTTGTCATTAGCGGGGGAAATGTTGAAAGCTCCCTTCTCTTCCGCGTCATCCGTCAATCACTTGCCCGTCAGGGACGCATCATGAGCTTTTCGGTATTGCTCGATGACCAGCCCGGCTCGCTTGCCCGGATTCTCACCTCAATCGCACAGGAACGGGGCAATATTCTCCACATCCATCATTTGCAGGCGGAAGGTGATATTCCCATGCTAATGGCGAGGGTGAATATCGAACTGGAGACACGAAGCTGGGACCATATCAGCGGGATCAAAAAAGTGCTGACTGATGCCGGATACGAGATCCGAATGGAATAATGTTAGCGCAGGGAATTGAGGAACCTTGATTTATAAGTAACCCCCGGCGGTTAACCCGTTTTTTCCTGCCAATTCCGGAATACTCCTGAAAAATTTTAAAAAAAAACTTTCAATGCCTTTTTATTTCAATTCA
>Ga0326726_10000574_pt1 | contig 33928 bp, 33 predicted proteins | sample MHFenrmetagenome_2_FD_207603 | JGI IMG/M metagenome (GOLD analysis project Ga0326726, IMG submission 207603) | Lab enriched peat soil microbial communities from Michigan Hollow, Ithaca, NY, United States - MHF15MN | ecosystem: Environmental > Terrestrial > Soil > Wetlands > Peat | place: USA...
CAACCAGCGTGCCAGTGCCGGCCACCGAGGTTCCCACGGCGGTGCCGACGGCCGTTGCGACGGCGCCCCCGACGGCCGTTCGCGCACAGGCTCCCCCTCGCTCGAAACCGACGACCCGGCCCGCTCGCGGCAAGCCCACTCCGGCCCCGGCTCCCGCGCCGGCATCGGAGCCCGCGCCGGTCGCCGCGGGGGCCGAAGGCTCCCGCCAGCACTGGCTCGACCGCGCCGCCCGCGATGCCAAGCGGCTCGCGGAGGATCGCAAGACGCACTACGCCATCCAGCTCGAGCTCGCCTGCGAAGCCTCGTCCCTGACGGAGGCGTTCCAGCACGACCGGCCGGCGGGCAGCATGTGGGTCCTGACGACCTCCTTCGAGGGGAAGACCTGTTTCCGCGTTCTGTGGGGCCGTTATGCCACGATCGAGGCCGCGCGCCGGGCGCTTTCGGGGTCGCCGCGGTTCTTCTCGACGCCGAAAAATCATCCCGCCGTGACGGGCGTGCGCTAAGTCGGGGCGCTTTCTGCTACCCTAAAACGCTTCCACACGAGCCCTGACGAGCCGATGAGCACGCCGCCACCGCCAGCCGGTTTTCGCGGGTCTCTGTCCGAGACCCCGCTGCCGCAGGTGTTGCGTCGCATCTTCCTCGAGGGCCTGAAGGGGACGCTCTCCCTCGTCCACGGGGACGAGACCCGCCACCTCTTTTTCGAGAAGGGGGAGCTGAGAACGGCGACCTCCTCCCGGGAGGGCCAGCGGATCGGCGCCTTCCTGAAGCGTCGCGGCTGGATCACGGACACCGACCTGAACTGGGCGCTGGACACGGTCGCCAAGCAGGGACGCGCCCGGTTGGGGAAGATCATCGTCGAGCGCGGCCTCGTCTCGCGCACGGTCCTCGACGCGGAGATGCGGCGGCTGGTCGAGGAAATCGTCTTCTCCACCTTCGCGTGGGACACCGGGGAGTACAAGTTCCAGGCGTCGTCGGGCGTGCTCGACCCGGACGTCGCCCTGACACTCTCGACGGCCGCGGTCATCGTCGAAGGCCTCCGGCGGCTGCCGGAAAGCGACGCCTTCCGCGATCGCCTGGGCGACGGCCATCGCGTGCCGATGCTCGCCACCGATCCCATGTCTCGCTACCAGTACCTGCCGCTCGCGCCGCAGGAGGCCTATCTCCTGTCGCGCATCGACGGGATCCTCGACGTGGATTCGCTGTTGAAGATCACCGGCACCTCGCGGGCGGCGATGGCCAAGATCCTCTACGCCCTCGTCTCGTGCGGCATCGTCGAGTGGAAGCAGGACGGCGCCCAGCGTCCCGCCAGTGGCCGCGGCGGCTTCCATGGCCTGAACGTCGAGGTTTCCGCCGAGCCCGCCGAGCGCTCGCCGGGCCATGCGGAGCTCGTCAAGAACACGTACCGCCGCATCGACTGGCTGACGCATTACGAGCTGCTCGGGGTGGTGCGCGAGGCTCCGCCGGAGAAGATCGCGGAGGCCTACTTCGAGCGCAGCCGTCTCTTCCACCCCGATCTGCGGCACCGGGAAGACCTGTCCCGCTTCGAGAAGGAGCTGACGGCCGTCTTCGAGCGGATGAAGCGGGCCTACGAGACGTTGTCGGACCCGGACAAGCGGGCCCTCTACGACCAGAGCCTCGATGCCGCGCCCTCGCCGGTGCTCACGGCCGAGGCGGACCCCGAGATGCGCAAGAAGCAGGCGCAACAGAATTTCCGGCGCGCCCGCCAGCTCATCGAGGACAAGGACTATCACCCGGCGGTCGAAATGCTGCGCGAGGCAGTCCGCTTCGTTCCGGACAACGCGGAGTTTCGGTACGTGCTCTCGCAGGTCGAGCTCAAGAACCCGAACTGGACGGACCAGGGCCTCGCGAACCTCAAGGAGGCCGCGCGCCTGGACAGCCGGCGCGTCGCGTTTTCCCTCGAGGCCGCGAGGGCGCTTCTCGAGCACAAGCGCCCTCACGAGGCCGAGCCCTTCGCCCGCCGCGCGGTGTCGCTGGACCCGTCGCCGGAAAACGAGGAGCTCCTGCAGCGCACGCTCGACGCGCAGGCGGCGATGCCCGCGCCCGCCCCGGAGCCCGGCGCGGCCAGGAGCGAGGCGCCCGCCCCAGCCGAGCAGGCGCCGCAGGCAGCCCAGCCCGCGGGCCTGCTGTCGCGCCTTTTCCGGCACCGGGGTTGACCGCTCTCCTGACGGGCCTCGGCCTGTCCGCGGCGGCCGGACTGAATGCCTGGGCGATCCTCCTGCTCTTCAACGGTCTCTTCCTCGTTCTCCCGCAGGAATTCCCGGGCCCAACGGCGGCGCTGCTCTCGAGCCACTTTGCGGTCACGGCCGCCGTCGTCCTCTTTCTCGCCGAGTTCGTCGCGGACAAAATCCCGATCGTCGACCACCTCTGGAACCTGCTGCAGACGCTGCTGCGGCCGGTCGTCGGGGCCCTGCTGACGCTGGCGGCCGTTCCGGAAACGTCGCCGGCCGAACGCGTGGGCCTCGCCCTGGCCGGAGCCGGGGCGACTCTCGCGTCGCACCTGGTCAAGTCCACGACCCGGCTGACCTCGACCGCCGCGACGCGCGGCATGGCGCAGCTGGCGCTTTCCCTGGCCGAGGATGCCCTGGCGCTGGCGATCGGAGCCCTCGTCTTCTTCGTGCCGTGGTTCACGGCGATCCTCCTCGGGGCTCTGGTCTTTCTGCTGATCCTCGACCGGCGCCGGGTGCTCCACGCTCTCGCCGTGCTCTTCTTCCGTCTCAAGCATCCGCGCAGGCTGCTGCGGGAGTCGCTGCGGCCGCCGCACGAAGTCTGAGCAAGCGGATACCGGCTCGATGCCTTACCTGCTCGACGGAAACAACCTGATCGGGTCGGTGCGGCGCTCGGCGCGGCCGTCCGACGCGGACCGCACGGCCTTCATCGCCGAGATCGCAGACAGGCTGCGCGCGACCCGGGCACGGGCCACCATCTTCTTCGACGGCCCCGCCGGCGAACGCCCGACGTCTCTCGGCAGCCTCTCGGTCCGGGTGGCGGACGAGCGCGGCGCCGACGACGCGATCGTCCGGGAGGTCGAGAAGGCCGCCGCGCCGGCAGAAGTGATCGTGGTGACGGCCGACCGCGGATTGGGCAGCCGCGTCCGGAGCGCCGGCGGCAAGGTGCTCGGGCCGTCGGAGTTTTTCGAACGCTTCGGGACCCGAACGACGCCGGCGAGCCGGGAGATGGCAGGTAAGGTCGATGTCGACGAGTGGATGAGGTATTTCGGCGATGAAAAGAACCGAGAGTGAAAATGCGGGGGCGAAGGCGGGCGAGCCGGAGTGCCGCGGCGGTCTCTCCAAGTAAGGAGATGGGGTCAGGGCAAACTGCAGAGGCCGCGGCCTCTGCAGCTACCAATTCATCCCTGACCCCATGGCGTTCTCAGGCGCCCTGACCCCATGGCGTCCTCAGGCGGCCTGCCCCCGTGGTAGATTAAGGGCGGCTCCGAGCGGGCCACGTGATCGCTCCGAGAAATCGGAGAGGAAAGTCCGAACTCCATACGGGCGGCATGCCGGGTAATACCCGGTCGCGGCGACGCGAAGGAAAGTGCCACAGAAAACAAACCGCCTTCCGAGAGGACGGCAAGGGTGAAACGGTGCGGTAAGAGCGCACCGCCCCGCCGGCAACGGCGGGGGCACGGTAAACCCCATGCGGAGCAAGGCCAAATAGGGAAGCAGCGGGCGCCCGTCCCGCCTCACAGACCGTGAGCTGCTTCCGGGTCGGCTGCTCGAGCCCGAGGGCGACCTCGGGCCCAGAGGAATGATCACGGCCCCCGGCCAGGGGGCTCGGGGGGCCGCAAGGTCTCCCGGGAAACTGGCGGGGGACAGGATTCGGCTTACAGGCCCGCTCGGGGCTCTTTTTCGATGACCCCGCTGGTCCGCCCGCCGAGGCTCCGGCCCGGTGCGACCATCGGCGTCGCCGCGATCTCGGGCCCGGTCGATCCCGCCCGGCTTTCGGCGGGCGTCGATGCCCTCGAGCGCAGGGGCTATCGCGTCATCCTCGCGGGCAACGTCGGGGCAAAGCGCGGGTTTCTCGCGGGCTCGGATTCGGAGCGCGCCGAGGGGTACCGCGAGCTCGCGCGCAACCCCGCCGTCGACGCCATCTTCTTCGCGCGCGGCGGCTACGGCGCGTCGCGCATGCTCGGCCTGCTCGACCCCGACGAGATCCGCGCGCGCCCGCGCATCCACCTCGGAGGCTCTGACCTGACGGCCTTCTTCGCCTTCCTGGCCCGGCGGTGCGGTCTCGCTTCCTTCTACGGACCCATGGTTGCGGTGTCGATGGCCGAACAGGACGGGCTCGACTGGGAGGCAGTCCTCTCGGGCGAGCCGCCGGCGCCCGAGCCAATCGCAGAGGCCGACATCCTCGCGGGCGGGACGGGCGAGGGGCCCCTCGTGGGCGGGTGCCTTTCGCTCGTGGCGTCCCTCTGCGGCACGCCCGAGGCCCTGGAGGGCCGGGGCGCGGTTCTCTTCTGGGAGGATGTGGGCGAGGGCACCTACCGGCTGGACCGAATGTTGACCCAGCTGGAACGGTCAGGTACCCTCGATCGACTGCAAGCCATGGTCATCGGATCGATTTCGCCCGGCGTGCGCGGCGGCGAGTCTCCTGAGACCGTCGCCGCCTGGTTGCGCCACTACTTCTCGGGGGCGCCGTTTCCCGTCCTGTCCGGATTCCCGGCTGGCCACCTGAAACGCACCCGGACCTTGCCCCTCGGCTTGCCGGTCCGGGTGGACGCCGACCGCGGCCTCGTCGAGTTTTCGGGACCGGCCGTTGCGACGGAGGACGCATGCCCTCCGTGAAGGCGGTCTTCAAGTCGGGCCCGGGCGGGAGCGGCAAGAACCCGTACGAGAAGTTCATGGTCAGCCACCTCATGGGCGACATCATCTTCTCGGAAGGCGACATCGGCACCGACATGTTCATCATCCAGTCGGGGACGGTGGAGCTGCTGAAGTCCATCGGCGGCGAGACCCGGGCCCTCGCCACGCTCGAGAAGGGCGACTTCTTCGGCGAGATGAGCGTCCTCGAGGACGTGCCTCGGACGGCCTCGGCCCGCGCCAAGACCGACGTCGAGCTCGTCCGGATCAACGGGGCGACTTTCGACGCGATGTTGAAGAGCAACACCGAGATCGCCGTGCGCATGATGCGCAAGCTCTCGCGCCGGCTGCGGGAGGTCACGGCGATGCTCGAGGACGCGCTGGGACGGCGCGTCCCCGAGGAGGAGAAGCCGGTCCAGCACAAGGTGGAGCCGGAACACGACGCCTGCCGGCTCGTCTGCGAAGACCCGGCGGCGGAGTTCTTCCTGAACCGCGAAGGCGACACGCTCGTCGGCCGCAGCGACCCCGTCACGGGCATCACGCCCGACGTGGACCTGACGCCGCTCGACCCGCAGCGTTCGACCTCGCGCCGGCACGCCAAGCTCTACCAGATGAGCGACACCTACTACGTCATGGAAGAGATCGGCGTCATGAACGGCACGTACGTGAACGGCAACCGTCTGACGACCGGGGTTCCGATCGCCGTCCAGGGCGGCGACGTCCTGAAGTTCGGCCTCGTCTCGATGACCTTCTTCGCTCCCGAGAGCTAGTTCATCCCACCGCCCGAGGCCTCCTCCGCTCCGCTGCGCCTGCGCGATCCCCTCTCCCGGATTCCCGGCGTGGGCCCCGCTCGGGCCGAACGCCTCGCGGCCGAGGGCTTCCGAACCGTCGGCGACTTCCTGCTGGCGCTTCCGTTCCGGTACGAGGACCGCCGGCAGTTCGCGACGGTCGCCGGCCTCGAGTGGGGCAAGGCCTCGACGGTTCTCGTCCGTTTCCAGGGGGTGCGGTCCGTGCGCATGCGCCGTGGCACGCTGCGGGTCGAGGCCGTCGCCGACGACGGAACGGGCGCCGTGCGCGTCGTCTGGCACAACCGCTACCCTTCGTTCGCGAAGGCGCTCGCGGAATCGAGGGCGGCGCTCTACGGCATCCCGACGCCCTCGGCGCGCGGCGAGATGCGGATCGAAAACCCGGAGACGGAATTCTTCGCACACGGGGAGGAAGCCGACCCCATCCACTCCGGCCGGATCGTGGGCGTCTATCACCGCGCCGGCGACGTCTCGCCGCGGATGTGGCGCACGTTCGCCCGCCGGGCACTCGACCGGCTGGACCCCGCGTTCGCCGCGGCGGCCGCGGCGCCGCGAGCCGTCCGAGCGGCCCTCGAGGACGCCCACTTCCCGTCCGGGCCGGAAGCGGCCGAGGCCGCGCGCCGGGTTCTCGCGCGGGAGGAGCTCCTCGTTCTCGCCGCGGGGATCGAGGAGAAGCGCGCCAGGCTCCACGCCCGCCGCGGCATCGTTCTCTCCGCCGGAGAGTCGCTGCGCGATCGGGCGCGCAAGGCCGTTCCCTTCCCCCTCACGAACGCCCAGAAGAGGGCGGTCCGCGAGATTGCCGCCGACCTCGGGTCCGGGCGCGCGATGGCGCGGCTTCTCCAGGGCGACGTCGGCTCCGGCAAAACGGTCGTCGCGGGCCTGGCGCTCCTGCTCGCGGCCGGCAACCGGGTGCAGGGCGCGCTCATGGCCCCGACCGAGATCCTCGCCGAGCAGCACGCCGAGAGCCTCGCATCCTGGCTGACCGCCGCGGGCGTGCGCCTGGCGCTGCTGACCGGCCGGGTGCGGGGCGCGGCGCGGCGCCGGCTCCTCGAGGAGCTCGCCGCCGGGCGGATCGACGTCCTCGTCGGAACGCATGCCCTTGCCGAGGCGCCGGTCGAGTTCAAGCGCCTCGGCCTGGTGGTCGTGGACGAGCAGCACCGCTTCGGCGTCGCCCACCGCGCCCGGCTCTTCCGCAAGGGCGACGCGCCGCACGTGCTCGTCATGACGGCGACGCCGATTCCGCGCTCGCTCGCCTGGGCGATCTACGGCGAGCTCGACGTGTCGGTCCTCGACGAGAAGCCGCCGGGGCGCGGCGAGATTCTGACGCGCGTGCGCGAGGAGGCCGGGCGGGAAAAGGTCTACCGCTTTGCGGGCGAGCGGGTCGCGGCGGGCGAGCGGGTCTACGTCGTCGTGCCGGCGATCGAGGAGGGTGAGCGCGAGGTCGCGGCCACGCGCGCGACGGCGGAGCGGGTCCAGGCGGCGCTGCCGGAGACCCGCATCGGCGTGCTGCACGGGCGCATGCCGCCGGCGGAGCGCACGGCGGTCCTTCGGGAGTTCGCCCTCGGCCGCACTCCCGTCCTCGTGTCGACGACCGTGGTCGAGGTGGGCGTGGACGTTCCCGAGGCCACTCTCATGATCGTCGAGAATGCGGAGGTCTTCGGCCTGGCCCAGCTCCACCAGCTGCGGGGCCGCGTCGGGCGCAGCTTTCGGCCGTCGTGGTGCGCCCTCATCGCCGGCAAGGGGGCGGCGCCGGAGGCGCGCGCGCGCCTGGCGGCCCTCGAGGAAACGTCGGATGGCTTCGTGATCGCCGAAAAGGACCTCGAGGCTCGAGGCCCCGGAGATCTGCTCGGCAGCCGGCAATCGGGCCTGCCCGCGATGCGGGTCGCGGACCCGGTCCGGGATCTCGCCGGCCTCGGCGAGGCGCGGAGAGCCGTCGTGGCGCTCCGGGAAGCGGGACGGGCCATCGTGAGCGATCTCTTCGGATATCCCTAGGTGTTCAGGTTCGACCTTCGAGATTCGAAACTCGAAACCCGGGGCACGTGATAGAAGCCCTCGCAGCGGAGGTTCAATGAAGGTCCTCGCCACGGGCGCAACGGGATTCGTGGGCACTCACCTCGTCAACCGGCTCCTTCACCGGGGCCACTCGGTGACCGTTCTCGCGCGGGACCCGCGCAAGACCCGCAATCGGTACAGCCGGCCGGTCGAGACCGCGGCGGGCGACGTCCTCGACCGCGAGTCCGTCGCCGCGGCAGCGGCCGGCCACGAGGCCGCCGTGCACCTGGTCGGCATCATCAACGAGAAAGGCGCGCAGACCTTCGACCGGATGCACCGGGAGGCCACGGAGAACGTCGTCGCCGCCGCGAAGGCCTCCGGCATCCGGCGCTACCTGCACATGAGCGCGATGGGCAGCTCCGACGACTCGCCGTCCGAGTACGGCCGGACCAAGGCGGCGGGGGAGAAGGCGGTCCGGGGCTCCGGTCTCGATTGGACGATCTTCCGACCCTCGATCGTTTTCGGGCAGGGCGACGGGTTCGTCTCGTTGCTGGCGCCGATCGTTCGGTCAAATCCCGGGTTCATCCCCGTCATCGGACCCGGCACGACCCGGTTCCAGCCGGTTTCGATCGAAGACGTGTCGCGGGTCTTCGCCGACGCGCTGGAGAAGCCCGAGACCGTCGGCCATTCCTACGAGGTCGGCGGGCCCGAGGTCTTCACCCTGAACGAGATCTATCGCGAGATCGCGGCCGCCGTCGGGAAGCCGGGCAAGCCGCTCCTTCATTTGCCCCTCTGGTACGGCCGCGTCCTCGCCGGGGCCTTCGAGTGGCTGGCGAAGAAGGGCGTTTTGACGGACCCGCCGCTGACGCGCGACCAGCTCAGGAGTCTCGGGCGCGACAACGCCGCCGACACGTCCGCCACGATCGCGACCTTCGGTGGAGACTGGAAACGGTTTCGGGCCGGGATCCGGGAGTACCTCTCGACCGGTCGCCACGACCCGAGGTCCGGTATCGGAGGCGAAGTGGAGCTCGAGTCGCGGGCGGTGCTGAGAATCCAGTAGGACTCGCGAACGGCGTCCGGGTCCTACTGTCCCGATCCCTTCTTGAGCCGGATCGTTCCCGACGTCGTCCGCACGACCACTTTCTCGCCGCCCCCGTTCAGCGTCGCCGTCGCGCGCTGGGTGCCGGCCTTTTTCGAGGTGACCAGCTCGGGAAAGTCGGACCGGATCGCGTTTTCTTCGTCATCGGCGCCCGTCACCACGAGCTCCACCTCGGCCTTGAGTTCGGCCGGGAGCCAGAGGGTCACGTCGCCGCCGTTGTCGTGAATCGTGATGCCGCCCTTGATGTCGCGGCCGGTGACGCCGATCCGGATCTCTCCGCCGGCGGAGCTCGCGCGCACGCCTCCGCCGACGCGCGGCACGCGGATGTCGCCGCCCGCCGTTCGGGCGTCGAGGTTCCCGCCCACCCGCTCGATCCGGATGTCGCCGCCGTTGGTGTCGGCGAGCGCCGAGCCGGTCACGGAGTCGACGATGATGTCGCCGGCCTGCGTCGAGGCCTTGAGGTCGCCCGTGACCGGGCCGATCACGACGTCGCCGCCCCAGGTCTTCAGGTCCGCGCCGGCGCCCGCGCCGCCGACCCGGATTTCGCCGGAGTGGGTCAGGATCTTCACGCGGCCGCTGACCTTCCCGATGCGGTAGTCGCCGCTCGACGTCGAGAGGAAGTCGCCGGCAATGTCGCCCCGCACGGTGTCCTGATCGAAGTCTCCCGCCACGGGAGCGGCCGGGGCCGGCGGCGCGGGGCGGGGAGGCCGGGGCGCACCCGCCACGGGGGGCGCCGGAGCGACGGGCGCCGGCGCCGGAACGGGCGCCACCGCCGGCGCGGGGACCCGGACGTGAACGTTGGGCACCGTCACGACGAAAGACCGGCGCTCGGAGACGAGCGCCTTCGCCTCGGCTTCTTTCGTCTCGGCAGCGAGCAGGAGTACCTTCCCGTTCAGGGTCTCCATGCGAACGTCGGCGCCTCCCTTGCCGATCGAGCCGGCGTACTCGCGGTGCGGGTTCGGAATCTCGATGCGCTGCAGCCGGCGCTGGACTTCCTCGAGGTTCTTCTCGGTGTCGCGCATCCCGCGCTCGATCGAGATCTCGACCTGTTTCATGGATTCGGCGAGCTCCTGGTCGAGATCGTCGAGATCGATCTCTTCCCGGTTCCCGTCCTCGTCTTCGACGACCACCCGCGACGGGGAGCCCTTTTGGGCCTTCGGCTGCTTCACCTTCAACTTCATCTCGCGGTGATCGCCCGGGAGCATGACCATCTCGGCCGCCTTCGGGGGCAGTGCGAAAGTGGACGCGATGGTCCCGTTCATCGTGGAGGCGGCGAAGTCGAACTTCGCGGTCTTCGGGAGGGTCAGCGCGACGTTTCCGTTGACCGACTGGAGCGAGACCTCGGCGTCGTCGGGGAGGGCTTGCGCGACGGCTTCGATGTGCCCGTTGACCGTCTGGAGGGAGAATCCCTTCCGGGCGCCCTTGAGGTCGATGGAGCCGTTGACCGACTCGAGGCTGAGCTCCCCGTCGAGGTCCCTGACGCGGACGTCGCCATTGACGGTCTGGAATTCCACCGAGACGCCGGGCGGCACGACGACCTCGTAGCGCGCCACGACGCGACACTGGTCGCACGGGAGGCCATGCCGGTTGGCGCCGCGCCGGCCCGGGTGCGAGTCGGGCAGGACGGTCTCGAGGCTCCAGCCCTCGTCGTCGTGCTCCGAGACGATCTCCGTCTTCTTGAGGATCTCGGCCGCCTTCTGCGGAGACACCGCCGAGACCGTCAACGTCACGACCGCGGAGAACTGGGCGCCGGGCGTCGCGACGATGTCCCCCGAGACGTTCTCGATGTGGATCGTCTGGTCGGCCGACAGGGTCCCGTTGAAACGGTCGACCCGTGTCGCGACGGGCTGCTCGGCCTTGCCGGCCGAGACGAGCATCAGGAGCAGGCCGAGGGCGAGCAGGATCCACACGGCGACCCGGTCGGCGCGGTTCGACGAGGTCTCGGGAACCGAAGCTGCCTTCTGAAACTTGAAGATGTTCATCGTCAGAGAGAGACGTGTCGCGAGCATGAGAGTTACGCCGTCCTGGCTCAAAACGAGATGGCCTTGAGCGCCGACGCGGCCTTGGCCCGCACGAAGCCGTTCTCCTGCGGATCGACGGCCTTCTCGCGCAGCGACTGGATCGTGTTCGCGTCGGGCGACTGCTTGGCGGCGGCGGCCAGGGCGTCCACGGCGGCCAGCCGCACCGCCGGGTTCTTGTCGGACTTGAGCGCCTCGAGGAAGACCGCGCGGATCTCGGGCGTGACCGGGAAACTCGCCAGAGCGTCCGCCGCCTTCTTGCGCACGCCCGGGTTCCCGTCGGTGCGCAGCGTCGCCGACAGCGCCGCGACGATCTCGGGCGAGGCCGGCGCGTTGGCGGTCCCGAAGTGCTCGGAGACGAGCTCGATCGCCCGCGACTTCTCGCCGGCGGTCTCGGCATTGTGGGCGACGAGGTAGGCCAGCAGCTTCGCGACCTCGGGATCGCTCGGCCGGCCCTCGAGCTCGTGCCGCGTGGTCACGTCGAAGCCGATGGAGACGCGCCCGTCCTTGTCGGCGGCGCGGTAAGAGACGTTGGCGAATCGGGGGTTGGCGGCCAGATCCGGGACGGAGGCTGCGGGCGTGGCCGCGGCGGGGCCGCCGGCGGTCGGCGGAGCCGTCGCGCGCGGGATCCCCTTCGCCGCGAGGTAGCCGAGCCCGGCGGCAAGGGCGAGGCCGGCCGCCTGCAGGGCCGGACGAGCGAAGGTGGGCCGCGGCCGGAACGCGCGAACGCGGCCGCGGATCATTTCCTCCTCGAGGAGGCCGAGCGTGCGCCGCCGGAACTCGGGCGTGACCTCGGCGTCCGGATCGACGCCGAGCGTCGTCCAGGCGTCCTCGAGGCGCGCCATCTCGCGGCGGCAGCTCTCGCAGCCGGCCAGGTGGGCCGACAGCTCGCGGCGCGCGGCCTCGGGCGCCTCGCCGGTGAGCCGTTCGATTCCGAGCGCGGTTACGTCGCGGCAGTCCATGAGTTTTCTCCCTCGGAAAAATGGGCCTTCAGGGTCTCTACGGCCCGAAAGATGCGGGTCTTGACGGCGCCCACGGAGATCCCCAGCGTCTTTGCGATCTCGGCGTAGGGCATGCCGTGGTAGCGGGCGAGAACGAGCGCCTCGCGCTGCTCCTCGGAGAGCTCGGAGAGGGCCTGGCGGACGGCGTCGCGGCGCTGCCGCGACGCGATCGAGGCTTCGACTCCCTCGCCGCGGGCGCGGGGCTCGGCGACGGATTCGAGCGGGACGACGGTGGCGCGGCGCTCCCGCCGGCGCCGGTCGCGGCAGGCGTTGGCCGCGATGGCGAAGAGCCACGAGGCCACTCCGGCCCGTCCGTCGTATTGATGCGCCCGCGAGATCACTTTGAGGAAAACCTCCTGCGTCACTTCTTCGGCCGAAGCCCGGTCGGACAGCATGCGGTCGGTGAACCGGAGCAGCGCCGGGGCGTAGCGCTCGAAGAGCTCGGCCGCGCCGTCGGTGTCTCCGCGACGGATGCGCTCGAGCAACCCCGCGTCGTCGCTTCCCGAGTTCATTTGCATTCGGCCCGGCCATGGAGAGAGACGGCGGCCGGGAAGGAAGGTTTCGCCCGCATTCGGACGGGAATGTACGGCTTTTTGCCGCCCCGGAACAGCCTGTATAGTGCCGGCTGCTTGGAACACAAGGTCGTCGACTTCGCCATCCAACTGGCCGTCATTCTCTTCGCCATCTCGTTCCACGAGTCGGCCCATGCGTATGCCGCGCTCAGGTTCGGGGACACGACCGCCCGGGACCTGGGGCGCATCAGCCTCAATCCCCTCAGGCACATCGACCCGGTCGGGAGCATCCTGGTGCCCCTGCTCCTGTACGTCTTTTCGGGCCTCATCTTCGGGGCCGCCAAGCCGACCCCGGTCGACCTGCGCAACACGAAGGACCCCCGCCTGGCCAACCTCGTGGTTTCGGCCGCCGGGCCGCTGTCGAACTTCCTCCTCGCCATCGCGGGCCTGCTCGGCTTCGCCCTGATCCGCCGGCTCGCTCCCGGAGCCATGGGACAGCTGCTCGAGGCTCTCCAGGGCAATCGGTTCGCGTCCGGGGCGCTCGCGCCGATCACCTACATCCTTTTCTTCTTCGTCCTCGTCAACGTGATGCTCGGGGTTTTCAACCTGCTGCCGATCCCGCCGCTCGACGGCAGCGGGGTGCTCCTGTCGCTCGGCGGCGCGTCGGTCGCCCGTCTCTTCGCCGTCATCCGGCCCTTCGGCTTTCTCATCCTGATCCTCCTGATCACGACCCCGGTCCTCGGCAACCTGTTTCGCCCGATCCAGGGCGCCGTCGTCCGGCTCATCTTCGGGGCCTGACGTGACGGAGATCGTGCTCTCGGGCCTGCGGCCCACCGGACGCGTCCACCTCGGCAACTACTTCGGGGCGGTCAGGAACTGGGTGGACCTCGAGAAGAGCGGGAAGTACCGGTGCTTCTTCTTCGTCGCCGACCTGCACGCGTTGACGACCGATTACGCGGACACGCAGGCGCTCGCCGCGTCGACCCGCGAGGCGGTTCTCGACTGGCTGGCGGTCGGCCTCGACCCCGAGCGCGCCACGATCTTCCTGCAGTCGCGCGTGCCCCAGCACGCCGAGCTCGCCCTCTACTTCTCCATGATCACGCCGCTCGGCTGGCTCGAGCGCGTGCCGACGTACAAGGATCAGATCGAGCAGCTGCGCACCCGCGATCTCGGCACGCACGGCTTTCTCGGCTACCCCGTCCTGATGACGGCCGACATCGCGGTCTACCGCGCCAACCTCGTCCCGGTGGGGGAGGACCAGGCGAGCCACCTCGAGATCTGCCGCGAGATCGTCCGCCGCTTCAACGGCCTCTACGGGGACGTCTTTCCGGAGCCGAAGGCTCTCTTCACGCCGACGCCCAAGGTCAACGGGATCGACGGGCGCAAGATGTCGAAGTCGTACGGGAATACGATCGGCATCACCGAGGCGGCCGACTCCGTGCGCGAGAAGGTCATGGCCATGGTCACGGATCCGGCGCGCGCGCGGCGCTCGGACCCGGGCAACCCCGAGAACTGCAACCTCTTCCCGTTCCACGAGCTCTTCTCGCCTCCGGCCGAGGTCGAGGTCGTCGACGCGGAGTGCCGGACGGCCGCGCGCGGCTGTGTCGACTGCAAGAAGCACCTCATCGGAAACCTCAACGCAGCCCTGGAGCCGTTCCGCCGGAAGCGCGCCGAGCTCGTCGCGTCGTCCGCGGACGTCGTGCGCGACGTCCTGCACGCGGGCGACGCGCGGGCCCGGACCGTGGCCGAGGAGACGATGGAGAAGGTGCGCGCCGCGGTGCGCCTCTCGCCGGAACCGTGATGGCCGAAGAGACGGACGAGCGCTCCCTTCCTCCTGTCGCGATCGCCGCCTTCAGCGGCCCCCTCGACCTGCTCCTGCACCTGATCCGCGTCAACGAGGTGTCGATCACCGACATCCCGATCGCCGAGATCACGGAGCAGTACACTTCGTTTCTCGACGCGATGCGCGAGCTCGACCTCGACGTGGCGTCGGAGTACGTGGCGCTGGCGGCCGAGCTCATCTACATCAAGTCCAAGATGCTCCTGCCCCGGGCTCCCGGCGAGGAGGCGGCCGACCCGCGGGCGGATCTGGCCCAGCGCCTGCTCGACTACGAGAAGTTCAAGCGCTCGGCCGAGACGCTGCACGCCATCGACACGCTCCGGGGCGGCCTGTGGCCGCGGCCGGAGACCGAGATTCCGAAGGCCGAGGGGTCCGAGGAGAGCCTCGACGTTTCGCTCTTCGACATCATCGAGGCCTTTCGAAAGGTCAGCGAGCAGTACCGCCTGGCGCATCCTCCGGCTCTGGCGATCCACCATCTGCGCTTCTCCGTGGCCGAGAAGATGATCGAGCTGCTCGAGCGCCTCGACGCGGCGCGCACACTGTCCCTGCTCGAGTTCCTGGGGCAGATGCGGTACCGCGCCGAGGCCGTGACGACGTTTCTTGCGTGCCTCGAGCTGATTCGCCTCGGCGTCGTCCGGGCCTTCCAGCCGCGTCCCTTCGCCGAGATCCATGCCACGCGGACGGAGGTGCCCTTCACCGTCCAGCAGATACGCGATAATTACGCCGAGTGAGAGAGCCATGAGCGAGACGGACAAGCCTGCCTCCGGCGCTGCGGCGGCGGTCGCCGCCGAAGAGATCGCCGAAAAACCGGAGCGCGCCCCCCGCGAGACCTCCGGCGAAAAGATCCTGCCCGCCGTCGAGGCCGTCCTCTTTTCCTCGTCCCGGCCGGTCCGCGAGAAGGACCTGGGCGAGCTTCTCGACGCCACGCCCGCCGCCGTGTCCGAGGCCCTCGCCGCCCTGGCCGGCCGCACCGATGCCGCCGAGCGCGGCGTGCGGCTCGAGAAGGTGGCCGGAGGCTGGCGCTTCGTCACGCGGCCCGAGTTCGACGCCCTCCTGCGCAAGTTCCACGAGGTCACCGAGCGCAGTCGTCTGTCGCTCGCGGCGCTCGAGACGCTGGCGATCATCGCGTACCGCCAGCCGATCACGCTGCCCGAGATCCAGGACATCCGCGGCGTCAACTCCTCGAGCGTCCTGAAGACCCTGTTCGAGAAGAAGCTCATCACGACGGCGGGCAAGAAGGCGGTCGTCGGGATGCCGTTTTTCTACAAGACGACGCCGGACTTTCTCATGCGCTTCGGGTTGAACGAGCTCACCGAGCTGCCTCGGCCCGAGGACCTCGACGCCGACCTCGCCGCGACGATCGAGGCCCGCGAGATCGCGGCTCCGACGGCGGCCCCGCCCTCGATCCACGTCGAGGACGCGCTCGAAGACGGCGAACCGGGCGACGATCTCGAAGAGGTGTGACCTGGCGCTCGTCCGGTTGCAGAAGATCATCGCGGCAAGCGGCCTGGCCTCGCGCCGCGCGGCCGAGGAGTGGATCCGCGAGGGGAGGGTCCGCGTCAACGGAAGGCTCGCCTCGATCGGCGACCACGCGGATCCGGAGACCGACTCCATCAAGGTCGACGACCGCCGCATCCGCCCGGAGACCGGACCCCGCACCTACATTCTTCTGAACAAGCCGAAGGGCTTCGTCACGACCGTGTCGGATCCGGAGGGGCGCGACACGGTGCTGCACCTGCTGCCGGGAAAGCTGCGCCGCGGCGTGAAACCGGTCGGCCGCCTCGACGTCCAGACCGAAGGGCTGCTGCTCCTGACCGACGACGGCGATCTCGCGCGCCTCATCACGCACCCCTCGACGGGGTGCCCCAAGGAGTACATGGTGAAGGTCTCGGGCGAGCCCGCGCCGGCCCGCCTCGAGAAGCTGCGCAAGGGCGTCCTGCTCGAGGGCGAGCGGACGCGGCCGTGCGAGATCGAGCGGGTGTCCGGGACGCCGCGCCAGGGCGGCGAAGAGGGCAACACCTGGCTGCGCGTGACCCTCCGCGAGGGGCGCACGCGGCAGATCCGCCGCATGTTCGCGGCCATCGGCCACCCCGTGTCCAAGCTGAAGCGGGTCGCCATCGGCCCGGTCCGCGACGCCGCCTTGTCGCCCGGCGCCTACCGCCGGCTGCATCCGCGCGAGGTCGAGGCGCTCAAGCGGCTCGGCAAGTCCCGGTGATCCGGCCGCTGATCGTCGCGATCGACGGCCCGTCGGGAGCCGGCAAGTCCACGGCGGCCCGGGCCCTCGCCGCCCGCCTCGGCGTCCCCTACATCGACACCGGCGCCATGTATCGCGCCGTCGGGCTCGCGGCCCGCGAGCGGGGAATCCTCCTGCCCATCTCCGACGCGGAGGCCGTGACCGCGCTGGCGGCGGCGGCCCGTATCGAGCTCGTGCCGGTGGCCGGCGGCAACCGCGTCCTGCTCGACGGGCGCGACGTCTCCGAAGCGATCCGCGAGCCCGAGATTTCGCTCTACGCCTCGGCGGTGTCGGCGATCTCCGCCGTCCGCCGCTGCCTCGTCGCCATGCAGCAGAGGCTCGGCCAGGAGCGGGGAGGGGTCATGGAGGGCCGGGACATCGGGACTCGGGTCTTTCCCGACACCCCGTTCAAGTTCTTTCTCACGGCCGATGCCGGGGTCCGCGCCGAGCGCCGGACCCGGGAGCTGGCCGCCCGGGGGACCCCCCAGCCCTACGAGGAGGTCCTGCGGGACATGGAAAAGCGGGACCGGGACGACGGATCGAGGGCGGATTCCCCCCTGACCCTCGACGACCGTTACGTCCTGATCGACTCGACGTCGAGGCCTCTGGACGCCGTCGTGGCCGACATCGAAGGGCGGGTTCGCAAAGCCATTTGACTCAGCCGGACGCGGCAACATAGGATATTGCTTTGCGTCTCAGAGACTTATGAGAGGGGACCCCTTTCCGATGGCGGCTGAAAATCGTAATGAGGGAGGTCGGGAAACCGAACCGATGGAAACAGAACAGGAACTGACTCCGCAGGAGTATCAACACCTCCTGGCGCAATACGAGAGCTCCTTCAAGAATTTGCAGGAGGGACAGATCATCCGGGGTCGAGTTCTTTCGATCACGCCTTCGGAAGTGATCGTGGACATCGGGTACAAGTCGGAGGGCATGATTCCGCTCTCCGAGTTCACCGACTTCTCGGGGCAGGTGACGATCAAGCCGGGCGATCCGGTGGACGTGCTGCTCGAACGGACCGAAGACCAGAACGGCTATGTCGTCCTCTCGAAGGACAAGGCCGAAAAGATGAAGGTCTGGGACGAGGTCGAGAAGTCCTACCGCTCGGGCTCGACCGTCCGAGGCCGCGTCATCGACCGCATCAAGGGCGGCCTCGCGGTGGACATCGGCGTCAAGGCGTTCCTCCCGGGCTCCCTCGTGGACGTCAAGCCGGTCAAGAACCTCGAGGCGCTGCGCGGCAAGGACCTCGATTTCAAGGTCATCTCCGTCGACAAGAAGCGCGGCAACATCGTGCTCTCGCGCAAGGCCGTCGTCGAGGTCGAGCAGGAGGCCCGCAAGAAAGAGACCCTGCAACTGCTCGAGGAGGGCCGCGTCCTGCGCGGCGTCGTCAAGAACCTCACCGACTACGGCGCGTTCGTCGACCTCGGCGGACTCGACGGCCTCCTGCACGTCACGGACATGTCGTGGGGACGCGTCAACCACCCGTCGGACCTCGTGAAGGTGGGCGACGAGATCGAGGTCGTGGTCCTGAAGTTCGACCGCGAGACCGAGCGCGTCTCGCTCGGCACCAAGCAGCTCACGGAGGATCCGTGGGCGCACGTCCCCGAGAAGTACCCGGCGGGCTCCCGCGTCACGGGCCGCGTCACCAACGTGACGGACTACGGCGCCTTCGTCGAGCTCGAGGGCGGCGTCGAGGGGCTCGTGCACGTCTCCGAGATGTCCTGGTCCAAGAAGATCAAGAATCCCGCGAAAGTCGTGTCCCCGGGCGACACCGTCGAGGCGATCGTCTCCGACGTCAATCCCGAGGCGCGCCGGATCTCGCTGTCCCTGAAGGACACCCTTCCGGACCCGTGGGAGAGCGTCGCCGAGAAGTATCCCGTCGGCAGCCGGGTCTCCGGCAAGGTCCGCAACCTGACCGACTTCGGCGCCTTCGTCGAGATCGAAGAGGGCATCGACGGCCTCGTGCACGTCTCCGACATGTCGTGGACGCGCCGCGTCAAGCACCCCTCGGAGATCCTGAAGAAGGGCGACGACGTCGAGGCCGTGATCACCTCGGTCGACCAGGAGAACCGCCGGATTTCCCTGTCGATCAAGGAGTTTCAGCCCAACGACTGGCAGGCCTTCAAGGACAAGCACAACCCCGGCGACATGGTCGAAGGCGTCGTCACGCGGGTGGCGGACTTTGGCGTGTTCGTCCAGATCGAGGGCATGGTCGAGGGGCTCATGCACGTGTCCGAAACCCCGCTCGGCCGTGGCGAGAAGCCGCAGGAGCACTTCAAGGAGGGCGACGCGGTGCGCGCGCGGATCCTCCGGATCGAGGACGCCGACATGAAGGTGGGCCTGACCGGCCTGAACCTCGACGACGCGCCCGCCCCTGCGGCGGCTGCTCCCGAGGAGGCTGCGCCGGCCGCCCCGGCCGAGGCGGCGCCCGCCGAGACCGACGAGGCCGCGCCGAAGAAGAAGCGGACGCGCAAGAAGGCCGACGAAGCCCCGAAAGAGTAACGGAGTGCTGGACGGATGGAATCCTCTCCGGTTCGCGAGGAGACGCGGGCGATGACGAAGGCCGAATTGATCGAGCGGGTGGCCGTGGCCACGGACGTGACGAAGAAGCAGGCGGAGGCCATCGTCGACACCGTGTTCGAGGCGATCGTCCGATCGCTCAAGGACGGCCAGAAGATCGAGCTGCGGGGCTTCGGGTCCTTCCGGCTGCGCGAACGTGGCGCCCGGATGGGCCGCAACCCCAAAACGGGCGTCAAGGTCTCGGTTCCCGCCAAGAAGATTCCGTATTTCAAGCCGGGCAAGGAGCTGAAGGAACTCATCAACCGGTAATGCCGGACGTTCTCTTCGCCCCCTGGCGCTACGAGTATCTCGTGTCCGATAAGAAAGCCGAGTGCATCTTCTGCGAGGCCGCGGCCTCGCCCGACGACGAGCGGTCCCTCGTCGTCTTTCGCGGGAAGCGGGTGTTCGTCCTCTTGAACCGATACCCCTACACGAACGGCCACGTGATGGTCGCGCCGCTTTCCCACGAGGCCTGGTTCTCCGAGTCGAGCGCGGAGACCCTCTCGGAGCTCATCGCAACGGTGGCGCGCGCGCAGGCGATCCTGGTCGCCGAGTACCGTACGGACGGCCTGAACGTCGGCGTCAACTTCGGCTCGGCGGCCGGGGCCGGCATCGCGAACCACTACCACGTCCACGCGGTTCCGCGCTGGGCGGGGGACACCAACTTCATGACCGTCGCGGCCGGCGTCCGGGTCGTTCCGGAAGAACTGGCCGTGACGCAGCGGCGCCTCGCGGCGCTCTTTGCGGGAGGCGCATGACCGATCCAACCCCGCCGCGGCGTTCGACCGCGGTGGCGATGGCGCTCGCCTGGCTCGTGCCGGGGCTCGGGCATTACTACCTCGGCCGCCGGCGAACCGCCGTCGCGTTCCTGGTCCTCGTTCTCCTGACGTTCCTCGCGGGCCTCTCCTTCCAGGGACGCCTCTACAGCGTCGAGGACGGGCAGCCGTTGACGATCCTCGCGACGTTCGCGGTGTACGGAGCGGGGCTCCTGAATCTCGCCGCGCGGGCCATCGTGGAGAACCCGGCGGGCACGATCCTCGCGCCGACGTACGAATACGGCTGCGCCTATCTGTTGACGGCCGGCCTCATGAATCTCCTCCTCGTGCTCGACGCCCACGACCTGGCGGCGGGGAAGAAACGATGATCACGATCCTCCCGTCCGATCACTTCCTGATCATGACGCTGTACGCGTTCCTCGTTTCGGCGTTTTTCGCCCTGCTCTGGCGCCAGGAGCGTCGCGAGCGGTGGAAGCTCTTCGGGCTCCTCATGGCGTCGCTCGTGCTCGGCGGTCTGGCCGTCGCCTGGCTCATGTACCCGTTTCCGAAGTGACCCGTGAGCCGTGAGCGGTGAGCCGTGAGCCGACCTGTTCGCCCGAGGCCCCGGCTCACGGCTGAACTCTTCCGGCTCGCGGCGAATCCATGAATTTTCTCCTGTCTGCCGGTGAAGCCTCCGGCGACCTCCACGGGGCACGGCTGCTGCGGGCGCTGCAGGCCCTGCGGCCCGGGTCGCAGGCCTTCGGCATGGGAGGAGCCAGGCTCGTCGGGGCGGGCCTCGACCCCGTCGCCCGTTCCGAGGCGCTCTCGGTCGTCGGTTTCGTCGAGGTCGTCGAAAAGCTGCCGGGAGTCTTCAGGGCGCTGTCGGCGCTCGAGAAGGCCGCCGCCGAGCGGAGGCCCGAGGCGGCCGTGCTCATCGATTTTCCCGACTTCCACAACCTGCTGTCGCGCCGGCTCGCCCGGGCGCGCGTTCCGTTGATCTACTACATCAGCCCGCAGGTGTGGGCGTGGCGCCCCTGGAGGGCGAGAACGATCGCCGGGCGGGCGCGCCGCATCATCACGCTCTTCCCCTTCGAGACCGCGATCTACCGGCGGCTCGGAGCCGATGCCGTCTGCGCCGGCCACCCGCTCGTCGAGGACGTCGCGGAGGGGCTCGCCGGGCCGTCGCCCCTGCCGCCGAAGACGCGACGGCGCCTCGTCCTCCTGCCGGGCAGCCGCGCGACGGAGGTCGGGCGGCTCTGGGGCGTGATGTCCGAGGCCGCGGCGCGCCTGGCGAGGCGGCACGACCTCGAAGTCGTCGCGGTGCGGGCCGATGGGCTTTCCGAATTCCTGTTCGCGGGCGCCGCCGAGCGCGGCATTCGCGTCATCTCGGGCGGTCTGCACCCCGTCCTCGCGTCCGCGGACCTCTCCTTCGTGGCCTCGGGAACCGCGACGCTCGAAACCGCCCTCTGCGGAACGCCGATGGTCGTCGTGTACCGGACCTCGGGCGTCAGCTACGCCATCGCGATGGCCCTCGTCCGCCTGCCCTGGTTCTCGCTCGTCAACATCGTGGCGGGGGAGGAGGTCGTTCCGGAGCTCCTCCAGGAGCGGTTCACGGTCGAGAACCTCGAGCACGAAGCCGAGGGGCTCCTCGGCTCGCCGCAACGCCTCGACACGATGAGACGCGGCCTCGCACGGGTCAGCCGCGAGCTCGGGCCCCCGGGAGCGAGCTCCCGCGCCGCCGAATACGTGCTGTCCGCCCTCGGCGCGTCCTCGTCCGGCGTCGCGCCGGCGGGCGCAGGGGCTGCTTCGTGAGGCCGCTCCCGCGCCTGCTCGGGTACTTCCGCCGTTACGCGGGCCGCGCGGGCCTGGCGCTCGCGGCCATGGGGCTGGTCTCCGCCGCGACGGTCGCCCTCCTCTTCCTCTTGAAGAAGGTGATCGACGAGGTTCTCGGGGCTGGTGCCTCGGGGGCTCTCGCAGGCCTCGCGCCCGGCTCCTCGTCCCGCATGGCGCCGTTGCTCGCGGCGCTCGAGTCCGGATATGCGGCCGTCCGCGACGCCGCGCTCGCCGCAGGGCTCGGAACGCGCTGGGCGGTCCCGCTGCTGCTCGTCGCCTCGCTCGTGGTCAAGAATGTCTTCGCCTACCTCTCCGAGTTCGCCCTGAACTCGATCGGCCTCGCGATGGTCCGGGACCTGAGGCGCGACGCGTACCGGGCGCTGCTCGAACAGTCCACGCGTTTTTCCTCGGAGAGTTCGTCGGGTGAGCTGATGAGCCGCCTGCTCTCGGATGCCGAGCAGATTCAGTCGGCGTTCGGGTCCCGGCTGGCCGACTTCGTGCAGGGGAGCCTGACGATGGTTCTGGTCCTCGTCTACGTGTTTTCCCTGAACCCCCGGCTCGCGACCGCGGTCCTCGTCGTCGCGCCGCTTCTCGTGATCCCGATCGTCGCGAACTTCCGGACGCTGCGGCGTTCGGGGCTCTCGGCCCGGGAGCGGATCGGCGAGATGGGCGCGCTGCTCGGCGAGACGCTGCGCGGCCACCGGCTCATCAAGACTTACGCGATGGAGGACTTCGAGGCCGCCCGCTTCGAGGCGGCCAACCGCAGGTATTTCGGGGCAAGCCGCCAGACCATGCGGCTGCAGGCGCTGAACTCGCCCCTCATGGAGATCCTGGCCGGCATCGGCCTCGCGCTCGTCTTCGTGTACGCGGCCGGGCAGATCCGCGCCGGGCAGATGACCGTGGGCGGCCTGCTCTCGTTCCTGGCGGCGATCATGATGCTCTACAAGCCGCTCAAGGACGTCACCAAGACGAACATCGTGCTCCAGGTCGCCCTCGCGGCGGCCGAGCGCCTCTTCGACGTCATCGACGGCGAGAACGACATCGTCGAAAAGCCGGGAGCCCGGGAGCTCGCGCCTTTTTCGTCGGTCCTCCGGTACGACGACGTCGCCTTCGGGTACGGGCCCGAGCTCGTGCTCGAGGGCTTGAACCTCTCGATCGCGCGCGGCCAGACCGTGGCTCTGGTCGGGCCCTCCGGGGCCGGCAAGACGACGCTCGTCAACCTGCTGCCCCGCCTCTACGACCCGACGGAGGGCCGGGTGACCCTCGACGGCGTGGACCTGCGGGACGCGACGCTCAAGTCCCTGCGCCGGCAGATCGGCCTCGTGACGCAGGAGACGATTCTCTTCGATACGAGCGTGAGGGAGAACATCGCGTACGGGGAACGCTCGCCGTCGGAGGAGCGGGTCCGCGCCGCGGCCCGTGCGGCCTGCGCCGACGAGTTCATCGAACGGTTGTCGCAGGGCTACGACTCTTCGGTCGGCGAGGCGGGAATGCGGCTGTCCGGCGGGCAGCGCCAGCGGATCGCGATCGCCCGGGCGATCTACAAGGACGCCCCGATCCTGATCCTCGACGAGGCCACTTCGCAGCTGGACGCCGAGTCGGAAGCCCTCGTGGCCCGGGCGCTGACGAACCTCATGAAGGACCGCACCACGCTGGTCATCGCCCACCGGCTCTCGACGGTCCGGCGCGCCGACCGCATCGTGGTCCTCGACGGCGGCCGGATCGTGGAGGAAGGCACGCACGCGGAGCTCTTGACTCGCCGCGGCCTCTATAGAAGGCTGCACGACATGCAGTATTTTGCCGAGAACGGGACGCCGCCCACCGTGGCCGCCAACCTGTGACGGTCCGGAGCATGACCGGCTTCGGCCGGGCCCGCGGGCCGGCCGGGGCGGACCGGGCCGCCGAAATCAGTGTCCGGAGCGTCAACAGCCGATTCCTCGACCTGACCGTCAAGACGAAGGAGACGGAGGCCTCGCTCGAGCCGGCGCTGCGGCGCATCTTCTCGCGTCGCCTCCACCGCGGGAAGGTCGAGGTCTCGCTGCGCCTGAAGCGAACGAGCCCGTCCGACGTCGAAATCACGGTGGACGAGGCGCTCCTCGAGGCGCTGCTCTCGCGCCTGTCCGCTCTCTCCGGGCGCTATCCTATCGAGGGGCGCCTGTCGGTGCGGGACCTGCTGACGATCCCCCAGGCCGTGGTGGTCGAGACCGCGTCGGAGACGTTCACGCCCGAGGAGATCGAAGCGGTCGAGGCCCTCGCCGACGAGGCGGCGCAGGCGCTCGTGGCGATGCGCACCGTCGAGGGGGCGGCGATCGCGGCGGACCTGACTCCGCGCATCGCCCTGCTTCGGCGCAAGACGGCCGGGCTGGCCGAGCGGCGCGAGGAGATCGCCCGCAATCTCGCGGCCACCCTGCGCGAGCGGGTCCGGTCGCTCTTTCCGGACGTGTCCATGGATCCGACGCGGCTCGAACAGGAAGCGGCGCTCGCGGCCGACCGGGCCGACGTGGCCGAGGAGTTGCAGCGGCTTGGGGGGCACCTCGACCAGTTCGACGCGATCCTCGGCGGCGGCGACGCCTCCGTGGGCAAGAAACTCGACTTCCTCACGCAGGAGATCCTGCGCGAGCTGAACACGCTCGGCTCGAAGAGCCGGGACCTCGCCTCCACGCGCGAGATCCTCGACATGAAGTCGGAGACCGAGAAGATTCGCGAGCAGGTCCAGAACGTCGAATGAGCGCCGCGCCCAGGGGATACCTCTTCATCGTCTCGTCACCCTCGGGCGGAGGCAAGACCACCCTGATCCGGCGTCTGCTGGCAAATCCACCGGGGGGCGAGCCGCTCCGGTTCTCCGTGTCCCACACGACTCGCCCGCGCCGGGAAGGGGAGCTGGACGGGCGCGAGTATCACTTCGTCACGGCGGCCGAGTTCGAGAACATGGCGCGGCATACCGAGTTTCTCGAGCACAACGAGGTGCACGGCAACTTCTACGGCACGGCGAAATCGGAGGTGCTTCCGCGCCTGGCCGCCGGCGAGGACGTGGTCCTCGACATCGACGTGCAGGGCGCCCGCGACATCCGGGCGGCCTACCCGGAGGCGATCTCCATCTTCATCGTCCCGTCCTCGGCCGCCGAGCTCGAGAGCCGTCTGAGGCACCGCGGCCTCGACGGCGAGGACGCCATCCGGAAACGCCTCATCAACGCGGCGAAGGAAGTGGCGCAAGCCGAGTCTTTTCAATATGTTATCGTGAATGACGACCTCGAACTCGCCAGTCTTGAGTTAGAATCCGTGGTTCGTGCCTCCCGGCTGACGCCGGCGCGGCAGGAAAAAATCCTCGAGCGCCTCCGGAAGGACTTTCGTTAGAAGGGGTTGGAAGAAAATGATTCAGTCGATTCCAGAAGGGGTGGACAGCAAGTTTCGGCTCGTGCTCCTGCTCGCGCGGCGGGCGGAGCAGCTCATGCGCGGCGCCCGGCCCAAGCTCGAGACGGATCGGCCTCTCAAGCCGACGCGTCTGGCGGCCGCCGAGTTCGGCCAGGACCTCGTGCGCTGGGGCTACGGCGCCGAGGGCGGCATCCTCGAGGCTCCCGGCGAGGAGTCGGAGTCCGAGCAGGAAGAGCTCGTCGGGGAAGAATCCTCGCGCTGATCTGCCGGGTCCCCATTCCATGAACAGGCCCCCGCGGGTCCTCCTCGGCGTCGCCGGGGGCATCGCCGCCTACAAGGCAGTCGAAGTTCTCCGTGAGCTCGTCCGGCGGGGGGCCGAGGTCCGAGTGGCCATGACGCGGGGCGCCCGCGAGTTCGTGGCGCCGCTGACGTTCGCGGCCCTGTCGCGGCACGAAGTCTTCACCGAGGTCTGGGGCTCGGGCAATACGCCGGCCGTCGATCACGTCGAGCTCGCGGCCTGGTGCGACCTGCTCCTCGTCGCGCCCGCCACGGCGCACACGCTGGCGAAGTTCGCCAACGGCCTGGCCGACGACTTCCTCTCGACGGCGTTTCTCGCGTACCGCGGCCCCGTCCTCCTCGCCCCGGCCATGGAGTCGGCGATGTGGGAGAGCCCGGCCGTCCGCGCCAACCTCGAACGGCTCAGGGCGCGTGGCGCGCGAACCGTCGGTCCCGAGAGTGGTCCGCTCGCTTCGGGCCGCGAGGGCGTGGGCCGAATGGCCGAGCCGGAAGTCATCGCCGCCGGGGCGTGGACCCTGGCCACCGGCAAGGGCCGCGACCTCGACGGTCTTCGCCTTCTCGTGACGGCGGGACCGACGCGCGAGCCGATCGACCCGGTGCGCTTCGTGTCCAACCGCTCGAGCGGCCGGATGGGCTTCGCGCTCGCCGAGGCGGCGCGCGACCGCGGCGCGATCGTGACCCTCGCCGCCGGCCCATCGGGCGTCGCGCGCCCCGAAGGCGTCCGGGTGCTCGAGTTCGAGACGGCAGACGACCTGCACGGCCTCCTCGTGCGGGAATTTCCGGAGTGCGACGGCCTGGTCATGGCCGCGGCCGTCAGCGACTTCATTCCGCAAGAAAGCGAGCACCGCCTCCACCGGTCCGAGGGAGCCCGGAGCCTGCTCCTGAATCCGGGCCGCGACATCCTGGCGAGCCTTGCGCCTTTGAAACGCGGGCAGACGGTCGTCGCCTTCGCCGCCGAGACGGAGGGCCTTGCCGAGCGCGGCCGGCGCAAGATGGAGGCGAAGGACGCCGACCTCGTGGTCGTCAACGACGTCGGGAAGCCGGGGATCGGCTTCGACGCCGAGGACAACGAGGTCCTCATCCTGCGGCGCGACGGCGCAACGGAATCCGTGACGCGCAGGAACAAGCGCGAGATCGCCGATCGAATCTGGGACGCCTTTCTGGCGGCCCGCGTCGCGCGGACCGAAGCCCGGAGATAGACTTCCGGCCGTGGCCGGCGACGACGCGACGCGCGATCAGCTCGAATTCTTCCGCGACCTCGGCGTCCGCGATCTGTTTCTCGACCGGCCAGCGGCCGCCTCTGCCGCGGCCCCGGTCGTTCCGGGCTCGATGCGCGACCTCGGCGCCCTCAAGGCCCATCTCGAGGGTTGCCCCCGCTGCAAGCTGTCGAAGACCCGGACGAACATCGTGTTCGGGCAGGGGAACCCCAAGGCGGAGCTCATGTTCGTCGGGGAAGCCCCGGGCCGCGACGAGGACGAGCAGGGGCTCGCGTTCGTCGGCAGGGCCGGCCAGCTGCTGACGAAGATCATCGAGGCCATCGGCCGCAGGCGCGAGGACGTGTACATCGCGAACATTCTGAAATGCCGTCCTCCCAACAATCGCAATCCCGAGCCGGACGAGGTCGCCTCATGCCGGCCGTTCCTCGACGAGCAGATCCGGCTGATCGCCCCCCGCGTGATCGTCACGCTGGGGACGTTTGCAGCCCAGGCCATCCTCGAGACGGACGAGCCGATCGGGCGGATGCGCGGCCACTGGCGGACGGCTCGGGGCGTAAAGGTCATGCCGACCTTCCACCCGGCCTTCCTCCTGCGCTCGCCCGAGCGCAAGAAGGACGTCTGGGAAGACATGAAGCTCGTGAGGGATTTTCTCGCCGGAAAGTGAAAGGGCGGCCCAGCGTCGCGGGCGCACGCCTCCTCCCTCGGTGACTTCGGGAGACTTCGCGCGCGCGAGCTGAGGGGAGATTCCGTCCGCGCCAGGCCAGCCTCGGCAGCTCCTGGCGCGGACGGCGATCGGAGGGACTCCTGCTAGGGCGAGGCGACCTTCTCCAGCGTCGAGAAGATCGGGAAATGGCTGGCGGCGCCCATGAAGAACAGCATCGGTACCGACAGCCACGTGTTCGCGCGCGAGGCCAGGAAGGCGCGCCGCGCCCACTTTGCCTGGTCGGCCGGAGCCGCCGCGCCCGTCTCGGCGCTCGCCTTGACCGCGGCGATGATCTTCTTCTGGAGCGGCCAGATGATCATCCAGACGTTGAGGAACATGATCGTCCCGATCCCGCCGCCCACCATGATCGAGATCGAGCGGCTCGAGGAGCCTGCGTTGTGAGCCATGAGCGCCGTGGCGTAGCCGATGAAGATCACGACGATGGCGATGGCCAGGGCGAGCACTCGCCCGTCCTTGAGTAGCCCTCCGGCGACGGAGCCCCGGAAGAGGCCGGCGATGGCCGTGAAGGCGATCGACCAGCCGATCAGGAAGATCACGAGGGTCATGTGACGGGGCGCCTCGGTCCCGACGATCAGGCTGTAGTAAATGAAGCCTGAGAACCAGGTGAAGACGGCGCCCCAGCGGAACCAGAAGAGCGCCTTCGGCATGAGGATCGGCACCACCTTGCCCTTCGTCGCGCCGTCGAGCTCTTTCTGGAACTGGACGTTGACGAGGTTGAAAAAGTACAGCATTCCGATCCACGTGATGCCCGCCAGGAAGTGAAGCCAGCGCAGAAAAAACTGGAAGTTGGTCGTGAAGTCCTGAGGCCAACTGAACATTCGGTCCTCCTCTCGAGAATTGAAAGGGCGCCATCTTCTCACAGGGCGCCGCCCCTGCCGTAGAATCGGCCGTCCGGATGCGCGCACGATGACACCCGCTCTCCTTCGACCTCCCGGAAGACTCCGGCTCGCCGCCGCGGCGCTTTCCTGCGCCCTCGCGGGCCTCGCGATCGAGGCCTGCTCGCGAAAGGTCGTCACCGCTACGGCGCCAACGCCCGCCGCGAACGCGGCTGTCTCGCCGGCCGCGCCCGCCCGGGCGGCCGAAGGCGGCTACGAGCTCAAGCCGGCGGAGCAGGCGGCGGTCGACGCGTTCCTGCGGCAGAACCCGAACCTGCGCGTGGCGACCGACGACGACCACCGCCGGGCCGCCGAAAGCGACGACGTCGAGGGCCTCTACGGCGTCTACCATCCGTACTTCGTTCGCGGCGACGACAACGACGACGGCCTTCTCGATTTCGTCCTGGGGTTCGTGCGCCGCGACTCGGACCGCGACACGCCCTGGTTCTCGGTCGTCGTCTTCGAAGGGACGCCGGACGGCCGTTTTGCGCCGGGAGGCTTTCTCGAGCGCGACATTTCCCTGGCGGACGGGGACCTCTCGGTCGACCGCGACGCCATCGTCGTGACGCCGGACGTGTCCGACGACGTCGCCCGGAGATACCGCTGGGACCCCGCCCGACAACGCCACGTCTTCGTGCGCGACGACGCCACCGAGGAGCCCGCATCGCCCCCGTCCCAGATCTGAACGGGGCGCCGCGCACGGTCGCCGTCGCGCTGCCGCTGCCCCTGCGCCGGACCTTCACGTACGGGCTCGCCGCCGGGATTCCGGAGCCCCTTCCCGGAGCTCGCGTGCGGGTTCCCTTCGGCGAGCGCGTGTTGACGGGCATCGTCGTGGCGGGGGAGCCGCGGCCTGCGCCCGACGGCCTGCGCCAGGTCCTCGAGGTGCTCGACGAGGAGCCGGTCTGCCCCCCGGAGCTGCTCGCGACGGCCGAACGCGTCGCCGATCGGTTCTTCGCGTCGACCGGCGAGGTCCTCAAGAGCGCCCTGCCGGCGCGCCTGCCCGCGTCCGGCGCGGTGCGGTACCGCATCACGGAGAAGGGCGCCCTCGGAGCGGCGTCGGCGGCGCCCGAGGAGCGGCCGATCCTCGAGCGGCTCGCCTCGGGCGAATCCGTGCGCGTCGTGGACATTCCGGGCGAGGGCAGGGGGCGCCTCAGCGCGGTGCGCGCGCTCGAGGAGCGCGGCTGGATCCGGCCGGCCTCGGGCGCTCGCCTGCGCGCTCCGCGGGTCGAGCTCGCGTACGACCTCGGCCCGCTGCGCGGCGCCGAGATGGAGTCGGCGCTCGGGCGCGGCCGAAAGGGACGGGAGGCCGTGGCGTTTCTCCTCGCTCTCGGGCGCCCGGCGTCCGGAGCGGAGATCCGCGCAGCCACCGGAGCCGGCACGGCTCTGCTTCGAGACCTCGTCGCAAAGGGATTGCTGCGCTCCTTCGAGCAGGATCGGCGCTCCGCCGGGACCGGGACGACGGCGGGCCAGTCCCGGTTCGAGCCGACGGCCGCCCAGGCCATGGCGATCGACGCCATCACCGCCGCGATCCGCGAGCGGCGGTACTTTCCCGCGCTCCTCGAGGGCGTGACCGGAAGTGGGAAGACGGAGGTCTACCTGCGGTCGATTCGCGCGGCCCTCGATGCCGGACGGGGGGCCGTGTGGCTCGTGCCCGAGATCGCCCTGACTCCGGTCTTCGCCCGCGAGCTCGCCCGCCAGTTCCCGGAGGACGCGGCCGTCCTCCACTCCGCCCTCTCCGAGCGGGAGCGCGCGCAGGCGTGGGACCGCGTCCGGGCCGGCAGGGCCCGGGCCGTCATCGGGCCGCGCTCGGCCGCGTTCGCGCCGGTCCCGGACCCGGGCCTCTTCGTCGTGGACGAAGAGCACGACGCGTCCTACAAGCAGCGCGAGTCGCCGCGGTACGACGCTCGGGAGGCGGTGGCGCTGCGCGCGAAGCAGGCCGGGGCCGCGCTCGTCTTCGGATCGGCAACGCCGTCCATGGAGGCGTACTCCGCCGCCCGGCGCGGAAGGCTCGCGCACCTCAGGCTCCCGGAGCGGATCGCCGCGCGCCCCCTGCCGCGCGTCGAAATCGTGGACCTGCGCCGCCAGGCCGCGCGCCCCGACGAGAAGGGGATCCCCCTCTTCTCGGCCCCGCTCGTCGCGCGCCTGTCCGAGGTCTTCGCCCGGGGCGAGCAGGCGATCCTGCTCCAGCCGCGGCGGGGCTTCGCGCCCTTTCTGCTGTGCCGGGATTGCGGCCACGATTTTCGCTGCAGCCGCTGCAGCGTGTCGCGCACCGTTCACGACCGTGGAAGAACGCTCGTATGCCATTACTGCGGGGAGCGGGCGCCGAGGCCACTTCGCTGTCCGGAGTGCGGGGGCGGCGTTCTCGAGGCGATCGGCGCCGGCACCGAGCGCGTGGCGGACCGATTCGCGGAGCTCTTTCCGGGAGTCGCGCACGCCGTCCTCGACCGCGACACGGCCCGCCGCCGCGGGGCAGCGAGCGCCATCGTCGAAAGCATGATCCGGGGCTCGACCGCCTGCTTGATCGGGACCCAGATGGTCGCGAAGGGCCACGACTTCCCGGGCGTCACCGCCGTCGGCGTCCTCTCGGCGGACACCATGCTCAACTTCCCGGACTTCCGCGCGAGCGAGAAGACGTTTCAGTTGCTGGCGCAGGTCGCCGGCCGAGCCGGCCGCGGCGACACCGGCGGGACGGTCCACGTGCAGACGTTTCACCCGGAGCACCCGGCGATCCGCCGGGCGTCCGAGCACGACGTGGCCGGATTCGCCGCCACGGAGCTCGAGTTCCGACGCGCGTTCTTTTATCCCCCTTTCTGCGAACTCGCTGCATTGCTCGTCTCCTCGGCCGACCGCGACCGCGCGGAAGAGACCGCGGCCGTCCTCGCTCGCGCCCTGGCGTCGAGCTCGAGCGCCCTGCGTCTCTCGGGCCCGGCTCCGGCGCCGCTCGAACGGCTCCTGGGGAAATGGCGCTTTCAAATTCTCCTGCGCGGCACCGACCGGCGGGCCGTCCTCGCCGCTCTCGGAGCCGCCGTTCCCGAGCGGGCGCCGGCCGGGGTGCAGATCGCGGTCGACGTGGATCCGCAGGACCTGATGTAGACCCCGGCGGCGCTCGGCGCCGCCCGCCAACCCGGTACAATCAGCCCGTGCACAGCGACGACGCCAATTTCGAGGAACCGATCCAGCGGCTGCGGCGGCGGATCGAGGAGCTCTCGGCCCTTCCCGACGACGCGGCCCACCGGCGCGAGATCGAAAAGCTGCGGGAAAAGCTCGACCGGGTGTCCCGGGAGATCTACGCGAGCCTGACGCCGTGGCAGAAGACGCTCGTCGCCCGGCATCCCGGACGGCCCTACCCGCTCGACTACGTCGAGGCCCTCATGACGGACTTCGTGGAGCTCCACGGCGACCGCCGGTTCGCCGACGACGCCGCGATCGTGGCGGGGATGGCCCGGTTCCGCGGCCGGGCCGTGGCGGTCGTCGGTCACCAGAAGGGGCGGGACACCAAGGAGAAGATCCGCCGCAATTTCGGCATGCCCCGCCCGGAGGGCTTCCGCAAGGCGTTGCGCGTGATGGAGCTCGCCGAGAAGTTCGGGCGGCCCATTCTTTCCTTCGTCGACACGGCGGGCGCCTACCCGGGCATCGACGCCGAAGAGCGAGGGCAGGCCGAGGCCATCGCCGTCAACCTGCGCGAGATGGCCCGCTTTCACGTCCCGATCATCGTGACCGTCACCGGCGAGGGCGGATCGGGCGGAGCGCTCGCGCTCGGCATCGGCGACCGCGTCCTGATGCTCGAGCACTCGACGTACTCGGTGATCTCGCCGGAGGGCTGCGCGTCGATCCTCTGGAAGGACGCCGCCCGGAAGAAGGACGCGGCGGAGGCCATGAAGATGACCGCCGCCGATCTGCGCGAGCTCGACGTGATCGACGAGATCGTTCCGGAGCCTCCCGGCGGGGCGCACGCGGACCCGGCCGGATCGGCCGCGGCCGTCGGCGAGGCGGTCGAGCGCCACCTCTCAGAGGTCGCCGACCTGACGGCCGAAGAACGCCGCGAGCGGCGCTACCGCCGCTTTCGCGCGCTCGGGCGTTTCGAGACCGTCGGAACGCCGTGACCGCGGCGCCCTCCGCGCCGACGGCCGTTGCATCGCCCGGACGCGATCTGTCCGAGCCCGGCGCGATGATTCCTCCCGTGACCACGCAGTGGGGGGTCCTCCAGACGGACTCGGAGCGCGCCTCGGCACTCGGCCGGGATGCGGGCGTCTCGACGACCCTGGCGGCTCTCCTGCTGCGCCGGGGCGTTTCCACCGCCTCCGACGCCCGTCGGTTCCTGCGGCCCGACGCAACCGGGCTTCACGACCCGTCCCTGCTCGCGGGCGCCGAGGCCGCGGCCGACCTCCTGGTCTCCACGGGGCGCCGCGGAGGCCGCGTCGTCGTCTTCGGCGACTACGACGTGGACGGCGTCACGGCCGTGGCCCAGCTGCGCGCCGCGCTTTCCCGCGTCGGCGCGGATGCGGCCGCGTTCATCCCGCACCGGCTGCGTGACGGCTACGGCCTGAAGCCCGACACCGTCCGGCGCGTCCTCGAGGAGCTCCGGCCGGCGACGATCATCACGGTCGATTGCGGCATCGGCGCCGTCGAGGGTGTGGCCTGCGCGCGCGCCGCCGGCGTCGACGTCATCGTCACCGACCACCACCTGGTCCCCGACGAGCTGCCGGCGGGAGCGATCGTCGTCAATCCCAGGCAACCCGGCTGTCCGTATCCGTACAAGGAGCTGGCCGCCTCGGCCGTCGCGATGAAGATCGCCGAGGCCATCGGCCGCTCCGGGGGACGGGCCGTGTCCCGCGACGCGCTTCTGCGGGCCGCCTGCCTCGGGACCATCGCGGACCTGGTTCCCCTCGACGGCGAGAATCGCGTCATCGCCGCGCTTGGTCTTGCCGCCCTCGCCGCGGCGCGCGCGCCCGGGCTCAAGGCTCTCCTCGCCGAGGTGGGACTCTCGCCGGGTCGGGCGCCCTCGTCCGAAGAGGTCGCGTTTCGCATCGCGCCGCGGCTGAACGCGGCCGGGCGCCTCGACACCGCGATGCTGGCGCTCTCGCTCTTCGAGGAGCGGGACACGGCGCGGGCGCAGGAAGTGGCGCGCGAGCTGACCGTCCGCAATTCTGAACGACAGTCCCTCGAGCGCCAGGTCGTGGCCGAGGCGCGGGCTCGGATCGGCCCGTCGCCCGGCGAGGTGCTCCTCGTCGAGGCAGATGCGGCCTGGCACCGGGGCGTCCTCGGCATCGCGGCCTCGCGTCTGGCGCGGGAATACCACCGGCCGGTCCTGCTCTTCGGAACGGATGGAGGCAAGGTGAGCGGTTCGGGCCGGTCCATTCCCGGGGTCTCGCTCCACGGGATCCTGAAGGAGCTCGCAGGCCGCTTCAGCGACTTCGGCGGGCACGACCAGGCGGTCGGCGGCTCGATGCCGGCCGAGCGATTCGAGGCCTTTCGCGCGGACGCGCGGACGCTCTTCCGCCAACGCGTGGCCCCCGAGACTCTCGTGCGCCGCGCGGAGGCCGACGCCGAGCTGCCCCTCGAGGCGATCACCAGCGACCTGGCAGGCGAGCTCGCCCTGCTCGAGCCGCACGGCGCCGGAAACCCGCGCCCCGTGTTCGTCGCCCGCGGTGTCGTCGGCGCCGGACCTTTCGTGGCCGTGGGCCCCTCCGGCCTGCGGGGCCGACTGCGCGAGTCCCGCCGCGAGTTCCGCGCGATCGCGTGGCAGCCCGATGCCGCCTTCGCCGGGCTCGCCGCGTCCGGGCGCCCCTTCGACCTCCAGTACCGCCTGACCGACGACCCAAAGGGGTACGGCCTCCAGGTCGAGATCGTCGGGGCGAAGGGCGCCGAGGTCGCCCCGGCGTGAAGATCCGGCGTTCGGAGCTGATCGTCCTCGCGGGCGCCGCCGTCTTCGCTGCGGTCCTGGTCTACTCGTTTCGACCGGGCCGGCGGCCCTC
>Ga0326726_10000576_pt1 | contig 33918 bp, 26 predicted proteins | sample MHFenrmetagenome_2_FD_207603 | JGI IMG/M metagenome (GOLD analysis project Ga0326726, IMG submission 207603) | Lab enriched peat soil microbial communities from Michigan Hollow, Ithaca, NY, United States - MHF15MN | ecosystem: Environmental > Terrestrial > Soil > Wetlands > Peat | place: USA...
AAAGAAAACTTAAGCAGGATTTGTTTGAAAGCGAAGAAAAATTTCAAAGTATAACGAACTCTATCAGAGATGCCATAATAGTAGTAAACGAGGAAATGAAAGTCACTTATTGGAATCCGGCTGCTGCGAAAATGTTCGGTTATTCTGGTCCAGAGGCTTTTGGCAAATATGTGCATAAACTTGTTGTTCCGGCTAGAATGAGCGAGGAAGCAAAAGAGCGAATCGATACAAGCGTAAAAGTGTTTAAGGAAGCAGGAACTGGCTACTTCACTTTTGGGAACGTTGAATTATTAGGGCGTCGCAAGGATGGCAGTGAATTCCCTGCTGAATTGTCAATTTCACCTATAAAGTTGAGTGGGAAATGGAATGCGGTTGGACTAGTAAAAGACGTTACCGATAGGAAAAAAAGCGAGCAGAAACTTAGAGAGATGGAACAACGCTACCACTTATTATTTAATGAGGCGCCATTAGGCGTCTTGGTTGTCGACCCGGAAACAGCCGCATTTGTGGAATTTAACGACACCGCTCATTTACAACTTGGCTACTCAAGAGAAGAGTTCAGACAACTTACAATTCGCGATATAGAAGCTAAAGAATTAGCTGAAGAAACAAGATTACATATCGCTAAAATGCTTAAAGACAACGGTGAAGAATTTGAAACTTTACATCGAACAAAAAATGGCGAAATTAGGAACATCTTGGTGACTTCAAGAACCATTGAATTAGCAGGCAAAACATTTCTTCATTGCGTTTACCATGATATAACCGAGATTAAAAAACTGCAAGGAGAACTTTCAAAATATTCGCAAAGGCTTGAAGATGTAGTTAGGCAACGAACAGAGCAACTTAAGCAGATTCAGGAGAAACTTGTTAAGTCAGAGCGTCTTGCAGCGATAGGCGAGTTAGCCGGAATGATTGGACACGACCTCCGCAACCCTTTAACTGGCATTAAAAACTCGGCATATTTCTTAAAAAAGAAAGGCAAGGAAATTCCTGAAGCCCAATCTAAAGAAATGCTAGATATTATTGACAAATGCGTCGACTATTCGAATAAAATCGTCAACGATCTTTTAGATTATTCGCGAAAAATACATCTAGAATTGCAAGAGTGTTCGCCGAGAAAATTGATAGATGAATCTTTATCAATGATGAACATGCCTGAGAAGATAGAAATAGTAAACTGTGTCAGCGATGCAACCCGGATAAAAGTTGATTCAGTCAAGATAAAACGAGTATTCATAAATCTAATCAAAAATGCCAATGAAGCAATGTCCAATGTTGGCAAACTGACTATTAGTAGCGAAGAGGTTAATGGCAGCTTGGAAATTGCATTCAGTGACACAGGTCCAGGTATCCCCGACAATGTCTTGCCTAATCTTTTCTCTCCATTATTCACTACAAAAGCACAAGGCATGGGTTTTGGTTTAGCCATATGCAAACGTATCGTTGAAGCTCACGGAGGAACAATTACGGTCAGGACAGAAAATGGGGTTGGATCAACATTCATTATTACTTTACCTATTGAATCTGCAACTGAAATTGGAGGTGAAGAAATTTGGATCGAAATGCCAAAATCCTCGTTGTCGACGATGACGAGAACATAAGGAACACAATGAAAGTGATACTCGAGGATGAGGGATTTATTGTTGATTTAGCGACAACTGGGAAAGAGGCAATTCAGAAGACAGAGAACACTAGTTACAATCTAGCTTTATTGGATATTCGACTACCGGACATGGAAGGAGTAGAACTACTGAAACTAATGAAAGACCGTGTCCCGAGAACACGCAAAATAATGGTCACAGGATATCCATCTATGCAAAATGCAGTCACAGCATTAAACAAGAACGCCGATGCATACTTGATTAAGCCAATAAACGTAGAAAAGCTCCTGAACACTGTAAAAGAACAGCTGCAATTGCAAATGAAGGAACGAGAACTTAGCGAGTTAAAAGTAGCAGAATTTATCGAAGACAGAGTCAAAGAATTATCCTTCAACAAAATTTGATGACTCTATTCATTTCATTTTTCTGAAATTTAATAAAATTTTCGATTGTTGTTGTTATTGCACAATCACTTATGTTAATACGTACAATTTCAAGTATTTGTAATGGTGAAAAATATGGATAAAAAAGGCCGATTTACTGTTATCCAAAAAAAGAAGAAGAAAGAAATAATTGAAGAAAACAAACAAAAAGTAAGCATTCCGACTGATGCTAGTATTGAAGAAAAGAAAGCATTGGAACAAACTGGAGACGACGCAATCTCAGGATGGTAGAAGTCTCACATTTAATTACTAATTTTCTATTTTCTATCCGCTTAACTAAAGCATGTACATTTTTGAAATAAGGTTCTTTTACAAAATTAAATTATTTAAGATGTTTTAAACCCTAAAAAAAATATGAAAAGTGCATATTGGGCAAATCTTTTTAGGAACTTCATCTTGACTATTTTAGAGAGGGTAAAAAGGATTGATAGATGAGAATATTATCGAAATTGGCAACATTGCACACTTTTTCTCCAAAATTAATGTTGCAGTAGTGGACTTAACGGTACCTCTTGCGGTCGGAGATCGAATATTAATTAAGGGACCAACGACCGACATTGAACAAACCGTCGAATCAATGCAAATAGATCGTATCAATATCCAAAGAGCTGAAAGCGGACAAAGCATTGGGCTGAAAGTAACGCAAACTGTAAAGGAAAAAGATGTAGTCTATAAGAAAATTTAATTAACTAAGGGATTATTTCGCACTCGTTTTTAGTGGTGATGACACCATTCTCCACGCACCTCTTTCCCTTTTTTCCTTTTTCGCCTACCGCCGACTCTTCAGGAGATTTTTCTTTTTGAATGCTGATAGGTTTAAACGTAAGCTTCCAAGCTTACTCGTCGAGGGCAGTACAACAAAAAAGAAAAGCTGGAATAACCTCATGTGTTACCGTTATCGGTATACTCAATTTAAGAAGCGGCAGCCTGAAAAATTTGCATCTATCGCTAACCGTATTCTTTTAGACTTGACTGATTTAGAAAAAGCGGTTAATGAGTCAAATGACGATGGTCGGCGCCATAAGGCTTAATGAAAGATTCTTTACTAAAACAATTCTCCTGACCTCAATACACCAGCTCCATACCAGTTCTTTACATGGAATAATGGCGGCGTATGGAGGGGGATCCCAGCACCAATTTACCAGTAAAAAAAACCGTCTTCTTTGACCTTTGGTTAGCGGGTCGGACCGGACTTACCCCCAAAACTATGTCTGAGCCACCGTGCTTCAAACCAGAAAAATGAAGTTCTTAGCAGGCTTGGACCCTGAGATTTAGCAGGCTTATATGTGGTTGCTGAACAGAACAGGAAAATACAAATTAGAGTCTTGTTCGCTCTATTCTCATGTTCTCCAGTTTCAATGTCGCCAGGATAAAGGAAAGTCGCTTCGTATCTTCTGATTTGCTTTGTTCCACATCTTTCTTTAACCGTCGTTCAGTTTCCTGTTCATTGAAATAACAAAAGAGATAATCTTCAACGCTTATCTCTTAGTTTTCACTCATGCTTGACGATTTTCTTCAAACCTGATGGTCTTTTGGGGTTTAGGTGCACCTAAACTTTATTAGGTTGTGTCAAGGAAATTTAGGTAAACCTAAACTTTGGTGAAATGATGCCAAGCAAAACTCTTGAAGACTACCTGAAAGCATTATCAATTCTTGCATCAAACGGCAAAACAGTAAGCACCACCGAGATTTCACGCCATTTCAAAATTGCGCCTGCCAGCGTAACGGAAATGCTCCAAAAACTTGCAGAAAAAGGATACATCAACTATTCACCCTATCACGGAAGCACTCTTACACCCAAAGGCCTTCAGATTGCCGAGAAAGTGACAAGAAAACACAGACTGCTCGAAAAATTTCTATACGATGTTTTAAGGATAGGAAAAGATCACATCCATAAACAAGCCTGCGAGATGGAACACGCTTTATCCGACGAGGCAGAGGAATCCCTTTGTCGCCTTATGAATCATCCTGACAAATGTCCCGACGACAACAAGACTATTCCTGCATGTGACTTGCTCTTTTCAAGCTGCGAGGAATGCATAGTAACACATAACAAAGGTTTAGAAGAGGTAGGAAAACGAGAACAGCACCTTGTCTCAATAAGTGATCTCAAAGAGGGCAAGCAGGGCAAAATCTCCTTTGTTAGGGGAGAACACAAAACCCTTCAGAGGCTTTTGGATATGGGGTTGACACCTGGCACTTGCGTGAAAGTCCTAAGAGTTGCTCCCCTCAGCGGTCCAACTGAGATCGGCGTTAGAGGTTCAAAAATTGCACTCGGGCAAGACATCGCCTCCAACGTTTTCATCGAAGTTTCTCAAGAAAATCGAGTAGGATGACCACTCAAAATGCAAGTCCCTCTGACCATAAATGGAGAGAAGCAAACCAGTGAAAATAGAAACTTGGTTTTTGCCCTGGCTGGAAATGCCAACGTAGGCAAGAGCGTATTGTTTAATCACCTGACCGGTTCGAGCCAAATTATAGGTAACTGGCCTGGAAAAACCATCGAAAGGGCACAGGGCATCCTTGAGTTTGAAGGTAAGAAAATCATAGTAGTGGATTTGCCTGGTATCTATTCATTCTCCACGTTCTCAATGGAAGAAATCGTTTCAAGGGAATACATAGCCCTTGAGCATCCTGATGTCGTTATCAACGTAGTGGATGCTGCAATTCTAGAGCGCAACTTGTTTTTTACGATTCAACTGATGGAAATGGAAGTTCCTCTAATCCTTTGCCTCAACCAGTTAGATGCAGCTAAGAAAAAGGGGATCACAATAGACTTGAAGAAGTTGGAACACCTTCTGGGCATACCTGTTGTGCCCACCGTGGCCATCAGAGGAGAAGGAATCTACGAACTCACAAAAAAGGCTGTTGAAATGGCCAGGGGGAAAGGTTCCAAGAAACCAAAGCCAGTTATATACGGGAGCGAAATAGAAGAAAAAATACAAAAACTAAGCTCATTAGTACAGCAGAAAAAAATAGCATCACAATATCCGGCTCGATGGGTAGCGGTCAAACTTTTGGAGAACGATCCTGAAATCAAAAAACTCTTAAGTTCCAGCTCCCAAGAAATTGTTCATGAATCGGATGTTGTTGCGGAAGAGATTTTTCAGATCCACAAAGAACAAGCCTTTACTGTGATAGCCTCAGAAAGATATGCTCTTGCAAGCAAGATTGCCATTGAAACTCAAAAACAAGCCATAGTCAAACCTACACTTTCAGATAAGCTGGAATGGGTTACAACGCATCGAATTTTTGGGTATGTTACATCGGCTGGTGTGATTGCTGGCTTACTCCTTTGGACCTTCACCATTGGAAATATTCTTTCGACGCTACTTTCAGATGGGCTGAAAATAATTTCTCCGGTTAATCCTGCTTTGAATGGTTCTATTTTGGGTGTTCTGTGGAACGGCGTTTTCGGTGGAGTAGTGGCGGGCATCACACTCATCATCCCATACGTAATACCGTTTTATCTCATGCTATCCATGATAGAGGATTCAGGTATTCTCACCAGAGTTGCGTTCATGATGGATAGCGCTATGCATAAAATTGGGTTACATGGAAAAGCTTTGATCCCATTAATACTAGGGTTTGGATGTAATGTTCCAGCTATACGTTCTTGTCGGATAATGGAAACCAAAAGAGAGCGACTCCTCGCAGCTTTTGCCATAACCTTTGCTCCATGTGCAGCTCGAACAATTCTAATACTGGGGCTTGTGGCAGCGTTTCTGGGTCCTGTTTGGGCGCTTGCACTCTACGCCATGGACATCGTAATCATCTTCATTATGGGTAGAGTTGCGCTAAAAGTTGTGCCGGGCCAGTCAACAGGATTAATTATGGAGATGCACTCTTTCAAGGTTCCATCTCTGTCTGTAATAGGTAAGCAGACTTGGGTGCGAACAAAATCGCTGATATACATTGTGTTCCCAATTTACATTGCAGGCAGTGCCCTTATCCAAGTTCTTTACGCGTTTGGTGTTCTTGGACCAGTAAGCAATACTATTTCGCCCCTAACCGTTGGTTGGCTTGGTCTACCAGTTATCGCGGGAATACTGTTAATCCTTGGGATCGTGAGAAAAGAATTTATTTTATTAGGGGCAGTTGCCATTTTCGGTTCAACAAACCTTCTGTTGTTCCTAACACCTGTTCAGCTGATAACTCTATCTTTAGTTGGTATTCTTTACTTGCCCTGCCTTTCCACAATATCGGTTTTAGCCAAGGATTTCGGGTGGAAAGCCGCCGCTAAAATTTCTTTAGCAAATCTTGCAACCGCCATTATCGCAGGGGGATTAGCCTTCAGAATCCTTTCTCTCTTAATGTAATATTGTTAACTCTGAATCTAGCTATGTTTGCGATGCTATTTTAGTCACAAGTATGTTGGGGGTGCTTAAAAGTTTTCAAACAAAATTATGATCCCATTTTTTGAAGCTTTGCAGGTCAGCAAAGAAAGAGGCGGTATAAGAATAAACAATGAAATAGGAAGTAGCCTTAGCAGGAAACGCCTAACAATTTTCATTCAATTTAATCCTAAAGCAAAATGGTGACTATTTTTGGGATATATTTCCTATCCCTGTAATGACTCTATATCCAAGCTAGGTTGATTTTTAATTTAAGATAGTACTTGTCCGCTTCCTCGGCACCTTGGGCAAGGTTTGTCAATTAATCCTATGGCGCGTAGCTTTCCTTTTCCTCTGCACAAAGGGCAGGAGTTTTTTCTATGGACATAAACGTTCATACTTATGATGTTACTCATAGGTGTCACTCTAAGAGCAAGAGAAAGGCTTCATTCTAAAATTACCCTTTCTAAATATGGTAATAAGTGATTGCATAGGTTATATTGATTTGTTGTAGTTCAGTGACAGCAACATAGAAAATCGAGCCATAATTAAAAGCATTTATGAGGATATGCACTATTGTGGAGTTAGTTGTTGGGTTCTGGGGAACTGTACCATTTGAAGATTTCTTCGATTGTACTTTCAGAATATCCTTTCTTGCTCAACAATGCCTTGATTGAAGAAGAGTCTTTCTTCATTATGTTTCTTCTCCTCTACTGTATTAAGACTAACGACTAATAGTTAAGGATGTGCAGTAGGCACGGATCAATCACAGAGCGTCAGTGAATCTATTTGTAAGATTATTTTTTATCCATGCTGGCTAACGAAATGGTACTGCAAGAATAAACAATGAAATAAGAAACAGCTTAAGCAGAAATAGGATAACTGTTTCTCTTCAGTATATTCAAGCGTCACATTAAATAATAATCTCGCATATGCAACCAAATCAAAATAATGCAACCAGTAATTGATGTCTATGTTTATTGGTGTTGCTTAGCTGTTTTTTCTAGTTAGAAAAACTTATTAAATTATAAAACTGAAACATAACTGGGGAGAAAATGAACAAGCTATTTGTAATAGTCATTTCTGTTATTGTAGTTGTTGTGCTTCTTAGTTCATATATTATCCTATCTCAAACAGGTTTATCCCCATCAGGTCAATCTTCCCAAACTTCTCAGCCTGAAGTAACCAACTCGCCTGGAAGCAATTCCCCATCTGCATCTCCGCAAATCTTAACAGAAGCTGTCAGATACAAAACTGTCAACTTCGTGGATACTCAAGGCATCGGTACCAAAGCCTTCAGTATGCTAATACCGGAGAAATGGCAATCCAGCGGTAACATAAGTTGGTTATTAGATAATCCTGCGATGCCGGCTTTCGGAAGCTTCAAAGCTTGGAACCCCAACGGAGCTGAAGAATACAACTACCATGCAAATCAAGCATTCTTCTGGTCCACCAACCAAATGCTGTTGCAGACCTTTCCGGTTGGAACCCACTACTTCGGTGCTGAAGTCCGCGAAACACTTGGACCAACTGAAGCATTGAAGGAAATAGCCCTACCTGCCTATCGAAGCAACGTCCAAAACTTTGTGGTGAAAAGTGAGCAGTTACTACCAGAACTCAGTAACGTAATTAAAACTGGAACTGACCCCACAACAGGCGTAATTACATCTGCAAATGGCGGAAAAATACACGTTGAATACACATTAAATGGGGTTGATATGGAAGAAGAATTGTACTGCGTCATCCAATCTCAAGATATTCCCGTTCAAACTTTTACTGGAACAACACGAAATGTCAATTGGTACATGACTTTCTTGGAATCTTTCAGAGCGGAAAAAGGGCAGCTGGACTCAGAGTCTAAGATGTTCCAGACAATTTCACACTCTGCTAAAACTGACCAAAACTGGCTGAACAAGTATAGCCAAGTCGTTGATTACTTGATTCAGAGGCAGATTCAACAGATCCAAAGCCTCGGGCAATTAAGCAATATCATAAGTCAAACAAGTAATGAAATTAGCGATGCAAACTATCAGGCATGGCAACAAAACCAAAATGTAAATGATAGATTAGCAACGGATTTCTCCAACTACATTCTGGGGGTTCAGAGCTACAACAACCCGATTGACGGTGGCACAGTTGATTTGCCTTCAGGATACAGTTACGCTTGGGCCAACAGCCTTGGGGATTATATTCTTTCAGATTCGGCAAGCTACGATCCCAATATTGGATCAAACCTTGACTGGCAACAAATGACACCTTAAACCTTTCAATTTAATAGAATTATGCCCGCGACTTAAACAGGCGCCGAATAGTTATTCCGCTCTCGACCATTTCATTGCCTAACCACCAACCAATACAAGAATAAACAATGAAAAAAGAAATAGCCTTAGCAGAAATCGCGTAACGGTTTCTTTGCAACATAATAACGCATTACTCTAAATTTTTAACCCTTATCCAACTTTGATGCATTTGCGTTGTAGCTTTGCCTAATCTCATTTTTTGCGGTTATTAGTCAGGATTTTGGATTCATAAATTATATAGTTAGTAAGAAAGCCTACTTAATTTGTGCAAATTCAAGTACAAAAGAGAATCGCTGCCTTAGTAGTGCTCGTTTTAATAGCTTCTTGCTTAAGTGTAGGTCTATTGGCTGATCCTAAGATTCAATTCTCAACTCCAAAAAATAACAATTCACACCATAGCATGGTCTACACAAATTCAGAAAACAAAACCAGCCTCAAGATAACCCATGCAAACAATTATATAACTAGCACCACCCACAGGGAAATCGAAACATCAACAGCTAATGATCCATCACAACCTGCATTCCAAGTGACAACAGACTACGGCTATACATGCACGACAGGCAACCCCGCGGAAGCAATTCAATGTGCATTAGATTCACTCCCGCAAGATCGTACGACACCTTATAATGTTTACTTGCAAGGCGTATTCTACCCTGTATGCAACATCATAATGGAAGACAATGTCAACTTCATTGGAGACAACGCAGTATTAATTTCAGATAGTCAAATGCCCATTTTTGTTCATGACTGGACAAAGAACTATAGTGAAAAGCTTGGAGTAGGTTATGAAATCGATGGTAAACCTTACCAAGACTGGATAACCCTCCAAAACGTAACATTCCAATATATTCAATTCAAACAATTAATTGACTATAATCAGCCGTACAACTCGGCAATATACTTCTACGCTGGCAACTCAACTGGCTGGGGTACAAGTGATAATTTGAGCGTTTACCATTGTCAATTTGATGGATTCTACAACTGCATCCAGGGCTTGGCCAGTAACTCTAACTACGTTGGCAACTATTTCCAAGATTTTTCCAATAACGCGATAATGATTCCATGTGGTAATGACATTATGATTCAAAATAATATTTTTGAAGCTCCAAGCAACCAATTAACTGTTCAACAGTATCAAGAAAGGGACGGACCCCCTTCAATCCAAGGTGGAATATCAGTTTTCTTTATGGATGTTATCGAGAATATTTTAGTAAATAATAACATTTTTGTCGAGGGCACCAACTCAACTGGGATAACGTTTTCAAGCTCCTCTGGAAACTTTTTGGTGACTAACAACTTTTTTTCAGGCGATGGCGACGCTTATTCTTTTGATGTTTTCCCACGTCCTTGTTTATCTAGTGGAATTAGATTTTCCGGAAATAGTGGAGTTGCAGATTTCTGTTATAATTTCGGAATTTACAGCAACTCAACTTATGATAATTTTTAGAGCGCTGTCAAACAGGTATACCCCACAGGAAGCCAAGAACTGACTGACTACGGTTATGGCATTTGTTTCCTAGGCACCAGCCGTATCTATTGATAGTTCTACAACTGTAAGGATTAATTTTGCCTTTCTCCACGGTGTGGGTGAAAAACCCGTTCACATAGTAACGAGTACTACTTCGTCGAAATCATTAAAACGCAAGAATAAACAATGAAATACGAAACAGTCTTAACCGAAAACGAATAACAATTACAATACAATATTTGCTCGAATCTGAGTTTTATTCCCTCAAATTTGGGAGAAGTTAGCTTATTTCTTTCTAGCTTCTTCTATTTTTGTTACTGTCTAAAAGCATAATCAGTAACCAATTCAGTGCGGTTGCAAACCTTACTAAAAATAGCTTCTTCGTTTGGCCCAAGCCCATGCAATAGTTACGAAAACCGGCAATAAAGATACTATGGCCAGAAGGTAATTAAAGATGGGACTCAAGCTGAATGGGAAAATTATGCTTGTTAATAGGTCTCGGACAAAAAACTCCCACACTGCTATGTAAGAGATAACGGCGGTTATTATTACGGCTAAAACTTCGATTTTTCGTGTGTTGTAAATTTCCAAGATGTCAATGTGAGCGCGATGGGTTTCAGCGAGTGTTGCAATATGATCAGTTAACTCTGATATAGCTTCTTTAACTAACTTATCTAATTTCGGATTAACGTCTTTGACATTTTGGTCAATGTTGCTCCATTCGTGAGATAAGTCCAATACAGCCAGCTTTTCTCGTTGAAGCTGCTGATATTCCCTCCAAAGTTCCCTTTCATCATCATGCGTCACCCTTTTCATGGCAGGCTCAATATTAGCCGTAGTTTCCTTAAGTGCAACTTCAAAAGACCTGATCTTAGCAACAACTTTGGTGTCAACCCGCTGAAGATTATCTATCTCACCTTTGATTTCATCGAATCTTATGTGAATTATGTATTCGCTGTCCACAACAACGACCTTTCTTAAACTCAAAGAACGGTGCAGAATAGACCAAATAAACTTTTCACTGCATTTTTATCCAACCTTCAAGGTTGGGCTTTTCAAGCAAGGGAAAGGGCTCTCACAAAATCTGGTAGCTTGTTTTCGGCGCAGTTGTCAATAAAGGGAAATATGTCTTGGGGTTTGTCGGTAAACCACCTCTCTGGGTTTCCAAAGTCCATTCCAAAAAATCCAAAAAACTCAAAAAGAAACTGCTCCCTTGAAATGTGATTATCCAATACTTTTCCCTAGCAATCTGCTATATTTTAGTTTTTATAGTTATAAGAATTAGTATGGCGGCGATTGCTCCTCCTCCAAAATGAACATAAACACTGCTACTAAGCGAGTAAAAGAAAAAGACAAAAAATAGCGAAATAACTGTAATTGATGCTGTGAGAAAAACCTTTGCAATGATCAATTTACCTTGCTCTATTATTTTCTTGTTAAAATAGATTCGAAGGTCGCTTAAGCTGGTAAATAATAGGAATCCGACCATGCAAAATCCAATTATCGAAGTTCCAGCTGATGGAGACGCCGTAGAAAGCCAAACAAAAATTGAAACAATGAATGACGCAATTATGCCTGTCCAGAAGACAAGCTCGGGTTTTACTTGTTTGCTCCAAGCAAACTGATGGTAGTAAATGATTGACAGAGATATAATTACAAAAGTAAACACTCCGTTTAGCAAATAACCCTCTATAGGTGAGCTGTAGCTTTTTGAAATTGGAGGTTGTCTGTGTAATATTTAGAGTGACCTCTTCTGAAGTTGTTGCATAATGTAGTCAGACTGATTCTGATAATAACTGACTCTCTAAGCACAACCAAAATTTCGTGAAGAACAGCTAGGGCGTCAGATTTGTTCATTAACCCTGTATCCCAAGCTCAGTTTGTACTTGCTCATAAAACTTCTGAATAGAAAATTCTTTAAACATAAAGAAACAATTGCATGTTATGCCAAAAATTGATGTTGTTGATGAAGCAGTTATAGATGCACCGCCTATGGCAGTCTATAGCGCAATTTTGGATGTGTACGCTGGCGTAACACAATTATTTATGCCTGGTCTTGAATCCAAGCTAAGAGGAGATAAAGCAATTGATTGTGAGGGTGCAATCTGCGACGTAACGGGTCATAGTCATGGGCTTTCGACTAAATTTTCTTTAAAAGTAACCAAAGTTGAGCAAGGCAAATCAATTGAATTTGAGTTTTCAGGCGACTTTTTGGGAAATGAGAAATGGACATTTGAGCCTGCCGCGAACGGAGCTACACACGTAGCGCTTCATTATGTTGGCGGCACTAATAGACTGTTATTCTCCATTTTATCTCCATTCGTTAATCCAACAAAGGAGCATTCCAAGGCTATTCAGAATGGACTTAAAGCATGTAACAGTTATTTGTGCAAGAAATGAACAGGACAAAACACAACTATCTTCAATTTTCCTTAAAAGTTACTTCTGAATTATGCGACTATAGTTTTTGAACTAAAAAGCAGAAAGCCGCAACTTAAACTGGAGACAATAGCGAGTCCAAAAGAGTTAGGGTTTGCTGAGGCTCTGGGGCTTTAGGAGAAAAGGGATTGCAAAACCCTTCAACTAACTATCGCTATTTTGAGAATTTTAGCCAGAGCCTACTCAGCCCCAATCTTTTCTCCATTAATTTATAAAGACTAAAAAAGGGGAAAGTTATTTTTGTTATGGGTTTTTTATGGTCGCTTTCTTAGCATCAATGCTAACATGGCACCGACTATGGCTACTGCTATCACTATGGCGATTGTTGAAATGGCAAAGTATGTTTCTGTAGGCGGCAAAACTGTCACTGGATACGGTGAAGCTGTTGGTGGTGCTGCCATTACGGTTGCATAGGTTTCTGCATAAGAGGAGTAGTAGCCTCCAGAGCCAGCAAATGAAGCAATGATTGTGTATTGGCCTGGAATATCCGGAGTAATCCAGTTGAAGCCAAAGGTACCGCTTGAGTCGCTTGTAGCTGTGCCAAGGTGGACAAAGTTGTAGTTGGGATCAACAGCATCTATTGAAACTTCAACGCCGGTAGCGTTTGCGGGACGTGGAAACTGGGCGTATACATATTTCATCCAGTCGCCTTGGCTGTCATCAGATACTGCTGGTACACCGTTTGGAAAACGCAGCGTCACGGCGGTTTGCTTTGTTCCGGGAGATGCATCATTCACTGTGCCTTGAATCACAATAGTTTTTCCAGCTGTTGCGATGTCGTTTCGGATCAAAACTGATGTAGCGCTTGGACCTTTGCCTATCGCGTATACTTGCTGATCGTATGTGTCGTACATTGCTATTACGCTGTCGCCCATGATTGGGCCACCGCCCCAGTCGGTTTTACGGAAGAGACCATTTACGCGCCATATTACTTCGCCGTTTGAGGCGTTGAGGCAGACTGCTGGTGCACCGCGTGGCATAGGTTGATTGACAGAGTGCTCACTGTGAATAAGGTAGATTCTTCCTCCTTGCGCGAACGACATCGTTTCTGGCCAGTTGTCACCCCACAGAACTTCTGCCTGATAGGGGTCTCTTGTGGCGTATGTCCATATGATTTTGCCTGTGGCGAGGTTGTAGCAATAGACTACTCCTTGATAGCCAGTTGAGTAGAATTTGCCTTCAAATATGCGGCGGTTTACACTGTACGTGCTCAAATAGCCCATTGGGTCAGTTGTCCAAAGGTATGCTCCGTTTGTTAGGTCAAATGCATAGTGTTGATAGGTCTCTTTTGACCACACCACTCCAACGTTTACTGTTAAGTCTGTAGTTACCCAGCTTATGGTTTCGTTACCTTGATCCCAGCTGGCAGGTGCCTTCCAATCAGCATTGTAGAGCAGTGTTCCGTTTGCTCCTGCCGGTGTAGGATTAGCCATTGGACCTTCAAGGCCTATTGGTGGAAATGAGAATGCCCATATGTTGACGTCTGTTGTGTTTACATTTGAACCAACGACTCTGCCGTCGGTCCAGTTGATTGCGCGGACACTTCCCTGCAAGCCCTTCGGTATTGTAATGTTCCAGCTCCATGCGCGTGCTGCTCGAGCTGCTGCTCCAGAGGTAGATACTACTCCTAAAGTTCCATTATTTGTCATTGTTCGAGAGTTTCCCGATGTTGCGTTAAACTCCCTTCCCATGAATGAGCTTCCAAAACTGCCTGCCATTGAGACAAAAGCGCTCATGTTCCATAGAGCCATCCAGCCTTGCGCTAGGTTAACCGTGTATAGGTAGACTTCGCCTCTTGGACCCATTACTCTGGTGCCCGAAGGCATGTCAGTGAAGGTTGCTCTCCAATCTCCAGTGAAAGCGTCAAAGGCTGTCCAAGTAGTGCCGACAGTTGCCCACAGGTAAGCGTAGGTTCCTTGATAGTTGTATGATTCCCAATAGAATGTTTGGCCGAACGCTAATGTTCTGTTGTCTAGAAAAGTTTTGGTCCAGAGCTCTTCGCCGGTTCGTAGGTTCACGCAATGGTATTTTACTGGGCTTCCTGATATTCCCACTCCGCTGAGGCTGCCTGGTGCATCTTGGTAGTATAGGTAACCTGCGAGAATTATGCTTGCCTGCCATTTGCCTTCGTATGCGTCTCCGTTTTCAAAAGCGACTGAAGTTGCTCCTGAACCGACGAGTCCTAAATCTCCACCTACTAGACCGCCAACCGTTAGTGGCTTTGTCCATAGTATGTGAGGACTGTCGGGTGCATCGTTGTAATCATTGCTCATCCATGAACTTCCTGAGATCGTGTACCATTCTCTGAATTGTGCATTTATTGGGCGGGTCCAGTAGTCGGTGGGAATTGGTACGCCAGGATTAAACGGTATTGGCTCGTCCTGCACCACAAGCGTCATTATTGGACTGTCGCTGGCCAGCATCGTTGTATTCGCTGGAGCACTAGCTGCATTATAATTAGTGGCTGTAGTCACTTGCTGAGGGAAGTGTGCCTGGAAAGTATAGTTGCCAGTCACCGTGGGCAGGTAAATTCTTCCTGTTCCACCGGTTGCATCGGTCCTAATTCCACTAAGAGTTTCCTGGGTTCCGTCAGGTTTCGTGACTGTTACACTTAAGCCCTCCCAGCCCATCGCGACGCTATTTAGTTGCAGCGTTATTCCGACGTGAAGCAATACTTCTTGGTTAACCCCTACTGGGTTTGGTGTGACACCAAGAAAGCAATAGGTTTTCCTTGTGGCTAATGCTTGGGTTGTCTGCAAAGGTACTATTGATATAGCAAAAATCGCAATTAGAAATATAGCAATTGCAGTATTTGTTTTGTATTTTGGCTTTTGCATTTTTGTTTTTCTCCAATTTTTTATTTGAACAAAAATCAAAACTTTGAAAAGACTTGTTTTTGCCCAACGTTGACGTTTTATGTCTAGTTTTTCTTATAAAACAGAGTGGCAAGTGGGCACTGACGACAAAACAGGAAGAAAATATGAACAAAATACAAAAATTCATATCGGAATCCAAATTAAATTGTTATCTTCTCCATTCTTGGGCATTGGTCTCCCAGGCACCAGCCGTATCTTTGGATAGTTCTGCAACTGTAGATGTTAATTTCGCCTTTTTCTACGGTGTGGGTGAAGAACCAGTTTACTTGGTAGCGCGTTATGGATTCGTCGAAATCGTTAAAACACCTAAAAATTTCAATTATGCTTTCTGGGTTGTGAAATCCAATTGAGTAAGCCTCAAGCAAAAACGCCAATCTTTGCAGGTAGCATACCTCCCTCCAAATTCAAAGTTTTACAAAAACAAGGCTTAATTCCAGTAACGCTCTCCAAAACTAATTTTCTCGGGATATATTTTTTTGATTTTTGGCTAACTGTTGTACAGTTCCTTTTTTTGACGCTGAAGGTCTTGTGAATGTTTTGGTGTGATGGTCGCAGGCTTGTTTTTCATGATTTTTTGACTAAAATTAGCCTTCTGATGGGGTTTAATATGCTTGTGGTATGTATCAAGCTTTATATTGCACTATCTGATATATTGAGATACGTTAACATATGTCTGAAATAGACATATTGTAGACCTGTACAACAAAAACACAAAAAGTGAAAAAAATGAACTTTCCACAAAAAATCGTCCAAACAAAACTAACAAAAGGTCTAATAGACCTAATAGTCTTAGAATTACTCGAAAAACAATCAATGCATGGTTACCAGATTATAACAACAATCCGAAAATCTTATGGCGTCAGTTTTGGTCCAAGCACAATCTATCCTCTATTGACCGTAATGGAGAAAAAGAACTACATAAAATGCGAATGGAACATGAACGGGGAAAGACCACGAAAAGTTTACACGCTTACAAACAACGGAAAATCAATGCTTGATTACACAACTGGTTCACTTAAAGCAATTTGTAAAACTTTAGGAACAGATAAAGTGCAGGCGTCTGCTGAAATCGATCATTTGCAATTCAGCATTGCTCAAAGTCCTGAGAAAAGAGCCATCCATTGACAGCAATTCTTGCTTCATGTTTTGTCCTAAATGCAAGATGCTGCTCTACTTTTGCATTTCAATTCAGTTTCATAGCATTCAGGACAGATACCCAATTGTTTGCCCCATATATCTTGGAAAGTTACTCAATAATTTTGATAAAATAGACATTTAGTCTTACTCTTTAACATGCAAGAATATGTTTTTGTTGATCTTATTTATTTTTTCAGTCAGAGAATTAAGCCGATGCTTGAACTCTTCTGGCGATTCAACGTTGTTAAAACCTGCCATCAAGATACCTTCTGAGTTTATAGTGCTGAATCAATCAGTTTTCTTGGGCTTGTTTAGGTTCAGGAATGCCTTCTATTTGTTGTGTAATGCCGAGTTTCTTTTCCAAAGTTCTTATGCGTTTCTGCTGTGCCAGCAATATGCTGATTGCCATGGGTTCAAAAACCAAAGGATTAGTTGCATTACTGCCTGCTGAAGCGTAACTCCTACAGATGTCCATAAGCTCGTCAAAAGCTTCACGATCATCCTTGCGCAAAGCTTTGGCGAAGCCACTCCACCGACTGATCTCTCCCTCCAAAGCCATCCTATATGATTCAACAGTCTTACCCATTCTTTCCTAAATCTCCTCTGGGTTTCAAACATTAAGTTCAAGCTGCTTAAGAGGCAATTGTGGGAACGACATAAACCGTGAGCAGGGAGATGAGTGAAACTAAAAAGGCTTGATAGAATCGGAGAAACACACGAATAAACAATGAAATACAAAGCAGTCTAACTAACAACAATTAAGGTCTATAGATGTTACAAAACCCGTTTTCATTGTCCTCTTTCATAAGCAAGTTTCTTTCAGCTACAAATCGTCTCGTTGCTGGAAGATCACAATCGCCTTTAAGAACAAGGTTAAAAGTGCCACGTTGGTTTTTTTTTAAGAAAAACTAAGGACGGAATAGCTAAACTATTGCCACTAATTCCTTCAGTAATGCTGCCGCTTCACGTCTATCCAAGTTGTACGTCCCACAAGCAGCTAAGCCGTTGCTAATTGCACATTAGCATTTGCTATAGCGATAACGCAAAAAAGAAACAGAACAGATTACACTTTATAGATTACTAAGTATTTTTGTTCTTTATCTTCTTTAATGGTTAGCTGATTTTTTTTGGCAAACTCGACTATTTCGTCGCGTCGGTAATTGCATTTTATTTGAATCTGGTAATGGCTAGGAATCCTTTCGGTAATGTGCAGGTATGATGGGTCAACTAAATCTTCAGCCGCCAATTCTCTCAAAATAGCTATAGCTTCTTTTCTATCCAAATGTACGCTCACAAACAAAAAAATATTGGCTAATTATTTAAAAATTTTTCGCAAATAAAGGCATGGACTAAGATATTGAACTTAGACTTATTCTGTCACTTTAAAGCATGTGTTGCATTTCTTGCAAGTGTAGCCTTCGATGTGGAAAAACCAGTTATGCAATGATTTATCAGATTTAGAAACATCTCTTCCGCAATGTGGACATTTGGCTATGAAAGTTCTCACCGATTCTATATAGACGCATTTCAGAAAACTGCTTAAGAAGATTTGTTGGCACATCAGGATACAACAAAAGATAATTGTATTTTTAGTTTTTAAAAAAATTAATACTCAATTATGCAGCGATTAATATTTAATTTCGATTAGAGAATTTTGCTCTAAATATTTAAGAAAGGCAACTGTAGTTTGTGGAGTGTAGTCTCATAGAATGGCGGATTTTGCGGGCAACGCGTCCATGATTGTCCAAATCATTGCTTTGGTTCTTTTATTTGTGGGAGTAATTCCTTCTAAACTAAAAGAGGGAAAAAAGAAACCTGATTATCCACGGATACTTATCGATACTTAGCTTAGCTCCTAATGCTGTAACGATCGTTGTGGTTATGTTTCCAACTTATTTTTCTGATATAGCAAAGATGCCTACGTTTAGTGTTTCAGATTCCATTATTATCCGGGGTCATATCATAAGTGGAGCTGTTGCGTTTGGGCTGGGAATAGTTTTAGTAGTTGCTTGAGTTCACAAGCCTCTGAGTCAATTCGCTTGCTTCAAAAGAAAAAGGTTGATGATACTGACAATAGTAATTTGGGTTCTTTCAGTCATACTAGAAACTTTCCTGCAACTCTCAGGAATAACTTAAGCCATGCTTACGCAAAACTATCCCTTCCCTTTTTGCTTTGAAAAGCATTCAGAGAAGAAATAAAGGCTGAGCAAACTCTGATCACTTAATCACAGATTTTCTGTTCTTTGTCGAAAGAGTAATTGGCATACTTAATTCTTCTTTGATCTTGGGTATTGATCTCCCAAGCACCAGCCGTATCTTTGGATCGTTCTGCAACTGTAAAGATTAATTTCTCCTTTCTCCAAGGTGTGGGTAAAAAACCAGTTCACCTGATAGTGTGTTACACATTCACCGAAATCGTTAAAATACCTAGAAATTTCAACCATAATTACTTGTTGATTTCTCGAGCAGACTAAGCCTTTTTTCTCTTATGTTTATAAGCGTGAGCGGTCTTCATGTGACTGAAGCTGAAGAGTCTCTTTTGTTCTCGGGTTAACCTGTAAGTCACTGATTCTTTTCGAATATAGCTCCAAGTGGCAAAAAATTGAAAATGCGGGAAATGCTCTCGCAGATTAATAGTAAGTGAATGGAGTCAGGAAATGAGTGTAACCCAAGAAGTTTCTAAATCGCGTCAGCGCTTAATTGAAAAGTGTCCAGAATGCACAAGCAAAAATCTAGTTCATGATTATGACGCAGGCGAAACTATCTGCGGGGACTGCGGTCTCGTCTTATATGAGAGGCTGTTAGATAAGGGACCAGAATGGCGCGCTTTTACTCAAGAAGAGAAAGCATCCAAAAGCCGCGTCGGCTCCCCAACATCATACTTAATTCATGACAAAGGATTGTCCACAACAATTAGTCAAGTTGATAGAGATGCATTCGGAAGAAAATTATCCATCTCAACGAGGCTGCAAATGTGGCGCCTTAGAAAATGGCAAATACGCAGTCGAGTGCACTCGTCCAGCGAACGAAACCTCGCTCAAGCTATGGGTGAACTTGAACGTATATCAGGGAACATGTATATCCCGCTTCAAATCAAAGAGAAAGCGGCTGTTATTTACCGCCGAGCATTCGACAAAGGCTTAGTCCGAGGAAGATCAATCAACTCCATTGTTGCAGCTGCACTTTATGCTGCTTGCCGCCAAAGCGGTTCATCTCGGACCCTTCGCGAGATTGGTGAAGCAAGTCTTGTTGATAGGAAAGATGTTGCTCGTTGCTATAGACGGCTGTTGCTGGAACTCGATGTTAAAATGCCGCTTGCTGACCCGTTGACATATGTTTCAAAAATTGCGGAAAAAAATGAAATATCAGGTAAAACACAGGGCGTAGCCATAGCAATACTCAGGGAGGCTAGGCGGAAACGTGTTGTATCAGGAAAAGACCCAATGGGTTTAGCCGCAGCTGCACTCTACATAGCTTGTCTTCAACATAACGAAAAGAAAACACAAACAGACATTGCAGAAGCAGCCGGAGTTACTGAAGTTACAGTTAGAAACAGATACAAAGCATTAAAGATGCAGCTAAACCTCGAAGTACCTGACCCAGGTTGTTTCTAAATTTAGCTACTGGAAGCGCACACTTAGTTAGATTAAGAAAGTTATTGAGCCAAAATTTTTGCATGTGGTTTATTTACCATTGATTTTGTCTTTTCCAGACATTAATTCCACATTGTCCCCAGCAGTAAGAACTGGCTCTAAATTGGCAACCCCGACATTCTGGGCTTAAAAAATAGTCTTTTCTTCCACTACTCAAAACAAATTACTCTCCCTACCAGACATCTATTCATAGTGTAGCTTTTAAACAGCTACCGATTTTTGGACGAAAGTAAGTAACCGAACAGTGTGGAGAACCAATATCTGTCACTTGTAGTTCTAAAAAAAACAGACAAGTGCGTAAGATTAACTCATTTTGTTCGAGCAAGCAAAGGGCTTCGGTAACACAGGATTAACAATGAAATAAGTAGCAGTATAAGTAGAAAATGAATAACTGTTGTCCTTCAACATATACATAGAATCTGAAATTCAATCACAAACTAGTCGTTAGCCTACGTCCCGCATACTGTACAAATTTGTTTAGCCTTGACACCTTTTCCTTCTTTTTTATGCTCCGTCATCTTGACGCACTTTCGACAGTCCCAACCGTTTTTGAAATAATGTTCTTTAGAAATAAAAGTCATTTTTTATCCTTTACCTAAGCACGTTATTAGAATCGACCTCGGTATAAGCCTTCGTTTTGCTAAGGGTTAACTAATTAACTAACCTTTTTCTGCAGAAAGCATGTAAAAAAAGGTTTAGGAAAGCACGGTTAGTATTTCTTTTCTCAGATCTTCAGTGGATTGTGCTTCTTTTATCATGTTTATTTTTTCAGATAGCCCCTCGTCTTTAATTGTGTTCTTTATCCATTTTTGGAAGTCTTTGCGTTCAAAATGAAACTTTACTGACTCTGCTGGAACGAATTGTAGTTTTGTAGCGAACTCGTTGAGATTGGTGGCAGTTACTCCAGTGTAGTTCCCGATTGATGTGAAGAAACGGAAACCGTTTTCAAACGGTACAATGTTAAGGAATTTTGCGCTTGCGAATTTTGGAAGGACTACTTTCTTGGTTGTGGTTTTTTTAGACATTGGTAAAACACTCTGTAGATTGTGCTCTGAAGACTTTGACACTATTTAAGGCTTCAATTTATCTCGACTCATTTTAACTTGTAAGAGTCGTAAATTTTGCGATAATGGAGCCTTGGGTCGGTCGGTCATTAAATTTTAATCTTTCTCTCTCTCTGCTTAACTCCTCTTCTCTCATATACACGCATATATAGGACCTGCTGCACCACACCAAAACGACACAGAAAAAACAGCAGTTTTGTTAGGGTTTTTATTCCTGCTTCTTTTACGCAGAAACACAGCTACAACAACCAGCAAAACACTAACCATGACAAAAACTATTATTAAAACTTGTCCTGAGTTAAGCAAATCTATTGCTATAGTAACAGGTGTTGATGTTGGGTTCTGTGATTGTGCTAGAGTTGCTGATGGGTTAGATGAGACTTTACAGAACCCTTAACAACGTCGTTTATTAGTGTTATCTGATGTATGATTGAGTTTGCAAATAGGAGACTTAATTTTTGAAGTTTGATTGTCCATTATGTTCCAAAGCAACGGAGAAAGTGTGGACAAGTACTGATGGTGAAACAGTTGGTTTCAGATGCGAACGCAAACACGAGATTCTGTCTGGGTTAATATGGAATGGCAACAAAATGGTTGACGCTCCAAATAAAAGCACAATACAATCGCGTGTAATTGAAAATCCAGTTTTTCTCGTAAAAAAATCGGTGCTGGGCGCTTAACGGATTTAGTGCGTCTATTAAAAACAAGTTTTATGGAGCGTTGAAGATTGGGCGAAGTTCAGCTGAAAGTTCTGGATTCCAGACAGAGAGATGTTGCCAGAGGAATTGCTAGAATAGACGAGAGAACAATGCAAAAGTTAGGGGTTTTATCTGGAGACGTAATAGAGATTCTCGGGAAGAAAAAGACGTCAGCGATTGCTTGGCCAGCGGACGCTGAAGACCAGGATCCAGACATTATGCGAATCGATGGGGTCTTACGTAAAAATGCAGGCGTATCAATAAACGAGTACGTTGCAGTTCGCAAAGCTGAAGTTAAAAATGCTATAAGCATAGTTCTTGCTCCAATGGATATGCGCTTGAATGTTGACGAAAGCTTTGTAAATTTTGTGAAGAACAGACTTATGGATAGGACGTTTGTTGAGGGAGACACGGCGCTCGTTATGATGCTTGGTCATTCTGTTCATTTCACAGTTGCCAAGACGCAGCTACATGGAATAGTCAAGATGACTCACGATACTGCATTGCAGATATTGAATGAACCTGCGGCGGAAGCTAAGGGTGTGCCACATACCACCTATGAAGACTTAGGAGGATTGGAGGAGGAGATTCAACGGATAAGGGAGATGGTTGAACTTCCACTGCAGCATCCCGAGATTTTCCAGACGCTTGGAATAGATCCACCGAAAGGGGTTCTGCTACTCGGTCCACCCGGCTGCGGAAAGACCCTCCTAGCTAAAGCAGTAGCGAATGAGTCTGATGCAAACTTCTCCTCAATAAACGGGCCTGAGATAATAAGTAAGTTCTATGGTGAGTCGGAGGCGAAACTTCGAGAAATATTTCAACATGCTCAACAGAACGCTCCGAGCATCATACTCATAGACGAGCTGGACTCCATAGCACCCAAACGTGAGGAGGTTACAGGCGAAGTGGAGAGAAGGGTTGTCGCTCAGCTTCTAGCTCTCATGGACGGATTGTCTGGTAGAGGAAATGTCATAGTAATAGGTGCAACAAACAGGCCGAATGCCGTGGATCCAGCTCTCAGGAGACCTGGGAGGTTTGACCGCGAGATAGAGATAGGGATCCCAGACAAGCGAGGGCGTCATGAAATATTGTTGATTCATAGCAGAGGTATGCCCATAGCCGGTGATGTTGACTTAAAGGTGCTTGCTGAGCGGACGCACGGTTACACGGGTGCCGACTTGGCCGCCCTGTGTAGAGAGACGGCTATGAAAGCTCTGCATAGGTATCTTCCTGAGATAAATCTGATGGAAGAGCGAATACTTCCCAGCGTTCTGGAGAAGATGGAGGTTCGGATGGATGATTTCACGAACGCTTTCAAGGAGATTACGCCTACAGCTATGAGGGAGATTGATGTGGAAGTCCCAGTTGTTCATTGGGATGAAGTTGGAGGCTTGGAGGAGGTTAAAGAGAAGTTAAAGGAGACTGTTGAGTGGCCTTTGAAAACTCCTGAAATTTTCACGAGAATGGGAATTCGTCCTCCGAAGGGTATCCTATTGGTCGGTCCGCCGGGTTGTGGGAAAACTTTGTTAGCTAGGGCTGTGGCAACAGAAAGCGAAGCTAACTTCATTACGATTAAGGGGCCTGAAGTGTTTTCAAAATGGATGGGTGAGTCTGAAAAAGCCATAAGAGAAGTATTTAGAAAAGCCCGGATGGCTGCTCCGGCGGTTATTTTCTTTGATGAGTTTGATTCGCTTGTGCCGAAGCGTGGAATGGACTACACCGATAGCGGTGTCAGTGAACGCGTAATTAGTCAGCTCCTCACTGAAATGGATGGAATAATTAGTTTGGAAGACGTGGTGATTATTGCTGCGACTAATCGTCCTGACATAGTTGATCCTGCTGTTTTGAGACCGGGTAGATTTGACCGTTTAATTTATGTTCCAGAGCCTGATGAAAAATCGAGATTCGAAATTTTCAAGTTGTACACCAAGAGCATGCCTCTGGCTACGGATGTGGATATTGCGCATTTGGCCAATACTACGAAAGGTTATTCTGGTGCTGATATTGATGCGCTCTGCCGTGAGGCTGCTATGCATGCGTTGCGTAGAGAAGCTAACTCAAAAGAGGTTACACTTGCCGATTTCCATAAGACTAAGGAGAAGATTGGACCTAGTATCCAGCTAGATATAGAGGCTTGGTACAAGAGTTTTATGAAACAGATTCGAAGGCTACAGAAGCCTACGCCTTTTGTAGTGTAATCCCGGAAGCGACGCTGTCAGTTACCGTCTGTCAGCGTGTCAGTCTGTATATTCCTCAATCGCACAAAGGAGCAGGATATTTTATGACCCTTTAGATATTGTTTTCAAAGGTTCTGTCAAGTCTGCGACTGTTAAGGGATTCATGTAAACATTCGTCTGTGTCTTGTTTGGAGCTACAGTCAAGTTGGCGGTGTCCTAACAGTAAATTCAGAGAAAAGGACACATCAACTATTTACTATGATTAGTTAGTTTTTGGGTGTCCTCTTCATTTGAAACGGGGAAAAATGTCTCAATTCTTTTGGTGTTTTGATTTCTATTTTTTTTTGACCTCTTTGGTTCTATAATCGAAGTCTGTTTTGATTTTTAAGTCCTTTTTTTTGTTGTCATTTCTTTTCTACCTCTAAAGATTTTTTGATTCGAAGAATTTGATTACTTATCGGGCATGGAAACATTGTTTCCATTAATCCCTCATCTGAGGCGGTAGTGTATAAGCAGTTTTCGGTTTCGCATATTTCGCAAGGGGGGGTTTACCTTTAGAGAAATCTTTACCATCTGCACTTTACTTTCACCTTGAAAAAATGATCTATAACGGCGATGCCAACGACCAATTCACAGTAAAAGTTGCAAACACTCTGGAAGAAGCAATTAAACTTATGGAAGTCGGCTTTGAGTTTCACACTGAGGTAGAAGGCAATAAACTGTTTAAGAAAAGGAAGTAAAAATATAATGGATAATTCCAAAAGCTACGGTATAATTTCGCAACCATTGTATTTTACAAAATCAAGATCTTTCAAACTTATCTTTTCATCCTTAAGCAGTAGTTCAATACGCGGAATTTCAGCTTTGACTGCTGCAACTAGCTCTGCAACTGTATTGCACACTTTGCAGTAAGCTTCATCACTCCAGCGCTTAGTTATATTTGCATATAGACATCGTCCACCACACATGTTGAGAATTGAGCAGCTCGCACAAGGTGGTTGGTCGACAAGAATTTTCTTTAGATGAAGTGGATTTGCATCGCTGATGTGACCTAAATAGTACTTTTCCATGCCCCACATGGTTGGGCAAGGAATGATATTTCCATCTGTTTGGATCGCATAGTTAATCCAGCCGCCTCCACATCGCATCAAGCAGTTTTTCTCTCCATGCAAAATTGAATCAGCTATCCCCAAAAAAGGATAAAGCTTCAAAACAACGCCCTGTTCTTCCATATGATTAGCCCAAAATGTTGCAAGCTTCCTGACTCCTGGAATGTAGCTTGTCTTTGACCATTTTTCAAAGCTGCGCCTTTGGTAATCGTTTCCCCAAAAACCTGCATTCAATTGCCAATGAACAGATGAAAAAGAAAAATCAGCGTTATCTAAAAGCCATCTCACTTGCTGGTAAATGTCAGTTTGCTCCATAACGGTTACTCTGGCGATTAATTCTCCCTCAAAACCGTTTCGTTTAATTAATTTCAGGTTATCGATGACTTTGCGGAAAGTTCCTTTTCCCCGATAATAATCGGTTAAATTTTCTTCGCCATCAATGGAAACAAGAATGGTGTGAAATCGGTTAACATATTTGGACTCTAACTTGTCGAGTAACAAACCATTCGTTTGAATCATGAAATGCGTTGGAGCAATTTTATTCATTACTTGCTTGATCTTATCAAGACATAGCAATGGTTCCCCACCGTAAAAAGTTAAAACGCATTCGGGATCTTTTCGACAAAACTTGTTTAACAAATCAATATCATAATTGACTGTTCGAGGTAAATCGTAATCTACTTCTATGTCTCTAAAGTCCTCGTCAAAATCATCTAAACTTTCTCCAAAACAGTACTTACATTGCAAGTTGCATGCAGAGGTGAGGATTACATGAAAGAACATATTTACGCCTAAAGACGAGACCTACTTAATAGTATTTTTCTGCGAGTTTTCGCGCCTCATCATATTCATTATTGTGTTTTTCTTCTTTGTCTTCTGATGCTTGATTAGTTTCCTCTTTCTTCTTCTGTTTTTTTTCCTCTTCTTTAAGTGCCGCTTTTCGCGCCTTCTCAACGTAGCTTTTAAGGTCTCTGTCCTTGATTGCTTTCTCCGGCAGAGTCTCAGGAGCATAAATTAATGGCAAAACCGCCAAGAATAGGAATAGAGCACCAAAAGAAAACAGTGCAGAAGAATCGCTCAGGTGACTACTTATGCCACTGCCAATGGTAAGCCCCAAAAAATTGGAAACAAAAAAGGGTATTACTCCTAAAGCATAATATTTTTCGCTTGATTCACTAAAACTTAAGTCTCCCCACAAAGTTAAAATGAACAAGACAAGTAGAAATCCCCATGCAGTTCCATCTAGAATTGCGTTAAAAAATAAAATTGGCACACTTGTATTAGAAATACCTAAGATCGCAGTTCCGAGGCCTAGCAAAATAAATCCTGTGACTGCAACACGTTTTCTTCCCATGGAGTCAATAAAGAAACCTCCAAGTAATGCAAATACCCCCATAAAACCCGTTTGGACTACAACCAAGTTCGCTGCATCAGCGCCACCAAGATTTGGGGTTGTTGGAGCAACCAAGTAATTTATCAAGGAAAACATTACCCAAGGTACGAAGTATAAGATGAACGAATGCTGATTTACTATTTTCTTGTAATTAGACGTACTTTTCTTAATAGATATAGGCGATGATGGGACTTTAGCTAGCAAGAAAATGATTAAGCCAGCTAGTCGCCAAATAGCAAGAACCACGCCAAACATTATAACGCCGCTTATCCCTGAAATGCTAAAAGCAACAATTCCAATTCCGCTCGCAAAAAGGGTTATTCCACTTGCACGTCCTCGATTCCCTACTGGTAAGGATTCAGCGAAACGACTAATGCATGATGGCATCCCGAATCCAAGAGAAACACCTAGAAGTAGACCAATTAAGCTAATTTGTACTATATCTAATGGATTAACCGTTGCAACAGCAAGTGAAGAGAGCGTGCCAATTATCATCCAAAGCATGATTAATTGCGTTTGCTTAATTTTTTTCGAAATAAAAGTCCCAACAACAGCGGAAAGAATTATTCCGCCGAAATGTAAACCCCAAATCAAGACAGTTTGGTAGAAGTCAACGGAATTGATTTTTGAAAGAAGATCTTGAAGCAACAGAGCAAAGACTACATAGTACCAAACGAACGAGTTGCCAACTAGTATTGCATCAGCTAATGTTGATCGAAACCCAAATCTAAAGGGTGTAAGTAGCCTCTGTAGCATCGAATTTCATGCTCTAAAATAAAGTAATTGTTTTGCAGAATTAAATATTTAGTATTAATAATTCATATGTTGCTTATTAACTCTCATTAGTCTTCAGCAAATAAAAAAATTTTTTGTTTAGTCAAAAAATGGTGTTGTTAGAAACTTGTCATGAGATTTTGCAAATCTTTAAGTAGTTATGTACAACACATATACAAGTAGAAAGGAGAAGTGCTTCTAAAATGCGTGTTAAACCAATAAGAGCAAGGGTCTGGGCATAATCAATCTATAGTATCTTATTTATTTTCAAAAAAGTAGTGATTATGATAAATGTAGCAATAATCGACATTTGGAGCGCTTTTTTAGCAAAGCTTAAGTAGTTATGTACAACACATATACAAGTAGAAAGGAGAAGTGCTTCTAAAATGCGTGTTAAACCAATAAGAGCAAGGGTCTGGGCATAATCAATCTATAATTTCTTTTTCTAACTTCAAAAAAATAGTATCTGTCATAGGTCTTCTATTGTTGAATTTAGAAGCAACGTCATTGTATCTTTATGTTTGTTTATAGGAGAAAAATTTACAATTTCGTTCTGAATCATTATCTTCATTTGATCGATCAACTTCTTGGTCGCTTTGCAGTCAATCGAAAGATCTAATATCTTGTCAACATTTTCTTGGTCAATATCTTTTTGAAGAAGATCAAGAAGCAATTTGTTTTTGGATTTGTCCTGAAGTGCAAGCAAAATTGGAAGGGGCAAGAATTCGTTTGTCAGTCTATTCTTAATTTCATCAGCCTCAAAAGCGTCTATAAATTCATCTCTTATGGATAGAAGTGTACCATAGGTTCTGCCGAAATGGCTCATAATCGCAATATCTTTTTCTGAGCCATTGCCTAAAATTGCGCCAATTCTTGTTGCTGCCCCTGCAGTAGCTACTTTTTGTCTGATGATATCCAAGAAATCTTCATAGGAAATTTTCAAGTTACTTCTTAGACTAGTTTCTTTTGCAACACCACTGCTCATTTCAAAAAAAGTTTCTTTTATGGAATCAAGAATTTCTTGCTTTTTGTTTTTTGGCAAAGTCTCGCATGCTTCATGTAATAGATAGATACCTTTCAAAAGCAAAGTGTCTCCTGCTAGTATGGCAATGTCTTGGCCGAATTTTCCATAAACAGTAAGGTTTGATTCTTTGTTTGTTGACTTATCCATAATGTCATCATGAATGTCTGCAGCTCCGGCTAGTAGTACAATCGCAGCTCCAATCTCTACTGTTTCACTCCCGGTACCGCCTACAGCTTCACAAGAAATAGAGATTAAGGTCGGGTGAATAACATCGAACCATGATTCTAAAAAATACTGTAAAGCTTCACTGAGAGGTTTATATTCGATCTTTTCTTTCAACATGTAATTCTTTGAAAATTTCAGGGCTTCCTTACCATATATACCTAAGAGAGTGTTGACGTTGTGCCATAATTTGTTTTTAGACAAATTAACCAACAAACTCTATTTTGCGTATCTTTTATTTGTCTTTTTAGGTAATGTCTCGGAAAACATCTTTAATATGTTATAGATTTCTTCACTAAAGTTTTCAACCGTATAGTCAGAGCTCACAGTAATCAGAACTAATCCGTGGAGGCAGCCTTATCGCAGCAAAACTAAAGCGTTGTAAATGGTTTTTGCTATCACTCTTGAACCGTGATCGTTAGGATGGACCCCATCAATAAAATAGTCTGGGTGATTAACTAAAGAAGAATAGACATCAATTGTTTGTAAATTTGTTTTGTTTGATACTTGTTCAATGTTTGGGATTATATGTTGACTAAAATATGTGGCGTTTATGCCATATGTATTGTTGAAAACTGGGGGTGGTTTCACTATCCACACATTGGGTTTACTCGCGAGTCCTTGGAACTCGTTTAATATTTTTACGTAATCATTGATAAAATTCGTGTCGGATTGGTTGTTGTCTATGTTTGCGTCATTAGTCCCTAACATTATTATTACGATATTAGGTTCAAATTGTTTTGCAACTCTAATTGCAGTTAGATTACCATACGAACTGTATGAGGTAAACGACACTGTTGCCCCTCCGATTCCAAAGTTGCCCACGAAGTAGTTTGGACCAAGTAGTTTCCATAGATCAATTGTGTATTCAGTCCCACCAGTTATGCTGTCGCCTATGCAGGCAACCCGAATTAAGTTAGCTGGGTTATTTTTGTTTCCAACAGTCTGCAAAATAACGGGTGATATTGCTAATAAAACTATTATTATGGCAACTCCAATCGCTAACAGCTTCATTTTAATATTCATTTTCTTGACCCATCAACCATTCATTCTGGTCGCTTTAACTCCAATTTTAGTGCAGGGGGTGGGATTTGAACCCACGAACCTCTACAGGATAGGCTCCTGAAGCTAGCACACCGCACTCTTGTAGGAGAGCAGTTCTACGCCTTTGACCATGCTCGGCGACCCCTGCACGCAATAGTATTGCATTACCAAAAATATGGTCTAATGATAAATAGGTTACCGCTAGTACAAGAAATCTGGGCATCTTCACAGAAATAGGTAAAAATGTCTTTTTGTTTTGAAAAGGGCCGAGGCAGGGATTTGAACCCTGGCAAAAGGCTCCACAGGCCTCTAGGCTACCAAGCTACCTCACCTCGGCCGCTATTTTGCACACCTCGGTTGCTTTTTGGGGTTAGCTTCATCATTTACGTTTCCTCAAGAATATTAAGTTGTCTTTTTGGCAAACATATTCAAATCCTACTTCTAGCAAGCTTTTCAGGTCTTCTGGCTTTTCTGCTATTTTTACGGTGAACTCGTCGCTGAATGGTTCAAACAGTGTTCTTTCGATGTTGATGTAAATTTCCGTGTTTCTCAGTTCCTTATGTCCTAAGAAATCTCGAACGTAAAGCGGGTCATGTGTTTGGTGCTGAAGCATGGTTGCTTTCCAGTGGCGGAACGTATGAAAGGAAATCCGTCTAAGCCTTGGATTCTGAAGTTTGTCTGCTAGTCTTTTTCTTGCTTTGCCGAAGGTTGTTTTCATAGAAGTTATTGGACCGTTTCCGAATACTGATTCTGAGTCTCGTGGCAGATTGTTTAGCATGCTCATGAGTTTTTGGCTTACTTTCCAAAGTCTGGGGTTGCTGCCCTTTTCAGGCAAGTTCAGTGTAATTATGCTTTTCTCGAAGTCTATGTCTGTCCATTCCAAGCGTTTTGCTTCTCCGCATCTCATGGCAGTTTCTTTGAGCACTTGAAGGAAGGTTGAGCTTTTCTTTCCGCATCCAGCTATTAAGTCGTCAATTTCTTTTTCCGTTGGGATGAATGGAAATTTGCGGATTACCTTGCAGCGTGGTCGTTCCCATTCTAGTCCTTGGATTTTCAAATACAATGTGTAGGCGTTTATGACGTTTCGTTTTCTAGCTTCGCTCCATTTTTGTTTGGATATTACTTCTTTGACTGATTCAGGATTTGAGAGGTCAGCTCCCCGATTGGATAGCACGTTTAATGCTGATCGGTTTAATCGTATTGTTGTACTGCTGTAGCCCTGTTTTTGCATATGGAAGCACAGTTCAACGATTTTTCCTTTGATGTCTTGAGGTGTGTTTGAGTGGTTTTCTCTACCCGCGACAATGTTTATTTTTGTCGCTTCGGTCAATTTTTTCGTCTCTCCCTGCAGGAGTACGCCTAATTGGCGATTTCTTATAGGCTGATACTGTTTATAATCATTTGGCGGTTTCTCACTGAATCGGTAACCGCATTTTTGACATATGAACCGTTGAATATCTACCTCATTATTTATGATACGATGCCCGTTCTTGTCGATGCGCGTTGATCCGCATTTTGGGCAAGTTAGAGGTTGAGGTTCTTTAGAGGGATAGTGCGTTTGGCTTGTTTGCCACTCCTCTGTAAACGCATTTTCCGTTCCTGCAGGAGCGACATTTGAGGAGCTACCCTTACCCTGAACCTCAACCATAAAATTCAAGAACCCTCCTTTTTCAGAGCACACCTGTAGCATGGAGTCGAAAAATCTACTTTTCCGAGAAGCCTATACATTTTGTCTACGTCGTTTTCTGTCCGCGTCTTTCCACATACCGGGCAAATACCTAAATTAGATTTTGGCGTTTCTGCCCTTTTCTTCAAAGCATTCATCACTAACAGGTGACTTTTAGCTTCTATCTGCTCAAACGTGTAGCCCTTTGGGCAATTCTTCTTGACGCTTTCTTTTGCTTTTTCCCATTCGATTGTTCCATAGTTTGGACCGATCACATCAAAGAAGTATTGGCAAACACAAAAACTCCAAACGTTGTCAGTTTTTATGGGTAGGGCTTTGCATAAGTGATAAGCGTCTGGTCGCGGTATCATATGCTGACAAGGCACACCTATTGGTTGCAAGTGCATTAAGAATGCTCCTTACTGTTTGGTGGTCCACATTTATCCTCAAAATCTGGAGCGAAGGACTCGGTTACACTATGGAAATTCTCTTTTGTGTTTATCCTTTCCGAAAATACAAACGGAATAGCCTTGCTTTCAGCAATTAACTTCGATTCTTGCTCAGTCGGCACCTTTTCACTTGTCTTTTTGGATATGGAATATTTTTCTTCCAAGCGCTCTGGAATTTCGATTGAACCATTTTTAGGTGTAGCAGAGGTGACAAGATAAGAAGACTTGCTTAGGAATGATTTAAGCTCGGTAGGGTAATTGGCTTTGTATTCGCTTATCTTTTCCGAAAGGACGAAAGGATTAACGTTTTTTTCCTCATCCGATAATTCATAAGAAAAAGGCTTAGAAGTTTCAATTTCCTTTAGATAACCGTTCTTCGCAAGAGTCTTAAGTATCTTGGCTGCTGTGACAGTTGAACAACCAAGCTTATCGGCTAACTGATTCTTGTTCAATGCGCTATTGCTTTTCTCGAAGATTTCTAAAGCTTCTTTTTGCCTTTTCTCTATTCGGGTGACTGTTTCGATTATTGAGTTTTCTAAAATGGTTAAGGCTAATTCAACGTCTTGAGCATCGGCTATTATGTAACTGTTTTCTTCAATTGTTAGCTTTATTCGTTGTTTTTGGTGAATAAGAGCCAATATCTTGATAACGTTAAGTATTCGCTCAATTTGCGTCCTCAAGGCTACCTGCTGCTCTTTTTTATTAGTTAAATCTATCAGGCTTAGAAGGTTGCTAGGTGGAAAAACGATAACTTCTAAGTTTAATTCTGTCATTGCCAAAGCGTTTCCAAAGTCGTTTTCTGAGTAAGTTATCTTGTTTTGCTCTGGAAATAGTTTTATTCTTAGGCTTTCAGGTATGCTGCCATCTCTCATTTTCTTAGCGCATACACGCTTAGTTAATGCTAGGCTGTCGTTCATGCTGTTTTTGAATACGCGCCGGTATAGGTCGGCTGCTATGTCTAAACCGCTATCGGTTGAAATGAAGTTTTTAGCATTAGTTTGGGTTTCGCCTAAAGTCATTTTCCCTGTATTTTCGTCTCGCATTGGATAAATGGTTTTTATTCCCTTACCTTCACCTATTGACCTTAAGCCTAAGGTTCCTGTTTCGCTTCGTATTCCTGCTAACTCGTAAATTATGATTGTTCCGTTAAAATCTTCAGGAATATACTTTATGGCCTCGGGTGTGCTTGTAGTGAACTCAAATATCCAGCCTTCAGGGAATAATGGGCTTACAGCTCTTATGCTTTCATTTTTTCCGCTTCCACTATGCCCTGTTATGATTTCGCTTATTGGATAACGGGTTTGTCCACTAACCATGTAGATGAAATTCTGTTTCAGTAAGTTATCTTCCCCGATTAGGCGTTTCTTGCCTAGAGCCAAAGCGTAGTCCAAAAGTTTCGGGTCTGATAACAACTTTAACGCTGTAGCTTTTTCCTGCTCGGTTACTTCTCTCCCTTCTTTTTTGGATAGTGAGCATCCTTCACGGTTACAAACATCTTTCAGTATTGTATCATTGCATCCATAAACATAATTGCCCTGCAAGGCGGACCTAAGCAAGTCTTCTATTTCTTCATTCGCTAAGGATGGTTCGTTAAGTTTATTCCAGGTCTTTAGAAGTTTTAGGCAAGACTCAGTTTGATACTGCTTACAGTTCCCGTAATAACTTGCTATTCTTATGCCGTATTCGTTCCTTAGTCCTTCCTTCGTTCCTTTAGTAATTTCTCTCACACAGTTCGGGTCTTTTCCTCTATATGGCTGTCCAGGTATTTCTTTGCGGTCAAACCATGTATCAGTTTTTTTGCTACATAGACCTATGCTATCTAAAGCTTTTGTGAAAATTTCTTCTATGTCTCTAACCTCGCTAGGCTCATTATCGTTTAAACGCGAGTAGCCCAAGCTAGGTGCCATAATGCAGTAGGTTTTTTCTCCTAAAAGCTCAAGTGCACAGCCGTTATGGTGACTCTTGTCGGTTTTGGGCTTAGAATGTGTATAGAAAATTAGGTGTATTCCTTTGCTGGGTGATTGCTCCATTTGAGTTA
>Ga0326726_10000577_pt1 | contig 33859 bp, 30 predicted proteins | sample MHFenrmetagenome_2_FD_207603 | JGI IMG/M metagenome (GOLD analysis project Ga0326726, IMG submission 207603) | Lab enriched peat soil microbial communities from Michigan Hollow, Ithaca, NY, United States - MHF15MN | ecosystem: Environmental > Terrestrial > Soil > Wetlands > Peat | place: USA...
TACATCTTCAGCGTGGACAGCAATAACTTCTGGATCCTGGGCGCCGTCTTCGCCGGCTCGGTGATGTGTATCGCCATCCCCATGAAGATCTGGAATAACACCCGCATGGAGATCAAGCTGGAAGAGCACCAGCGGGCCCTGCTGCAGGCGCGCATGGAAGCTCTGCAAAGCCAGATCAACCCGCACTTCCTGTTCAATACCTTGAATTCCGTGTCGTCGCTGGTGCGCTTCGATCCCGACAAAGCCCGAGACGTGATCGTCAAGCTGGCCAACATCCTGCGCCGCCTGCTGCGCAAGGGCGATGCCTTCGTGCAGTTGCGCGAGGAGTTCGAGTTCATCGACGACTACCTCGACATCGAAGTGGTGCGCTTCGGGCGCGACAAGCTGACGGTGGTGAAAGACCTGGATCCCGCCTCGCTCGACTTCGTGGTCCCCAGCATGCTGCTGCAGCCCCTGGTGGAGAACTCGATCAAGCACGGCCTGGCGCCCAAGATCGAGGGTGGGACCATTTATCTCCGCAGCCGCATGCACGCTGGCATGCTGACGGTGGAGGTGGAAGACGACGGCGTGGGTATGGGCGCGGCGCACATGCTGGAGCCGCCCAGCGGGGTCGGCGGCAGCGGCATCGGCATGGCCAACATCGCCGAGCGCCTGAAAGTGCTCTACGGCGATTCGGCCAAGATGGTGATTGACAGCGGCTCGGTCGGCGGCACGCTCATCCGGCTGCATCTGCCCGTGCTGCAACCCTATGAAGCCGGTGTGTCGGTCTCGACGGCCTACTCCGACGCGAGATCGAGCACGCCGCGGTAAAACTTTTCGTATTGGGGAATGATGCGCGTGGAACAGAAATGGCCCTGAGCGACATGACGTCCTTCGCGCGCCATCGCTCTCAATTTTTCTTCGTTGGAGAGCAGGTCAATGGCGTAGCGCGCCATTTCCTCCACGTCGCCGACTTCAGCCAGATATCCGGTTTTCCCGTGCTCCAGCACTTCCGGCAATCCGCCAACGTTGGTGGCGATGGGAACCACTTCGCAGGCCATGGCTTCCAGAGCAGCAAGGCCGAACGACTCCAGTTGGCTGGGCAGAAGCATGATGTCCGCGGTGGGCAGCTTTTCGTGCACGCGGTCCTGCTTGCCGAGGAAGATGACGCGATCGTGGATGCGCTTTTCCATCGCCATCCACTCGGCGCGCGAGCGGTCCGGTCCGTCGCCGATGAGCAGCAGCTTGGAGGGAATCTTCTTCTGCACGCGGTCGAAGATCTCGATCACGTCCGTCACGCGCTTCACGGGACGGAAGTTTGACAGATGCACCAGCAGGCGCTCGTCGTCGCGGGCAAACTCGCGGCGGCGCTCCGCGGCCTGGGGATCGCGGCGATAGACGTCGCAATTGACGAAGTTGTAGATCACCTGGATGGAGTTGTTCAGGCCAAACTCCTTGAGGGTGCGTTCGCGCAGGTATTTCGAGATGGCGGTGACGCCGTCGCTCTGCTCGATGGAGAAGCGCGTGATCGGAAGATATGAACGGTCCTGGCCCACCAGCGTGATGTCGGTTCCGTGCAGCGTGGTGACGAAGGGCAGGCGGCGCTTGTTGGTCCAGTTGGCTGCCATCTGCTTGGCGAGGTAGGCGCTCACCGAGTGCGGGATGGCGTAGTGCACGTGCAGCAGGTCAAGGGCGTAAATCTCGGCGACCTCGGCCATGCGCGTGGCCAGCGCGAGGTCGTAAGGCGGATAGTCGAACAGCGGGTAATGCGAGACTTCGACCTCGTGATACCAGACGTTGGGCTGCGGCCCGGACAGGCGGAAGGGCTGCGCGTAGGTGATGAAGTGCACCTCGTGGCCGCGCTGCGCCAGCTCGATGCCGAGCTCGGTGGCGACCACGCCGCTGCCGCCATACGTCGGATAGCATGTGATGCCGATTTTCAATCAGGCTCCAGGCTTCAGGCTTCAGGCGCGAGGCCCAACGCTGTTGGATTGTCTTGCGCGCAGGAGAGACTCGCAAAAGGATTGTCGAATTGCAGAATTTACGAATTGACGAATTGACGAGTGCGGACGCCGCCCGAGCAGATGGATGTGGCAGGGCAATCCGTCAGTACGTCAATTCGACAATTGGTAACGGGTCAGGAAGGCCGCGTGGATCCGACCGGCTCTTCCTCTTCCTCTTCTTCCTTGCTGGATTCGTCGAGGTAGAGCTTGATTTTTTCCAGCAGTGAAGGGAAGAGCTGTTCCTTGGGGAGGCAGGCTTTGACGTCGTCGCCGCCTTCGACCGGGCCGTAGCCGGTGACGATGATGACCGGGGTCTTGGGGCTGGTGGCATGGATCTTCCGCGCCAACTCGAGGCCGTTCATGCCGTCCATGCGGAAGTCGGTGACCAGGATGTCGAATTTTTCGCGGTGGAATTTTTCCAGCGCGTCGGCGGCGTTATAGGCGCACACCGCCTTGTAGCCCTGCATTTCCAGGATTTCGCAGCTCAGTCGAGCCAACACTTCGTGGTCGTCAACAAACAGAACTGCCTTCATGCGTGTGGCCCCTTTTGCGCAGCGCCGCTGAGATAACGGGCAGCGCCGATATGGCGGGCGGCTGCCCCAAGCTTCTAATTGGTATCTCCTACTCCGAAAAAAGATGCCCGCGCGAGCCAAATATTATCGCCGGCGTGAACTGAAGCGAGACTCTCGCACGCAGCGAATCAGGTGATCTGGCGCGGGTTTGACCGGCTTTTGAAGGCTCACGTATACTGCCAAGAAAGCGGTTGGAAGCCCCTCGAAAAGGGGCGGTTAGCTCAGCTGGTTAGAGCGTCTGCCTTACAAGCAGAAGGTCGAAGGTTCGAGTCCTTCACTGCCCACCATCTTTGGCCAAGTCCGAATGCAGGCGAGAGCTGGGGACGTTTGAAGCTGGTTATCAGGAGGTCCTTCGCCTGCGGCTTAGGAAGTCGGCAGCGGGCTCCCGCGCCTGCGGCGCTCACGCCCGCAAAGCGCCTCAAGTTCGAGTCCCGTCGTCCCCGCCAGCACTCATGCAACCATGCCGCCTGTCTCCAGCAACGCTGACGTGAGCCGAACCTGGCGCTATCACAACGGCACCAAGCATTCGGCACGCAGCGTGCGCAGTAATCCTCATTTCCTGGACTGGTCGAACCAACCGCTGCCGTTCAAGATCTATCCCGCGATCGAACCCATCCGCCTGCCCAAAGAAGTGCCGCAGACGGGCATGGCGGCGTTGTCGGCGATTGCCGAGAACATTCGCCCCCGCGACTCGAAGTTGCCGACACTGAGCGAGCTGACGCTGCTGCTGTATTTTTCGGCGGGAATTACCAGGCACAAGACGTATCCGGGCGGCGAGATCTACATGCGCGCGGCGGCCTGCACGGGCGCCCTCTACGAGATCGAACTGTACGTGGTGTGCGGAGATGTGCCGGAACTGGAGGCGGGCGTGTACCAGCTTGCGCCGGCCGAGTTTGGGCTGCGCAAGCTGCGGTCCGGCGACTACCGCAGCGTGCTGGTGGAGGCGACGGCCGCGCATCCGGCGGTGCAGTCGGCGCCGGTGACGATTGTCTGCACCGGAACGTACTGGCGGAACGCGTGGAAGTACCAGGCGCGGACTTACCGGCACTTCGGCTGGGACAACGGCACAATTCTGGCAAACATGCTGGCGATGGGGACCGCTGGGCAACTGCGGGCGACGGTAGTGATGGGCTTCCAGGACGAACTGGTGAATCGGCTGCTCGATCTGGATGTCGAGCACGAAGTGGCGTTCTCGCTGGTGACGATCGGCGCGACCGCCACCGCAGATTTGCTGCCGGCGCCGACCCTGGAAGCGCTGCATCTGGAAACTGTACCGCTGTCCGACCACGAAGTGGATTACCCGGCGATGCGCGAAATGCATGCCGCGTCGTCACTGAGCAGTGCCGACGAGGTGCGCGCCTGGCGCGAGCAGACAACGCCCAGCGATGCATTGGCGCCGCGTGGGCCTACGATTGCACTGCGACCGTTGCCGGAAGACCAGATGCCGCGGGACGCGATTGAGCGCGTGATCCTGCGGCGGGGCTCGACCCGCCAGTTCGGGCGCGAAGCGATCAGTTTTGCGCAGCTATCCACCATGCTGGATCGCGCGACGCGCGGCTTTCCCGCAGATTTTCACAATCCGTCCGGAGCGCAACTTAACCATCTTTACTTGCTGGTAAACGCGGTGGATGGATTGCAGCCGGGCGCGTACTACTTCCATCGCGACCGGCATGAACTGGAACTGCTGAAGCCAGGCGAGTTTCGCCAGCAGGCGGGATATCTAGGGTTGGAACAGGAACTGCCCGCCGACGCTGCCGCCAACGTTTTCTTTCTGGCCGACTTCAACCCGATTCTGGAACGATACGGCAATCGCGGATACCGCGCGGCGCAACTGGAGGCGGGGATTCTGGGCGGCAAGCTGTACCTGGCGGCGTATGCGCAGGATCTCGGCGCCAGTGGTTTGACGTTCTACGACGATGATGTGGTGGACTTCTTCTCGCCCCATGCCGCAGGAAAGAGCGCAATCTTCCTGACCTGTTTGGGAAAGAGCGCGAGTCGAAAGCAGAAATGAGAACCCCAGGGGCTAAAGCCCCTATTATTAACCTTTATTAACCTTCGACGGCACGACTGAAGTCGTGCTCTGACACAGCTCTGGAGTTTTTCAGCAGCCTGTGAAGTCGTGCCCTGACACGCAAAGCCTTGGGCTGCTTAGTGCGGCAGCCTGGCCGGAGCCGGCAGGGGCGATTCCTGATTAGCGGTCTGCTTTTGCGGTAGCGGTGTCGGCGACCGGCCGATGCCCATGGAATTCAGCTCACTCCACGCAATGAACACCTGGTACTCGCGACCCGGGGCGCTCTCCAGGATGTGGCCCGAGCGAGTTTCCAGGCGCAGGTACCAGCGTGACTCGTACGCCGACACACGCGTCAGGCGCACGATATCCGATTTCGCCACCACCACGTTGCGTTCCGGCAGGATGTACTTCAGCTCGAGGGAATCCTGACGGACCGCCAGCCGGTAGAACCCCGCCAGGCTGGTGAAATAAACGAGAGCCACGATCAACAATGCGAGTGCTGCGCCCACGGCGGCAGCAGGGCCGCGCTCTATTGCCTGCCAGTGCCTGAAGCCAGGTCGGCGATGTTGCGCGTAATAGAGGACTGCGTAGACGACGAAGCCGACGAGCGCACCGATTGCCGAGAACAGCCACAGAGCAAGGCGCGCAGCCGATTCGCAACTGAAAATGAAGATATCCACGGGCGGAAGCTTAGTCAGGCGGCTGCGGCGGCTCAAGGTGCCGAACGTCACTGTCCAATGGGTACGCAGCGGATGCAGCGCCGCGCGGAGTCGAGATCAGAAATGACGACCTGGCCGATTATTCCGGCGTCTTGGAGGGAGGCGGCAGGAGGTTGTCCGGCAGGTCAAGATTGTCCCAGGAGATCTGGGGCGGATACTTGCGATAGAAGCAAGGGAGCATGCGGCGATCGGCGTAGAGCGACCAGCCGACGGGGATTTCCGCGTCAGCAAACCAGTAAATGCCTTCCGCCACTCGGCGGATGCGGGGATGGGTTCCCTGCAGTTCCGTGCGTACGGCGTGCCACAACTTCTCGTACGTCATGGAGCGTTCGCCCAGCCACTGCAGTTCCTCCACCATGACATGCAAGCCTTGGGGACAACATTTCTGTTCAAGCCGTTCGAGCACGCGCTTGATGGCGCCGGTGCAGCACGGGCGTGCCGATGCGCTGCTCATGCCTGGCTGCCTACTTTGTCGGTTTCGCTCACAACACGAACCTGGACCTTGGTGTAACGTTCGCACAGACAAACCTTGCAGGTGCCGTAACCGTGCATGCCCATCAGCGGTAATACGTGATCTTTTTTGTCGTGACCGCATGTACAGGTGGTGCTCATGAGAACCTTCACTGTTCATCTCCTTCAGCTAAGCCACCGCGGCTTCCTGGCCGCGGTTTATGAATCAGGCAAAAATTTCACCAGGCAAGGGCCGCAAGGTGCGGCCTGCCAGCGTATTGCGCGGGCGCGCCGACCGTTCGGCGGAAATATCGGCATTGATGTCGCCGCGCTGAATGTGAAGCTTCAACACGCGCTCGATGTTGCGCAGTTCTAGAATCTCGGCCGGGGAGACGAGCGTGGTAGCACGGCCGGTGGCCCCGGCGCGGCCGGTGCGTCCGACGCGATGGATGAAATCCTCCGGCAACGTCGGCAGATCGTAGTTGATGACGTGCGCCACATCCTGGATATCGAGGCCTCGGGAAGCGACATCGGTGGCGACCAGCACCCTGAAGCGGCCTTCCTCGAAGCCGTTCAGGGCGCCGATGCGCTGCGATTGCGAGCGGTCGCCGTGAATCATGGCGGCCAGGAAGCCGTCGCGCAGCAGGTGATTGGCCAGGCGCTCGGTGCCGCGCTTGGTGCGGGCGAAGACCAGCGTGCGCCCTTTTTCGGAACGAAGCAGGTGACGGAGGGCGTCAAACTTATCGGCCGAGGCGACCTCGAAAGCGTGCAGTTCGACGCTGTCCACCGGCTTCAGCGTGGAACCCAACGCGACTCGCACCGGGTCGCGCGTGTAGTCATTCACCAGCCCGGCCACCGAGGCTTCCAGAGTCGCGGAAAAGCACATGGTCTGGCGTTGTTTCGGAAGCGCGGCCACGATGCGACGGATCGAGGGCAGAAATCCCATGTCGAGCATGCGGTCGGCTTCGTCGAGAACCAGCACTCTTACATTGCGCAGGTCTGCCAGACGGCGCCCGAGGAAATCCTCAAGACGGCCGGGAGTGGCCACCACCACGCGGGCGCCGGAGCGAATTGCGTCCAACTGGCGCCCTTCCCCCACGCCGCCGATGACCAGCGCCGCCGCGGGCAGGGAGCGGCCGCGCAGTTGTTCAAATTGTTCGTGCACCTGCATGGCAAGTTCGCGCGTGGGAACCAGCACCAGGGCTTCGATGGTTCGCGACTGGGGCGTCTGTTGCAGGCGCTCGATAATCGGGACGACGAAAGCCAGCGTTTTGCCGGTGCCGGTGTGGGCGGTGGCCACCAGGTCTTTTCCCGCAAGAGCGTGTGGGATCGCAGCCGACTGAATCGGCGTTGGAATGTGAAATTGGGAGGCCTTCAATCTCTGCTGCATGGCGGCAGAGAGAGGCAGTTCGGTAAAGCTTGTCATTCGAATCGTTATCTTTCTTTCTGGAGAGGCGTCTCGCGAGACGCACTCAAGATGCGATTCGCGACGGTACCAAGGAAGCCGCTCGATTAGTTTTTTATCAGCGCTGGGAACGAACGGAGAGCAGGAAAACCGAGGGAGGTCAGGCCGGCTGTTGAGATCGGACTGCCGCACCACAAGCGAGCCGTGGTCACTAGCGTCAGTAACAGTATAGCACGTTTGGATGATGTGCCGGCCCGGACTTCTCGGTGCAATGCTTATGACCCGGGCTCCTCGGATTCGGACGGGCTGCCGGGCGTGTCGGCCATCTCTGCGGCGGGCTCTTCGCCGGGCGCCTGCTTCTCCAGCTTTCTTTGCTGCTTGCGCTGAGCCTTGGCACGTTGCTTTTCCTGGCGAGCCAATTCCCGCTGGCGTTTTTGGAAGGTTTGACTTGGGCGCATGCTAACCCCGACTTTCTGCGCGAGGAGCGTGCGCGGCGTGGTAAAGCTGTCCGAGAACCAGCTTGGTGGGCTGATCTTCGGTGATCGGCTGATCACAGCCGGGACAGTACCCGATCATTTCGGCTTTTTGTTGGCTGGAATGAGTTATGAACAACGTTTCCTCCTTATTATTTCGCAAGCGGCCAGGGTCAGGAACGAATCCTGCCGTGACGGTGATATCGATTGGCATGACGCTCCATGGTGGAACGGTGAGCTAAGAGGAAGGCCTTCAGATAGGCTTACTTAGTTCAGAGAATCTGAAAGGGGAGAAAATCTCGCTCATCGTCGACGCTAGTCTTTGTATCCGGGAAAGTCAATGCCGGCGGGCGCGGTTGCGCACAGCATTTGGCGTGAGATCCTGTAACGATAACCTTGCCTTTGGCATTGGTCGCATTGACATCTATGCTGCAAACTGGCCGAGGCTTGGTAAGGAGCGCCATTGTCTATGGGGAAACGAATTCTGGTGGTGGGTGGGGTTGCCGGAGGCGCCTCTTGTGCCGCACGGGTACGGCGACTCTCTGAAGAAGCTGAGATCATCATCTTGGATCGCGGACCGTATGTTTCTTTCGCCAACTGCGGCCTGCCTTACTATGTCGGTAACGTGATTCACGACGAGAAGAAGCTGCTGGTTGCTTCCGCGGAGCTGTTCAAAACGCGTTTCAGAATCGAGGTACGCACAGAAAACGAGGTCATGGCGATTGATCGCAATCAGTGTGAGATCGTGGTGAAACGGCTCGCTACCGGCGAACTTTACCGCGAGAAGTATGACGCGCTGGTGCTTTCACCGGGTGCGGCGCCGATTCGCCCGGCTCTCCCAGGGATTGATTTACCCGGCATTTTTGTGCTGCGCACCATTCCCGATAGCCGCCGTATCCGGTCCTGGATCGAGGGGCGAAGGATCGAACGTGCCGTCGTGGTGGGTGGGGGTTTGGTCGGCCTGGAGATGTCGGAGAACCTGGCGAGCCGCGGCATCAAAGTGACGGTCATCGAGATGCTGGACCAGGTTCTTCCGCCGCTCGATCCGGAAATGGCGGAACCGGTTCAGGAACACCTGCGGCAGAACGATGTATCGCTTCACCTTCGGGATGCGGTGGCCGGCTTTCATCAAACGCCCGACGGCGGCTTGGAAGTGCAGACGCGCTCCGGGTCAACGTTCCCGGCGGATTTGGTGATCCTCTCCATCGGAGTCCGGCCGGAGACCAAGCTGGCAAAAGAGGCTGGACTGGCGATCGGCGACCGCGGCGGCATTCGGGTGGATGGCGCCATGCGCACCAGCGACCCTCGAATCTGGGCGGTCGGAGACGCGGTCGAGACACGGGACGTGGTCACCGGCGAGTGGAACGTGGTGCCGCTGGCGGGGCCGGCGAATCGTCAGGGACGCGTGGCCGCCGACTCGATCTGCGGGCGGCCGGCGCACTTTCGCGGCGTGCAGGCCACGGCGGTGTGTGGTCTGTTCGGCCTGACGATCGCGAGCACTGGCGCCAACGAAAAAACGCTGCGACGCGTGGGCCTCAGTTACCAGCGGATCTATCTGCATCCCGGGCATCATGTCGGCTACTATCCCGGGGCCAAGCCCATCCACATGAAAGTGCTGTATTCGACGGAGGGCGGGCGCGTGCTGGGCGCGCAGGCGGTGGGCCAGGAAGGGGTGGAAAAACGCATAGATGTGATTGCGATGGCCATCCAGAAGCAGGCCACGGTTTTCGATCTGGAAGAAGCCGAACTCTGTTATGCGCCGCAATTCGGCGCCGCCAAAGACCCGGTCAACATGGCGGGCATGATTGCCGGCAACGTGCTGCGGGGAGACGTTCCCGTCGCGCCTTGGGAAGCGCTCGCGGAGACAGAAGCGATGCTGCTCGACGTCCGGGAAGCATCGGAATTCGCGGCCGGTCACATCGAGGGCGCAGTGAATGTCCCGTTGCCGCAGATACGCGAGCGGCTCAATGAGCTGCCACGAGACCGCGAAATCTGGCTCTACTGCGGCGTCGGGCAGCGCTCCTACTATGCGCTGCGAATCCTCCAGCAGCATGGGTTCAAGGCCCGAAATCTGCCGGGAGGCTTCAAGACGTATGGGCACTTTCAGGCGCATTTGAGCCCGATACCCGCCCCCGCAAGTGGTAAAGATTGATCAGAACGCCTAACCGGCGGCACCGGCACTCGCGTTTTGAAATTGCAAGACAACTATACTGTTGTAGCCGAGGGAAACATGAAATCCGTAAAAGAACTTGTCGCCGAAGCCAATTCCAAGATCACCACATTGCCGGCCGCCGAAGCCATCCAGCTGCTGAACAATCGGGAAACGGACATCGCCTTTATCGACTTGCGGGACACCGCCGAGTTGCAGCGGGAGGGAAAGATTCCCGGTGCTGTCCATGCCAATCGTGGAATGCTGGAGTTCTATGTGGACCCGTCGAGTCCTTATCACAATCCTGTGTTTTCCAGTGGCAAGAAACTGGTTTTCTACTGCGCCGGCGGTGGACGTTCTGCCTTGGCGGCGTCCACGGCTCAGGTGATGGGAGTGGAGAAAGTTTCCCATGTCGGCGGTGGGTTCAAGGCATGGAAAGAAGCGGGTGGCCCGGTTGTTCCTGCTGACAAGGAGTGAACGGCGCAACCCTCGTTGTAAGATCGGGTCGAGCCAGCGCCAGAGGCGGCACTCACGCGAAACGCGGCATCAAGGTGCTAGCCGGTGTCCGCAATGACCTGTTAAAATACGAGACATGCATGGGCATGTTCTTGGCGCAGGTGATTTCTGACTGTGCATACCGTCCATCGACTCCGGAATAGGTTGGATTCGGTGGAAATGGGCGAACTGGCGAATCTGTTGAACTCCACGAAACGCCAGTATCTAAGCGGGTTTTCCGCTAACCCGCCGCAAATAAAAGCGGGGACGTAGTTCAGTTGGTTAGAACGCTGCCCTGTCACGGCAGAGGTCGCGAGTTCGAGTCTCGTCGTCCCCGCCATTTCCTGGAGTACGATCTCCTCTGCTCGTCGGCATCGCCCGCTACCGACTTCCGACCGTGAAAGACATCCGGCAACTCTTGCTCGCGGTAATGCTTGACGTCACGCGCTAAGAGGCGATTTATTGCTTCTCGGCGTCCGACCGTCCGGGGCTGACTGCCTTCATCGGGGCGAGCGACGACGTGTCCGCCGTCCGTACCAGGGCGTCTTCGAGTTCCCGAACGCGCCGGGACAATTTCCGCAAGATCTTTGTGACGAAGGACGGGTCTTCGTGAATACGGTTGAAGAACACTCGTCTCTCAATGCTCAGGATGCAGGTATCTCCTAGCGCGCGGGCGGTGGCACGGCGCACGTGATCTCGCTCGAGCAGCCCGCCTTCCCCCCAAAAGTCTCCTTCCTGGAGCACTCCAAGACAAAACTCCTTGCTGCCATCACGGCGCATCAACTCCACTTCACCCTGCTGAATAACGTACATGCAGTCGCCTAACTCGCCTTGGCGACAGATGATTTCGCCTGGTTTGTACCATCGCCCGAGAAACATGGACGGTGACGGCTGCATGGCTGCCCCCTATTTCCACTGCGCGGCCAGGTTGCCGGCCGTCAGTTCCCAAACAAAACGGCCGACGAAGGCCGGGTGCAGCGTCCGCATCAGCACACTGCTGTAGGGCGCGCTGCCTGTAAAAGTGTCCCACAGGACCGTGCTCATGCGCGGCTGCGTACCGGCGATCCGTTGTTCCTTCGAGACCATTCGCCAAAGAGCTCGACGCGCGAAATGATGCTTCTGAATTTGTCGAGTGACCGCGAAGACGAGGCGCCCGATTGCATTGTCGCGGGCTATGCTCTGGCACACGGGCCAGTAGTGCTGTCGCAGGCTGGATTCAGAAAAACCGTAAAGAACAGCGGTCCGCGCCGCAGCCTTGGCAGTACGGTAGGCGGCTCCGATGCCGTCTTTATACAACCGCGTTGTACCACTATCGCCGATGAACACAATGCGGTCGGCGAATGGCCGTTCAGCACTGCCGATGGCGATCTTCGGTGAACAGTGGCACATATCCTCGGGCGGCTCCCAATTCGGCGGCATGCACTGTCGGACCTCTCGCGAGTCGATAAAGGCCTTGACCAGATCTTTGTCGATGTCCTCCCCGAGCATACACAAGGTTACGTAACCGCCCTTAGGGATCAGGGCGGCAAATTCCAAACGCGGCAGGTTGAGCAGAAAGACGTGCATGGAGTAGCCGAGCTCGCGGCCAACCAGGTCACGGCTGAAACAAAACTCGCAGATGTAAGTCTTAGAAACGCGAGGAGATTTGTAGCGGATACCCGCACTCTCGAATAGCTTCAGTGCCGAGCTGTTCACGCCCAGCGCGACAACCACGAGGTCGTAGGTGGTCGCCTCCCCATTCTGTGGTTTGATCGAGGGAAGGCCATCGGACAAGCAGACACCATCCACCCGCTTGCGGATCCAGTTGGCACCCTGCTCTCTGGCAAGCTTGAGCAGGTGGCCATCGAGACCTCCGAGTTCGCATTGCGGGCTGCCGCTTGGACCTCCGCCGCGGTGCAAAGATGCTATGCGCTTCTCTCGACGTGGCGTGGCAATGGCGACATCGCCCACATCCATATGAAGGCAGTACGAGTCAATCGTCCGTTGAACAACTCCGGGACCTAGCTTAATGCCCTCCGTCGCCAACGCCTGTGCCAGCGATTCGGAGATGATGCCTCCGCACATATTGCAACCCGCCGGTCCCGGTTGCGAAAAATCGCGGGGCTCGTACAGGTCCAGCTTGACGTCGAGTCCGACATCCTGTGCCATTTCGAGCAGGAATTTGCTGAAGAAGGATCCGGCGGGTCCGCCACCTACGACGCAGATGCGGCACCCGTCGTGCAGCTGTAGGCCATCGCCTGCCATGCCCTGACTCTCCCCTGGGCAAAGGACCACCTGAAAATCTTCACGGCGGATCCGGAATGAACTGCAACTCTACGAAGCTCCTCACAATTGGTCTGTGAGCAGGCGCACCGGGGCATGTGAAGGGCATGGGAGCAAGTCCCAAAACGAAACTCGCCAAAGTGCGTTAGAAACGGGACACTAGCGTCTTTGCTAGCAGGCTGCATAGCCACTGCGTCCCTACCGGTTGCACAAGAAACCGCGCGCGCGCCACCGCGGGCGGACCAAGATTACATCGCAGAGAGGCACAAATGTATGTGAGCAACATCACAAGACCTAGGTCCGCTATGTGAATTTGGGGACAGTTTTGGTAGATGGTGTTCAACGTGGTAGCCGCATCCTAATCCGTCGACCGAGTTTTACCGAGTTTCGAGAATCCTAATCCCACGCGGAATCAGGCCGGCTGCGAAGCCGATGCTAGATACTTGGGGGGTGCGTAACTCCGTCAGCCGCCCGTCGCCTCTGGCGTTTCCTCCAGAGGTCAGAGAGCGGCATCTCCGGAGTCGTCGTTGCGAATGCGAAAGGCTTCATCAATGGAGGAGACGAAAATCTTGCCGTCGCCAATCTTTCCGGATCTGGCGGCGGTTCTGATCGCTTCGACAATCTGTTCCGCGCGTGAGGCCGGCGCGAAGATTTCGAGCTTCACCTTAGGGAGGAAATCGACAGTGTATTCCGCGCCACGGTACATCTCGGTATGGCCTTTCTGCCGGCCGTGGCCACGCACCTCGGAGATGGTGACACCCTCCACGCCAATGCTGAGGAGGGCTTCCTTTACTTCGTCCAGCTTCTTAGGTTGGATAATCGCCTCAATCTTTTTCATATTGTTCCCCTCTTGAACCGATTAGACCGCGGTAGCACTGATCGAGATCGCATCCTCGGGATAGCCCTGGAGTCCAAACTCGGGGACATCCAAGCCTTCCTCTTCGACCTCTTTCGCGACCCGCATTGACCTCACGGCGTTTACCACTTTGAATACGATGAAAGTGGCACCGAAGGCCCACGCGACGCAAATCGCAGCGCCCATCACCTGGACCAGGAACTGCTTGGTATCGCCATACAGTAACCCGGTGACGCCCCTGCCCGCCTGTCCCAGGTAGCTGGTGGCACCCACACCGTTCCATCCTGCGCCATAGGTGCCATCCGCAAATAGTCCAAGAGAGATAGAGCCCAACACCCCGCAGAAGCCATGCACCGAAATTGCGCCGCAGGGGTCGTCGATCTTGGTCACGTTTTCATTGAACAGAACTCCCAGGCACACCACAAAGCCTGCAAGAATTCCTATGATGAACGCCGATGTCGGCCCAACGAACGCGCAGGGCGCAGTGATGGCAACCAGGCCGGCGAGCATCCCGTTGCAGGCCATGGTGATATCCGGCTTGCCGAATTTCGCGTACCAGAAGAGCATCGCGGTCGCCGAGCCCGCGATCGCGGCCAAATTAGTGTTGATCGCGATGACCGAAATGCGAAGGTCGGTCGCGCCCAGGGTCGAACCCGGATTGAACCCCATCCAGCCGAAAAGCAGGACGAAGGTCCCGATAACGACGTAAACGAGATTGTGAGCGGGAAAAGCGCGCGCCTTGCCGTCGGGTCCGAACTTGCCAAGGCGAGGCCCCAAAATCACCGAGAGCGCCATGGCGCAGAAACCGCCTACGGCATGCACTACGCTGGATCCCGCGAAATCAACGTATCCATGCCCCAGGCCTAGTGTGTTGCCAATCTGCGACAGCCAGCCGCCGCCCCACACCCAGCAGCCGTAGATCGGGTAAAGAATCGCGCCGACAAACATTTCACATAGCAGGAAGGACCAAAAGGATATCCGTTCGCAGATGGAACCCACGATGATGTATCCTGCCGTCTCCATGAACACCACTTCAAAGAGCGCTAGAACGTTGCTTCCGGCATCGTAAGCCGGGCCGGTCATGAAGAAGCCTTTGCCGCCGAGAAATCCCCACAGCCCGCTCCCCAACAGGAAGTGATTTAACGTCGGCGTCCCGCCCAGATTCGCAGGCGCGGCATTGACGGCTACGGCTCCGAACTGGAACGCATACCCAACCGCGTAATATGCGATAAACGCGAAGACGTAGGCCGCGAAGTTCAGCATCATCAAGTGCGCGGCGTTCTTCTTTCTCACCAGCCCGCAGGTGAGAAGCGCGAAGCCGGCCTGCATGAAGAGCACCAGATATCCAGTGTTGAGGGTCCAAGCAAAATTGGTGGCCACACGGATATGGCCGACTGAGTCGGCGAGCTTCATGGCGAGCGGCTCTTTGGCCGCTTGGGCCTGGAACTCGTCGGCGTCCTTTTTGCCCTGTGCGTAGTTGGGAGCATTCTTGTCGGCCGGTTCGGAGACGAGGAAGGGGTTACCGCCAGCGTCCACTACTGTCGTCTTGTCACCTGTAGCAAGGCCTGCCGGATCAGGCTTGGAGTCTTGCTGGGCCATGCAGGGGACGAGCAGGACCGTAAAGACGCTAGCGAGAAGAACTAGCATGAAACTGCCTCTCAGGGCCTTTGTTCCTAGGGGTTCACGTCGCGATCTTTCTGCTTGTTTCCGTGCCTTCACAATTCACTCTCCCGTTTGAACTCGTCTACAGCCATCCCCGAAATGCGGATGTAAATCTGGCCCGGGTACGCGGCTTGGACGCTGGTCTTGTTGGGGTTTTGATTGTGCCCACGCCGCGTTCCCCGGATAAATGACGCTTGGCCCTGCTACCGTTTCCACAACCCTTGCTTCACCGTTCCGATCAGCCCCGCGACTAACATCCCGGCACCTAACACGCAGGTGATTACTCGCAACGCAGCCTCATGCGTTGCCACTTACTTCGTCTCGCGCGTGTCGAACGTGTACACCACCCCGGCGGTGAGCGTGTTCTGCCCCAGCACCGGGTCCGTCCCTTTGCTGAAGACCGGACGGTTGGAAAAATCGTGCCGATACTCCAGGCGCGTGATCAGGTGGTGCGCCACGATCTGCTGGAACGTGCCGGTGAATTCGTGCAGATGCTGCGCCGTCCCGGTAGTGAATCCATCATGATCGTTGTAGTACTCGTAACGGCCCGCTACCGCGGAACGCTCGTTGAGCGCGTAACGCACGTACCCGGCGACTCCGGTCCAGAACACGGGACGTGCCACGCCCGCGATGCGATCGCCGCGCCCGTAATCGAAATTCACTGTCGTTGAGAGCTTCGACGTGGGTGAAATCGTCACCACCGTGTCACTCAGTTGGCGCCAGTGCGCGTTGGTCCCAATCGTTTCCGGGCCCGCCATGTAGCCCTGGGCAATGCTGATCTTCTTGCTCGGATTCCAGCCGAAGGTTGCCCCGTATGTCTTCCCGGTGTTGTTGTCGTAGATATTGTTCCAGCCATTCACCATGAATCCGGTGAGCGAGTACTTGTCGTTGAACGAGTACTTGGCGCGCGCGCCGTAGTGATAGAACGGGATGGCGTACAGAAACAGCAAGCCGCGCGAGTAGTTCCAGTTGTCCTTGGTCTCGATGACCTCCGACCCGTGGGGCGTGACAAACTTGCCGACGTCCACCTGCAGGCCCTTTCCTACCGGTGCGAGGTAGGAGATGTAGGCTTCCTTCAGATATTGCGCAAAGCCCAGTCCGGCCGGGTCCGTCGAGTTGACGACGTTCATGGCCTGCCCAAAGCCGAAACCAAGGTGGAAACCCAGCCGGCTGTTGGTTGCGTCCGGCGGCTTGTCGAGGTTGATTTCGATCAGGTTCAGGGCGAACTGGTTCGAAGGCGCGTCGAATGCCCGCAGGCCGCTGGTCTGCGATTTCGGTTGATTGAAGTTGTAGCCGTAATACGTATCCACGAACCCGCTCAGGCTCGTGCTCCCCAACACCTGCGCCAGGGGGTTCGTAGCCGGCGCGGCTGGAGTCGCCGGCGACGCTACCGCTGCCAAGGCCGCCGGTGTTGCCGCAGCGGTACTGGTCGCCGCCGCTTGCTGCTTCAACTCCGCTATCTGGCTGCGCAACGCCCCCACTTCCTTTTCCAGCTCCTGCATGCGCTCGATCAGTTGCGCCGGCGTCGGCGTGCGCCCATCGCCGGCATTGGATTGAGCTTTCGCTTGATACGGAGCCGTCCCGGCAAGCCCCAATGCCAGGATCACCGCCGCGACTCGTGAACTATTCATCTGCCACATGCTTTCTCCCCAACCGGCCGCCTCTCCGTGCCCCATCGAAACGCGGCCTTCACAACCAGCGACCGCAGCGTAGTCGGCGCTACTCGGCGGCGTCCAACGCATACTTTCTGTTGGCGCAATCGAAATGGCTTTCAGAATTTAAATTTATTGAGGAAATAAACAGTGTTTATGGCAACGCGAAGGCCGGACAGGTGATATAGATCGTATTGCGATGTATACTGCTGACCGCCGGGCGGCTGCGTCCTCCGCGCCCCCTTCGTTTCTCTCAACCGCTGATGCATACGAACGCGTGATTATGCAGGCTCGGGGGAGTATTTCGCGCGCCCGCAGCGATGGGCATGGTACGCCGCCCCCTCCGGAGTCGAACCAGGCGACATGAATTGAGCGCCATTGACGCCGGCGGCTGCACCGGGGTCGCCCTGGTCATTTGCGCAACTTCAGATCGAGAATTGTGATACGGGCGATTCGAGATTTGACGGCAAGCAGTACTCGATCGCTGGAGGGTGGAAGGCCCGACGTCAAGTCGTCGGAGCGGTATCGCCATGTTTCCTACAAGCGCGTGGCAGCCTGGCGTGTCTGCCACCAGCGGCGCCCTGCCACGACCGACCAGATGGCCTCCACAAGCCCGAAGGGCCACGCGCCCTGCAGAAAACCGTAGGCCGAGCCTAATGCACATGCGGCGGCAAATCCCAAGATGAACCATGAGCTTCGCTTTTCCAACGCGTAGCATACGAGCATCGCAGTGACCGAAAATAAGCCGAATGCCGTAAGCACACTCATAGCAATTTGCCGAAGGAAAGAGGTTACTGCGAAGGTTGACTCTTGGCCAATACCGGGCAATGAGAGACCCGGTCTACAGGCCGATGTGATACGCGCGTGGATTTGCTGATCGGCGTTATTTCAGACACGCACGGGCTGATGCGCCCGCAGGCGCTGGACGCGCTGCGCGGAGCGCAGCTAATCATTCACGCCGGGGACATCGGCGCGCCGCGGATTCTCGAAGAACTGGCGGGCATTGCTCCGGTGCGGGCGGTGCGCGGAAATGTTGAGGTCGAGTCCTGGGCGGACGCGCTGGCAGAGACGGAGGTCATCGAGGTCGGCGGCGTGCACCTGTACGTGCTGCACGACCTCAAGCAGCTTGACCTGAGCCCGCGCGCGGCAGGTTTCGCCGCGGTGATCAGCGGACACTCGCACCAGCCGGGCCAGAAGCTACGCCAGGGGGTTCTGTATTTCAATCCGGGAAGCGCCGGGCCGAGGCGGTTTCGCTTGCCGGTTTGCGTCGGGCGGCTCAACATCACCAATGGCAAGGTTCGCGGCGAAATCATCAGGCTCGCGGTGTAGCGCCAGGGCGAGCGCGTTCCAGCAGCCCGATAGTCGCCTTACCGCTTGTAGCCGATCCTCCGCAGGAAGGAGTGGCGTGCCACGATGTCGTCGGGGCCTTCGATTCCCTTGGGAGCGCCGCCGTCGATCACGCCCATGATCCCGCCGCCCTGTTGGCTGCGCGCCACGACTACTTCCACCGGATTCGCTGTGGCGCAGAAAATGTTGCAAACCTCAGGCACCTGTCGCAGCGCGTTGAGCACGTTGATGGGATAGGCGTTGCGGATGAGCAATACGAACACGTGCCCGGCGGCGATGGCCTCGGCGTTGTGGACGGCAGTGCTGCGCAGCTCGTCGTCGTTGCCTTCGGAGCGCGTCAGGCACGGACCGGAGCTCTCGTTGAAGGCAAGCCCGAACTTGGCCTGCGGCACCGTGGTCACGATGGCTTCGTAAACGTCCTCGACCGTTTTGATGAAATGTGACTGGCCGATCACGATGTTGGCGTCGGAAGGGAAGTCCATTTTCACGGAATCAAAGTTGAGCATGAGAACCTCGAGACATTGACGAATGGTCGAATTGTAGAATTGAAGAATTGAAAACCCAGGCCGATAAGCTTGGATCATCTGCGTGACGTCGAAGCTTAGGCGGCCTTCGCAATTCGTCAATTCTACAATTCGACCATTCGGCAATTCGTCTTGTGCCATTCCGTCGCCTGCTCATAGGCATTTGCCAGTTGCAGGACGCGGGCATCGTCGCCGGGAGCGCCGGCGATTTGCAGCCCGATGGGCAGGCCGGAGTGCGTGAATCCGCACGGCACCGAGATCGCGGGCAGCCCGAGCACGTTAAAGGGACGGGTGTTGCGCAACAGGATCAGTTCGCGCCGGCGCAGGTCGGCGGGATTAGCCTGAAGCTCGGCCAGGGGCGGCGCCACCGCCGGTGATGTCGGCGTGACCAGCAGGTCGTAGTCGGAAAACAGGTCGGCGGCGGCGCGGCGCAGGTGCTCCAGCTCATTGCGCTTCAGGATGTACTCCTTCGCCGTGATGGTTTCGCCGCGCTTGATGCGCCGCAGCGTCTCGGGTTGGTAAAGGTCGGAGTGGTCGCTGAGAAACTGCGCGTGGTAGGCGTGAGCTTCCGCCGACTGCACCGACCGATCGGTGTCAATGGGCATGCTGGCGTCGCTCAGGCCGGCGGTGAGTGTCTCCAGCACCTGGAGCGCGTTGTTGATGGCGGCGGCCACCTCGGCCTCCAGATCGTCAAAGAAAAATTGACGCACGATGCCGAGCCGCAGCGAGCGCGTGGGCTGCCCGAGGGCAGCGGTGTAATCGCATTCCGGGAATTGGCGGCTGGCGACGTCGCCCGCATCGTATCCGGCGATCGCTTGCAGCAGGAGGGCAGCATCGCGAGCGGTTCGCGCCAACGGGCCCACATGGTCGTAAGACCAGGAAAGCGGAATGACGCCGCGCGCGCTCACCAGACCGTACGTTGGCTTCAGGCCGACGACGCCGCACAGGGCCGCGGGTAAGCGGATGGAACCCGCGGTATCGGTGCCGAGCGCGGCGAAGCACATGCCCGCCGCCACCGCCGCCGCCGCGCCCGACGACGAGCCACCGCTGATGTGCTCGCGCGACCACGGATTCCGCACCGCACCGTAATAGCTGACCACGCCGCTTCCGCCGTAGGCAAACTCGTGCAGGTTGAGCTTGCCGACGATCACCGCGCCCTTATCTCGCAGCCACCGCACCACGGTGGCGTCTTCGGTGGGGACGCGGTTTTGGAACAGCGCGCTGGCGGCGGTGGTACGCACCCCGGCGGTGTCAATCAGATCCTTGAGCGCGATGGGAATTCCGTGCAGCGGCCCGCGATAACGTCCGTTGGCGATCTCCCGCTCGGCGGCGCGCGCCTGTTCGAGCGCCGGATCGCGGGTCACGGTAATGAACGCATTCAGCCCGGAATCGAGTTTGCCGATGCGCTCCAGGCAGGCCTGAGTAAGCTCCAGGGGAGAGAGTTTTTGCTGGTGAACCAGCGTAGCGGCTTCGGCCAGCGTGAGGGTGCAGAGCTCGGACGCGGCGGGCATGCGTCGCACAGTCTAATGGTCTGCCGGTCTTTCAGTCTATCGGTCGATCAGTTTTTCAGTCGATCAGTTCGTCAGTTCCTCAGTCCGGGACTGCATTCGGATCTTTCGGATAACCAAATGACAGACCGAAAGGCCGACAGACTATCCCTTAAAGTTCAATTCCAGGATGGTGCAATCATCGCCCAAGGGTGTGTCGCCGCAGAAAGCCTTTACGCTGGAAAAGATGGTGTCGAACGGGGTTTCGGAGTTAGCAGAGACTTCCAGCCGCTCGTCGCCATAGAATTCACCGTTGGCGTCCTCAGCTTCGGTGACACCATCGGTAACCATGACAAAGCGCGCGCCCGGGGGCAGCTTGAGGTTCGCGCACTGAAATTCCGCTCCGGCCAGCAGCCCCACGGGCACATTCGAGTCCCTCGGGCGCGTAATGCCGTCGCTAGAAACCAAGACCGGAGGCACGTGGCCACAGTTGACGTATTCCATCTCGCCATCGGGCGTGAGCCGGCACAGTAGCAGGGTCGCGTATTTCTGCCCCATCACCTTGCGGCACAGGAAGGCGTTGGCCGTGCTGACGATCTCGTCGAGCGGCATGTTGGCGATGAGCTGCGAATAGATCATGCCCTGCAGAATCGAGGCCAGCAGCGCGGCCGAAATACCTTTGCCGGAAACATCGGCCACCAGCACCGCCAGGCCCTTCTCGGTCATGACCACATCGAAGAAGTCGCCCCCCACGTCCTTGCAAGCGAGGTTGGTGGCGCGAATGGCGGCGAAGGGAACGTTGGGGATGGAGACCGTCATCAGCCGCTGCTGGATGGAGGCGGCAATGGTCAACTCCTGCTGGTAACGCCTGGCCGCTTCTTCCGCCTGCACCAAGTGGGCGTTTTCGACCAGCGCGGCCGCTTCGGTCGCGATGGCGCGGAGAATGTCGTGGCCGACGGCGGAAATGTCGCGCGAGGCGAAGCGGCTATCCAGATAGAGCACGCCGCGCACCTGCGGCCCGCCATTCTTGTCCTGCTTGGTTTTTTCCGCGAACTGCGTGCGCCGCAGCGGGATGGCGATCACCGTCCGCAGGTCGTAGGCAATGATGCTGTTGCGGCCGGCCAAGTCGCTGGAGGAACTGGTGTCGCTCACCATGAACTCCGACGCCGCGCTCGCCGCCTCTTCGATGATGGACTTCGACACCGTGCTGTCGTCCAGCAACTGCTCGCCCTTGGCGTTGCGCCCGGCTGCGAGCCGCATCTTGCCGTCGCTGCCGCGCAGAAACACATAGCCGCGCTCGGCCTTGGTGAGCTTCAAGGTGGAATCGAGCAGCGTGATCAGGACGTCGGAAAGCACACCGGTGGTATTGAGCTTGCGCGCCGCCTCCAGGAACAGCCGGAGTTTCTCCAGGTCGGAGCTGCCGGTGGTCGACGGAATCATCGAAATCTGGCTGAGGAACTCAGCCGCGGCGCTGCTGTGCGGCCGGTCCGGGTTGAAGATGACGTAGGCGGCATCGCGGGCGCCAAAGTCAATGCGGTCGTTGCGTTCCAGCTTGTGCCGCTCGCGGCGGATACCGTTGACGAAGGTTCCGTGGCGGCTGTTCTGGTCGACGAGAAAGTACTCGCCGTTTTCGCAGATGATCTGAGCGTGATCGCGCGATACCCGCGAGTCGGGAATTACCAGGTCCTTGTCGGTCTTGCGACCGATGGAAAAGGGCACGCGCTCCAGGCTGATGGTGCGCTGCTCCGCGCCTTCGACGTAGAGGAGTACGGGTACGGTGTCGGTGGCAGGGGCGAACGACGTGGCCGATACAACGGACATGGCATGTGCTCCCTGATGCGTGGAAACGGCAGCCAACGCGGGACCGCCGCATAGACCGGAGTTGGATGAAGCCTACTTCGTTCCGCGTCCAGTTGCAACCCTTTGGCTCGGTTCGGCGAATGCTCAAACGTGCACCCTCAGTTCCACCTTCGCATCCAATCTCTAAGGCGGTACTTGGATTCGGTGGGATTCCGGCCGGTTCCGTATGTGCGGGCTCCGGCCACCGGCCAACGGTTTCCGTGCTGGTTGTTATAATTACCTCCTGCGTTTGAGCAAGAGGCCCTGCCCGTCGTCTGAGGCTACGAATTGCATCCTATGGAGAGGCAGCAGCTCGGATGACCGTCAAGAAAGGCAAGCCCAAGGTGCTGGTGGTGGATGACGAGCGCGTCATCGCCGATACCCTGGCCATCATCCTCAACCAACATGGCTTCGATGCCTCGGCCGTTTACACCGGAACGGCGGCGGTGGAACGCGCTCGCAGCGTCAAGCCCGACCTCATCATCAGCGACGTCATCATGCCCGACATGAACGGCATTGACGCCGCAATCAACATTCGACGTTTTCTGCCAGGCTGCAAGATCCTGCTGTTCTCCGGCCAAGCTGCAACCGCCGACCTGCTGGAAACCGCCCGCGCCGAGGGACACGAGTTCGAGATTCTCGCCAAGCCCGTACACCCGCAGGACCTGCTGGCCAAATTGAGGGGATGAGCGACGGGTTAGGTCCATCGGTCTTTGGATTGATCGGTCAGTCAGTCGACTTTCGTGACAAACTCTGGCCACTTGCCGCCAATAAACTGATCGAGCGACAGACCTGCCACCACGGACCTTGAAAAACCATGAAGAAAAAAGAAAAGCCGGGCTGGTTCGCCCGGCTTTTCTTCTTGGCTGCTGGGGCTGCGTTTCCAGCCACGGCGCCAGGGGCGGCGAGCAACCGTGGTCTCGGTTCGGCCGGGCTCGCGCGTCCGTCAAAACTTGTAGCGCTCCCATGCAGAGCGGCGTAGGTGTCTTCCTGCAACCGGAATGCCAGTCCAGAGTTGATGAATTGCTTGACAGATATGTTCGTAAGTGAATGAAACAAAAGAGAGTCATTCGTGGACGACCCGACGCGGTTAAGCCGCAACCCGCAGCAAAATGTCAAAGAGTTGCACTACCCAGAGAAAGGCCTTGGCCATCGCCGAGCGTCGATGGGAGCGCCGGAAGGCTGAAGTCTGCCTTCAGACTTCCCGCCGACCCTCGATGGACTTCAGCATGGTGACTTCGTCGGCGTACTCGATATCGCTGCCGACGGGGATGCCGGTGGCGATCCGCGTCACCCTCAGATTCGGCCGCTTGATCTGCTGCGATAGGTAGACTGCGGTGGCTTCGCCTTCAACCGTAGGATTGGTCGCCAAAATCACCTCGTCCACCTCGCCCGCCTCGATACGCCGAACCAGGTTGGATACCCGCAGGTGTTCCGGACCGATCCCGTGCAGGGGAGAGATCGATCCGTGTAATACGTGATAAACGCCGTTGTACTGCCGCGTTTTTTCGATGGCGGCGATGTTGGTGGGCTCCTCCACGACGCACACCAGGCGCTGGTTGCGCGTCGGGCTGCTGCAGTAGGAGCAGGGATCGACGTCGGTGATGTTGTTGCACAGGGAGCAGAGTCGCAACTGCGCCTTCACGTCGCGCACCGCTGCGGCCAGTGCATCGGCGTCTTCAGCGCTGGAGCGCAGGATATAAAACGCCAGCCGCTGCGCGCTCTTCGCCCCGATGCCGGGCAGCTTCTTCAATTCGTCGATGAGTCGAGCCATCGGCTCGGCGAACTTTGTCATTTGGTGATTTTGTAATTTGGTAATTTAGTAGTTTTCCAATCTGGAATCGTCAGGAATTGAATCGCAACTCAGCCCCCGACGAAATTACCAAATTACTCAATTACCAAATTACGAAATTAGAGTCCCAGCCCCATCCCGCCGAGCATGCCACCGACGGTTGACTGCATTTGCTCATCCACCTTGTTCACCGCGGCATTCACCGCCGCCGTGACCAGGTCCTGGAGCATCTCGACATCGCCGGACTTCACCGTCTCCGGATCAATGGTGACGGACAGCACATGCTTCTGCCCGTTCATCTTCACCGTCACCGATCCCCCGCCCGAGGAAGCCTCTACCACGATCTCCTGCATCTTGCGTTGCAGGTCGTCGTATTGCCGTTTGGCCTGCGACATCAGGTCTTGAAGCTGCTTTGGATTGAATCCACCCATAGAACCCCTGTCGTTGGTCGATCGTCGATGCCGGCCCCCAGCTACCAACGACCAGCTACCTCTTGTCCCGATGATCAATCACCGTCCGAATCTGAGCGCTGAACTTTTCCTGCATCCTCCGGACCACCGGATCGTCGGCGGCGCGGCTGCGCGCGCCCGGACCGTTATGCGGACGCTGCGCCGGAGGCGGGGAGCCATTGCTGGCCGCACCGCCCACCACCTTCACCTTGATCGGCCGGCTGGCGGCGCCTGAGGCCGCCTGGTTGGCGACGCGCACGGCTTCGGCGCTCATGGACATGTCCGCCACCGTCTGAGTGGCCGCGACCTGGAAGGTCAGCGTGGCTCCCTCCAGCGCATAAGACCCAGGCTCGAGAATGCTAGAGGCCAACGCGCGGTAACTGGCATTCTCCAGCGCGCTCAGGACGGCGCTGCGCACATCCTCTGCAGAGACTTCGAATTGCGATTCCGGTGCTGTTTCCAGCGCCACCGCGGGGCCGGGGTTAAAGCCCTGGACTTTGGGAGAGCTATATTCACCGCCATCGGGCCCCGAGCTTCCTTCACTCCTTCCGACTCCAGAGGGCGAACCGAGATCGGAAGCGGCCTTTGGGGTCCGCGAAGATTCCCTCTCGGGTGGCGCTGTGCTCTTCCGCGCCCGGTCAGTCTCAAACGGCGATGGACGCGACGAGGCGGCCGTGCCTGCGTGGCCGGAATCTGTACGGCCCGGATCCCCGTAGCCCGGATCTGCGGCCCGCGTACGCGGGTCGGAGACTCGCACCAAACCGGCTGCGGACTGTGCGTCGCTGAGGATTTGCTCCAGCGGCAGCAGGCGCTGCGCGTGCACGAGCTTCAGCAGCCCGAGCTCCAGGTGGAAGCGCTGCTCCTGCTTGTAGCCGAGATCGCTGTGCGTTCGCAGCATGATCTGTAGGAAGCGTGCGAGGTCTTCTTCGCTGAACGGCTCGGCCACGCGCCCGACGCGGGCCCGCTCGTCCGAAGAAATTTGCAACAGCGGAGACTCAGCCCCCGCCACCTTCGCCACGGTCGCATTGCGCAGGAAGCGGACCATCTGGCGCGCAAAGTGCGCCGGGTTGTGTCCCTCGGTGAGCAACCGGTCCACCTGGCGCAGCGCGTCTTCGGCGGAATTGCGCGCCACCGCGTTCATCAATGCTTCCAGCAGCTCGGACGGCACCGCGCCCACGAGCTGCCGCACGGTGTCGGCCGTGAGGTGGTCGCCACAGCAGGCAATCGCCTGGTCCATGATGGACAAAGCGTCGCGCATGGAGCCATCGCCGGCTTCGGCCAGCATGGCAAGAGCGTTGTCGTCGGCCTGGATGTTCTCCTGTCCGGCGATGTCGCGCAGTTGCTTCACAATCTCGTCGAATCGCACGGCATGAAAACTGAAGTGCTGGCAACGCGAGCGGATAGTCTGCGGAATATCTTCCGCCTGCGTGGTGGCGAGCATGAAAATCACGTGGCTAGGCGGCTCTTCCAGGGTTTTTAGCAGCGCGTTGAAGGCCGCGTCGGTGATCTGGTGGGCTTCGTCGAGAATCCAGACTTTGAAGCGATCCCGTGCCGGCCGATAGCGGGCCGCCTCGCGCAGTTCGCGGACTTCATCAATACCGCGATTGGTGGCGGCATCAATCTCGATCACGTCCACGGCATTGCCGGCGCGGATCTCGGTGCACGACTCGCACACCCCGCAGGGCTCGGAAACCGGCTGGCCGGCGGAGCGGCAGTTCAGCGCCATGGCGAGAATCCGTGCCACCGTGGTCTTGCCGATCCCGCGGTGACCGCTAAAGATGTACCCGTGCGCAATCCGCTGTTGCTCAATGGCGTTCTTCAGCGTGCGCGTGACGTGCTCCTGCCCGATCACGTCGGTGAAGCGCTGCGGCCGATATTTGCGGGCCAGGACCTGATAAGCCATGCGGAATTTCGATTCTATCAGTTGTAGAGTTACGAGTTGGGAGTCGAGCGTGACCATTACTAGCAATGCCTTGTCTGCACAGACTTTGAGGCAGGCCAAAACCGGGAACCCGCCAATCGAAAACTCACAGCTCACGCCCCGCTCCCCTCTTGCATTCCGCCCCGGACGGGGCTACATTGGCGCGGCGTGGAGTTTAGTGGAGGGGGTGTCGTATGAATCTGAAGCTGGCTACGCGCATGATCGATGGCATTTCCGTCGTGGACTGCAACGGGCGCATTGTTTTCGGCGACGAGTCGCTCATGCTGCGCGAGTCCGTGAAGGAATTGCTGAAGACCTCCAGGAACATTGTCATCAATCTGGCGGGCGTCAGCTACATTGACAGCGGCGGGTTGGGCACGCTGGTCGGCCTTTACACCTCCGCGCGCAGCGTCGGCGGACACATCAAGCTCGCCAACCTGACTCACCGCGTCGGCGAACTGCTCCAAGTCACCAAACTGCTGACCGTCTTTGAAGTCTTTGACGGCGAGGACAAGGCCGTACGGTCCTTCCGCAAAGGAGCCGTCGCTTAGGTCAGAAGTTAGAATGAAGAAGTCAGAAGTGAGAACGCAGAGGCTCGCTTCTTGCATTCCGACTTCAGGCTTCTTGATTCTGACTTCCTAATTCCGCCTGCTTAATTGTGACTGCTTAATTCTGACTTCTGACTTCTTTAAATTCTTACTTCCCCATCATTCCTGGCAGCAGTGCTGCGAAATGTGCCGCTCGATGCGCTCGGCCATCCGGATCAGCCTGCACTGCAGGAAGGGAATGTACTCGTTTTTGTCCGAGGGTCTTCCATCCCTTGGATGCGACGCCTTGGTCCTGGCCTTTCGCCGCTGCTCGTCCATCTGGGTCTTGATCCGGGTCGCCTGTTTGCGCAGTTGCACCAGTTCCTGGCACTCCATCTCTGGAGTATAGCGAATCTCGATTCACCTGGGACGACGCCGATCCTGACCGAAGTAACACCAGCGTGTGACCTGGGGTGGCAATCCGACCTGCTATGATTTTGTTTTTCCGCCGGAGAGTTCGATCCATGCTTCATCCCCGCGCGACCCGGATATTCGTTCTCCTTGCTGTCTCAGCATCGCTGCTCGCGGCTGACGGCGCTCACTTACCCAAGCCGCCTGCGACGCTTGTCCACGAGGTCACGGAGAATTTCCACGGCATCACCATCGCCGACCCCTATCGCTGGCTTGAAGACCAGAACAGTCCCGAGACCCGCGCTTGGATTGACGCGCAGAATGCCTACACCCAGAAACTGCTCTCCGAATTCACTGGACGCGATGCCTTGCGTACGCAAGTCGAAAAAGTGATGAAGATTGACAGCATCACCGTGCCGCGCCGCCGTGGCGCACGCTACTTCTACATGCGACGCCGCGCCGATCAGAACCTCGACATGCTTTGCGTCCGCGAAAAAGACAAGGAAACCGTCCTCGTCGATCCCAGCCTGCTTACGCCGGACGGCAGCATCTCCGTGGTCATCATGGGCGTCTCTGAGGACGGCAACCTGCTCGCCTACGGGCAACGCAAAGGCGGCGCTGACGAAACCAGCATCACGCTGCTGGACGTCAGCTCCCGCCAGTCGCTGGCCGACCAATTTCCTGTGGCGCGCTATGGCAGTGTCGAAATCACTCCCGACCGCAAGGCGGTCTACTACACCAAGTACAACCCCGACGTGGGTCCGCGCGCCTACCGGCATGTCCTGGGCAGCGATCCCGCCGGTGACAAGGAAATCTTCGGTCACGAGTTCGGCGCCGGCGACTACATCGGCCTGGATCTCTCCCCCGACGGCCGCTACCTGGTGCTGCAAGTCAGCCACGGCTCCGCCGCCGAGAAGAGTGAGATTTACTTCCAGGACCTGAAGGCAGGGAGTCCGATTCGGCCGGTGGTCAACGACCTCAGTGCCTATTTCAATTTTGAACTTGCCGGCGATCACCTGTTTTTGGAGACCAACTGGAAGGCTCCCAACAGTCGCATTTTCGCGGTCAACCTGCGTAACCCCGGGCGCTCGCATTGGAAGCTTGTCATTCCGGAAACCAGTTCGCCGATCAGCGATACCGTAGCAGCCGGTGGCCGGCTGTTCGTCGCCTATCTGACCAATGTGGTCACGCACATCAAGGAATTCGACCCTGCGGGAAAGTTTCTGCGTGACGTGCCGCTGCCGGAAATCGGCACTGCCTTTATGCGTGGCCGTTGGAACCAGGACGAGGCGTTCTATAGCTTCAGCTCGTTTTCCACGCCGCGCGCCATCTACAGCTATTCGGCTTCCACCGGCCAACAGTCGCTGTGGGCGCGCGTCACCGTCCCCATTCCGACCGAGCAGATCCAGACCGAGCAGGTCTGGTATGAATCCAAGGACGGCACCCGCATTCCCATGTTCCTGGTCTTCAAGAAGGGAACTGTGCCCAGCGGAAATCTGCCCACGCTGCTCACCGGTTACGGCGGTTTTCGTATCAGCGAGACGCCGGCCTTCCTGCCGGAGGCGGCGGTATGGGTGCTGAATGGTGGCGTGTTCGCGCGGCCCAACCTGCGCGGCGGCGGCGAGTTCGGCGAGAAGTGGCACAAGGCCGGCATGCTCCAGCATAAGCAGAACGTGTTCGACGATTTTGTCATCGCCGCCGAGTGGCTCATCGCGCACCACTACACCAGCCCGAAGCAGCTTGCGATTACTGGCGGTTCCAACGGCGGCCTGCTCGTCGGCGCCGCCTTGACCCAGCGCCCCGAGCTGTTCCGCGCCGCGGTGTGCGCCTATCCCCTGCTCGACATGCTGCGCTACGACAAATTTCTCGTCGCACGCTTCTGGGTCCCCGAGTATGGATCGGCGGCCGAAAGCGCCGACCAGTTCAAGTACCTGCGCGCCTACTCGCCCTACCAGAACGTGAAGCCGGGGACGAAGTATCCTGCCGTGATGTTCGTCACCGGCGACTCGGATACTCGCGTCGCACCGCTGCACGCGCGCAAAATGGCGGCGGAATTGCAGGCCGATAACGCCTCCGAATACCCTATCCTGCTGCACTACGACACGCGTGCCGGGCACGCCCGCGGCGGAGTCGCCATCAACAAGCAGATTGACGATCTCACCGACGAACTTGGCTTTCTGATGTGGCAGTTGGGACTGAAGTAAGCCACGACTTCTGAGTTCAGCGTCATCAACTCGGTACTCGCAACTCGTGACTCGGGACTTGCCGCTCGCAACTCGCACCTCGTAACTGTTATCATTCGCTCATGGCCAAGAATGCCGCCAAACCCGCTCCGGCGTTTGAAGTTGGCTGCCCTTGCTGCGGCGCCGTGCTGAAGGTCGACTCTGCCACCAAAGCGGTCATCGCCCATACCGCCGCGGTCAAACCTAAGATGTTCGCCGACCTGGAAGAGGCGGCGCGCGCCATGAAGGAGCAGGACAGCCGCAAGGAGTCGCTCTTCCAGCAATCGGTGCAGGCGCAAAAGAACAGCGCCGACCTGCTGGAAAAGAAATTCCAGGAAGCCATCAAGCGCGCCAAGGAAACTCCGGACACGCCGCGCATTCGCGACTTCGACCTCGACTGAGCCGATGCTGCTGCTCGGCCACCGCGGCGCCCGCCGCTACGCCCCGGAAAACACCATCGCCGCCTTCGAACTCGCGCTCGAACACGACTGCCACGGCTTCGAATTCGACGTCCGCCTCACCGCCGACCGTCACCTGATCATCTGCCACGATCCCCGCCTCGCCGGGCGCGAGATCGAAACATCGCGGTACGACCAACTCAATCGCGGCACACCCTGCCTTCCCGAGGTGTTGGAACGATTCGCGACTCGCGCCTTCCTCGATATCGAACTCAAAGTCACTGGCATGGAGTCGAAAATCGCGGACCTGTTGCACGAGCACTCCCCGCAGGCCGGCTATTGCGTATCGTCATTCCTGCCGCGGGTGATCGAGCGGCTCTCCGCCGTGGATAAGTCGCTACCGCTGGGCTTGATCTGCGACTCCCAGCGCCAGCTCGCGAGCTGGACCAGCCTGGCCATCCAGGCGCTTTTTCTGGAGCGCGGGCTGGTGACGCCGGGAGTGGTGGAAGCGCTCCATAGTGGCGGAAGAAAAGTCTTCGTCTGGACTGTAAATCGCGAACGTGAAATGCGGCAGTTTGCAGAACTCGCTGTGGACGGCATCATCTCTGACGACACGCGCTTGCTTGCTCAGACCCTCGGACCGTAAGCCCTACTTGGCGAGGGGCGCTTCTTCCCCCTCTTCCTCGTGCTCTTCCTGCTCTTTTTTCAGCCGGCGCAGAATCGACGTGGGATGGATGCCCAGGATTCTGGCCGCATGCGCCTTGTTGTTGCCGGTGAGCGCCAGCACCTCGTGGATGTAGCGCTCTTCCAACTCGCGCAAGGTGACCCACTGCTGGCCCGTGGGCGACAAATCCATGTGCGACGGTTCGTGCGCTTCTTCCGGCTGGGAATAGTCGCGAATTTCTTCCGGCAGGTCTCCGGCTTCAATGTCGCCCTCCGGGGAGAGGATCATGGTGCGCTCGATCACGTTCTTCAGTTCGCGGATATTCCCCGGCCACGGATAGCGAGTCAGCAACTCCGCCGCCCCGGGTGTAAATCCGGTGAAGTTCTTTTTCATCTCTTTGTTGAAGCGTTCCATCAACCCGATGGCAAACGGCAGGATGTCTTCACCACGATCGCGCAGCGGCGGCAGCGTGATCGGCAGCACGTTCAGGCGGTAAAAGAGATCTTCGCGGAACTGCCCGCGCGCCACTGCTCCCTTCAGATCGCTGTTGGTGGCGGCAATGATACGCACGTCCACCTTGATGAGTCGCGTGCCGCCCAGGCGCATGAACGTGCCTTCTTCCAGCACGCGCAAGACCTTGGCCTGCACGTTGGCTGACATGTTTCCGATCTCGTCCAGGAACAAGGTGCCGCCCTGGGCGCGTTCCAGCAGGCCTTCCTTGCGACGGCGCGCGTCGGTGAACGCTCCCGGCTCGTAACCGAACAACTCGCTCTCCAGCAGCGTGTCCGGCATGGCGGCGCAGTTCAGTTCCAGCAACGGCATCTGCGCGCGCGGACTGTTGTAGTGCAGCGCCTTGGCCAGCACGCCTTTGCCGGTGCCGCTTTCGCCCAGGATCAGGATGGTGGTGTGCTCCGACTGGGCCGCTTTTTCGCAGACCTCCAGCCGCTCGCGCATCGCTGGATTGGCGGTCTTCACCAGGCCGAAGTCGTACCGTCCTTTGGCGGTTTCCACGGTTTCGCGAACTCGCACGCGCAGCGACAGCATCTCCAGCGCGCGCCGGATGGTGTTGACCATATCGGCGAGGTGAAAGGGCTTGGTCAGGTAATCGCAAGCGCCCAGCTTCATGGCTTCTACCGCGCGGTCGACCATGTGATAGGCACTCATCATGACCACGATCGTGCCCGGGCTGAGGCGCTTGATCTGGCGCAGTACCTCGATGCCGTCAATCCCCGGCAGCACCACGTCCACCAGGCAGAGCGCGGGATGTTCGCGGGCAAACGTCTCCAACGCTTCCTCGCCACTGGTGGCGAGAAACACTTCGAAACCCTCATCGCGCAGCGCCCGCGAAATGGTTCGCAGCGTCAGCGCCTCATCGTCGAGCACGAGAATGGAATTCGCCATGGGCATTACCCGATGACCAGGTCCCCCGATTCTTCCTCTTCCCGGGTCACTTTTCCTTCCTGGCGGATGGGGAGCACGATGTGCACGGTGGTACCCCGGCCGGGGATGCTCTCCACCCGGATGTCGCCGCCGTGGCTGCGCACGTAGGCGTGACTGATGCTCAACCCAAGGCCGGTGCCTTTGCCGCGCTTGGTGGTAAAGAAGGGCTCCAGCACATGCGGCAAGATATCGGCCGGGATACCGCAGCCGGTGTCGGCAACCGCGATTTCCGTGAACTTCAGTTTGTGCGCGTCAATGGTGATGCTGCCGCCTTCGGAGGTGGCTTCGGCCGCGTTCAGCAGCAGATTCATCAGGATCTGCGACAGCTGGTTGCCATCGGCGGTGATGGCCGGCAGATCGTGCGCCATCCGCGTCTCCAGCTTGATGGCGCGGAACATGGGCTGGTGGCGCAGGAAGCTGAGCGTGTCGTCCACCAGGCGGCCGACGTGAATCTTGGTCAGTTGCAGCGGGCCGGGACGTGCGTAGTTGATCAGGCCGCGAATGGTGGAGGAGATCCGCTTGGTGCCGGCAATGCATTGCTCGATCTCCTCGCGCTTCTCGGGATCACTCGTTGCCTTCCACTCCAGCTCCAGATGCGAGAGGATGCCAAGCAGGGGATTGTTGATCTCGTGCGCCGCGCCCAACGCCAGTTGCGCCATGGCCGCGTACTTTTCGTAGGCCGCCAGTTGCGCTTCGAACTGCATCTTCTCGCGCGCCAGGTTACGTTCCGAGTGGATGCGATTCACCAGCTCTTCCTGCGCCAGGTCGCGCTCGTGCTCGCGGCACCCGACGAGCTCGCGGAGGTGCGCGATCTCCGCCTGCGCCTGCCTGCCTTTTTCTAGTTTGTGCTGCGCGGCGGCCAGAGCCACCCCGGCGGCGATGGCGAGGGATGGAATAGTCCAGAGGAACAGATGCGGAATGTCCACCCAATCCGGCGGAACCAGAAGGTAGAACACGCCAAGCACAATGACGGCGAGCACGGCGGCGATGCCGAGCATCTCGAGGCGCACCCGCGCGTCGGGCCGCGTCTCACGGTCTGTACCGTTTTCCGGCATATTCTCTCATCACAACCTTCGCCCCATATGGGCGGGAACGCTGTGACGGTCCGCACCTCCCGGGGTGACCTGTGACCCTAGAACCAGCTCGCGCGCACTCTTTTTGGAGCTGGCGCCAGCCGCTCCGTGCACGAAGGGCACATTCCCAATTCCTTCAGGTCAATCCATTCCACGGCGTGGGAAGCGGCCATGGCGCAGCGGTAGTCGTCGCAATGGCGCAAATCGAGCGTGTGTCCGAGTTCGTGCACCGCTTCCTTCACCAGCCGCTCGCGCAATAGGAACTCATCAGGAGGCAGCCCGTACAACTCCTGGTGCAAGCGATGCGTGGAAACCACCGCCGCCGGGCCGCCCATCTGCGCCTCGCCAAAAACGAATGTCAGGATGGGGATGTACAGGTCGTGATTCGTGACGCCCAGCAGGCGCCAGCACTCCGGCCCAAGGTAGGAGCTCATGCGGCCGAGAATTTCAGTGGAGTGATACTGCTGGCGCTCGGCGTGATAGGCGAACTGCGGATCCATGGCCAGGGGAATGATGTCCCAGGCGACGCGGAACTGCTGCGCGATGAGGGGGCCCACCTGTTCGAGCGCGCCCAGATCGATGTCGCCGATCGGCAGCAGGTGCAGCAGCTTCATTTTTCCGCGCCGGCAATGGCCGAGATCCCGCTCCTGGTCCAGCCGTACTTCTTCAGCTTGTTGTGCAGTGTGACGCGGTCGATGTCGAGCACCTCGGCGGTGCGCGTCTGGTTCCCCCCGCACTCCTCCAGCACCCGCAGGATGTGCGCTTTCTCAATGTCCTCCAGCGTCTTGCCCTCGGCATCATTGGATGCCCGCGGCTTAAGGATGAAATCCGACTCGCGCAGTTCCGGTTCGACGGCCACCACCATGGCGCGCTCCACCGCGTTCTCCAGTTCGCGCACGTTGCCCGGCCAGCCGTACTGCTGCAGCTGGTACATGGCCGCCGGCGATACCCGCGTGATGCGCTTGTTCATGGCCTGCGAAAACTTGTTCACGAAGTGGTCCACCAGCAGCGGGATGTCTTCGCGGCGATCGCGCAGCGGCGGCATCTCGATCGAGATGACGTTGAGGCGATAGTACA
>Ga0326726_10000578_pt1 | contig 33726 bp, 31 predicted proteins | sample MHFenrmetagenome_2_FD_207603 | JGI IMG/M metagenome (GOLD analysis project Ga0326726, IMG submission 207603) | Lab enriched peat soil microbial communities from Michigan Hollow, Ithaca, NY, United States - MHF15MN | ecosystem: Environmental > Terrestrial > Soil > Wetlands > Peat | place: USA...
AAAAGAACCTGAAATGCAAAGTCCAATCTTAATGTAAGTATCAAACCGCAGCGATGCCAGAGTGCTCTCAATGTTTGCAAATAAATTCGGGAAAAGCAAACCACTATTCCTGAAAATTTCGATGAAACCAAGAGATATTAATGCAACCAAACTGAAAAACAAGAAAAATTTGTTGATTTTGCTCTTAGTACACGTCAAGTAGAAGATAAATGAGGCTGTGAGCAGTAAAGGAATGCCTATCATTACAGGAACTAAATACCAGAGTACACTTCCGTACGGGTAACTAGAAGACCATTCAGAAGCAATTATGAAACTTAAACCCAAAAGGTATAAACCTAAAGAAACAAGCGCTGGTTTTAGCTTTTGGAGTGTTCTTTTGGATGTTGCAAATATTCGCTCCGGCGGCAGATGAATGTACGAAGACAAGAAAAGTGTAACTGCAGCCGCAAAGAGAACCCCGTACGGCGTAGTCTGTCCTAAGCTGCCTAAGAAGGTGACATATCGCCCTCCCATAAGGTCTAGTAGTAAAGAGATGGCTAAACCAATGATAATAAAGAATGATATTCTATTTGCAAGTTTGCGGTTCCAATTTAAAAGGAAAAAGCAAACTAAAGCTGCAAAAAATATGATTAACTCAGCACCTGCATGAGTAAATATGTCAAGTACAACCAGGATGGAGACCAAAAAGAAATACCTAAAATCTTTGAAGCCTTCAAAGCGCAGGGTAGCCGTAAGCATACAAAAAATTGGTATGGAAATTATGTAGAATGGAACAGGCATTGTTGGAAACAAAATAGGATTGAAAATATCATTTGTTTGAACATTGGCTTGCTGGATGAAGCCAAGTATTGTTATTGGATCGCTGGAATTTCCTCTTAACAATGTGAAATAGATCCAGCCAAATCCGCCAAATACTGCAAAGAGAGCTGCAAGAACAGGAATTTTCGATTTTTTGAAAAAAGCAGAAGCTAAAGCATAAATCGCCAAGAAAGGAACAACGAACAGTAACAAAAGCGTGTTTACGCTATACGCGTTAAAGGCAGGTAAACCAGTTAACTGGACGTAGGATGCAACTATTAGATGAAAGCCAAGTTCCTGGCTTGATGTGGGACTTGAACCGGCTATCACAGCGTTTCCATTCAATAGTGAAAGTGCGGCACCAACATGGTTCCGCATATCGCCCAGACAATAGAGTGCATCAGCATAGTTGCGAATTAAAATGGCACTTAATAACACAAAGATAAGAAGAGACAGAACAAGAGCAACTTTGCAAATGTCAAATTTGAAAATTGCCTTTTCTGAATTAGTAAGAAAAGGCTTATTTTTCAGGATATAAAATGCAATAAGAACCCAATCCAGCGATATCAGAATGAGATTTTCTTGCCCGAGCACATTCAGGATGTAAGAAACGTAAGCCGTTACCGAAACAATAAAGCAAGATAGCAAGAAGGATAGAACAAAACGTTCAACATTGCCAAATCTATGTTTAGAATCAATTAATCTAAAAACCAGAACACCTGGAACGTACAGCAGAACTATCGCAGCGGTAAACCTTAACCAAGAAATGGAGGCTATCGAGTTCCAATTGACAAAAAGAACTTCGCTGTTGGAAGGAACTAAAAATACTGCAAGTGTTGAAAGAACACTAAGCACTATTACAATTATAGCAAAACAGCTGGGTTTGAAACGAATACTAAAACTTGTTTCCTGATCAGAAACAAGATAATGGATTAAGAAGAAAGTGAGCAGTGAGCTAACTAATGAAAGCGCAGCTGACTCTATCAATGGAAGATTGAGTATCCAGAAAGCAAATAGGCCAATTATTAGTGAAACTGAAATTGCGAAAATATTGAAACCGAACTTCATGTTACCTATTTTTCACCTGAAATAACAATCATCAATCCAGCTGACCCGTTTACTCGTAAAGCTCTCGTTCAATCCAGCCTAATGGACCAGGAAGTTGGGGTATTTTTTCGTGCTGTGTTGAAACATAAATGTAAAGCGATGGTGCAATGCAGATTGCAACCGCCTTGAGCTTCCAAGGCATCACTCTAATCGTTTTACGAAGTTCACATTCTCCTTCAGAAATCTTTCCTTTATTCAAAAGAGCTATCCCTTGTTCGTAAGATATTTGCGCCAGTTTCCTTTGTGCAACCTTCTTAAGAAATGGATAGCATGAAATCCCTTTCTGTATTATTTTGAATTCATCCTTTAACATAGAGTCTATTTTAGCTCTTGAAAGTTGACGCTCATGCTCCCTTTTTTTAACCAAAGGAATGTTAATGTAACCGATTTTATAATAGCCAGCAACTCTAAGCCAAAGGTCATGGTCCGAAAAGCCTGCCATGTTTTCGTCGAAGCCTCCAAGCCTATCGAAACACTTCTTCTTAACAAGAACTGTTTCAAAACCAAGGGTATTATTTAGAAATAAACATTGAATTACCTTTTCGGAAGGCCAATTTTCAAAAGACTTTCCCTTAATAATTCGTAAAATTTCTTCTTTTCCATTGATTAAGGAGTAATCTGAATGAACAAGATCAATATTACGATTTTGTGCAACGTAACTCATTTGAACTGCGAGCTTATTGACTGTCCACAAATCATCTTGTCCTATGAACCCTATCCATTCGCCACTGCTTTCAGCCACTCCTTTGTTTAGCGCACCTGAAAAGCCTTTATGATCAACGTGAATGTAACGAACTCTTTGATCATGCAAATAACCCGAGACTATTTCCGCAGAAGAATCTATGGAGTCATCATCAATAATAATTAATTCAAATGCCTTGTATTTTTGAGACAAAATGCTTTCAATAGCTCGACTGATCCACTTAGCTCCGTTATAGCATGGCAGAATTACACTAACTTCGCAATCCATTCAAGTCAACAATCCATATTTAGGTTTACATTCAGACAATTGAGATCGTTAGGAATTAATCGTAATTTGCGGCAGATTTTTGTTTGTAAGAATAATCAAGTAGGCTTGCCGTTCAAGCTTAACAACATTACTCCAACTTTTGCTCTCAGCGTATTGCGATGCTTTGCATGACAGATCTTTAAGTAACGAATCGTCACTCAGAAGTTTAATTGACACTTTTGCAGCCGCTTCCACATCATTATTCTCCACAAAAAAGGTAGACAAGCAATCACCATAAGCTAATCGTATGCTTTTCAAATCATTGACTATGACAGGGAGACCGCAAGCTAGAGCTTCACCGACAATTAGTGGCCATACGTCCTTCCAAGTTGGATAAATAAACATTTTAGAATCCTTCATTGCTTGCCATAAATTTTTTTGAGGCAAGCCTGCAAATGGATCGCCCAAAATAACTACATTGTGCTGCAGTCCCAACTCTCTAATAAGAACATTCAATTCGCCAATTACCTGAGGACTTTTATAGTAAATTACTCCTGCAACAGCCATTTTAGCCTCAGGAAACCTTGCAGCCACTTTGCTCCAAATTTTAATCGCTTCAAAAACACCTTTTTGACGATGAAAATTTCCAGCGGCATAGATAGCGTCATACTTATCCGATGGAGTTTCTTTAATAGAAGTTGAAATTTCATCGTAGTTTATGCCGTTACCGGGATAGATTGGTACGATTTGTTTTTTTAGACCTAATTTTGAAAGCTCTTCAGCGACAAAAGGACTTAAACACATAATGTGTGCTGAAGGTGAAGCGATCATTTTGAGGGAAAGGTACCAAACTAAGGTTTCTAAGATTGCATTGAAAGGTTTCTTATTAACTTCGTAATTTACTTTGAATAAATTCTTAAATCTGATTTTTTCAGGATTTTTCTGTAAAGCAGGAACATCTATCATGCCATAGCATGGAACAGTGTTTAGGAACGTTACAAATTTCCTCCCCATAACCTTTGAAGAAAGATATGCAAGAATGATTGCTTGTGGAACCTCAGCAGGGCTGAGGATGATTTGAATAGTGCCTTTCTTTATTTCTTTGATTGCATAAATGAAAGCTGAAATCATCGAAAATAGCATTGCAAACACACCGAGCATAATGGGGTTTTGTAATTCAGCCTTGAAATCAACCAAATCATATTGAACATTTTCTTCGGGCGATTCGTTTAATACTTCTTGGAAACGAAGCCAACCTCCAGCCGCTTTCCCACTGGATGACATGTATTTGAAATGAGATTCGACGAATGCTAAAATTGATATTTTGTTCTTATGTGATGATATAACCATGACCTACTCAAATTAAATACAGCCACTTCCAGCTGTCACTAATTGCATAAGTAGCTTCAAGTTTGAGGAAACAGTTTGCTCAGTCGCTGATATTCTTGCCAGGCTTCATTTAAAGTCGTAAGAAAACGCATTTTAGTTAGCCATTTATCGGAAATAACTCTCTTGCCTTGGACTAATGTCCTTTTCTGAAGGATTCGCCCTAGATTTTTGAAAAGCCATGAATATGCCTGGATCTTACTTCTTATACACTCCAAATCACGGTTCTTTAACAATAAAAAAAATTCAACTAAGTCATAGGAGAGATCAAGAAAAACCCCAAAAGGAACATTTTGCCATTCAAGATTCTTCAAGACTGTTAAAAAAGAGTCTTTTGTTCCGTGAAAGGCCTTCATCGGTGAGAGACGACCTTTTCCAGAAGTTCCACCTGCCTCATGATAGACAACAGAAGTTGGACAATATAAAACGCGGTAACCGAAAAGCCAGGCGCGCCAACCTAAATCTGTGTCGTCAAGACAAGCGAAATAATCCTCGTCGAATCCGTAGAGGTCAGCGAAAACTTGTTTTTTAATTAGCATCGAAGCTGCGCATGGATAACCTGTTAAGGAGCATGCGGTACTGCAATTGTTTTCTTTGCCGAAACTAATGCTATATCCTCTGCCGTTTAATGTAAATTTTCCACCGCCATAGTCAATTATATCAGGTTTTTCCATTAACAGCGTTTTACTTGAACATATAGGAACTGAGAAACCAATTGCTGATTGGACGAGCTCCGACAACCATTTTTGCGTAACCTTAGTGTCGTTATTTAGAAAAATCACATAGTCTCCTTTAACAAATCTAACGCCTTGATTATTTCCACCTCCAAAGCCTATATTTTTGTTTAAGCGGATTATGCTCACCCAAGGAAATTCTTCTTGAACGTATTCTGCGCTACCATCTATTGACCCGTTGTCGACAAATATGACCTCAAACTTTGAAGTGGGGTAATCTATCGTTTGAAGGGAGGAAAAACAGTCTTTCAAATAACTCTTACCATTAAAATTCAGTATGATTATGCTAACAAAGGGCTTTGCGTTGTCGCTAACAGCTAAGCTTTTTTTGCCAGAAAGGATAGTACCGAAACCACTTGATTCTTCGTTAAGCAATTAAAAGCTGGTCTTCCTTAAGTTTCACAAAAAGCGATTTTAATTTTGCGCCGATTACTGCAATTGTTACTTCTTGCTCGATATACTTTCGCCCATTTTTACCCATTGTGCTTGCAATTTCAGGGTTGGTAACCAAGTAAGCTACTGCGTCAGCTAATGCTTTAGGTTCCCCAGGTTTGACGATTATGCCTGAGTTTGATTTTGAAATATATTTTGCAGGTTCACCGTTAGCACAACAAATTATGGGCTTGCCTATAGCTTGATACTCGTAAAGCTTTGAAGGAATTCCAGGGTAGGGTGCATCATAATCTTTCAGAGGCAAGATTAAAGCGTCTGCTTCGTTGAGGAAACTTGCGACTTCTTTTCTTGAACCAAGAAGCTTGTCGCTCAGTTTAATATTGACTAGATTAAGTTCTTTGAGTCGAGTCCTAATGTACTCCAAGCACTCGCCAGAACCATGAAGAATAAACTCCACCTTTATGGCTTTGTCTTTGAGAATTCTGGCAGCTTCAAAAATCTGTTCAAAATCATAGCCTATACCTAAAACGCCGGCATAAGTTACTTTGAAAGGGTGACCTTTTGCAATGCTTGCATTACCGTAACTTGTAAATTCCTTGGAATCTACTCCGATTTCAATAACGTGAATTTTGCTCTGTTTAACACAGTATTTGTTATTGATTGTTTCAACATATCCCGGGCTGATAGGGGTAACCGCATCTCCTTTTACATAAAACAGTCTGTAGACTGTAGATGCTATCTTTACAAATATAGAATCCTCGCTTGCAAGCTTCAGGAGGGGTAAATCTTCAACAGTCAGGTCGCAAACATCAAGAACCAATGGCACTTTCTTCACTCTGCTATAGATAAGTCCAGGAACCCAGCTAGTACCAAAAACTGCATCATTTTTCTCAATCCAAGGAAATGCAAATAGAGATGAAGCAGCAAAAAAGGTCATGAGAAGCAGTCTTTTAAAAAATCCCTCTGATTTAATAGGTGGCATAAAAGTCCTAATTACCTTTATTTTACCCATGTACTCTACTTTTATTGGAACAAAACGGTATTGGGCAGGTATTTTTCCATGAGGATAATGTGGAAAAGCAGTGATTACTGTAACCTGGCAACCGTTCAATACTAAGCCTTTAGCTAAATTGTTTGCCCTGCTTGCTACACCTCCAAGATCAGGTGGAAAATATTGAGTAATTAGAAGCACGTTCAAACTTGTTAAACCAAAAGACAAATTGAAGTAGGTTTGTGTCAGTTTTTGCTACATAATCTTTTAGCTGAGTTGATTTTCTCTATAGCTTCATTCATTTCAAAGTCTATTGCCTGTCCGTACCATTCAATTGATTTGAATCGAGGCTTATTTTCTTCTTTAATTATTTCAAAAGCTTCTTTCCGAGAAAGCTTTCCTTCGCGTATTTGGTGGCTTCTAAAAATATCAAACTCAGTGAAACCAGCCAAAGTCATGTAAATGTAATTGTAGAATGATGCTGTCCCGTCATCTGTGCGCCATGTCGCGATTGTATCAGTCTCTCTTTCCCAATCGAATTTTTCGGTTATAGTATTTAGAATCTTATTCTCGTCCCAATCAATATAATGGAAAAGATAAAGATAATCATCAGTCAACACATAAGAAGAATAGAAAGCAAACAGAGTGTCGAGTATTGATTTATTAATATACGCTGGGTTTCTGATAAACTGCTTAAGGTAATAGTACATTATTTTAAATTTGTTGCCCCTAGAGATACCAGTCATTCGCTTCAATGCATTTTTGCTGCCTTGAGTTGTAACATTACAGAAACCATACTTGAAAAGGCCAGTTCCCTCTTCTCCCTCGTAACCACCGCAGAAAATGAACAATTTGATTCCGGTTTGCTTTCGAACTTTATGGAAATAATAGTAGAATTGCTTGTCTCCAGCCATAAGTATAGGAACCATTCCCAAATCTGGTCTTTTCAACCAAGCCTTAAGATTCTTGCGAATGTTTGCTCTCTTTGTTCGAATATCAGCTGAAATAACTATATGTTCAATACCAAGCTTGCCGACAACTCTTGCTTGATTTCTGCGTGCAAGATCGTTCACCATTCCCCAGTCGTAGGTGAAGGTTATTGGATGAAGTTTCAAAGTTTTCTGTATATATTCCAATCCGAATGCGCTGTCTCTTCCGCCACTAAAACCTATGAGAACATCTGTTTCTCCAGTTGGGCTTCGGTACTTTGAAACGAATTCTTCAAGGGCTTTTTCGCCTTTCAGGTAATTGCCTCGGGTGTCGTAATCTCTACAGTAACTGCAGACTCCTTCCTCATCAAAACTGATGTAAGGCATCGTTTCAGGGAGCAGACAGCGAGTGCATCTTCTCAGTGCCTTTTCGTCAGAGTAGAGATTTTTCCAGTTTTGAATCATGGTTTGCTTAACATCTTCACGCAAAAGATACTTACTTGGATCTGGAAGCTGGGCAATCTGTTGATCATAAAGTTCAGAAATTTTAACCCTTGATTTTAATGGATCACTTTCCGTATTATCAGCAGAATGTTCGTCTAGTAGGAATATGTGTTTTTTTGAGAGATCAAGGCTAAACAGATAACCTTGACCAGCCTTAACTTGCCTAATTGATCGTTCATTGAATAGTTTTCTTAAGAATTTGTGATTAAGAGATTGTTGAAGAATAAACTTTTCAGAAGCAAAAACAAGAACCTTCTCATTTTGGCTCAAAGCGATATACAATGATCCCGTGTTTGATGCAAGAACAAGATTATTGAGGTCATCAAACTGCACAGCCACAGATGCTGAACCCTCAATATTATTGAAAACAAGACGCATAGCTTCAACTAGTGATTTGCCTTGGGTGCGATACATCTGCAACAGACTTAGAAAGACTTCAGTGTCAACATCATATTTCTTCTGAATGCTTGAAAATGATTTCCACAATTTATCATCATTAACTATGATTCCGTTGTGGATTCCAACGGCGCCATCCTTAACAACTGGCTGATTGTTTGTGTTGATTTCACTTTGCCCGTTAGTTTGTAGGCGTGAATGACCCAAGATTAAAACAGGAGCTTTAAGGTGAACGCCATCGTAACTTTCAGTCTTCAGTGTTTGAATGAACATTTCCTTGTACTTAGGGGTCTTAACTAGTTTTGAAGAGGTAATTGGTTCTTTAAAAACATAGATTGAATCTTTGAATCTAACCGCTAAACCTGATGCTTCTTTGCCCCGAGACTCCGACAATTTGAACATGCTATTTACGATTTGCATGAGTTCCTTAGGTGAAAGCTTGAGGTTTTCACCAATTATTATTCCAAATATACCACACAAATTTATGACCACAAAAATTGAAAGACAGAATTAATGTGCAAAAATTATTTGTTGATTCTTTCTGAAATTCGAGCAATAGAATAAAGTGTGATTGCAGTCGAGAGCAAAAAGAAACCTACAAGGACAAATGATATGGAAGCCAACGCAATATTTGTTTCAATCGCATGTTGTACGGCATAAACTTGCAACATCCATATTCCGAAGCCAACACCTGCCATGAAGCAAAATAAACTGGGAATTCCTAGCATTACCAGCGGTCTTTCTTCAACGATGAGACGAAGGAGTGACCACATTACTCCTAAGCCGTGAGTTACGGGGTGTTCTGAAGAGGTTTCGACTTCCCCCGTGTTATATTTGCAGGTGCTTGGAACCTCAACTATTCTTAAATCTTGTTTGCTCGCTCTAAGCAAAATTTCTACGCTTGCACCCATTCCATCTTCGAAGAAATTAAGTCGGTCTAGTGCTTGGTGGCTGTAAGCCCTAAAACCACTCTGAGAGTCAGTGACTCCATTCTTTGCCGAACCATTAACCATCTTAGTAATCAGTTTAGCACCAAACTGTCTATACAAAGGCATCTCTGCTGTTCCATTTTTGTTAACAAACCTGCTGCCAATAACCACATCAGCAACGCCATCAACAATGGGTTTAGTAACAATTGGGATCTCATTGGGCTCATGTTGTCCATCAGCATCTAAGGTGACTAAAACATCAGCGTTCAATTGGTGGGCACGCAAAAAAAGACTTTTAATTGAGGCACCGTAACCTTCATTCTTCTCATGCCTAATAACATCAGCACCTAGACTTTCAGCAATTTTTGCAGTGTAATCAGTTGATCCATCATCGCATACAACAACCTTACTTGCGAATTGATTCGCCTCCAAAATTACTCTGGCAATAGTTTTCTCTTCATTAAATGCAGGTATGCCAACGACAATGAATGAGTTTACGTCAGTAAGCTTTTCAATCTCAATTGTTTCTGTTTCTATCATTAATCCTTTCGTTCCTTACTATCCCAGATTATGTCCATTGTCTATTGCATGCCCCAATTTAAAAAGTCTATGCATCTAAAATCCACTTTGGCACAACTTGTGAAACAACTATAGTCATTGGAATCCATATTTAGGTTGCAATCCTTTTTTCTTCAATCAAATCTTGCAAACCATCCTTTATGCAAATTTTGGGAGAATAATTCAACAACTTTCCAGCTTTGGAAATATCTGCATAGCTGTCCTTAATGTCTCCAGCTCGAGGTTTCTGATGGCAAATTTTCAAATCCAAACCTGTTAAGTCTAAGATCGCTTTAGCCAAATCATTAATGGAAGTGGGTTTGCCCGAACCGACGTTAATAATTTCTCCTTCAGCTTTGCTGCTTTTCATGGAGGATAAAATTGCTTCGACTATATCATTTACATTTACAAAGTCTCTGGTTTGTGAGCCATCGCCATAAATTACTAAAGGCATCCGTTGCTTTGAAAATTCGATGAAACGGGTTATTACTCCACTATAATCGTTCATGCCTTGCCTTGGACCGTAGACATTAAAGAAACGCAAAACAACTGATTTTAGAAGTTGTCTCTCGCTAAATCCAAGACAATAGCGTTCAACTATAAGCTTGGATTCGGCGTAGGGTGAAATTGGGTTTGGCTGAACTTCTTCAGTTACAGGTAGAAATTCTGGGTCACCGCAAACCGCGCAGCTAGAGGCAAAAACAAATCTGTCAACTTTTTCCTCAACGCTTGAACGAAGCAGATTTAATGTTCCTAAAAGGTTAACTTCAAAAGTTAAATCAGGATTTAAAATCGAGAAAGGTACACTGGTCAATGCTGCTAAATGAACAACCACATCAACACTATCAAGGGTTTTTCTTACAAGTGAAGCATCACGAATGTCGCCTTTTACAAAATCCACTTTTTTTGAACTTAAATGTCTGTGGATATTGTCCAGTTTCCCAGCTGACAAATTATCAATAACTCTAACTGCGTGACCATCTTTGACTAATCGGTCGACCACATGGCTGCCGATGAATCCAGCCCCACCAGTAACTAAAACAGTTTTTGACATAGAATCAAATACCGACTAGATTTTCCATGAAGTCATCTGTTTGTGTGCATTACAGCTAAGAAAAATACAAATGAGGAATCAGCAGCCCAGTTTTTAGCAGAAATATTGCCCCATTTCTGAGCCATTGAACTCAGTTTTTCAGCTATCGGTCTACCTATCAATTTTAATGATGTCAAAATACTGCTTTCCAATAACTCTTCCAACTTACTTACGACAGCAAAGATGCTTTTAGCTAAATATGTACTCCTTATGGTGTCTGCCACTTTTATCGTTAATTCAACAAGCACTCTATCAATTCTAGGCAAAGCTCTGAACCACACGCCTGCGCGCATGGCCTTTATCCTCAGTTGCATCAGTTGTGTTCTATTTGGTAGGCTGGAAGTGTTATTTTGCATTACAGTTTGAACCGCCATCATCCACGGTACGAATAAACTCATTTAGCATTCAACTCACCTAAAAAGACTTTCTATGTAGCCTAACAAAAAGACAGAATTTTTGCTTCCGCAGAAATACTTTCTAAACAAAAATCTCTTTCTTTTAACACTTAAGTCTTTTTAGTCAGGTTTTGAGACGTATTTCATAATTATTTGATAGTAATGTTGAAGGCAATCGCGGTTTTACTCAAGAGCTTATAGAGAACAGAGAGGTCTGAACAAATCGTATTAAAACCGTCGGATGCAGTCTCTCGCGAATTTGGTATAATCGATTGCGTCTCGTGAAATCTATGAAATCACTTTCATTTAATTGGTTTATTCTCTTGTTAGCAATTATCGAATACAGCTCAAAATCAGACAAATCGGTCTCCATAAACGCTTTTGGTTTGCGTATTTTGATGAAGACACCTTTTTCGGGGTCTTTCTGCAGCCGCTCAATTTTGCAGTCAGAAAATAGTTTTTGCATGTCTTCAACTTCGTACCTCCAAAAATCATAAGGGTATCCATGATATGGAAAACCAGGCGATCGCGTGGTAATAAGAATCGTTCCGTCAGGTTTGACAAGTTTCTTAAAATTGCTTATCACAATTCGCCAGTCTCGCACATGCTCCATCAATTCAGTTGATATGAGTATATCAAAACTATTCTCATGAAAAGTCTTCATTAGATCTTCAGCCTTGCAAATTACATCTACGCCAGGTCCCTTGAAAATATCAGTTCCGATGTATAGTTTAGGCTTAAAGGACTCAAGTAATGGTCTCAAACTTCCATTAATGGCCAGAGACCCTACTTCTAAAACTTTCTTGTCATGTATTTCTTGTTGTGTAAGTGCTGATTCTGCAAAACGAACGCAATTTTTGTTGCACATTATTTCATCAATCTTCGCTATTTATGGCGTAAACGTTACTTTTTGTTGTAACCAATAAAGGTCTTTTAATGATGAATTTCTCTATCTCTTTATTCTTTCGGTTGGGTAACGATTATTGCACCCCAATAGGGTGGTTTATTGTCATCTTTCTTCCAGAATAAATAATAAATGAGACCTGAAAAAAGACCTATTATTGGTTTGCGTTGGAATACCATGTATTTAAGCCATAAATCGCAGTTTTTGTAGCCTTGAATCGCTGAATTAGGAAGCTCTCTGTTAATTTCTTCAACAGTGGGGTGACCTGCGGCGATATGTTGTGCAGTATTGAATTCGGGGTATTTGCGGTCACGTTCAGTGCATTGTTGAAAAGATTTATCGTATTTGCCTCCGTGGAATAAACCGTCATCATTTTGTAAGGGGCAGGTGATGATTATTTTTTTGCTGCTGATCCTTTTCAGCTCCGGGTAAAAATTATGTCTAATCTGTCGAGGAATATGTTCAACCATATCGACTGAAACGACTACATCGAAAGCTTTGTTTCTGAAAGGCAATTTGCAGCCGTCACCGATAATCACAGGATTTTTTAATGGACCAATAAAGCCATCTTTTTGGAGGTCAAACAAGAAAAAACTACATTTCGGTTTCAAAAGACCAGAGAAAAAAGATATACCCTCGCCGCCAGAACCGACGTCTAAAATTGAAAGATTTTCTGCACTTATTTTGTTAATTTCATTTACCGCGTAGGCATATCGCTCAAATACGTCAATTTGTTTTACCAGAAGAAGTGCCTCTGACAAACCATAGACTGTTCCGCGAGGTCTATAGAATCGGCGTAGAACAGTTTTTAGAATATTCGAGATAGCAGAATCAATTGCTGTTAAAATGCCATATTTTTTAATTATGTCATCTAAGCTTCCGTACCTCATTATGTTTTTGCTGAGTACGTTTTGACGGCTTTTCATTGTCTAATATAGTTCCTTGAGATGGAATAGGGCTATTTAACTTGTTTATTTTTGTTCTTGAAAATCACTTGTATATTCTCGCGATTAATGTGCATGAACAACACGCAAATAGTTACAACAGTAGATATTGATATTACCGATGCATAAAAGAACCAAGTCTGAGGTTCATACTCAATTGTAACATCAAATTCCCCTGTCTGATTGATCAGAAATCCTTTTAGACCCAAGTATAGAGAAGAAGGCTTAACTATTTCACCATTCAAACGGGCAGCCCAAGATCCATCAAATGCGTTACTGGTTGCTAAAATGAAGGGGTGAGTTGCATTTACTGTTGCTACGATTTTTGTTGGATTTACATTTTGCACATTTAGAATTGATGCAGCTTGGTTTTGAACTTCACTGTTAAAAAGGCTATCAAGTCCGGCAGTGCTTAAGGTATAACTTATGTCAGTAACATTCACATCGTCTAGCCACAAAGTGCCGCTTCCGGTCTTATTCTGTTCAATCCCAAACAATAGCTGAATACTAAAATACTGGGTAACTCGAAGCGGCACAAGATTGAACTCGCTCGGGGTGCCCCTCGAACTGAAATTTCCCCAACCTACTAAAAGATTTGAATAGTCAGCAATAACAGCCATGTTTGCCGTATACTGGATAAATCTTATCTTAACAATAGTATTTTCTCCACTAGCATTAGCACCAACCCCAATAGTGTAAATACTGAAATGAGTCGCCAACAATGGTGATTCAAATGTTACCCAATCTTCGTCATTCGCATTTAAAATTGTCGCGCTAAAATTACCGGGGATCGAGTTCTTTGAAAACACACTTCTCCCAGATTCCTTTAGATCAGGTGTAACCTGCCAATCGTTTACAGCCGTGCTATTATTAAAATTCCAATCCTTTACAATTGTAACGTTTGTTTCTACACTAATATTTGACTGCTGCAACGATGAAGACGATATCGCATAAACTGAAGGCTGACAATATGAATACTCGTATATTTCTAGTTGACCGAATTTCTGAACAAGCTGAATATAAGGTTGTTTTTCAAAAAAGCTCTTCATGTCAATTTGCGACATTAGTCCCCAAGGTGATCCAGCGACCTCACCTGCAGAAGGAAAACTCCTATTGCCCATATAACTTATAACGTCATTACGTTGTATAATGTACTTAATATTTAATAGGTCAAGCAAAGCCTTGAAGTCCCCAGTTTTGTTGAAATATACCGTATACCGTAATTCTTGTAGAGTGGCAGCAGTATCAGGATTTACTTTATATCCATCTAGATAATCTGTGGAGATAACAGGTTTGTTAATTAAGTTATCTACCAATTGGTCTGTACCATAGTAGGCGTTAGAATAATTGCCCTCATCTGAACGGCTACTCCATGCATACGGCATTTGATAATAGTCATCCATAGGGGTCAATAGAACCTTCCAGTTGCCCTGCTGAGTATTAATCCAATTTGTTGCTTGATACCAATAATTGGGTATTTGAATAGATGAAGGGAAAGTGACATTTTCCACTGGTGTGTTGACATCTACAAGATTTGAGTCTGAAGGAGAAATAGCTTCTGGGAGCATAGTGCTTTTTGGGTTGATAATGGGTGCTATGGCTAAAGGGATAACAGCCGCAACAAAAATGATTAGCAGCAAAGATATTACCAGTAATTTACTGGCACGAATGCTAATTCGCCTAATTCTGAATTTTGGAATATTGGCAATATTTCCTGCTGCAAAACCAATAAGTAATGCTAAAAATGGAACAATTAACAAAGTAAACTTGGACACTGGTTCTCTAAACATACTCGCAAAAGGAATCTTGTAAAGAGCAGAATTCAATGAATCAAGCGGGTCATGCAAACCTTTTGCAAGAAACAACAAAACAAGAATTGAAGCCATAATATACAAATTAAAACGCGCTTTGGCGCTCTTAAAAAGCAACGCCGAGGCAGCAATAAGAAAAGGAACATAAACTAGAATAGTCAAAAGAGGAGAGATAACACTTTTTGTATAAGTTATGTAAGAAGGCTCATATTCTAGTCGCCAACCCCAAAAACCATTCAACCAAAACAAATTCAAAAAAGACGACCTGAATTGAGTCCAACTAAACGCGTCGACACTAACTGCCGAATTGAAATTCGAAGAAGACAAGTAATAATAGTTTAACATTGGAATTACCCACCACAAATTGATCGGAATCGACAATGCGGCTATTTTTGCAAAAGTCAATAAATATTGTCGCAATTCCAGTCTGAACCTTACTAAATAATAAACAGCCAAGATTGATAATCCAAAAAGCATCAAAACAACATTTGCAGGATTAATACTAGCAAAAGAAAAGGCCACAACGGAGGCCAACGCAAAATAAATAATATTTCGATTCGACGTTTTCTTGTTTTGTTGTAATACAGCATTCATGATCTTAACGAACAAAGTCAGCAGAAGGGGAAGGAAAGCGCAGGTCCAAACGAATCCTATATTGTTCATGTTGTCTAATGCAAAAAAATTGAACATGTAAAAGAAGCCGGCGATAAAAGCGGCAAATTTGACTTCGGGGTATATTGTTCTTGCAAAATAATACATTGATAGACCGGCAGCCATGAACAGTAAGGTTTGAAAAAGAACTTCAACATTGCCTACACCTAAACCTAAGCCGCTTAGAAAAGCTCCTGGATAAAGATAAAATGCGCAAGAAGGCAATGCGGTTGCGTAGCCAAGAAAATTAGGCGACCACATGAATAAACCGTTGCTTAACGAGTTTTGAGGATTCACAAAAAGTGGGAATTCATCGCCGATGCTTATGATATGTCCCTGCTTTAGCAATAGAAGCGGAAACAGACCTATGATAAAGAGTATAGTTATTTCTATAGCAGTAGCCTTTTTCATGAGTTAGGACCGATTATCTTTATAATTTACTGATTCTATACAACATTTTTTCTATAAGAAGGTTAAGCTTTTCCACATCAAAAAAATAACATTTAAAGAACAGCTAATTTTTCATTCTAAAATAGGGCTGGTCTTTAGGAGGAACTATTAAAATTGGGGATGCCTACAGTCCTAAAAATAGTCACTTTACAATAGCCTTTAACCATTTTCTCAACAATTGCGCAATCATTAACCACACGTAACCGTTGAATCAAAGCTCTCTCTCGAATGGTATCTGGAAAAGATTTTAAATTCCAGAAAATCGCCTTCAAAATATTTTCAGCAACCTTTGGTCTATTGATGAGAAACCAAAAGGCAGATTCAACCGAGAGAAGAACAGTATAAAAAGGGACAACTTTAACAATATTAGACAGGCTGTAGTTTTTTATCAGAGTTCTAAGTGTATTTCTTTCTCTCAAAAAAACTCGTCGGACATTAGTTTCATAGCTTGATCCTTTAACAACCCCTCCAGAAATGCTTGCCCCGCTTGCATGATAAATTTTTACGCTCGGGTTCACAGCTATCTTGCAACCTGCAAGTTGAGCCCGCCAACACAGATCCAAGTCTTCAGCAAACATAAAATATCGCTCGTCAAAAAGCCCGATTCTTCTTATCAACTCTGATTTGATGAGCATTGCGGAACCAGAAACAAAAAAAGTGCATAAACTGTTTTCATTGTGATTTTTTACTGCAAGAGGATACCCAAATTTGTCAATAGCCATACCCATTTCTTGAACAGAACTCTGATTTGTAAGGTCAAAAATTGCAGGAGCAATGATACCGATTGAACTATCGTTTTCTGCCGTGTTGATTAGCTTTTCAAGCACATCTCTATCAACGGTTGTATCGTTGTTTAGCAAAAAGACATAATCAGCTTTATGATTTAAAGCAAACTTGATTGCCAAATTATTGCCTTCTGCAAATCCCAAATTTTTGGTTAACCGAATTAGGGTAATTGACGGAAAAGTATCTGTCACAAACTTCACTGAATCATCTGTTGAAGCGTTGTCGCAAACAATTGTTTTACAATTAGGGTAAGTTTGCAATATGACCGATGAGAGGCACGCATTCAGATACCTTTTGCCGTTAAAGTTTAATATAATTACGTAAACCAGCGGCATGTTCATAGTCAATTTACTTCCGAAGTTTTTAACACTTCAACGGTTGAAGATATAACAGTCTTTATTTTGCTTTCACATGCTTGTTGCTCTTTAATAAACCTGCACAAGGAACTCGCATCAACTCATACTTAATGAATAAATAACGACCGAAGCATCACTTTTTGTCAAGGATTTTTTTAATTGTTTCTGAATTAATTTAATATTCACATGACAACCGCTCATATAGCTATCCTCCAGCTTTCCACCATCTTTAACAGACCTTCTTCCAAGGTTACCGTGGGTTTCTAACCAAGCGCATTGCGTATTTTAGCGCTATCTAGGACAAGATAATCAGGATCTTGAGCAATTGCACGCGATGGATATCCCGGTGGATAACTTCCCTACACTATTTTGCTGTTAAACCCCGTTATTTTTGATAATATGTTTGCCAACTCTTCATTTGTCACTGGATTATTAGGCGAAACGTTGAATACCTGACCTAATGACTTCTCAGAATTCATCGCTGAGAGATAAACATTAATCTGATCATCAACAAACATGTAGTCTCGTATTGACTTCGGTGGCCAATATAACATGTTTCAGATTCCAGCATTTTCGAAACCAAATATTCTGCAAAAAAGCACCTGCTAGTATAAACGTTGCATCTATTTTCAAGTTCATAGCCTAACCTTTATTTTTATTAGCAATGCATGAAAGTACTTTTAACATTTCCCATGAAGTCTTATCCCAATCGAATTGCATGGACCAATCAATCGCCCGTTTGGAAAGATTCTCTCTCAATTCCCGCTCTCGAAGTACCTGTTTTATAGATTCAGCCATTGCTTTGGCATCTCTACATACGAGAATTCCTGTATCATAATTCCGAACCGTTTCTCTTAGCCCTGGCACGTCCGCGGCTATAGTGGGTGTGCCGCATGCGTTTGCCTCCACGACCACTAAACCAAATCCCTCTCGAGATGACGGAAAGCACAAAACCCATGCTTCTTGCATTAGACTTACCTTTTGCGCTAATGAATCGTGGAAGCCAAAATTGCAAAAACGTACTTTGTCTGTCAATTTAAGTTTGATACTCAACGTCTCAAGTTCGGCTTGATAATCATCATCTCCATTTCCAACTATTGTTAGCTTGGCATCTGGAATTTCTTTTGCTACTATAGCCATAGCGTTGATTAAAATGTGCACTCCTTTGAATTTTTTCAGTCGACCCAGATAAATAACATGTGGAAAAGGGCTTTTTCCTTTTCCGATGCGATAAACGGAGTGATCCACACCATAGTTAACGGTATGAATATTACTTTCTTTAAATCCAATCTTTACTAAATCTTGTTTGGTTGATTGAGAAGTAAAAACTGTGACATTCTTATACAAACTTAGGGTGTTGGGTTCTATAAAATTTAGAAAGGCGGCTTGCACTGGAGGCAGCTCATCGAACAGAACATTGGCGGCCAATTGGTGTATGAAGGCGACATGAGGCTCTTTGACATAAAGAGTAGTCAGAAAGGGTACAGTGTTAATCTCATCGATAACAATATCATATTTTCCCCTAAGGTGAATAAGGTAATAAAACATAGATTTTGCGTAAACCGAGTATTTTCCGCCTATACGAGTAACTGTTATTCCTTCAATACTTTCACAACTTTTCCCACCAGGAAAACTAGCAGATACTAAATGCACTTGATTACCCCAGCGAACCCAACGCCTAGCAATCTCATATGTTGCCTTTTCAGCCCCTCCAGCTTGAGGATGCTTGGGACAGCGCCAATTAAACCAGAGCACCTTTAATTTTTCCATAAGTTTACCGTGAATTAAATGTAACCTGTATTTTCGGCATCGTTATATGGCATCGGACGCTGGTACCAATGGATAATTCTAAGTCTATAAGCTATGCCAAGGGAATCAACAAACATTCGCCAAATTTCCTTTGCCTTGAATGGAGAGCCTAATTTTACCCTTACAGGCATCTCTATAATTTTCAAATTGTAAAGATGAGCCACTGTAAGCAATTCAACATCGAAAGCATAACGCTTTACAGCTAACCTAGGAAAAATATTGTCAAATGCGCTTCTTCTGATCGCCTTAAGTCCTACTTGAGTATCTTTAAGATTAAAACCTATGAGAATTCGAGATAACAAATTAAAACTTCGGCTCAAAATCCTTCGACTAAAAGGCATAGAAACTTCTGAATCCGGATGCCATTTAGATGCAATTGCTATGTCGGCATGGTCCAAGGCTTTGACGTATTTTGAAATTGTATTCAAATCTATTTCCATGTCGCCATCAACAAAAACAACCACGTCGCCAGTTGCTTTCATAAAACCTGTCTTTATGGCATACCCCTTTCCAGCGTTCTGGGGGTAACGGACAACCTTAACATGACCGTTTCCGTTGGCATACTTCAACGCTTTTAAAGAGGTATTGTCTTGGCTTCCGTCGTCAACTACCACGATTTCATATTTTATTTTCTTATCTTTAACAGCCGAATCTATAGTTCCAAGAGTATTCTCAATGAATAGTTCTTCATTGTAAGCTGGAATCACAAAAGATAATTCAATTAGTCCTATCTAAAACAACTCCTTGGCTTTTTCGTTTACTTACAGTTAAGTATATGAGTTGAAGAACTGCACCAGCAACTAAAGCAAAATACGCAACATCTGCTATGGGTTCGGCTAAATAACCCAATCCTGAGGCTAGAAAAACAGCCCCAAGAAACAAAAGGACCATGAATCCAGCAATAAATGGGTAACCCCAATTCCCTTTAACAAATCCTTTAACTCTGACATGAACTTTGCTAAAGTATTCTTTTATTCTAATCACGGATGTTATCATTCACATTTGCAGCATAATTGAATTTAACATTTACCCTAATTTGTACCAAGATGTAATTAAAGATTGGTAATGGTAAATTCATTTTTTGGTGAGATTTTCCTTGCTAAACCTTAGGACTGGCTTATTTTAGCGTTTGCAGAGTAATTGTAGATAGCTATATTTCCACTATGATAAAGCTCAATAAATGTGTCAGGCAAATTCTGTTGCCCATACCATCCTGTGCCATTTATCCACCAAATTAAATAAAGGGCTGAAGTATTGCTGTTTTTTTGTGCTGAATCAGTTGGGCTATTAAATCCATAATATATCAGTTGATTAACGTTAATTGTCAATGTTGCCCAACCATAAAATGCCTCATGAACAAGCAGGTACCCGTTTATTGGCATGTTGTCTCGAGCCCAAGCCAACGCATTAACAGTATCTTGACAATCGCTTAACTGGACAGTGTTTTGCAACATAGATTTAGGTACGTAAGATGGAAAAGCACCATAGTAACTAACAGATGAACTATTCGGTGAAACTAAAAAACTCACGCTCAATATGATCAAAATTGTGCCAACACCTATTTTGTACCAGTCCCATTTAATTGCGCTAAAGCCTTCTGCAGCGTAAAAAGCTAAAGGATAAATCAACATCAAAATCCAACGATAGGGAAGCACGCCGCCGATGAAAACATTTGGAATTAAAATAAATATTATGGGTATAAAGCTCCAAATAATCCAAGCCTCAAGATGAATATTACTTTTCAATCGCTTAAAACCAAAAATAAGAAACGGAAAAAGTGGCAAATAACAAAACGCAAGAAAACCAAAAGTGTTCACAATCAAATCAAAGTAAGATGCTCCTGCAAGCGACTCAAACCCCATAGAAAAGTTGCCAGAAAATCCTGCTGCCGGAACTGAATGGACAAAGTAAGTAACGTAAAGAACTGAAATAAACAACATAGCTGCCGGAATTGAATAGCCAACTAATTTGAAACCTTCAGTTTTCCTCTTATCTAGCACCAAACGCAGGACGGTTGCTATAATTATCGAAAACATAATTACAGAAACAAGTTGATGAGTAAAAACGATTAAAACTAAAATAAAAGAAAGAAGAATTCCATCCCCTAAAGAACTCCCTTTCTTCTTTAGAAAAATTAATGCTATAAACAAAAATATTAATGCAAGTTCACTGCGAAGCAGGTCCCATGAGATCCTTAATGAAACAAAGTACAAAGTCGCCAAAACAACTACAATAAGACTCTTTTTGTTAGGCCATGACAGTGTTTTTTTTGCATAATAGAATACGGCGAGCCCCAAGAAACCGAGAAGTAAAGGTGACACAATTTTAAGGGTGAGAACAATTGATAGTCCAGTTGAAGCAATGCCCATCAGCAATGCGTAGATTAAAGGAGCATCAGATATGAAAGCCCAAAAATTAACGCCGTTTTTAAGCCATACGAGTGTGTTTGGGACATAGTAACCAATTGAATCAAACCCTACCAAGAATTGGCCCATTAGAATTTCAGGCATTACGCGCACAATTGCAGGTATAGCGAATGCAAGAACAGGAAGAACAATATTTTGATTCTTGCTAATCCAGATGCTTAACCGATTGCTACCACGAACCACTTCTTATTCTCCAGAGACTCAAGCAAATTATAGTTTTATTATCTGATTGTCGCTAACCTAAATGCCTTATGCTTTAAGCAGAGTTTTTTTTTAAAAACTTGTTCTTGCATTTATAGAAAACTAGCTCATTAAAAACAAGTCAACTATCTCAAAAATTTGGCGTTACTAGACCTTTTTTATCTGTTTTGCTCCAATCTCTTTTTTGCCTAAAGATTACTTTTAGAAAAGCCAACCCAGCAATGCACATTTGAATAAGCCAATAAACGTATATTGTTGGTATCCAAAGAAGGTTTTTAATTTTAACTGGTCTCTCAGACGCAGTCAACGCAACGCCAATTGTGACTAATGAAACAGCAGTTAGAGCGATCACTAATCCTGTAAAGTTAATTATTGGACTGCTTGTTGACAGAAAAATAGCTATGAAAATCCAGTTCATGTAACTGAGCAATGACACAACCATCATGTACGGTCCAAGAAGAGAAATTTCTGCATCTAAAGTTCTTTTGTTGATGTTATCAAGAAGTCGCCCATACTTCAGAGAAGTCTCCATATATCCCCTATACCAGCGAACACGTTGTTTAATTAGGCCACCTAAATTACTGGTCGTTTCTTGCCCTGAACAAACATCAGGAGCATATTTTATCAGATATTTCTTTTCAACTAGCCTGACAGCTAATTCAATATCTTCTGTTAGAGAAGATTCATCCCACCCACCTAATTCTTCCAGTACGCTTCGCCTAATGAACTGGCAAGATCCATTTAAGGGAACAAACAATTGCATCCTTTCTCTTCCAGTAAGCAAAGCTTGATACCAAGCTTTTTCTTCTTGGGCTGCAACTCTTGTTAAAATGTTAGTCTTCTCATTCAACGAAGTAGTTTTGCCTTGCAGAGCCATAATGTGCTTATCAGTTAGATACGAAGCAACCTTTTGAAGTGAATCTCTTTCAGGAACACTATCAGCATCAAAAGTCCCCACGATTTCCCCAGTCACGTAAGTCATGGCAAGGTTTAATGCAGCAGGCTTCCCCCGGGATTCTTTCTCAACAATAAACTTGATATTCTGAGGGTGTTCTTTAGAAAATTCCATGCATATTTTGCCTGTCGAGTCACTGGAATTTCCATCTACAACAATTATGTCCATTTTGTCTTTTGGGTAATCTAAATTCATAAGAGCCGTCAAGCAACGACCTATCACTGCTTCTTCATTCTTTGTAGGTACAATAATCGAAAAATTTGGCCACTCGTCTTTTTTAACGTTAGTTGATGAAATCTTTCTTTTAGTTTTATAACCTGCAAAAATAATCGAGCCATTGTAAACTGACCAAAAAAGCAAAATTGAAAGTAAAACAATTGAAATAATGTCAAAAATTAACATGCAACCTCAGCTCCAAATGACATTATTTTGAATGCCATAAAAACGGTTGTGCGAGATCGCACGGCTATGACCATTTTAGAAAAGACTCTGAATAAAGTGCAAGCTACAATAATATGAAACCTTACCAGTTTAGAGTTCCCAAGACGAAATAGCTTTTTCATTATGGTACACACGATTGTTTCGAGATTTAAGTTATATTCACCTATCACTAGACCTAGATTATTGGAGCGAGCACAGATTTAGCATTTCTTATTATTAAACCTATAAATTAGACGGACCAGATAAAAATGTATCTGAATAAACCCTACTTACTCAATATCTATATTACAGATTCACAGGGTCCAACAGGTCCAGATTCAACATACGCCAAGTCTAAAATTTAGGTAACAAAACTTAAAAGAAGCTAAACGGTTTTCTCTAACAGGAAAAAGCATGCGAAATTTTTTCTTACTATTCCTATTGTTCTCAAGTCTATTTCTGACAGCAGGCACGTTTACAATAAGTCAGGTTCAAGCACAAAGCCAAAACGTATACTCACTGGAGATTCAAGGTGGTGCCTGGAACCGATCAACTTTGAATATTCTTGTGATCACTCCATACGATGAATCTTGGTGGAATCCCATTTACCTTGATTCAGCGCTTCGAGCCATTGGTCAATGGAATGACGCGATTAGTTTTTTTGCAGCTAACTATACTGATTATTCTTATCTTTCTTACTTAAAATTAGAGTCTACTATTTCGAATCAAACCTTGCCAGGCTTTGACATTTACCTCAATTGGACGCAATCAACTTTACAGGGGACATCTGATGAAATTGGGCTATCCTCATTATTTAGCCAAAGCAATGCAATAGTCAAATGCACCATAAGTCTTGCCGCACATACAAGCCATGGCGATGCCATTGTTGATGGTGATATGCAAAATATTGCGCTTCACGAATTAGGACATTCGCTAGGTTTAGGACATAGCAATGACACAGGCGATATTATGTATCCAGCACTTTCTTTACTAGGTTCTGCTCGCTCAATATCTACACTTGACGCCTACGGAGTCGCTACAATCTTTGCATGGATGTCAAATCAATTCAGGTTTTATCCAATAAGCAATTGGCTCAAAGGCACCCCAGTTATTTTGCCATCAAACATTCAATACCAGTATTTACCTGTGTCTCCTCAGAACGCGCGCCCCCAATCACTCCAAAATAACCCGATTTATCAAACCCTGGCTTTAATGGGCGAAATACTAATACATCCAGATATCTTCGCTATCGTCATAATCTTTGTTATAATCTTTGGCATAATAGCCCTTATTCCAAGAAGAAAACCAAGAAGCCGAATACCTAAGGCAGCTTCATAAACTCTATGAAATCTTCTACGCTTCTAGGTTGAAGTGTATAGTTTAATTTTCTTTCTTCCCCAATAGTTGATGAAGACTTTGGTCCATAATCATGACCAGGATAAACTTCCACTGCATCATCTAGCTTTAAGAGTTTGTTGAATAGACTGTCATACATTTTTTTTGAGCTGCCGCCTGGAAAGTCGGTTCTACCACATTCTCCAACAAACAAAGTGTCTCCTGTCAACAGTTTTTGGTTATCCAATAACAAACAAATGCTATCTGCTGTATGACCAGGTGTATGAAGTACTCTCATAGAAATATTGCCAACGGTCAACACATCGCCATCTTCAACTGCAACATCAAAGTTAGCTTTCGACAACTTGTGTGCAATAATTTTCGCACCAAAAATAGAAGCTATTTCGTGATTGCCAGCTGTATGGTCTGAGTGCCCATGAGTATTAACGATAAATTTCAATGAAAATCTTTTTTCTCTTAAAATCTTTATTATTTCCCCTGCGTTGAAGCTTGAGTCAATTACTGCTGCCTCATTACTATTGTTATCCGCAACTATGTAAGAAAAGTTGTCGCTATGCTGCTGGACTTGCTTAAAAAACATGCAATCAACACTCCTCGTTCAAGAGGTAACAGGTTTGTTTTTTTCCTTTCTTCGCTGTTCCAACAAGTCTTCCGCCAACTTCTTTGCCGCTTTAGAGTAAATGAGAGATATAATTCTATTCCAATCAAAGTCCTTTCTTGAATTGTAGTGTGTATATTCTTCTTTGGAAAACATCACCAATTTGTCTGAATCATAAAGAATCCGGAAAGGTTCGGTAGGATCATCTGAATGATCATGGTGAGTACTTATGATTTCACAAACTTGACCGATGAAATGGTCGGGGTATCCAAGTTTTTTTAGGATTAATGTTGCTATTTGCGGACCTCTTTCATATTGCTCTTTGATGCTGCTTCCTCCAATATCATGCAGAATTATTGAGGTCAAAGTAAGTTTTTCGATTTCTGGTTCAATATCAAAGTTCTGTTTTGCAATCGATAAGACTCTCTTGGTGTGAGCAACACCAAAATAATTCTTCTCTAAATACGGCGTTGCCAAATCAAAGAGTTTTTTAGTGTCCAACACCTTCACTTCCTTCTCTTTATAGATTCTATTCTATATCTGAATTATCTTATGTTAAGAAATTTAGAAGCGAATTTGCATCTGAAGGAGGTAAACCTGAGAAATACTTTCCAAAATAGCCAAAAACCTCCAAGTCCTCATTCAAGAAAAGCTTCATTTTATCAGCCCAAGCTCTCAAATCTTTTTCTTTGTCAACTTCTATTTTGCCTATAGTTCCGCTGACTTTGCTTCGGTCGCCTTCCAACCTAATATATAAAAAATTGGAGGTAATTTCCTCAATTTGTGGCATATGGGGACTGTCAACCCATGCTAAAGCAATATTGTTTGCTTTTAAAAGTGAATACAGCCTTTCATTCAGAAGTTCCTCATCTCTGACCTCAATTACATAGCGGTTTAGCCTGGGAAGTTTTTCCAAGAAATTAGTCAAATCTGACAAACGATTTATTCCGAAGTTTGGCGGAAATTGCAGCAGCATTGGTCCAAGTTTTCCTTCAAGTAATTTAGCTCTTTCAAGAAAAATGTTGGTTTCTCGATCGCAGTCTTTGAGCATTTTGATATGTGTAATAATTCTTGGAAACTTTAGAGAAAACACGAATTTTTCTGGAGTCTGATTTTTCCAGTTAATCAGGGTTTGCTGAGTTGGAATCCGATAGAATGTATTATCTACTTCAACAGTATTAAATTTGGACGAGTAATAAGTCAGAAAATTCTTAGATGTTATTTTAGTAGGATAAAAATTTCCTTTCCAGAAATTGTAGCTCCAGCCAATCGTGCCTAAATGAAGGCTGCCCATGCTATTCTTTGCCCTTCAGTAATAGCCAATCTTTGTCTCCAGCTTTCTTTAGCCGTACTAAAATATATCGCCCTTCAAGCTTTTGACCATGCAGGGTAAACTCAATCTTATTTTCATCCCAAAACTTTGTTTCGTAATGTCCTTTGTCCCAGATTTTTACTGTTCCAGCTCCATATTGACCTTTAGGAATTGAACCTTCAAAATTAGCATACTCAAATGGATGATCCTCCGTTTCCACAGCCAAAACACGCTTCATGGGAGTTTCGGGTATTCCTTTAGGAACAGCAAAACTTTTCAAAACGCCACCCCTTTCCAGCCTTAGATCGTAATGAAGTCTTCTTGCATGATGTTCCTGAACTACAAAAATTAATTTGTCGCCTTTCTTTTCGCCGCCTTTGGGCTCAGGCGTTTGTTCAAAGCTGCGTTTTGATTTGTATTCTGATAGCTTATCATTAACCGCTTGATCTATTTTCTTGCTTTCGCTCAATTGATCTAAGGTGCATTCAGCTGGCGACTTGTCATCTCTTAATCGTTTAAAACGCGGCATCCTTAACCTCAAGTCTCGTGTTACAACTTGATAAGCTACCTCGCAAACAAGTTCAGGCTTAAGCCAAGTTACTGTATCTCCGACTTCTGGCTTGAAGGGTGCAACATCTGTTCTGAATCTTTCAAATTTATCCATTAAAATTCCTAGCAATTCTTGTGTAAAGCCTGTCCCAACCTTGCCAACGTAAACTGGCTTACCCGATTCGTCGAAGAGCCCTAAAAGTAAAGCACCAAAAGTTTTGTCTCGTGATTGCGCTCCTTTGGTGTAACCAAAAATCACGCAATCACAAGTCTTCAGCTTTTTAATTTTTAACCAATTTTCAGTCCGCAAGCCTTCTTCATATTGGCTGTCTTTCTTTTTCGCCATTACCCCTTCTAAGCCTTTTTCCAAAATTAACCTGTAATAAGTTTCTCCTTTTTCCTCAATAAAATCTGACAAAAAGATTCTTGATCCCTCTTTTAGCGAATCTTTCAGAATTTTTTTCCTTTCAATTAAAGGCAGCTCAGTGAGCGGTTTTCCATCTTTTTCTAAAATATCAAATACTATGTATGATGCAGGGGCCCGAATCGTTTGTCTCTCAATTTCACTTTTTGACACCGCTTGGCCTCGCTCTAGCAGACTTTGAAAATCAGGCTTGCCTTCTCTCATAACAATAATTTCGCCGTCAATTACTATTTTTTTTGCCAAGCTTTTTAGTTCTGATAGTTCAGGAAAGTTTTGTTTTAGTTCCTTTTGGTTGCGACTTTTGACGCTAAAGTCTTCGTTGATGTAGGTGATGGCGCGAAAGCCATCCCATTTAATTTCAAAAATCCAGTCTTTATCAGTGAAAGCATCTGGGGCTTCTTTTGCGAGCATGGGCTTGTAGACATGTTGGCTCATTTTTGTTCCAACTGCTTGAGGGTTTCACGCAGTGCAACCATTAGACTTTTAGCTTCAATTTCTGGAGACTTTTCCACCTGAATTTTTTCGCCTTTAACTTTTTTTGCTATGATCTCTTCAACTTTTTTCATGTACGTGTCTTGGAATTCACTGATGTCAAATTCACCCGAAAGATCCGTAACGATTTTTATCGCCATATCCAACTCGGCTTTTTCTGGTTCTTTTAGCTTGTGAATCTCTTCAAAATCCTGCGGGTCGACAACATCATAAGCGTAGCGCATTGTTGTCAAGACCACTGCACCTTTGTAAGCGTGAAGAAGAGCAGGATACTCTTTTGTTCGAAGGGTGATGCGCCCAGCGCCTGCTTTGTTTTTCTTTTCAAGTGCAGTTAACAATAGATTGTAGGCATCTTTGCTTTTGTCTGGCATTAATGCATAAGTTTTGTCAAAGTAAATTGGGTCCACTGAAAAATAGTCTACAAACTTACTAATTCTTATTCTGTTATCTGATTCAGGTTTTGCGGCATCTAATTCTTTCTTATCTAAGGTTATGTATTCGTTTTTTGAAACTTCATAACCTCGAATAACTTCGTTCCATGGAACAATTTTGTCATCTTTTGTGCACATCTTGACGTATTTTAACGGTTGACCATCAACTTTATGCAAAAAATGAAACTCTACGGTTTTGTCATATACCATTGAATACAATTTAACTGGAACATTAACCAAACCGATTGTGATGCTGCCTGACCAAAATGCTCTTCGTGGAGCCTCAGCACTCACTTTTTTTGTTGCTGCTTTCTCTATATTTTTTTGTGTCATAATTAAATCTCCAATTTGCATCTCTTTTCAAAAATGTCTTTCCACGGATTGCTCATCCGTTTGACTTCACTAAAAATATTGTAATCGGTTGGGTTTATGCCTTTCTTTATTTCACTCCATTCTAGTGGCGTTGAAACAGTGGCTTCAGCTGTGGGTCGTAAACTGTAAGGCACTACCATTGTTCGCATAGGAGAATTTTGTAGGTAATCAGCAAAAACCTTTCCCGGTTTCTTTGTATCTTTAAACTCGGAAACAACAATTTCGTTTTCTTTAGCCAATTCAATGCCAATTTTGTGCACGAAAGCTCTTGTTTCTTCAAAAGTATGGTCTGCAACAATTGGGATTACTACGTGAAGCCCTTTCTTGCCAGAAGTCTTAACGAAAGGAGTTAAACCTAAATCTAAAAGCTTGTCTTTAAGCAATAATGCCACTTCTGCAGCATCACTTAAGGCAGCTGGAGGTTCGGGATCAACGTCAAAGAAAAGAAAGTCCGGTTTATCCAATGAGTTGGTTGTGGAGAAGGGCATGTGTATTTCTAATGCTGCCATATTTGCAAGCCAAATTAGTGTATCTAATTCGTTGCAGACTATGTAATTAACATCTCTTTTTGAGGCTGAAGAGTAAATTGTCTTTATTTTAACCCATTTTGGCGTACCTAAGGGAGCATTTTTTTCGAAAAAACTAACACTACCACCTTCAACCCCTTCAGGATACCTTGTTAAAACTAGTGGTCTATCGGCCATAATTGGCAACATTTTGGGAGCCATTCTAATGTAATATTCGATGACATTTCCTTTTGAAACATTGATTTTTGGGTAGAAGATTTTTTCTAAGTTTGAAAGATTCACTTTTGTTAATTCTTTCATTTCGCTCATCATATATGCTCCAAAAAACCTTAATTGAAAAGCTCTTCAATAAGTTCAATGCGAAACCTAGTCTTTTTCTCTTTTGGATTAAAATACAAAAGAATTGGATATTTATGGCAAATAGATTTCATTTCGTCATAATTGGTTAATTGCTCATGAAAAATGAGCCTTTATTGTAGCTAAACCTATATACTCATTATGGCAATAGTAATAAATTGTTAGAATTAATTAAGAAAAAGTAAATTTTGAAACAATTTGCTTATTCAAGATAATTCGCTAATTGAGGAGAAAAGTAGAATGAAACCAAAAAAGCCTACTTTGGAAGATCAACTTGCATTCATCTCAGCACAGCATAATGTTTACCCAACTGAACTCTTCCAGGCTCTAATTCAATCGAAAAAGCATGGAAAATCGGTTTGTGAAGATTTGACTATTGAATACCGAGGAAATGTAAACGATCAATCCATCTTTTTGATTAAGAAAGATAGCAATGTCGTATCGCAATTTCGAGTTTCTGAGGAGATGCTCTCGAAAGGTGACATTTCTTTTGATAGTTCAATGGATACAAGCAGAGTTCGCAAGGAAATTGCTAAGCAAACTCCAACACCTTCTCATATGAAAATAGGGAATCTTAACGTTGGCATGAAAAAGATAAATATATTTGCTGAAGTGTTGGAGACTTCTAAGCCATCCAAAGTTCGTACTCAATTTAGAGATAATGCCCTTGTCACTAACGCGTGGGTAGGGGATGAAACCGGGAAAGTTATGCTTTGCCTCTGGGACCAACAGGTGAATGCAGTCTCGACGGGCGACTCTATTGAAGTAAGGAACGCTCATGTTGCAAGCTTTAAAGGTGAAAAGCAGTTGCGTCTTGGAAAAAATGGAACAATTACGATATTAGAAAAACCCTTACCAAATGAAACAGCATAAATAAAAAAATAAAATGTTTTTGTTTTAAACGTATTTTTTCTCGTTGTAGCAATACCATCGTTTGTACTGTGGTATCCAAGTGAGAGGTTTTTGGCATGTTGGGCATAAAGTTTGATTTTTTTGCTTGGACGCTGTTTGTTGGGGTTGCTCAGTCTGCGTTTGAGTTATTGTTTGAGTTTGTTGAGGTTTAAGAATTATAAAGTCTGATGCGGCTTGAATGTCTTCCCATGGTACTGTTTTGTTTTCCCCTTCCTCAGTGACGACTGCTAAGGAGACGCCAGACTTTCCAACTTCAAAAGCTACATCTGCAACTTTTCCGACCAATTTTCCCGTTGCATCTACGACTTGCATTGAAACTAGTGCATCTCTTGTTAGAGGTTTATCGGTTTTTACCATCTTGAAACATCCTTGCTTGTGTTTAGTTGCATCCTCTTTAAAGAATTTTCCCCAAATCATCCAGTCTGTTGAATGGGAACTTCCCAGTAACTGATTATGTCACCTTTCACCCATCGACCACCCAAACTTCGGACAACCTCATTGATATCTTCCCACTCTTCCTTCAAGAATTGGATAGGCTTCACAACAACGTATTCACCCTTAGCTACAAAGCTTAGCACCTTGCGTTGTTCTGGGCTAAACTCATTTTCCATTTTAAGTGAAGTCTTACTCGGTTGAAGGGTCTTTACAGTTGCACTTTCAGGTTTAGCTTCAAATTTGACTGTCGCAGCTATTTTGGGTGCAGTTTTATGTTCTGATGTGCTTGCCAGGTTAATTTCTGGAATAGGATAGGATTCTGCTACTTCCTCGAAGGTATCACTCCTAACTATTGCAAGCACTTGTCTTGAGAATAAATCAAATTTTAGGTCTAACAGTTCAGTGTCGCTGGGGAGGTTTGAACTAAGATGTGCAGTTTTTCCTTGCAATAATTCAATGAGCAAATTAGGGGACATTTTTATTGTTCTTATTTTCATATTTGACACTTAAGATTGCCTAGGAATTTATAACTTAAAAGCATTGTCCATTTATGTTTGTTTTATTTGGGTTTGGCTCTTGATCTTCTCCATTCTGCAAAGTTGCCAGAATATAAGCCCCATGCCTTCAGTCTAGGGGTAACTGCTCTTACTAAAACTGGGCATACAATTAGTTGGATGACTAAGTTAAGGCCGTATGTCGCTGCAAGGACAATTCCGAAGGAAAATCCTCCTAAAATGCTGAAAGATAGAATTCCAATGCTAAAGAGGTACGTATATTGCCATAAAATATAGGCTGTTCCAACAAAAAGTGAAACTGCATAAACAAACATTAGAAGAATAAGATTTCTTTTGGTTCTGTTTTCAATAACATTTCTAGGGGTAAGAATCCAATTTAGTCCGAAAATAATTAGTGCTGTAATGGATTCTACCCATGCAGCGTAGGGAGCTACTTGCTCTACGTAAACTCCACCAATGAAAGCGCCAATCATGCAGCCGGCAAGTCCGCTCCACCCAAACCATAGAGGAAAAACGCCCAGCACAATGACCGGAAGGTAAAGAAGTGTAAATCCAGGCAACATGCCTGGTGCTGATCCATAAAATAATATCGCATATATTGCTGCCACCATTGCGGTTATTGCAACTTGTTTGGCTTTGCTTTTTTGGGGTGTCATTTTTTGTAAATCCTTATGTCAAATGTTGTTTCTTGATTGATGAAATTGAATAAAAGCATTGTCATGTGTACTACAGTTGTGCTACGTTTGCTCGGAATAAGCTTGGAATCAGTTGAAAAAAGCGACCATAAAAAAACTTGCAGTATCCTTAACCGCAACAATCAACTATAAATGTTCCCCAAAAGTATTAGGTTCCAAAAAAGAAACTGCAGGACAAAAGATGATTTACTCAACACGCCTAAAAAAGTTCACCATAGTCGCAGCTATAACAGTGCTCATAATTTTAAATTTGTACACTTTCATCATCGCTTACCCAGAGACATACACAATAAATCCTGGTATAAACACTTCAGGCACCATATTGGCAAAGGACTTTTCAGCGTACTATGTTGGCGCTTGGAGACTCTGGAATAATCCTTCACACATCTACACTTTCGGTGCATTACCAGATGGAGAACCAACGATCTCACCTCATCCTGAAGCTTACAAGTATTTACCCTCCTTCCTACTCGCCATTACGCCTCTTCTCACGTTGAACTATCAGCAAGCACTACTTGTTTTTGACATTGCTCAATTTGCACTTCTACCATTTATGGGGTACTTTCTCTACAAGCTCTTAGACAAGAAGCCTCTTGCAATAACCATAATTATGCTAATCATTGCATTGCTGCTGCCTTTCCCAACACCCCAAAAGGGTTTCTCAATAAGCTATTATTGGCAGTGGGGAGAAGGACAAGCTAAAGTCCTCGTTACTTTCCTTCTTTTGTTAAGCTTCTACTTAGGTAGTCGAGGTAGACCAATTTTGTCCGGAATTGCTTTGGCATTTGGATTTTTTGATCCTAGGTTTGGATTGCTGGCGCTGCCACTCTTTATGTTTTATAACCGCAAAAATCTTGTTTTTGCATCATCAAGTATGATTTTTGCCTTAGCGTTATCAAATGCGATGCTTCTTTACCCAGGAATGGAATCTAACTTTGTAAATATGGTTTTTGCATCGGCTGTCACCACGCCTCTTTACTACTATGCGCTCATACCATTATTCACTTTGTTGTCTCTTATTATCGTAAACTCTAAAGAAATGATTATTGAAGTTTATCGCCAAGCAAAGCCCGTCAATGCCGCCGATCAAAGCTAAACAAAAAGAAAATGGTGCTTAAGGTTCCGTTACTGTTCTTATAGGGATAAAGAATGAAGAGCCTGGTTTGGCTTCTCTTCAGTAGTCATAATTCTTGGGTTTTTATCAATTATCGTAATTGCCTCAAGTACAGTTAATGTGATGATGGCTATCATGGGAATTAGATCGTACGTATATATCTGTGAAACAATGTTTCCGTTGACTTCTTCTCGCAAAAAAGAAAAGCCTATGTTATAATAGAAGAAAAAAGGCAAGTTTAGAGCAGCTATAAATGTAATTGTGCCCAACAAGAATTTTGGCATTGTTTGTCTGTTGTAATATAGAAGCAGTGGAAGCGCGAGAAGAGTGCTTCGTGGATCAAATGAGGCTACAGATAGTAACAACGCGGAAAGCCAGGGTCTTTTAGAGAACGCAAAGTATAAGGCACCTATCATGAGGGCAGTTTGGATTACATGAGCATTTGCCATAGCATAACCCCAGTAAAAAGCATAGTCTAAAGCCACCAAAATGATGACTGCGGATGTAATTCCCCACGATTGCTTCTTGTCTATAACAATTTTGTAAACAAAGAACGCCAATGCTAAAAAGGAAACAAGTTGCAGTATATCAAAAACGTTAAGAGCTGTCTGGTAACTTAAACTTAGAAAAGGCGCAAAAAAAAGCAAAAAAGAAGGAGTGTACTTGAAGGTTTGAGGATTTGGAGGAATTTGGTAATCGCCCGGCTGACTGCCGCCTATGTATATTGCAGCTGGATTATGGAATAATCGCCATTCCCCGATG
>Ga0326726_10000579_pt1 | contig 33700 bp, 24 predicted proteins | sample MHFenrmetagenome_2_FD_207603 | JGI IMG/M metagenome (GOLD analysis project Ga0326726, IMG submission 207603) | Lab enriched peat soil microbial communities from Michigan Hollow, Ithaca, NY, United States - MHF15MN | ecosystem: Environmental > Terrestrial > Soil > Wetlands > Peat | place: USA...
GAGCCCGAGCGCACCCACCACGATCGCTCCACCTCCGACGCCGAGCGCGGCGATACTCGCCACGACGCCAACGCCACCGGTGTAGACCATCCCGCGGAGGACGCGTCGTTTGCGTCGCTGTTGACGCGGCGTGATCGTGCGGACCTTGATCCCATCGCGCTGGAGCTGTGCGACCAGCGCCCGGCTGGTCTCGGGCTCGAGGTCGCTGACCAGCACCGCGGGTAGCGCGTGCCGCTGCGCGAGCTCGGACTTGCTGTACATGCGGCGATCGCCGACCACGAAGTTGAGCTTCGGCACGTGGTCCGCGACCGATTCGAAGAAGTCGTGGAGCTTGCCGACGAAGACCGCGTCCTCCTTCGCCTTCTCGAGCACGATCGCCGGTGCGTCGAGATCGCCGGGCTTGGCGCGATGGTACTGGACCGCTTGCTTGCCGCACGCCAGGCACAGCCGGAGACCGACCCGCATCGGCGCGCCGCAGGCCTGACAGTTCACCCGCGCGACGACGAGCGCGACGTTCGTGCCTTTGCCACGCAAGGCGTCCGCGACGTCTCGCGCCGTCGGTGGGCGATGCTCGGGGTCTCGCTCGAGACAGCGCACCACCAACCTCGCGAGCGATGGCGGCACCTCGGCGCGAAGCTCGGTCAGCTCCGGCAACGCGGAGCGGGTGCCGACGAGCGACGCCTCGAACGGGACCCGTCCGGTGAGCGCGCGCCACAGCACGACGCCGAGGCTGTACACGTCGGCGCGCGCGTCCACGACGGTGTCGAGCAAGGCCTCGGGCGCGATGTACGGCGAGCTCTCGAGCAACAGGCTCGACGCGGTGCGCGAGGACAGGATCGCGAGCCGCGCGTGGCCGACGTCGGTGAACCAGATCTGGCTGCCGTCGGCGATCACGATGCTGCGCGGATCGAGATCGCGAAGCACCGCACCGGCCACGTGGAAGGTCTGCACCGCGTCGGCGAGGCGCTCGCCGAGCTCGACGACCTCGTCGATCGGAAGCGGCGCACGCTTGAGCACCTCCTCGAGCGTCGCACCCGCCGGATCGAGCCGCACTCGCCACGGTGGTTCGGTCTCGAGCGCGCGCGGATCCGGCAACGGGCCGATCTGCAGCGTCGGTGCGAGGCGCGATGCCGGTAGCGCCGCGAGGCGCTCCATGTCCGCGACCCAGCGCCGGCGCAACGACGGCTCGGCGGCGAGCTCCGGCGCGAGCTGGGCGATCACCGCGCGCCGGCCGTCCGGAAGCTCGACGGTCCACGCCACCTCGTGACGCAGTCGCCGCGGCTCGCCCACGACGCGCTGTCCTGCGATGGCCTCGGGCGGGTTCGGGCCGGTCACGCGAGCTCCTCCAGCGCAGCGATCTGCGCACGAAGATCGTCGAGATCGGCGAGCGCGACCCCGCGGGCCTTCGCCATCACGGCCCGGGCGCGCATCGCGTCGAGGAACGCGGTGACCTGGAGGATCTTCGCCGCCCAGCGATCGCGGACGTGCCAGCGTGCGCGCTTGGCCTCGTCTCCGGATCGAAGATCTTCGGGCGACAGCTCGGCCTCGAGCTGGTCCAGACGCGACGAGGCCAGGGCGGCCACATCGATCAGCTGCGCGACCTCGGTCTCCATCGCCGCGCGCTCGGTCGCGTCCAGCGCATCGCGGAGCGCGAGCGCGCGTTCGACCACACCGCGCAGGGCATCGCGGTGGCGTGGCGCTGACATCACCGGCACCACGCTCGCGACCCGTCCGAGCGCCGCATCGAGGGCCGAGGGCAACATCGCCACGGGGGTCTTCGGCGCGAGCCTCGTCGTGGGCTTGGTGGCCTGACGAAACCCGCTCCACACCGAGGCCACGGCCACGAACGCGGTGCCGAGCATCATCACGATCACCGAGTTGCGGAACGCGAAGAACGTCCCCGTGCCTCCGATCACCGCGATCCGCCGGGTCAACGTCCAGCCCTTGGAGACGATCTGCTTGAGCGCGAACCGGCCGCCACGAACGGCCTCGACGTCGAGCCCGAGCCCACGCAGTGCCGCGACCAACGCGGTTGCCGAGGCGTCGTCGACCCCGACCACAAACGCGAACGGCAGCCGCGGAACCTCCTTCGTGAGCGTCTTGGCATCGAGGCCGAGCCCGGGGTTCTTCGCGATCCAGTGGACCAGCTGTTGCCGCAGCTGCGCGTCGAGCTTGTTGGCATGCTCGCCGGGCCCGGTGACGAACACCGTGAACGAACCCTTCGCGAGCTCGAGCTGCGGCTGGCCACACGCGAAGCAGACCGCGACGAGCCGTGGTCCGGAGGCGCCGCAGGTCGCGCAGCGCCGAGTCGCGGTCGTGGGCTCGCCGCCACCGACGATCGCGAGCGCGGTGCTGGTCGCCACGTTCGCGAGCGCGGCTTCGACCTCGGATGCCGATTGCGGGCGATCGGCCGGCGACTTCGCGAGCAGCCAGCGAATCACGCGCCGGAGCGCATCGGGCACGGTCTCGAGCGCCGGCACCGGATCTTCGCGGTGCGCCTGCAACACGGCGAGCGCGGTGGCACCGCGATACGGCGGAGCGCCGGTCGCGAGCTCGCACAAGATGCAACCGAGCGCGTAGAGGTCGCTGCGGCCGTCGATCGCGAGCGGATCGATCGATTCCGGTGCCATGTAGTCGGGGGTCCCGGCAACCGCCACCGCTTCGGGACCGCTCGACGCGAACGATGCCGCGCGCGCGAGCCCGAAGTCCGCGACCTTCGGCGTGGCGTCCGCCGCGAGCAGGATGTTCGCTGGCTTCAGATCGCGATGCACGAGCCCCGCGCGGTGAGCCTCGGCCAGCCCCGCCGCGATGCCTCGCCCGAGCGCGATGACCCGTTCGGTCGACAGCGGTGCCTCGGCCGCGATCACGTGCGCGAGATCCGCCCCGGTCACGAGCTCCATGAGCAACACCGGCTCGTCGCCGATGTGGATCAGGCCTTCGACGGCGATCAGGTTTGGATGCGACACGCCGGCGAGCAGTCGCGCCTCGGCCTCGAAGCGTTGTTGCGCGCGTTCATCGGCGCGCTGCCGGTCGTGGAGGATCTTCCCGGCCCACGTCCGGCCATCGTCGCCGTGCACCTCCACCACGCGGCCGATGGCGCCCGAGCCGAGCTCGCGACCGATTCGATACGCCATCCCGCGCGCTACGGCTCGAGCCGGCGGCCCGGGCTCCATTCGAGGATCTTGTCGGTGCGGGTCTCGAGAAACCGCGCCAGCCGGTGGTAGTCACTGCCGGTCCGGATGAACCGAACCTCGGTCTTGAGCGTGGTCGGGTTCACGAGCTCGGAGAACGGGACGTAGGCGAGATCGAGCTGGCCCTCGACACTCACGAGGTGACCATCGAGGCCCTCCTCGACGAGTGCGCGGTACGCGCCGATGCCGAGCTGGCTGCCGAGCATGACGTCGAACGCATGCGGCGGCGAGCAACGCGACTCGTACCCGAGCTGCAGCCCGGTCACCTTCTTCTTGCGGCCGGTGCGCACCGCGTAGCGCTTCGTCGCGAGGTGGGCCACGAGCTTGCCGAGATCGATCCGGCCCAGTGACAGGTGGCCGTGCTCGTCGCGGGGAAGGTCCTTGATCTGCTGCTCGGGCAACATCTCGGCGAGGCCTTCGGCGAGCACGACCGTGCCGTAGTGCTTGCCGCGTTTCTCGCGCGCGACGATCAGGTCGACGATGCGATCGATCAGCGCGTCGAGCGAGAGCCGTGGCTCGCCGTTCTCGGAGATCGCGAGCTGGCCCTGGACATCTTCGACCGCGAGCACCAGGTTCGCCTCGCCGGCAATCGCGACGGCGTACGACAACCAGCCGGCCTTGCGCCCCATGGTCTCGACGACGAAGTACGAGCTGGTCGCGATCGCGTCGGCGCGCAGGTTCTGGAGCTCCTTGGCCATCACGTCGACCGCCGTGAAGAACCCGAACGTGAAGTCGATGCCGCGGTAGTCGTTATCGATCGTCTTCGGCAGGTGGACGACGTGGACGCGTCGCGCGCCCGCGGGCAGGCGCTTCTGGTACTCGTACAGGAAGTTCGCCGTCTTCAGCGTGTCGTCGCCGCCGATCGAGATCAGCGCGTCGATGTCGAGATCGACCATCGCGTTGTACACGTTGCGCAGCCGGAGGGTCTTGGCCGGATCGTCGAGGTCGGCCGGCCCTTCGATCCCCTTGCCGGGGTTCGTGCGTGCCGTTCCGATCACGATCCCGCGCGAGTTGCGGAGCCCCGACATGTCGCGCTCGGTGAAGATCCGGTAGTGCTCGTCGGGCAACAGCCGGTGCGTGACCGGGTGATAGGACTCGAGGTTCGAGTAGCCGTGGAAGAAGCCGACGACCTGACGGTCGTCCTCCAGAAACGAGATCGCGGCGGACGAGATGACCGCGTTGGCACCGGGCGCCGGACCGCCCGAGAACACGATCCCGACTCGCTTGATGTGGTCGCCTTTGCGCTGGCTGTTCACTCGCTGGACAACCTACCTCATCTGAGGACACGGCGCTGTCGGCAGTTTCAGAACCTGCCGCCGAACGACACCGCGGCGCCATCGGGGCTGGCGTGAACCTCGACGGCGGGCTCGGTGTGCAGCGCGCGGTACCACAGGTAGGTGCTCGCGGCCACGCCCGCGATCCCGAGCCCGCCGGCGACCACGAGCGTCGTGTTCCAGCGCGAGACGGCGGTGCGATCGGCCTCGAACGTCGGCGCGTCGAGCGCGGTCGCGGCGAGGTCCGCGCGCGCGTGGCCGGATGCGAACGCGTAGACCGCGACGCCGAGCGCGACCACCGCGCCTCCGGTCACCAGACCCGCGGGCAGCTTCGACGGCCGCTCCGCACGACGGTCGACGGCGATCGGTGCGATCACGCGTTTCGATCCGTCGACCGGCTTGTGCAGCGTGATCGTGAGCGTCTGTGGCTCGGGGGACGAGGTCGTGATCGGCTCGATCACGTCGACATAGCCCTCGGCGTGCGCGGTGAGGTGAAAGCTCCCGAACGCCAGCCACACGACACGCGAGCCCACGAAGCCGAGATCGGGCGCGAGCTCGGTCACGGTGATCGAGGTCACCGGCGGGTCGACGACCACCCGCACCGGCGTATGCCCCGCAGCGCGCAAGACGCCCTCGACCGAGGCGAGCACGCCACGAACCGCGTCGACGATCTTGGGATCCAGCGCGGCCTGCTCGAGGCACTGGCCGAGCAACAGGTGGGCGCGGACCAGATCCTTCGCCTTGTAGTACGAGATGCCGATGTTGCAGAACAGCTCGGTGCGGAGCTTGTCGGCTTGCCAGGCTTCGCGGAACTTCGCCGCGGCCGCGGTGAAGTCGCCGGCCTTGGCCAAAGCCTCGGCCTCGACCGCGGCGCGATCGGCGGGTGACGCCGGACCCGCCGTTGCCGTGGCCGTGACCATCGCGAGCACGAGCACCGACGATGCGCGGATCACAGCGCGAGGCTAACACGTTGCTGGAGGCCGCCGCCCGCGAGATACTCGGCGGCGAGATGAAGGGCGTCGTCGTGCTGACCGTGCTCGTCGGGTGCGCGAGCGTCGCCGATCGCTCGGACTTCGACGATCCGCCGATCCGCGTCACCACCGACACCGCGGTGCACGTCATCGGGCCGACGTTCCAGCTCGACTTCGCGGCCACCGGCATCCAGCTCCCCGAACACCTGCTGGTGAATCACGGCCTCGTCGATCTGCTCGGGACCGACGACGTGTGTCAGGGCGAGAATCGCGTCGGGATCGTGGTCTCGCCGCCCGCGCAGGCCTCCGCGGGCACGCACGGCGACGGGCTGCACTCGGAGATCACGACCCTTCTTGCCGGCCCGGCCGTCGCGAAGATCCGGGTCACGTTCGCGGTCGACTACGCGTGCCCCGGGGCCGAGACCCTCTCGGGTACGACGGAGCTGACGGTGTTTCCGAACGGGCGGATCGTTCGCGAGGATCTCGCGGTTCGACCGAGCACGAACCAGCTCGGCCTGGTCGGCACGTGCGGGTGCCAGCAGGACCTCGATCCGATGAACTTCCACGATCTGTTCTTCACCACCTTCTGGGCGTTCGACCCCACCGGTGCGACCCAGGTCCAGGCCGACGGCAACCCGGTCACCGAGGATGTCTACGCCGCATGCACGATGTACGCGCAGCGCGCCGTCGGGGTCGCGTTCAGCCAGCAGGCCGGCACGAACACCCGCTTCCACTCGGGGCTCGCCGCGTCGCACAGCCTCGACTGGCCGACCGCGGCGCACAAGATGCTCGATCCCGACGCGCGCGCGATGACCTCGGCGATCCTCATCTCGGACACGCCGCCGACCGCGGCGAGCGATTGCGGCAAGGTGCTCGCCGGGCTCGCCGACGTGCCGTTGCAGATCGGCGACACGCGGCTCGGCTCCACCGATCACGACGGGATCTATCGCGACCCGCTCTCGCACCCGACCACGTTCCAGATCAAGCCGATGGGCGTCGCCGTGCCTCCGGGGTTCGCGATCTCGGTCGATCTCGCGGGCGCGAGCCACGCCACGCTCGCTCGCTCGCCCGCCACGACTCGCGTCGGCATCGCGCAGCGCGAGGACGCCAGCCGATTCCTGATCGTGTTCTTCGACGGCCTCGCGGTTGGCGAGAGCATCACGGTCGAGCCGCGGTCGTGACCGAGACCAAGCCGCCCGGACGCGAGCTGGCGGAGACCGAGTCCGAGGGCGACGAGGCCTACTGCGTCGCCTGCAACCAGTCGTTCTCGCTCGATCAGATGTTCTGCCCGAACGATGGCTCCAAGCTGGTCAAGCTGCGCTCGACGCCCGACCAGCTGCTGGGCCGCGTGTTCGATCACCGCTACGAGCTGCGCGCCGTGCTCGGCGAGGGCGGGATGGGCACCGTGTATCGCGCGTGGCAGATGTCGGTCGACCGCGAGGTCGCGATCAAGGTCATTCACCCCAAGCTCGCCGCCGTGCGCGCGGTCGCGAAGCGGTTCCTGCGCGAGGCGCGCCTGGCGAGCCGGCTCAACCAGGCGAACATCGTCAACGTCTACGACTTCGGTCAGAGCGACGACGGCATCCTCTACCTCGTGATGGAGCTGTTGCGCGGGCATCCGCTCGCGCGTGACCTCGAGCCACGCCGGCCGTTGCCGCTGCGACGCATCACGACGATCGCGGCGCAGATCTGCGACGCGCTGGACGCCGCCCACGGCCAGGGCATCATCCATCGCGATCTCAAGCCGCACAACATCGTGCTGCTCGACGAGCCGCCCGGCCGCGACCTGATCAAGATCCTCGATTTCGGACTCGCCAAGTCGCTGTCGCACGAGACCACGTCGCTCGTGACCCAGACCGACGCGCTGCTCGGCACGCCGCTCTACATGCCGCCCGAGCAGATCATGGGCAAGCCGTCGGACGCGCGCGGCGATCTCTACTCGCTCGGCTGCATCCTCTACCAGATGGTGAGCGGTCGCCCGCCGTTCAGCGGCGACAACCTCAATGCCGTGCTCGCCATGCATCTCCAGGAGCCCGCGCCGCCGTTGCCCGACACCACGCCGCCCGCGCTCGCCACGCTGATCTCGCGCTTGATGATGAAGACCCCCGAGGACCGCCCCGCGACCGCGAGCATCGTCCACACGGCGATCATGGCGATCGCGAGCGGGACCACGTCGCCGATCGAGGCGCTCGCGCCACGTCCCGAGGCGGTGGCCATGAAGCGCGCGCGCTCACCCGCGCGATGGATCGCGGCGATCGCCGGCGCGATCGCGATCGGCTCGGTGGTCGGGATCACGCTGTCTCGCCGGCACGAGGATGCGACTCCCGCGACCGCGCCCGGCTCGGCCGCACCCGGATCCGGATCGAGCACCGCGGCCGGCTTCGAGTCGCACGATGCCGCGATCGCGCACGTTCCCGACGACGCACCACCGCCGCCGCCACCGGTCGATGCACGGCCCGCGCACGACACGCGACCGCACCACGTCGAGCCGACACGCCCCCTGCCCGACGCCCGCATGCCCGACACCAAGCCCGCCCCCGACGCGCGCGCGCCCGACACGCACGCCGCACCCGACGCGGGCCTGCCGGACATCGACCTGATCCCGAGCCATCACTGAGCCGCGCTATAGTTCGCGCGTGGAGACCGACGAGCTCGACGCTCGCACCCGCGCGCTGATCGAACGCGGCGAGCTCGAACGCGCCACCGAGCGCGTCTTGCGCGCCTACGGCGGCGAGCTCGCGCGCTGGCTGTGCTCGATCCTGCCCGTCGAGGCCGACGCGCAGGAGGCGTTCTCGCGCATGTCCGAGGAGCTGTGGAAGAGCCTGCCCCGCTTCGACGGCCGCTGCTCGGTCCGCACGTGGTGCTACATGCTCGCGCGCCACGCCGCGAGCCGCGTCCGCGCGAACCCCCGCAACGATCGCGAGCTCCTGGTCTCGCAGATCCCTTCGATCCAGCACGCGATGACCGACGCGTGGTCGACCTCGATGGTCGAGGCCAAGCGCGTGCGCGATGTCTACGCCGAGATCCGATCGACGCTCGACGACGACGACCAGACCCTGCTCGCCCTGCGCGTCGATCGCGATCTATCGTGGCGCGAGATCGCGATCGTGTTGCTCGGCGAGGACGCCGCCGCCGACGAGGTCGACAAGAAGGCCGCTTCGCTGCGCAAGCAGTTCGAGCGCGTCAAGGAGCGCTTGAAGCAGCTCGCGGCCGAGCGGGACGAAGACTGAGGCGCGTCAGCTCGAGACCACGATCGACCTCGCGAGCCGCAACGGTCCCGGCCGAGCCGCCGCGCGGCTCTGACTACTGCGGGACGACGGTCGGGAGCATCGCCAGGACCTTCTGATCGATCTGCTGGACGAAATCGAGATAGGCTCCGGACTGCACCTTCTCGATCTCCGCATCGTAGTGCGCGTTTTCGCTCTCGACGTACTGACCGACCTTGCCCACCGCAATGCTGTAGCGATCGATCTGAGCTGCCTGGTCCAGAGCGTGCGCCGATGGCTTGCGCAGGCCGGGCGTCGGCGCGTCGCCGCCCTGGAGAAATTCCGTACCGGATGCCTTCGCGGCTGCCGACTGGAGTTGAAGTCTGAACGTCTGCCAGGGATCGAGCTGCTTGAGCTGGGTCTTCGCCGCGCCGAGATCACCAAGATACTTTGTGAGCGCGGGCTTCATCGCATCGGTCGCTTCGGTCGCCAATCGGAACACCGAAACGTCTTTGTATTTTTGCTTGATCAAGATCCCGAGCTGCACGCGCGTCTGGTTGATGTCGTTCGCGTACGTCTGGATCTTTCCACCGGCGACCTGCAGGTCCCTGGCCGCAGCCTTGGCATTATCGGTCGCAGATTTCACGCGGGCAGCAAACTCGGCGTCCTTGAGGTTCTTGAGTCGCGCCTCGAGGTTCCGGATCTTGAACTGGACGTTGTTGATCTGCACCGAGAACCTCGCCTCGACCGATTTGTCGACCCAGGCCTTGTACGCACCCATCACCAGGGCCTTGGCGAGCTTCGCACCCGGTTCAGCGAGCGCGGCGGGACCTTCCTTCGCCACGTTGGCGGCGGTGGTCGCGCCCTCGACGATCATCTCGGGGATCCCTTCGAGGCTGGCGATCGCCGCCGCCTTCTCGGCCTCGAGCTTCTTCTGATAGCCCTCCTGCTTGGCTTTCTCCTCGTCGACCGTTCGAGCCTCGCCCGCCGCGACTGTAGCCGCCATGTCGTTCGTTGCGGCATCGATGCGGTCCAGTGCCGTTGACTTGTTGTTGAACTCCGCCTTGATGAGCTCGGTCTGCGTGTTGATGTGAGTCACATAGCCCATCACGGCCGTGTCGGTCTTCACGATCTGATCGATCCGCGCTTGCTCCTGTGCAAACGCGTCGGTCATGCGCTGCTGATAAGCATCGTGAATGTGCTGCACGACCGCCCGATCGGATCCGACCTTGGGATTGATCGTCTGCTCGATCGCCGCTTCCACCTGGGGGACTTTCCCGATCCACGCGTTGAACTGATCCCACTCGATCCCATCCTTCCAGTCATTCGACGCGCCGAACGCCTTCCTCCCAGCCCCGAGCGAGCTCAACTCGCCCGCGACGCTCGGATCCAGAGGTACCGGCGCCGGGCGAAGGAATTGGCTCGAATCCGCGGTGATCGTTGCCGACGGCCCTTTGCCCGCGGTTCCGAGCCCAGCCGATTGGGGTCCATCCTGCTGCGGCGCAGCGGCCGAAGAACCCGTGGCGATCGCGCTGCTTCCTGGCGCGGCCGGTGCGAGTGCTGTGGTAGGAGCGGCGGCTCGAGGCGTCGCGGCTGCTGGCTGTGCAGCAGGCGTTCCAGCGCCGGGTGCGGCCACGCCAGGTGTCGGGTCCGCAGGCGGAGTCGCGAGCGGATCGCGAAACACCTGGCGATGAAATCCAGACGCGCTGCCGATGGTGGTCGGTGCGCCACTGACCATCGCGTCGGCGGCGCGATCCGCCTCGTGCTCCGCCGCGTCGTGCGGCGACGAGACCTCGAGCTTGTTCTGCCGCACCGGCGAGCCACCGCGCTGCTGCACGGTATGCGCGACCTCGTGCGCGAGGAGGTGCTGACCACCACCACTCGATGGATCGTATTGACCGGCACCGAAGTGGATGTCCTGGCCCATCGTGTACGCCTTCGCACCCACCGCGGAGGCCGCGGCCGCGGAGTCCGGGCCCGTGTGAACGCGGACCGACGACAGGTCGGTGCCGACCGACGATTCGAACTTGCGCATGATCGGTTCGGGCAACGACGTGCCCGACGAGCTCGCCGCGGTCGCGATCGCTCCATCGGCACCGTCGGCGACGCCGTTGTCGTCGCGCGATGCCTTGCGCGCGATCAGTCCGGACATGATCGGGTTGGCTGGCGCGTCGAGCCGCGCCGAGCGGCTCGAGAGCCCGGGCGCGAGGTCGTCGTGGGTCGGCGCGATGGTCGGTTCGTGCTGGGCGTGCGTGTGCTCTCGTTCGGTGGCCATCGGGTCTCCTTCGGTCAATCGATCGTCCCGCCGGTCGACAGCTTGCCGAGCTCGGCGAATTCCAGCGCGACGGCGCGCTCGAGGTGATGCTGGTGGAGGGCGGTCTCTTGCTGCGCGGCGAGGAACGCGGCGCGCAGGCACGCGTTGCGGATGTAGCCGCCCGACAGCTGGTACTTGCGTGCCAAGGCGTCGAGCGAGAGCTCGCCCTCGATCGGCAGCTCGGGAGGCAGATGCGCGCGCCACAGCTGCTCGCGGGTCTCCTCGTCGGGGAACGGGAACGACAGCCGGAACGACATCCGGCGTTTGAATGCCTGGTCGATCGACGTGCCGAGGTTGGTGGTCAGGATCGCGATGCCCTCGAACGCGTCGAGGCGCTGGAGCAGGTAGTTGACCTCGAGGTTCGCGTAGCGATCGTTGGACGACCTGACCTCGGTGCGCTTGGCGAACAACGAGTCGGCCTCGTCGAACAGGAGCACGACCTGGCCGTCCTCGGCGGCGTCGAAGATCTGCGACAGGTTGCGTTCGGTCTCGCCGATCCACTTCGACATCACCTTCGACAGATCGACCTGGTAGAGCTCGAGGCCGAGCTCGCGCGCGATCACGCCGGCGACCAGCGTCTTGCCGGTGCCCGGCGGGCCCTGGAACAGCGCGGTGAGGCCGCGCGAGCTCGCCATCGTGCTGTTCATGCCCCAGGTCTCGAACACGGTCCGGCGATGGCGGACGCGACCGACGAGCTCGCGCAGGCTGTCGAGGATGTCGGGCGGGAGCACGATGTTCGACCACGACGCCAGCCGATCGACGCGGTGCGCGAACTCGGATAGCCGCGCATCGCGGGTCTGGCGCAGGTAGTCGTCGATCGCCGGCGTCGAATCGACGTTGCCCGCGACGATGCGCTCGCGCGCCGCCATCGTCGCGCGCCGGATCATGCCGGGGCCGATCCGGTAGCGTGCGGCGAGCGTCTCGACATCCGCGATCGCGAGCCCGGCCTCGTCGAGCGCGCGTGCCCATACCTCGCCGCGCCCACTCTCGGGGAGGATCGGCAGCTCGAACGCCAGGTGGCCGGCGGGAAAGGCCGCCGGCGAATCGGGCGCCGCGACCAGCGCGATCGGACCCGGGTGCAGACGCAGGACCTCCGCGGCGACGTCGCGCGCGGCGTGCTCGTCGAACGTGACGTCGTCGAGGTCGACGAGGCACGGCACCAACCCGGCGAGCTGGGCACCGCGCAGCGACCGGCGAAGCTCGCCGACGAAGCCATCGATCGACTTGGGCAACGCCTTGGCATCGATCACGGCGAGCTCGCGCCCGGCTTCGCTCGCCAGCGCGGCGAGCAGAGTCTTGCGGCCGCTACCGATGCGCCCGCGCACGATGATCCGCGCCGGGCCGCTCGGCGGCCGCGCCAGGCCGCGGACCGCGGCGGCGAGCACGTCGCTCGGGATGTCGAGCACGTCGAGCGGACGATCGCCGCGCCGCACCGTGGTCGCGTCCCCGAGATCGGGCCGGCGCGCCCGCAGCAAGTCGAGCACGACCGGATCGACGGCGAGCTCGGCGAACGGCCGCGCGCGTCGGGTCGACACGTGCACCAGGCCGAGGCGGACCAGCGGCGCCCGCGGCTCGAGCTCGGCGGCGATGTCGTGCCGACCGTAGCGCGCGCCGAGCACCTGCTGGACGACGAGCTCGTCGATCCCGACCCGGCCGACGTCGTTCGCGAGGATGCCGTAGAGCCGCGCGATCTCGCCCCACAGCGCGGCGGCGGCGATCACGAGCAGCACGTCGACCGCGCGCTCCGACAGCTCGAACTCGGCGATCAGCGCGCCGATCGGCGTGTCGCTCGCGCGCCAGCGCGGGTCGGCAGCCAGCACGGTCTCGTGCTCGGCGATCCGCTCGTGCGCCGCCGCGACGTAATCGCACGCGTGTCCGCTGCCGAGTCCGAGGATCGCGCCGACCTCGAGCTCGTACGGATGCTTGCCTTCATTGCCATAGCCGAGCCGGCGCGTGTCCCACGCGTTCGCGATCGCGCGGAGGGTCCACAGCGCGATGCGGTGGAGCTCGAGGTCGAGTTGCGCGAGCATCTCGGCGCGATCGCCGGCCTGTGGTCGCGTTCGCGGATGCAACGCGACGAGCGGGGGGCACACGAGCACGTCCGCGCACACCGTCGGCGGTGCGGCCGCGGCAGGTGCGGTCGCGGCAGGTGCGCGGGCGGCAGGTGCGGGCGGCGGCTCCACGCGAACCGCAACCGCCACCTCGTCGACAACCACCTCCGCTCTTGCGTCGAGCTCCGCGGCTTTCACCTCGGGCTCCGCGGCCGCGGGAATCACGGGACTCGCCGGCCGTCGCATCAGCTCGGCGAGCTCGTGAACCTCGATGCAGTGACCACCATCGCGCACCACGAGACGGCGGCCTTCCGGGTCGATCGCGAAGTCGCGAACGTCGCGGTCGAGCGCGATCGTGCCGAGCTCGCGGCTGCTGCGCAGATCGATCGCCGCCAGGAGCCGCGATCCCTGCTGGACGATCGCGATCGCGCGCTGGGTCGCGATCCGGACGACCGATCCGGTGAGCGCACAACGCTGGCCGAGCTGGCCGGTGCCGAGCGAGAGCGTCACCAGCTCGCGATGACCCGCGTGGCCGACGATCAGCGTCGCGGATCGGCCGTCGGCCATCACCGCACCACCGAGCACGCTCGTCGCCGCGAGCTGCGTGGTCACGCCGGACGGCAACACGAGTCGCGATCCGCGCGCGACGAGATGCCGGCGCCCGGTGAGCGGCAGGACGAGGTCGACGTCGGGGAGCTCGGTGGTCACGAGCTGCCCGAAGTCGTCGATCAGCGCGAGCGATGGTGTCGAGCTCCACACGGCGGCGGCCGGTCCGCACGGCGCCGGGGTCAACACGCCCGCCGCGGCGAACACCAGCGGGCTCGGCGTACCGATCGCCCGCCCTGTCATGTCGCAACGCTCGAGCTGGTCGTCGGCCGTCGCGATCCACACCTGGTCGTCGAACGCGATCGCGGCGCGCGCGTCGCGAACGTCGAGCCGGCGCGTCACACCATCGTGGAGGTCGACGATCGAGATCGCCTCGGGCGAGACCACGACCAGCCGCCGGCCGCTGCGATCGAAGCCGAGCGTTGCGCTGGTGATCCACGTCGGCGTTCGTCTCATGGGAGGATTGCGTCGGGCGGCCCGACGGATGTGACGCCCGATCGCGAGAATCGTGTAACGTCGCGGATTCCCGCGAGATCTAGAGACCGCAACCGAGCCCGATGTCGGCGATGCCATCGCCGCTGGCGAACGTCACCAGCATCACCGGATGGGTCCCATCGAGGTTCATCACCTTGAGCTCGTGTGCACCCGCGCCACCTGCTCGACCGAGATAGAGCGACGCGACGCGACCGTCGGGCAGGACGCACGGCGTGTTGTCGTCGTTGTAGTCGCCGATCACCGTCGGGATCGCGCTCGCCGGTGCGAGCCGCCAGATGCGTTCGCCGTCGGCGTCGGCTTCGAAGACGAGGCTGCCATCGGGCGCGCGCCCCGCGTGGTGGCGTTCGTTGGGCGTGCCAGCTGCCGGCCACGGATCGAGCAACGATCGGAAGCCACTGCCGTCGCGATTCGCTTCGCAGATGGTCGTGCCGGTCTGCGAGTACTGGTCGGAGCCGCAGTCGAGGACGAGCTGGCCGTCGCCGGAGAAGCGCGGCAGCTGGTTGAACGCGCGGTCCGATCCGTCGGTGAGCGAGATCGGGGCAGACCAGCTGTCACCCGATCGCGTCGTCGCGAAGAGGTCGACCGAGTGCGCGGTGCCTTGCACGGCATAGACGACGAGCCCACCGCCGGACGCGATCGCCGCGCGCCCGACGGGATGAACGCTCTCGCCGCCCGGTCTGACCTCGACCGCGCTCGACCAATCGTTCGTGCGCGCGACCATCATGCATTCTGTGTAGTCGGTGCATCCGCTGTCGCCCGCGTAGACGAGCCATTGTCCGTCCGGTGACAGATCGCCCCAGGCACCGGCGCCGCCGGGTAGCACGGCGGTCAGATCTTCCGGCGCGGAGCCACTCCGTGCCGCGATGCGATAGAGGCGGCTGTTCGACGTGTAGACGACGTGCCCCACCGAGGCTCCGCTGCCGTCTCCCGCGTCGGCGCTACCGGCCTCGGCCGCATCGGTCGTCGAGGACCCGCCGCCGTACTCGACGGCGCCACAACCCGCGGTTGTCAACGCGAACGTCACTGCCAGGAATCCGTGTTCGTGTCTCATGGTCCTCCATGGAGATGGCGTCCCGTCGACCGTCGGATGTGACGAGGAATCGCACCTCGTCGGAGATCGGTGGATCCCCTGCCCTTTGCACGTCGATTCTGCGATCCTGGCTACATGCGCTGGCTCGCCCTGAGCATCCTCGGTGCCTGCGGGTTCGCGCCGTCGCTGTCGCCGCACGACGCGTCGCCCGGCGGCGCGGATGACGCGCACGATGCGCGCGATGCGCCGTCGTCGCAGATGACGGCGCCCGTCCGCAGGATCGATCTCGACGACGCCAAGATCACCGGCGGCCCGCACGCGGACTTCCCGTTGCTCGTGTCGATCTCGGCGACGTGGCTGCGCGATACCGGCCACGGCGGCGACGTCGCGCGTGCCGACGGCTTCGACATCTACTTCTCGGCGGACCAGGCCGGTGCGGTGAGACTCGCACACGAGGTCGAGCTCTATGCCTCCGATACCGGCACGCTGACCGCGTGGGTCAAGATCCCCTCGCTCGTCCCGGAGTCCGTGCTCTACGTGCATTACGGCGATCCGGCGATCACGACGAGCCAGCAGAACATCACGCAGGTGTGGTCCGGCGGATATGCGTTCGTGATGCACCTCGAGGCGGAGGCCGATGCGACGGGGGCCACGACGACGTTCAGCTCGTCGAACGTCGGAGCCGGCGCCGGGAAGCTCGATCGCGCGATGACGTTCGACGGGTCGTCGAGCTCGATCGATGCCGGCTCGGCGACGGCGACGGACGACATCTTCGCCGGCGGCGGCACGGCCGAGGGGTGGTTCCATGCGAACAGCTACGGCGAGGCCGCGTTTGGCCGGCTGTTCGACAAGGGGCAGGACAACGGCTGGGGGCTGTACATCTCCAACGTCGGCGGCGTCGGAACCCAGACGCTCGCGTTCAGGCACGGCGCTGCCTCGAGCAGCATCGGCAGCTGGTTCACGCCGAGCCAGAGCGTGACCCTCAACGCGTGGCATCACGCCGCCGTCGTCTATGACCAGGATGCCGCCGCGAACCTCCCCACGATGTACGTCGACGGCGTGGCGCTGAGCGCCAACCAGATCGACAACCCCACGGGCCCGATGGACTCCGATGCCGCGGCGAACCTGACCGTCGGCAATCGCACGAGCCTCGATCGCACGTTCGATGGTCTGCTCGACGAGCTGCGCCTGTCGTCGGTGTCGCGCAGTGCCGACTGGATCGCGACGCAGTATCGCAACCAGAACGACCCGACCGCGTTCTACACGATCAGCGCACCACTCTGAGCTCGGGCGAGGCCTAAACTATTCGTTGTGGTGCCTGCGACGGTCGCGTACGCCGTCGCCATGACAACGAACCTCTGGGTCTCGATGGTTGCGGCGCTCGCGTTCGGGGCGGGCTGCGGGAAGTCCAAACACGCCGACGGCGTGAAGTGCGATGCGAAGGCGATCGGCGCGCTCGCCGCGAGTCTCGACAAGGCCAACGGCATGAACGTCGACCTCGGGAGCGACAAGGTCAAGGCCGAGATCGCCGCCGCGGCGAAGGACCTCACCGGCAAGCAGTTCGCGTTCGACGGCTGCAAGTTCCACTCGCAGGGCAATGACCTCGTCACGTTCTCGGCCTCCGACTCCGAGGGCGCCACGCTCGAGTGCGCGATGAAGGGCGGCGAGGCTGGCGTCACCGAGTTCCGTCACGCCGCGATGAAGATCGGACAGGACAAGCTCCGGCTCGATGTCAGCGGCGTCATCGCGTCGCACGGCGAGAAGCCGTTCGCGAGGCTCGGGATGACCGAGTGCGAGATCTCGACGCACGACTGAACGAGCACGCGTGGATCCGCTACGGCTTCACGAAGATGCACGAGGTCAGGATCGGCACCTGGCCACCGCTGCAGTTGCCGAGCACGTCGACGAAGCCCGACGGCGGCGACCACTGCTTGGTGTTGTCGCGGTTGATGGCGACGTAGACCTCGTCGTTGTTCGACGTGACCTTGTAGACCCAGAACCAGTCCTCGAGCCACACGGTCGTGCGCGTGCCGCGGCGCAGCGCCTCGTGATCGGCGCGCGCCTTGCCGGCCTGTTGCACGTTCGCGAGCGTGCGCTGCTCCTCGACCGAGAGCCCCGTGAAGCGCTGCATCTTGCGATTGTCGGGATCGATGTCACCGGTCGTGCCGATGTCGTCGCCCTGATACAGCATCGGGACGTTCATCGGCGACGTGAACAGGAACGTCTGCGCGAGCCGCAACCGCTCGTAACCACCGCCGCGGTTCTGCGCCTCGGTCAGCGCGCGCACCTGATCGTGGTTGCCGAAGAAGTTGCCCATCACCGCACCCGGGTATCCGCCAGCGCCGCCCATCGTCGCCTGCGACGTGAGGTACGCGGTGTCGTTCGGGATCGCGAAGTTCGCGAGGTCACGCATGCTGCTGTCGAACGTCAACAGCGACGCCTTGGTGTGGTTGTAGAAGTCCTCGTCGACCTGGCCTTGCACCATGTCGGCGCGCACGTGGTAACGCGCCCATCCGCCGAGCGATTCACCGACCATGTAGAACGTCGATGCCTCGAGCGGCAGCGCGTGGTTCTTGACGGTCGTCTCGATCTCCGCGACGACACCGGCCTTGAGCGCGCGCACGAACTTGTCGTCCATGTGCTTGAGCGCGTCGGCGCGGAACCCATCGAGATCGAACTCCTGGATCTGCCACAGCGCGTGATCGACGACGGCCTTGACCGCGTCCGGGTGATTGCCGAAATCGAAGTCCGGCATGTCGGTCGTGAACCAGCAGTTGATCCGAGCGTCGTCCCAGTGGCCGTCACACGGGTTGTAGGCCGAGAACCAATCGGGGTGGAGCTGGTAGAGCCGACCTTCCCGATGGACGTGGTTCGCGACGAAGTCGGTCAGCACGCGCATGCCGCGCGAGTGAGCCTCGCGGATCAACTCGTGGAGCTCGTCCGCGGTGCCGAACGCGGGCTCGACCGGCGTCGCGTAGCCCAGGTGATCGGCGGCGGTGTAGCCGGTCGCGACCGGGTGGTACGAGTGATAGCTCGAGAACCGGCGCGTATCGGCGAGCCCGACGGCGGGCTGCGAGTTGTGCGAGTCGATGATCGGCGAGCTGATCCACAACGTGTTGATGCCCATCGCATCGAAGTAGCCTTCGCGGACCTTCTTCGTGATCCCGGCAAAGTCGCCGCCCTGCCACTGGCTGCGCGAGTCGGTGACGCGCGCCAGGTCACCGGCCGAGTTGTTGATGTTGTTCAGCGGTGCGCCGTCGAAGAACCGATCGGTGAAGATCTGGTAGATGATCGCGTCGTGCCACGTGAAGTCGGCGTACTTCACGCCGGCGCCGATCCACAGCGGCACGAACAGCGGCCGCAGGTTGGTCCCGGCGTCGGTCGCGAGGCGGAACAGGACGCTGTACTTCGACGGCGCGAGGTTCTCGCCGTGCAGCGTGAACGTCTGGCTCGTGGCGTCGAACGAGGACGTCGCATCGAACGGCTTGCTGTCGATCCGGATCTCGCTCTTGTCGAGCGCGACCTTGCCCGCTCCCGTGTACTTGACGACGACGGTGTACGACGCGGCGTCGGTCTGCGTGCACATCTGGAAGTCGGCATTGACCGGGACCAGCGTGTCGCACGAGCCCGGGGGGGGCGCCGGGCACGTCTCGGTCGCGGGATCGCAGGGTCCCGTCACGTGGGGATCGCCCGAGGTCGGGCAACCCGCGAGCACCAGGACGACCAGCAGACGGGAACGCATGGGGCGAACCCAAGCACGTCGCGTGCTCGCTTGAAGGCCGTTTCGCCACGTGAGATCGCGGGCTTGCCCGGCGGGCAAAACGACTCACGTTGCGAATCGCAACGCGGCGTTCACGACTGCTTCAATTCACCCAGACTCCGCACCACGTCACGGTTGCCCGGTAGATCACGCGATCCTCACGCGCGCGCGATGGCCGGCTCACCGCCGGGCCTGGGATTCTGTTGGCATGAAGCTCTCGATCCTCGTCGTGCTCGTCGCATGCGGCGACAACACGCCTCCGCTTCCCGATGCAGTTGTGCCGACCGGGCGCACGATCACGGGCACTGCACAGACGCGCTACGTGGCGCCCGGCGGCGAGGTGCACGTGCCGGTCGACTTCAGCGCGAGCACGATCGCGGCGATCACGCTGCCATCGCTCGCGACGCTCCCGGGAGCCGGCGCGGCGGACGGGACGTTCGCGATCCCGAACGTGCCCGAGGGTGCGTTCTACCTGCAGGTCGACGCGAACTACATCGAGATGACCGGCGACACGATCGATCTCGGCTACGACGAGCTCGGCCGCCCAGACGTCGTCGCGGCGACCCAGCCCACGCCGCTCCGGTTCGACGTCGCGAACCTCGCGTCGTGGCAGATGGGCGATCAGCTCGAGCTGACGTCGCCCGACAGCGGCACGATGGCGTTCGACATCTCGAGCGCCGCGGTGAATCCGCCCGCGGTCGCCGCGACGAGCCTCGCTGGCTTCACGTACGACTTGTCGAACGCGTCGTATCGCGCGCTGTTCGCGACGAGCGATCACGCGACGCTGACGCAGCTCGCGACCCACGGTTTCGGGCCGATCGCGTATCAGAGCGCCGCGCGCACGTTCACCGCGCCGCCGTTCGCGATCACCAACGGCGGCAACGCGTCGCTCGCGGGCACGTTCACGACCGTGCCGGAGACGTCGGCGGCGAACATGAGCGTGGACCTCCGCGACTTCGACGGTCTGCTTCGCGTCTCCTTTCCCCAGGCGCTCGGCTATCCGATCTACGCGATCCAGGTCTTGCCGGAGGCGGCGAGCCGCGGCCTCTACCACGACGCGCCGGATGCGCTGCAATGGCTGCCCGGCTACGGCACGCCGTTGATGCCGCTGCACGTGTCGGGGCCGTACGGCGATCCGTACCCCGCCGCGTGGACGCGCGTCGAGTCGTTCATCTACTACGACGTGATGATGGAGGGCGCCGTCCAGGTGGACGCGCAGCTCCAGATCGATCGCGTGCAATCGACGCAGCCATTCACTCCGGTGGTCGGCCCGGTGCGCGCTCCGATGATCGACGGAGGCAACTTCTACCTGAGCCACGCGAAGGTCGGCGAGACGCCGAACCTGACATGGACCGCGCCTTCACTCGGGACGCCGACCGCGTACACCGTACGCGTCGACCGCGTCTCCGGGAGCAACCTCCAGACCGTCGCCGTGCTCGATACACCCTCGACCAGCGTCGTGATTCCGCCGGGCATCATGCACACCGGGTCGTCCTACGTGTTCGAGATCGACGCCGCCATCACGCCGATCGACATCACGAAGCAACCGTTCACGACGGGCCTGCCCGACGCGCACGCGAACGTGATGTCGCAGATCATGACGCCGTAGATCACTTGAACGCGACGGTGCTCGCGTTCCACGACCCGCCGCCGTAGCTCCACACCGCGCCGTAGCTGCCTGGTGCCGGGGTGATGTAGTACGCGGTGTTCTCGCCGTTCTCGATCGCGAGTGCGGTGAACGGGCTACCCGCCTTGAGCTGCGAGATCGCGCCGCAGGTGGCGGCGGTCGAGATCACGGCCTCGCCCGCGCTCGACACGACGACGGTCGGCGCCGGGATCGTCGCGCCGCTGGGCTGCGTGCTCGCGACGGCTCCCGTGTCGACGGGATTCGGCCCCGGCCCGGCCAGCTCCAGGGCCCAGACCTCGATCGTGACCGACGCGCTCATCGTGACGGTGATGGAGGACGCATCGGCATGGACCGCGGCGGCGTACCAGATCTCGGCGGTGTTGTTGCAGCTGGTGTCGACCGAGCGCTGGTTCGCCGAGACGTACGTGTTACCCGCGTCATCGGTGATCTGCGACACGATGGCCGTCGTGTTCGTCTCCTGCGTGACTCCGACGACGACGAGGTCTCCCGCGGTCGTCTTGGCGATCGGCACCGCTGCCGACATCCCCATCGTCAGCGGCAAGGCCGTGCCCTGAACGACCATCGCCGCGGTGCTCGCCGCATCCGGCGTGGTGCCGTCGCTCGACCCGGCCGCATCGCTCGTGGTCGTCGGGCCGACGTGCTCGAACCCGAGCCGGCCGCACCCGACGAGCAACACCGCGATCAGAGCCCCCCGCACCGGACTATTGTATCGGGCGGGGCCGAGTAACTACCAGCGCGCTTTACGATCCGCGGTCACAGGATGACCGTCGAGCACCCCAGCGTGATCGCGACTTCACCCGCGGCGTCTGCCTGGACCGCGGTGCAGGTGGCATCGCAGAGGACGATCTGCGTCGGATTCGCGGGGTTGTCGTAGTACCAGCCGTCGCCGCTGGTCGGGCAGTTCGCCTTGTCCATGACGTACGGGAACGTCCGCGGCATCCCACCCCCGCCCGGGGTGAACACGACATTCACCTGCTCGAAGTTCGGCGCGCCGCTGGCGGGCAGCGGGATCTGGTACTGGCAGCCGAGCACGGAGTGACGGATGGCGTTCATCGCGGCGAGGAACTGCTGGTTGACGTTGGCGTTGGTATCGACGAGGAACGCCGAGGACGTGCCACCCGCTGCGGCGATGCCGTCGAGGCTCGATAGCGAGCCGCCGACGCCGATCACGAACGTGAGGATCTTCGGCATCGCGGCAGCACCCGCGGCGGCGATCGCGTCGATGTGCGCGAGGTTGGTATCGCACTCGGTCGGATCGCCATCGGTGGCCAGCACCACGACGACGGCATCGCCAGCGTGGCTGTGCGCCCACGCCGACGCGTGCTGGATCGCACCCTGGAGCGCCGCCGAGGTCGGCGTCGACGTGGTCGGCGAGTGGCTCGCCATCGACGACGTGATCGCGCCCGCGATCGCGGGAAGCGGTGCGATCTCGACCGCGGCGGTCGCGTAGTCGCTCGCGGTGCAGGAGTCGGTGGCGCCGCCGAAGAAGCCGGTGCAGACGTTCAGGAGGCACGGCCCGCACGCGGCGGCACCGCAGTCCGAATTCTGGGTACAGGTCAGCACGCTGCACGTGCCACCGCCCGGCGGCAACCCGAAGTACTGGATGCCGATCGAGACCCCGTTCAGCCCCGGTTGCTGGACGAACGTGCCGAGCGCGCCCGTCACCGACTGCCACTTCGAGCCTCCGTTCGCGACGGTCTCGTCCATCGACCCCGACTGATCGAGCATGACGAACATGTCGAGCGGGATCGGCTGGGCGGTCTCCGTCGAGGTCGCGCAGGCAGGGGCATCCGGCATCGACGACGACGAGCCGTTGCCGTCGGCACCGCTACCATGCGATCGATTCGGTCCGCACCCGATGACGAGCAGACAAAGCACGATTGATTTCGACAAGACGCCCTCCAGCCTTAGTACGATGGCGACGGTACGTTCGGCGGATCGCTCGCGACAAGCCGATCCGCGCGAGTCGCCGCTGAATATGACAAGGAACCTGTCATCGTGTTTCCCGATCGCGATCGCGACGAGCCTCGCGATCGCCGGGTGCGGCGACACCGCGCCGTGTGTCACCGCCCGCCATGGCGACGGCAGCTACACGCTGGCGCTCGACGGCCTGTGTCTCGACGGCGTCACGACGAACCACCTCGTCGCCGGCGCGTGGCAAGCCGCCGGCACCGAGCTCGCATGGCAGCCGGCCGCGTCGAGCGGGCTCGAGCTCACGCTCGTGGCAGATGCGCCCGCACAGGCGATCGAGCTGGCGATCCCCGTGCTCGACGTCGATCAGATGTTCCAGCAGGGCTATCAGTCGTGGAGCTTCAACGGCACGGTCGAGATCCCGCTCATGGTCGCGCTCGACGGCGATGGCCGTGCCCTCATGAAGGCCGCCCGCACCGGGAGCGCGATCGACGAGGTTCGCGGGGTGGCGTTTCACGCCGCGTTGTTCCGCAAGGGCGACACCGGGCGCGTGCTCGTGGTCGCGGCGTTGTCGGCCATGCGCGCGGTGACCGGCATCGCCGCCACTCGCGAGCTCGATGCGCCGCCGCGGCTGTCGATCATCTACGGCCCGCAGCGCGAGCCACTCGCGCCGGATCCCGGCGACGGCCGCGCACGCAGCGAGGTGTTGTACGTCGCCACGGCCGAGACGCCCGAGGCCGCACTCGGCCTGCTTTCGGGAGAGCTGATGACCGCGCACGCCGCCGACGGCTTCACGCCGAAGCGCCCGCCCGGTGGATGGTTCTCGTGGAACAGCATGTTCACCGCGGTCGACGCGGCGGCCGTGCGCGGCGAGCTCGATGTCGTCCAGACCACGCTCCTGCCTGCCGGCATGCCGCTCGTCGAGATCGACGACGGCTGGGAGGTCGCGTGGGGCGACTGGCGCGACAACGCCAAGTTTCCCGACGGGCTCCCCGCGCTGGCCACCGACATCCGCGCGCGCGGCCTGGTCGCCGGCGTCTGGCTCGCGCCGTTCCTGGTCGACACGGCGTCGCAACCCGCCACCGCCGATCCGTCGTTGTTCGTGCGAGGTGCCGATGGCCAGCCGCTCGTCCACATGAGCCCCGGTGTCGTCGGCAGCTACTACGTGCTCGACGGCTCGAACCCGGCGTCGATGGCGATCGTGACCGATCAGATCCGCCGGCTCGCCACCGGTGGCTTCACGTTCTTCAAGCTCGACTTCCTCTACGCCGGTGCGCTCGCCGGCCAGCGCGCGCAGGACGTGACCGGCATCGAGGCGCTCCGCGCCGGGCTCGCGCTCGTCCGCCAGGCCGCGGGCCCCGACGCGATCATCAACGCGTGTGGCGCACCGACCCTACCCATGATCGGCGTCGCCGATTCGCTGCGGATCGGCGCCGACACCGCGTTCCCCGGGCTCGACATCAACTTCATGATGGTCGCGACCGCGGCCCGCAACTTCGCGGCCCGCGCCCATCTGTGGCCGGTGATCTGGCCCGACGCGGATCAGGCCCAGCTCCGCGCGCCGCTCACGCTGGACGAAGCGCGCACCTCGGCGGTCACGGCCGCGCTGGCCGGCGCGCCGTACGCGCTCGGTGACGATCTCGCGCAGCTCGATCCGGCGCGGCGAGCGATCGCGCTCGATCCCGCGATCCTCGATCTCGCCGGCGCCGCGGCTCCCGCAATACCCGACGGCCTCATGGTGGCGCCGACCGGCGCGATCGGACTCAGTCCGCTGCTCGAGAACGGGCTCGTCACCCCGCCGCCCGCGACGTTCCATGCCATCGGCAGGAGCGGCACCAGCTACACGATCGCCATCGATTGGACCGACACCCACGCGGTGACCATCACCCCATAGGGAGCTCGGCGTATGCTGCGCGCTTCCTAAGGGGGAACCATCGTGGCACTTGCGAAACCCGCTCCAAGCTCCGCCGACGTCGGCCTCGTCGGGCTCGCCGTCATGGGCCAGAACCTGGTCCTCAACATGGCCGATCACGGCTTCAAGGTCGCGGTCTACAACCGCACGACGGCGACGACCGAGAAGTTCGTCGCCGACAACCCGCCGAACGTGTTCGGCAGTCGCGGCGGCGGTCTCGTGCCGGCGGCTGCCCTGGCCGACTTCGTCGCGTCGATCAAGCGGCCACGCCGGATCATCATCCTCGTCAAGGCCGGCGGACCGACGGACGCGGTGATCGACTCGCTCGTCCCACACCTCGAGAAGGGCGACGTCGTGGTCGATGGCGGAAACGCGCTGTACACCGACACGATCCGCCGCGAACAGGCGCTCGCCGCCAAGGGCCTGTTGTTCGTGGGCTCCGGCGTCAGCGGTGGCGAAGAAGGTGCGCGGTTCGGGCCGTCGCTGATGCCGGGCGGCAAGCCCGAGTCGTGGGAGATCCTGAAGCCGATCTGGATGGCGATCGCCGCGAAGGTGGATGCCAGGACCGGCAAGCCGATCGAGGGCGCCGCGCCCGGCAAGCCGGTCGAAGGCGGCGTGCCGTGCACGACGTATATCGGTCCAGACGGCGCCGGCCACTACGTCAAGATGGTGCACAACGGCATCGAGTACGGCGACATGCAGCTGATCTGCGAGGCGTACTCGATCTTGCGCCACAGCCTCGGCAAGTCGCCCGAGGACATCTCGAAGATCATGAAGGAGTGGAATCAGGGCGACCTCGATTCGTTCCTGATCGAGATCAGCGCCGACGTGTTGCAGCAGAAGGATCCGGCGACGGGCAGGCCGTTCGTCGACGTCGTGCTCGATGCGGCCGGCCAGAAGGGCACCGGCAAGTGGACGAGCGTCAACGCGCTCGACCTCGGCGTCCCGGCGGCGTCCGTGGCCGAGGCCGTGTTCGCACGCCTGATCTCGAGCCAGAAGGACGAGCGCGTTCGGGCGTCGAAGGTCCTCGTGGGCTCGGTCGGCCTCGGGTCGCAGGTCGAGGTCACCGTCGACGCCGTGCGCGACGCGCTGTACTGCTCGAAGCTGTGCTGCTACGCGCAGGGCTTCGCGCTCTATGCGCAGGCCTCGGCCGCCTACAAGTGGAACCTCGACCTCGCGGCGATCGCGCAGATCTTCCGCGGCGGCTGCATCATCCGCGCGCGATTCCTGCAGAAGATCACCGAAGCGTTCGAGAAGAACCCGCGTCTCGATAACCTGCTCGTCGATCCGTACTTCGTCGGCCAGGTCACCAGAGCGCAGGACAACTGGCGGCGGGTCGTCGCCCGTGCGGCGCTCGACGGCACGCCGGTGCCGGTGTTCTCGAGCGCGCTGTCGTACTACGACAGCTACCGTGCCGAGACGCTGCCCGCGAGCTTGCTCCAGGCCCAGCGCGACTACTTCGGCGCGCACATGTACGAGCGCGTCGACCAGCCGCGCGGCGAGTTCTTTCACATCGACTGGCCCGATCCGAAGCGACCGCAGCTCAAGGCAAGCGAGCTCGGGATGTCGCGCTGACTCGCTCCCGGCGATACCTTCGACGCGGCTTCCGTTGATCCGTCCAGCGGCCGGCTTCGATCAGTGATGTACTAGCGCGATGCGCACGATCGTGATCGCTGCCGCTCTGCTGGTCGGGTGCGCATCCGCGCCGCCGCCATCGAAGCAGCCGCTGGAACCGCAGGAGTCCCATGAACCCTCGGTGCCGACCGGTATGCCCGACGGCTACGTCGAAGTTCGCGCCCTGGAGGTCGTCGAGCTCGGCGACGGCGGGGCGGTGTTGCTCGTCGATCCACAAGGCGAGCGCGTGCTGCCGATCTTCATCGGTGGAACCGAGGCCGCATCGATCGACGTGCGAATGCGGAACGTTCACGCGCCGCGGCCGCTCACCCATGACTTGCTCGATTCGCTGCTCGTGCGACTGCATGCACAGCTGGTCAAGGTCCAGGTCGACGAGCTGCGCGACGGCGTGTTCATCGGCTCGGTCTTCGTGCGCGCGAACGGGCGCGTCTTCCGGGTCGACGCTCGGCCCTCGGATGCGGTCGCACTCGCGATCGGCAACCACGTTCCGATCTACGTCGCGAAACAGGTCATGGACGCCGCCGGCATGCGTCGCGACGAGCTGAAGAAGCGGAACGCTCCGCCGTCGATCGAGAGCTAGCAAGAAGCGCCCGGTTCCGAGGTCATGCGCGACGTCGACCGGTTCGTCAGCGTGCGCGCGCGGGGTGTACGATTGCCGGACCTCGCAGCGCACGCGCGGACCGACGAGCTCAGCGTGGCGCGAGGTGGAAGCCGAACAGCAGCGCGGCCTGGATGTGCCCGGAGTGCAGCAGGTCGGCCGACGCTTCGAGGCCGAGCGTGGTGCGCGACGTCAGCCACGCGTCGAGCTTCGCGTGCGCCTCGAGCACGAACCACGACTGGATCCACGGCTCGACGTAGTTCGGGATGTCGGTGGTGGTGAACGTCGCGACTTGCAGACCGGGCGCGAGCTCGGCGCCGAACGCGAGTCGCCCGGCGACCGCGCGCTTGCCGAGCGGCAGCTTGGCCTGGACGATGTCGCCGCGCGTCGCGACCGACATCGTCATGACCGTGCCGCGATCGATCCAGTTCGCGGTGAGACCGGGCCCACCGAACTGGGCGTAATCGAACTCGAGGCCGGTGTACCAGTCGTCCTGCACGTCGACGGTGCCGCGGAACCGCCAGCCGGTCGCCGACAGCGCCGCGGTGTCGGTGGTCGCGAAGTGATACTGGGCGGCGTTCTGATCGATGCGGTCGGGCGTGTAGCGCATCGCCGTGGCACCCAGCTCGAGCCAGACCGAGGGCACGCCGCGCCCGCAGCGCTCGTAGCCCATCTCCGTCGACGACCTGCACCGATTGCCCGCGACCGCGGCCTGCGATGCGAGCGCGAGAACCACGACGATCCACGTGTGCCGCATGGATCTCATTCTACGAATTCGCGGCCCGACGCGACTGGCAATCGGCACGCACAGGAACTCTTAATCGTCCTTTGCACGAATTGCCGTCTGATCCGCCCACGCGGACGTCGCGCGGTATCGATAGCAGCTGGCGCAACTGCCACGTTTGAACATGGAGGTGGTGGCGCGCGGCACGCTCGGCGCGCGCCACCCGGCCCGATAACCACGCCGCGACCGCGAACAGCACGATGACGAAACAGCACAGCGCGGGCTCGGGTGGCAACGACAGGATGCCGTCGAGCGGCGACGCGAGCTCGATCTTGCCGTCGTGCGCGTGCATCGTCGACGTGAAGATGCCGATGGCCTCGGCCGCCCAGGTCCCGATCACCGCGACGATCGCGAGCACCGCGACCGCGACCAGTGCGCGGGGGCGGGCCGCAGACGGATGAAACGCGGTCGCCATCACGGTGACGGCGCCGATCGCCGGCGCGAGCAGGAACGGCGTGAACATCCGCGCGAACAACACCACGATCGCGAGATCGCACGCGACGACCACCGGGGCCATGCCCCGCGCCGTCCGCAACTCGATGGTGCCGGCCAGGGCGGCGAGCCCCGCGCAGGCCGCGAACAAGCCGAGGTAGAACTCGTCGTGGATGCCGATCAACCACAGGATCGGCACGACGGTGAGGTAGCCGAGGTGAGCGATGATCGCGATCAGCGCGTGGCGGCGGATCGCGATCGCGTCGACCACGGCGAGCTCGGTCGCGACCGCCTGTGGGGTCTCGCGCGGAGGCTCGAGCATCAGCCGACCGACGAGCTGTGCGGCAGCCTCGAGGGTCGGTTCGAGCGCGAGGGCCTGGCCAGCTTCGCGGATCGCGACTCGCCGGTGCTCCTCTTCGTCGCCGCCGGCGAGCGCGGTGCGGGCGCGCTCGAGGTGGTCGCTCGCGAGCCGCGAACGGAGCGCGAGATCGCGGTCGCCATCGAGGTAGTGCTGGACAGTCTCGCCGAGCTCGCGTGCCGACGCGATCCTGTCGGCGCGCGTCGCGATCGCGCGCACGCACGACAGGTCGAGCTCGGGCGCGATGTCGCGATCGGGCGCGCGCACCGACGGCCGTGCGTCGATGCCGGCGATCGCGCTCGCGAGCCCGGCACGACCGCGTGGGTGGAGCATCTCGCCGGTGAGGATCTCGAACAGCACGCAGCCAAGCGCGTAGACATCGCTACGCGCGTCGAGATCACACTCGCCACGCGCCTGCTCCGGGGACATGTACCCGGGCGTGCCGATCGCGGTGCCCGGCGCGTCGTCGGGATCGCCGTCGACGCGGGCGATGCCCCAGTCGAGCACGTAGACCTCGCCGAACTCGCCGAGCACGATGTTCGCCGGCTTGAGATCGCGGTGGAGGACTCCGTGCGTGTGCGCGTACTCCACCGCTAGGCAGACGTCCGCGAACGCGCGCAACAGGCGTTGGCGTGAGAACCGCGCGCCGATCGCCGAATCGCGGAGGATCTCGGCGAGCGTCGTGCCCGCGAGCTTCTTCATCACGAAGTACGGCCGGCCGTTGCCGTCGTTCGCGAGCTCGTGGACCGGGACGATGGCGGGGTGATCGAGCTGGCCCTGGATCCGCGCCTCGCGCAGGAACCGACCCAGCGCGAGCGAGCTTGGCCGCGCGTCCTGGAGCCGCTTGATCGCGACGTCGCGGCCAATTTGCAGGTCGTACGCCGCGATCACCTCGCCCATCCCACCTCGCGCGATCGTCGGGCCGATCTCGTAGCGCTCGCCCGGCTCGATCGGCGCCGACGGGCGCCGCGACCGCGCGCGCACACCGGCGGCCGTCGCGGTCGGCGGATCCTCGGCCTCGGTGAAGGCGTCCTGGTCGTTCACGCGGATCGCTGAAGAACCGACCATCTCGACATCGCGATGCAACTGCCTCGCCAGCGGCGGCTTCGTGAGCTTCGCGACGATGCGCAGTTCGCGCATCGCGGCCAAGCTCGCGGCGACCGCTGGTTCTCCCGTGGACGTTCTCGACAGGCACTTCCCCACCACCGAAGAGACCTGGGGCCGGCGTCACCACGTATCGATCGGTTTCTGACGATCCAGGTCCCGAACGGCATCCCCCCGGCTTGATGATCATCGGTCTCGAGGTCGCACTCGACCACTTCATCCAGATCCACAGCGACTAGCTTGGAGCTGCCTCTGCGTGGTCCTCACCACCTATCCATCACTGGAACGAGTGGCAGGAAACGTGGTCGGGGTGACAGGATTCGAACCTGCGACCGTGGTCGATGCGAGATGGTCGCCCGAGCTCGTGGGCACGAATCTTGTGCGACTCACGCTGGTCGCGCACGCAGGGCGCCGACGAGCTCGGCAGAGGTCGGTCGGCTCGCCGGATCGAGCTCGAGGCAACGCGCGATGACCGGCTCGATCTTGGCGACGACAGGAACCGCGATCTCGCGACCACCGAGCCGCGACAGGACAGGTGGCTCTGCGAAAGCCGTGCAACCCACGACCATCTCGTATGCGAGGAGACCGAACGCGAACATGTCGCTTGCAGGCCCGATGTCCCTCGCCCCGCTCGCCAGCTCGGGCGCCATATATGCCGGCGTGCCGAAGATGTCCCCCGCGCGCGTCAGGCCAGCTGGTCCGGGCTGCATCGTTGCGGCCACCGCGGCATCGAGCTCGCCGCTCGCCGCCGTATCTGCGGCGACCACGCCACGCAGCGCCGCAAGACCGAAGTCGGCGATCCGGGGCACTCCGCGATCGAGCAAGATGTTGGCAGGCTTGAGATCGCGATGCACGATGCCGCGTTCGTGGAGCGCAGCGAGACCGATCGCGACATGCCCGAGCAATGGCCTGGCCCACGTCGCGTCGCCGAAACGCGAGCGCTGCTGTTCGAGAGAGCCACCGTCGACGAGCGGCATCACGAGGAACAGCGCGCCGTCGGCGATTCCAATATCGACGACCGGCACGAGGTTAGGATGGAGTTGTTCCGCTGCAACGTGTGCCTCGCGGGCGAACCGTGCCATCGAGTCGGGCTCGGTGCGACCGCGCAGCGTCTTCAGTGCGAACCGGTGCTGGTCGGTGATGCGCTCGACTTCGTACACCGTCCCCATGCCGCCTGCTCCGAGCTTGCGGATGACGCGGTAGCGGCCATCGACCTCGCGCGCGGGCGAGAGCGGGCGTGGCTGACTCGAGAGCTTCGAGAGCGCATCGGCGAGCTCCTTCGAGCGCTCAGCGACCTGGCGCTGCAGCTCGGCGTACGCGCTCGCGTTGTCGATCGCTGTGGCGACCTGGCTGCCGACGATCCCGACGAACGCCTCGTCGAGCACGTCGAACGCGTTGTGCTCCGGGCTCTCGACCACGTAGACCCCGATCAGGCGATCCTTGGCGACGAGCGGGATCACGACCTGGCTTCGCACGTTGGGCAGCCCGGGCAGGCGTGTCTCGTTGGCGATCGCATGCCCCGCCTGCTGCGACTCTCTCCTGGCGGCAGCCACGATCGCCATCTGCGTCCCCATCCCGACCATCCGCATCACGCGCCGCCTGCGGGCGACGACGCCGATCTGGCCCTTGCCGAACTCGACCGTCGCGCCGATCCCCTTCTCGGCATAACCGCGGCTGGCCGCGACGCGCAGCCACCCGCCGGTCTTGTCGGGGACCAGGATCATCGCGTGTCGAAACCCGAGCGCGTTGTCCATCGACGCGAGCACGACGTCGAAGATCTGGTCGAGCTCGAGCGCGGCGTTGATCTCGGTTGCGATCGTCTGCACGATCTGCAGCTCTTGCGTCTTCCGCGCGAGCTTCTGGCGCAGCTCCTCCTCTTCGCTCACGGCAGCGAGGCCTCGCGGGCCTCGCGCACGCTCAGGACTTCGTAGAGATCGGCGCTCTGTAGCTTGAAGACCCCGTGCATCCCCTGGAGCGAGGCGATCGCCTCGAGCTGCATGTCCATCGCGTCGAACAGCGGGCCCTCGGCTTCCGAGCGAAGAAACCGCAGCTCGAGAAACCACATATGGGCCGTCTCGGGATGGATCAGCTGGACGAACGCGTACGGGTTCTCGTCGAGGTTACGCCGCGTCTTGGAGAAGAACTGGTTCGACAGCGCGACGTGCGTCCTGTCGACGTAGTAGACCTGCGAGATCGCGGTCACGTTCGGCGTTCCGTCCGCCGAGCACGTCGCGATGTGGCTGGGCACCACGCCCTGGAGGGCCGGGAGCATCTCGTCGCGGATCATCCGCTGATCCTCGCGCCGGCCCGTGGACCTGGCGTTTGCAAGAAGGCGTCGCGCGCCTCGAAGGTGACCGCGACTGCAGGTGTGGTGACGTACTTCGACCAACCTACCGCGAAGCGCTCGCTGACGATTCCAGAGGTGATCGCCACGACCTGATCGCGGACGTGCGCGATCACGGACTCCGCATCTGCCCCGGCAGGGACGATCCCGGTGACCGTCCCCTTGAGCTGGTAGCTCGTGAACGTTGCCCAGCTCGTGACCTGCACGGCGACCTGGCCGTTGTCGCGAAGGTCGGCGAGCATTCGCCCCGACATGACCTCGGGCGCGAACAGCGTGATGCTCGGGCTTCCCACCGCTCCGACGATGCCGAACACGCGCGTGAACGCCGGCCGCAGGTGCGCGTCGCGCGTGCCCACCACGATCGACACCGGGCCCCCGAAATGCTCGACCAGCTCGCGCGTGAGCATGACCTGACAAGGATATCAGGTTGCCATCACGATCTACGTACCCAACCCGGTCAGGCTTGGCGTCCCTGGTCGAAGGTGATCCAACAAGACAAAGGTCGCTGCGGTCGGCCGAGTCCGGGACAAGCTGTCCGCTTCGTGGAAAATCCGGACATCCGTGTGTGTGGCGTCGCGGCACTACAACGGCGCGCTTCCTGCTCTGCCAGGTCGGATGTGGATCTATCAACGTGTTGCTGGCGACGTGCACGAGTACTTTCCGGACGTCCTCGCCACGAGCGAGCTTGTCGAGACGATCGCCGACCCGGAGCTCGATCGTGCGTTCGCCGACCTGAAACGGCGCATGGCCGAGGTCCCGATGACCCTCGTGCCGTGGGCGCGGGCCTCGGCGGAAGAGCGAGCGCGCAACGCCGCGGCCTATCACGCCACGCTCGAGCTCGCGGTCTTGCTCGACCGTGCCGGCGGCATCGAGAGCCGCGATCGCCGGATCGCCGACGTGACGTTTGCCATCCTCGATTTCTTGGAGGAATGGAGGCCGTACATCAGCCGCGAGGACGCGGCCCTGAATCACGTGAAGCTCGACGGAGCCGACCTGCCGGAAGCGCTCGCGGCGATCGACGAATCCGCGTCGATCTCCAACGAGCACGCACCGTATGACGCCGACTGCCCGCTATGCGCGATGCTCGCGCGAGCGGGCCACTGAGGCACGACGACCAGCGAGATCCTCATCGTGTCTAGGAACGCACGCACTGATTGAAGAAGTAGTCGGGGTGACAGGATTCGAACCTGCGACACCTTGGTCCCAAACCAAGTGCGCTACCAGGCTGCGCTACACCCCGTACCCCAATGCGTACCCGGTATCGGAGCGGCTCGCAACTCGGATCGGTCACCGCCCGACGACGATCTCGGACAGCCAGGCCGGCGTGCCGACCATGTGGTCCTTGATCCGCGTGCGCCAGTCCTCGTCGGTGAGGCGCTGGAAGTTGTCGGTGATTAGCTCGCCGTAGCTCGACACGAGGCCGCGGTAGGTCTGGGTGTGCGCGCCGCCGTCGTGCTTGATCGTGATCGCCATCAGGCGGGGCATGCCGGTGCCGACGTGCAGCACGTGGCCGACCATGGTGCCGACCTCGTCGGTGGGTTGGGTGTGAACGTCGGCGATGATCGGGGTGTGCCACAGCGCTTCCTTCTGGTCGAAGAACAGCTCGGCGTACCAGCCCTTGGGATCGATCGTCGTGGAGCACACGATGCTGCGGCCATCGAGCGAGACCATGTGGTCGATGAACTGGAGGTCGTCATCGGTCATCGGTTTGTTCGCGCGCTCGCGCTCGGCAATCGTGCCGAGGCGCGCCATGGTCTTGGCCATGCCGTCGAAGTAGTGATCGATCGCCTGCGCGTTGTGAGATCTGAACGGCAGGCCGGCGATCGCCGTGCGTGCGCGCGTCGCCATCGCGCCGAGCTTGGCGTAGAACGCGGGGTACGGATCGACGTAGGCGCTGGGGAACTCGCAGCCCATCTCCGCCGTGAACGATTGTTTGGTGTAGAGGAGATTGTCGTGGCGGAGCTCGGCCCACGACGCGAGCTGGGTCTGCAGAATTCTGCGACCGAACGGCTCGCTCGCGAGTGGCGCCGGGAGCTTCGCGTCGCGCGCGGCATCCGGCGACAGCTCGCGCAGCGC